>ERZ650300.9-NODE-9-length-76496-cov-7.891969_pt1 | contig 76496 bp, 75 predicted proteins | sample MGYA00376236_ERZ650300 | MGnify/ENA primary metagenome ERZ650300 (study PRJEB26733, sample SAMN07839303) | wastewater metagenome | biome: urban; feature: wastewater treatment plant; material: waste water | place: USA: North Carolina | collected 2016-04-28 ...
TTATTTTATTCCTAATTCTTATCCATGTTTTGGTAAATATATTTTACAATTTACCATTCAAATGGTGTTTCTTGATACACGCAATAATTTAACCAATTAGAGAAAATCAAGTGTGCATGCGATTTCCAAGTTACAATTGGCTCCAAATTAGGGTCATCATTTTTGAAATAGTTAATAGGTACTCCTATTTCTAATCCTTTTTCTTTATCTCTCGTATATTCTTTTTTTAGAGTATTCTTATCATACTCAGAGTGCCCAGTTACAAAGATTTGTTTCACATTCTTAGATGCAACAACATATACCCCAGCCTCTTCTGATTCCGAAAGAATTTCAAGGTCATCAACCTTATCAATATCTTCCTTTTTTATTTCTGTATATCTCGAATGTGGCGCATTATACACTTCATCAAATCCACGAAACAACTTATTCTTTGGATTATTTAGTGTATGCTTATAAATTCCAAACATTTTCTTTTTAAGTGGATATTTATTAATTCCATAGTGATAATAAAGTCCTGCTTGCGCGCCCCAACATATATGAAATGTTGATGTAACATTTGTTTTAGAAAATTCCATTATCTTTTCCAGTTCATTCCAGTAATCTACATCTTCAAACTGTAATGTTTCTATAGGTGCACCCGTTATAATCATTCCATCAAATCTCTTGTCTTTTATGTCGTCAAAAACATTATAAAAACTTGATAAATGATCTTCTGATGTATTTTTAGATACATAACTATTTGTCTTTAATAATGTTATGTTTACTTGCAATGGCGAATTTCCTAATAATCTTAGAAGTTGAGTTTCTGTCTCTATTTTTGTAGGCATCAAATTCACTATAGCTATCTCTAAAGGCCTCATATCTTGGTGGATCGACCTTTCCTCATTTATAATAAATATGTTTTCTTCACTTAATGTTTCAAATGCAGGTAAACTTCCTGGTATTACTATAGGCATACTAATCAATCCTTTCTAAAACATCTCCCATTTTATATAATCATTTGTTTAGTTCAATCTATTTTTACTCATCTATTTACAAAACAAGATAAACCGTCTTTAATAGCAAGTTATTTTTTTAATTTAAAAGCTCCAAACAAAAAATGTCTGAAGCTGTCGGAATTTTAAACATATAGGTCTTATCAGATGAAGAAATAAATCTTACAAACCCAAAAACATTATAACACATCTATATTTTTTTTTCACTATTTTTTTTTATTTTTTTTCAAACTGGTAAATTGCAACAAATATTTACCATTTTGACTCATGATATATCCTTTCCTTGACTTTGCGGTTTTTAGAAAATTATATCATGGGTCTTATTTTATTCCTAATTCTTATCCATGTTTTGGTAAATATATTTTACAATTTACCATTTTTTTTCAAACTCTATATATTTAATGTTCATTTTGTGCTTACTTAAGAACATTTGTTCAAATTCTGTCTGGATATTATCATTTATTTTTTCTGTTGAATATAAATCTTCTGTATTAAACAATAGTTTATAGTTATCTAACTGCTTAGAAATTTCTAAAACATATTTATAATAATCTAAGTGATCTGTTTTGAAAAAGAATTTCCCACCACTTTTAAGACACTTATCCAATTTTTCAAATAACTCAGCACTTATAAGTCTTTTTGACTCTTCACCCTCCCATGGATCAGGAAAATTTATATATATTCCTGAAATTTCATTCTCAGATAAGAATTCTAGTATCTTTTCTCCTCTTTTTCTCAAAAATACTATATTCTTCAAATCTCTTTTTTCTGACTTCTGTGCACCTAATACTAATCTTTTCAATCTCAATTCAAGTCCTATGAAATTTCTATCAGGGAATTTTTCTGCATTTTTCACAGTGAAATTACCACTTCCACAACCTATTTCTAAGTAGATATCATTATCATTGTTAAAAAACTCGTTCCATTTGTTCTTATAACTATCTATTTTCTCTTCATCATACATTATATAATCAGGGTAGTTTGCTATTTCAAACATATATTTATTATAATGTCTCTTTGGCTTATTAAAAAAGTACTGCCATAATTCTTTTTCCATTTCATCCCTCTTTTCTTTATTTATAAAGTATTTCAATTATTTTATTTAAGTCATTATGTGATTTGAAAAAGTTATTAGAATCTATCTTATCATTCTTCATAACTGCATTTATAATATCCTCTTTCGTCTCAACTATGCTAACCATATCTATTTTTCTTAGCTCTTCTACAATGTCTTTTATATTATTATAATACTTTCCTATAACAGGTTTATTATTATAAAATAGTGGTTCTAAGATTGAATGTCCACCTATGTCAACTAATGTCCCTCCAACAAACGCAATTGCTGACAATTGATATAAATCTCTCAAAACACCCATCTTATCAACAATTATTATATCTGCCTTTATATTCTCAGAAAACAGTGCTGAATTCGCTCCTGACTTCTGTTTCATGTCTTTAACTCTCTCCAAATGTCTAGGTACTAATATTAATTGCCATTCTTTAGTGTGATTAATACTATTGAATGCTTCTATCCATAATGACTCTTCTCCATCACGAATACTTCCACAAACAATAACTTTTCTATCCTCGAATACCCAATTATCATAATACAGTTGTTTTTCTTGAGTAGTTAATGTTTTATATTTAACAGTATACTTCAAATTATTAAACAGTACTATTTTGTCTGTCTTTCCTAATATTGAAATATATCGTTCCATATCTTCTCGACTCTGAACCATAATATACTTTGGAAATTTTAGAATACTTTTTATAATCCATTTTATTTTCATGTACTTCTTCAGATTTTTATCAGTTAATCTAGCATTCACCATATACAATGTTGAATACTTATTAGAAAGGTAAAAAAGATTAGGCCATATCTCAGTCTCTATTACAATCACCTTTTTTATTTTATTTTTTGAAAATAAATTCTTTAGTAATCTATAGTCATCCAGTGGAAAATATATTATTTCTACATTATGATTGGTAGAATATTTATTTGTAGCGAGTGACATTCCTGTGTCTGTCATAATAGAAATTATTATTCTTTCACCTTTTAATAAAAGTTGATTGATTAATTCTTCTGATAAATTAAGTTCTCCAACTGATGACATATGAATTAGTATTTTAGCACTGCTCAAATCAGTAATCATTTTATTGTTAAATCTTCTAATAAAGAAGTCTCTTTTTTTCTTACTAAATAAACTTACTAATAAAATTATTATGTATAGAATAAATCTAATCATGTTATATATTATAATCATATCATTCCCTCTTTTTCAAAAAAAAACCCGCCAAAGGCGGGCATTATTATTTAGCTACTTTGTCTGCTAATTTTTTACCAACTTTAAATTTAACTACTTTTTTTGCAGCTATTTTGATATCTTTTCCAGTTTGTGGATTTCTACCATTTCTAGCAGCTCTTTTTTGTACTGCAAATGATCCCCATCCAACGAATTGAACTGAATCTCCTTTTACTAATGTTGCTTCAACAGTTCCTAAAAATTCATTAACTAATTCCTCAGCTCTTTTTTTAGTTTCACCTGTTGATTTTGCATATGCTTCTACGAATTCTTTTTTTGACATTTTTGTACCTCCTATATATATTTAAGAATATTATACTCTTTTTTTTTTTTTTTTTCTCTTTTTTTTTTTTTTTATTTTTTTTTTCTTTTTTTTTTTTTTTGTCCAGTCTTTTTTACTTGTCTTTATTAGCTTTAACGATTTTCTTTGTCCCAAAGTACTGATTTTACTGGCTTAGATTTTTATTTTTATATTCTTCAATTACTAGTAATATTTTTTCTTTTACCTCTTCTATAGTATTTCCTGTAGTATCAATCTCTATCGCATCTTCTGCTTTTTTTAGTGGACTTTCTACTCTAGTAGAATCAATTCTATCTCTCTCAATAATATTTTTAAGAACATCCTCAAATGATATCTCACTATTATTTTTTAACTCTGAATATCTCCTTTTTGCTCTTTCAACTTCATCTGCAATCAAGTATATTTTTATTTCTGCATTTGGAAATACAACTGTTCCAATATCTCTTCCATCTAAAATTGTATTTTTAGATTTAGAAATTTCTCTCTGCAATTCTACCATCTTATATCTTATTTCTTTAATTTTAGCTACTTTTGATACATTTTCAGATACTATTGGAGTCCGTATTTCATCCGTTACATCAACATTATTTAAGAAAAATCTATTATTTAATATATCTATCTTCATATTCTTTAATTCTTTTTCTATACTTCGAATATCTTCTAAAGATATTTTTTTGTTAACTAATCGTAATGTCACCATTCTATACATTGCACCTGTATCTAAATACTCAAAACCTAACTCTAAAGCAACTAATTTTGCTATCGTACTTTTCCCACTACCAGCTGGTCCATCTATCGCTATAATCATGATTTACCTCTCTTATTTATCTTTTTCATACTTAAATGCCACAGCAGACCATTTATTTTTTTCTTTTCTCTCAATTTCAATGAAAGAATGTGTTTCTGCCATTTTTATGAAGTCTTCACTTTTTTCTTTAAGTATTCCAGAAAATATTATTATTGCTCCATCTTTCAAAACAGTTTCTATGCTATCTAGCAATTGTGTTAATACATCTACTAAAATATTTGAAACAATAATATCATATTTTTCATCTACATCATCAACAAGATTTCCAATTATCACATTGTAATTTTCATTAATATGATTTCTCTGCATATTTTCAATCACAACATTTTTAACATTTGGGTCAATATCAATTCCATCTACATTATTAATACCCATTTTTTTTCCAATTAACATCAATATTCCTGATCCGCAACCTATATCTAAAAGATTTTCTTTACCTGCTGAATATTTTTCAAGTAATTCTACACATAGTGAAGTTGTTTCATGAGTCCCTGTTCCAAATGCCATTCCAGGATCAATTTCAATCACGATTTCATCTTCTTCTTCTTTTTCATATTCTTGCCAGCTCGGTTTTACTGTTATTTTATCTGTTATTTTTGTGGTCTTGAAATATTTTTTCCATTCATCTTTCCAGTCATTTTCTGAACATCCTGAAGTGTAAATTTCATACATTAACTCTTGATTTTCTTCTTGATACGAATTTAGACTTTCTATTAGAATATTTAATTTAGTATTAGTAAATCTATTGTCAATAACGTATCCAATTATACTCCATACACTATTTTGATATTTATGTAAATCATAATCTAATTTATTTTCAGAAAAATAATCTACAACTTCAATTTGATCAATTCCTATTTCAGATAGCAAACTGATCAGTTTATTCTTTGTTATTTCTAGATTATCAGAAAAATAATCTATTTTAATTTTAATCCATTTCATGATCTAATTCCTTCTTTAAATATGATCCAAATTTTTGGGCTGATAGATTAAGTTCAACTGGTGTTATTGAAATATAATTTTCTTTTATAACATACCAATCATCCTCATAATCTTCAAATGTTTCTATTGCATCGCCTGTAATCCAGTAGTACTCTCCACCATGTGGATCATAACGCTTATCAAAATTTTCAACATATTTTCGATCCCCTTGATTTGTAAGCTTATAACCTTTTATTTTTTTACCTTCAATATTAGGGACATTTATATTTAGTAAATGATTTTTTGGAAACTCTATATTATCTATACTTTGTAAAAATTTAGTGATAAAGTTTGCAACAAAATCATAATTTTCGACCTCATCAAACGGCTCACATAGCGATACAGCAATTGATTTTATATTAAGTAATGTTGCTTCTGCTGCTGCTCCAAATGTTCCTGAATAGAAGAGGTCTGCTCCTAAATTAGCACCTCTATTTATTCCACTAATCATCAAATCAAATTCTATATCTTTATATATTTCCCATCTTGCCATTTTCACACAATCAGCAGGCTTTCCATTTATCATATATCCAAAAAAAGCACCATCTAATTCAAATTCTTTGTATCTTAATGGCATTTTTAGTGTTATTCCGTGACTCATTCCACTTGAATCTTCTGATGGTGCTACAACATAAACATCATGCCCATATTCTCTTAACTTTTTTGTTAATGTTTGAATTCCTTCTGCTTGAATACCATCATCATTTGATATTAGTATTTTCTTCAATTTTCTATTCATTTCTATACCTCATCATATGACAAATTTACTCTACTTATACTTAATGCTTTTCCAGTATTCTCATTTATATCAACTTCCAAACCATTGATTCTTATATTATCTTCACAAACCATCCACTTAGAAGGCATACCATCTTTAAACTTCTGGATACTCTCTTTTTTATTCATACCAAGAACTCCGTCATGTCCACCTGTCATTCCCGCATCACTTATATATGCAGTACCACCTGGTAATATTCTCTCATCTGCCGTTTGTACGTGTGTATGTGTCCCATAGACAACAGATGCTTTTCCTGTTAAGTTCCAACCCATTGCTTGTTTTTCTGATGTAGCTTCACCATGAAAATCAACTACTAGGATGTCTGACGTTTCTAATATTTGAGGAACAATCTCCTCTGCTGCTAAAAATGGGCAGTCTATTAATGGCATATAAACTTTTCCTTGTAAATTTAATACTGCTATTTTTTTTCCATGCTTTTCTACTACAGTAAATCCATTTCCTGGTGCTTTTTTAGAAAAGTTATATGGTCTTATAAGGTTTTTATTTTCATCTATGTAAGAATAAATATCTCTTCTATCCCAACTATGATTTCCCAATGTTATAACGTCTACACCACTAGAAAACATCTTATTTGCAATCTTCGCTGTTATTCCAAATCCCCCAGCAGAATTTTCACCATTCACTATTATAAAATCATAATTTTCTTTATGCTTTTCTAAATATTTTAATAATATCTTTCTTCCTGGCTCCCCAACTACATCTCCTATTATTAAAAACTTCATTTATATCCTTTCTATGCTACTTTATTTTATTTTATCCTTATATAAAATGAAAGCGGTCAATCTTGACCACTTCATCTGTTTTATCTATTTTGCATATTCTATTGCTCTTGTCTCTCTAATTACAGTAACTTTTATTTGTCCTGGATACTGCATTTTTTCTTCTATTTCTTTTGCAACTTCTCTAGATAATATTGTTGCTTTGTCATCATCCATTTTTTCAGGGTTAACAATTAATCTAATTTCTCTTCCTGCTTGGATAGCATAAGAACTTTCTATTCCTTCATGTGAGTTAGCAATTTCCTCTAACTGTTCTAATCTTTTTAAGTAGTTAGATAATGTTTCTCTTCTCGCACCAGGTCTTGATGCAGAAATAGAATCTGCTGCTTGTACAAGAACTGCCTCTATACTTAATTGATCAACTTCATTATGGTGAGCTTCAACTGCATTTATTACTATCTCAGTTTCTTTAGAGAATTTTCTTAAGAATTCTCCACCATTAATTGCATGTGACCCTTCTTGTTCATGTGAAAATGCCTTACCTATATCATGCAACAATGCTGCTCTTTTTGCTACATCAATATTTGCTCCAATTTCCGCTGCTAATGTTGCTGCTATATGTGCAACTTCTATTGAATGTTGAAGTATATTTTGCCCAAATGATGTTCTGAATTTTAGTTTTCCTAAAACTTTTAAAACTTCTCTTGGTAATGCTGGAATTCCAACTTCCAAAATTGCTTGTTCAGCGGCTTCCATTATACTTTCATCAACTTCTTGTTGTGCTTTTTCAACTACTTCTTCTATCTTTGTAGGATGAATTCTTCCGTCAGAAATTAATTTTTCAAGTGCTATTTTTGCAACTTCTCTTCGTACACCATCGAATGACGATAGTACAACTGCTTCAGGGGTATCATCAATTATTAAATCTACACCTGTTGCTGCTTCAATTGCTCTAATATTTCTTCCTTCTCTTCCTATTATTCTACCTTTCATCTCTTCACTTGGAAGCTGAATAACTGAAATTGTAGAATCAACAACATAGTCAGTAGCTGCTTTTCCAATTGCTGTTGATATAATTCTTTTAGATATTCTATCTTTATCTCTATCTAAATTATGCTCGTAATCTCTAATTAGCAATGCTTTATCATGATCTAATTCATTTTCTAATTTTGTAAGGATTACTTTCGCTGCCTCTTCTTTTGATAATTCAGAAATTCTTTCTAATTCTTGATTCCCTTTATCAACAAGTTCATTTAAATACGTTTCTTTTGATACTAGATCTTCTTTTTGAACCTCAATTTTTGCTTCTTTTTCTTCAAGTCTCAAAATTCTTGATTCTAGTGTCTCTTCTTTTTTTGCTAATCTTTCTTCTTTTGCCGTGATATCACTTTTCATTAATTTGATTTCTTCTTCTGCTGTTTTTCTTTTTTCAAGGATCTCCTCTTTTACTTTAAGTTCCCCTTCTTTTTTCAATGTTTCTACTTCTTTTTCTACTTCCTTTTTTGACGATTCTAATCTTCTTTTTGCATCGATTATTCTCAGTTCTAGTTCGCTAACTTCTCCATATTTCTTTTTAAACGTCGATCTGCTTATAAAAAAGGCAATTAAAAAAGTCAAAAGGGCAAATAGAATAATCACTAAATTTAATAGTAGATTGTTCATGTCCTTCTCCTCTCCTAACTCTTTTCTTCTACATTTGCTATTTTCCATTGATCATTTTTTTTTTGCCATATAATATTAAAATACTCACTCGTTGAGTCATAATTAATTATCATTGTACTTTGTGCTTTATTTTTTGATATCTGAATGGCTTTTGAAAATGTTAATGTTAATAGAGAGATATCATTTTTTTCTAATTCGTTTAGTATGATATTATTTCTAAATGTAGGCAAAAAAAATTCTTTTAATTTATTATATTTATTCAAACTTGCAGCATCTTTGATTTCTAGAGTAATATTCTCGATATTGATCTTTTCACTCTCAAAATCTGTATTAGGTAATGTATTCAATGCTGTACAATTAATAAAAATCAACAAAATTGGTATAAAAATTAATTTATTTATTCTTTTCAATTTTCCTCCAAAAGTTTGATAACACATTTTACCATATATTTTATAGATATTCAAGCCTTATCTCCATCTTTTATGTTGCCACATATATTGTTCTGGATACTTTCTTATTGTCTCTTCAAACAAATAAAAAAGTTTTTGTGTGTTATAAGCAACTGTTTCCTTTAAATTTTCTTTTTTTTCTATATTTATTACTTCTTGATTTACTATTTTTATACCTTCTTTATCAAAAATTGCATATGTATAAACTATTGGTATTTTATATTTTAGACTTAACAATATTGCACCTGAAGCTGCCATTGTTTTTCTTCCAAAAAAACTTATTTCTATATCATTTGTATAATGATCTGTTACAAGTGCTAATAATGGTTTTTCCCTCAAGGCTTTATTAAGATTCTCCGTATCACCTTTCATAACAGTGTTCATGCCTGCTTGTATTCTGTATTTAGCCATCAACTCATTCAATTTTTTATTCTTTTGACTTCTGAATATTGCATAAGCTTTTTTTGTTTTTGACATTTTACAACCAGCTTCAAATGCGCCTAAATGCAAACTTGCAATTATTATTCCCTTTCCTTTTGCAAACTCATTATCGACTATATCTTCATTTTCAATTACTGTGTCATCTCTATCTGTTACCTCTTTTAAATAGGCAGTTACAACCATCATTTTAGCCATGTTTTTATATGATTTCTTTGCTATATCTATTATTTCTTTTTCTGTTTTTTCAGGAAACGCTCCCTTTATATTACTAATTGTTACTTCACGCCTTTTCTTAATAACATAATATGCTAATAACCCAACTTGCTCAAATATAGCATATCTAACTTTTAAAGGCAAAAATATTAGTAATCCTCTTACGCCTTTTATCAAATAATACTCTATTTTATGCTTCATTTGGTCTCCTTAACATCTATTTTTTTTAATACAATTAAGAAAAGTACTACTACTAATATACCTTTAGCTATACTTGTTAAACTTATTGACCACCAAATTCCATTTAGTCCCAATAATGGTATTAAAATCAATGCTATAGGTATTCTTAGTGATGTAAATATAATACTTATTAAGGTTGGTTGAAGTGTTTTACCCATTCCGTTAAATGCTCCTGATGTAGTTATTTCTGCACACATAAATAACTGTGAAAATCCTACTATACTTAAGTAGCTTATTCCTAATGTAATCATTTTTTCATCTTTAAAAAATATTCCGTACAGTGGTCTAGGGAAAAATACAAATATAACAGTTATTATCCCACCCAATATTAGTATATTTGATAGTACTATTTTGTATGTTTTTGCTATACGGTCATAATTTTTTGCACCATAATTTTGCCCCACGAATGTTGCAACAGCACTTGCTAATCCAAATGATATATTCCATGAGAATGCTTCAAATTGTATTCCAAGCCTTTGAATTCCGAGTGCATTAACGTTTATAGTAGAAATTAATCCCGCTAGGAATAATGAAAATATTGAAAACAAAAATGAATTAATACCACTAGGTAATCCTAATTTTATTAATTTCTTATAATCTTCAATTTTATCTGCATGTAAAAATTTTAATTTTTTAAACCTTGATTTCTTCCTTGTCATATAAAAGTACATAATTATTAATGTTATAATTTGAGAGGTACTTGTTGCCCATGCTGCTCCAGTTATTCCCATATGATAATTTCCAAGTAAAATCCAGTCAAGTAATGCATTAGTTAGCAATCCAAATGAATTAATTATAAATGGTCCAAATGTATCTCCATCTCCATTTATTATCGCTGACATCGTAATTATTAAATATAGCGGAATATAACCTATCGCAGTCACCACTAAATAATCTGATGCCATTTTTAATTTATTTACATCTGTTACTTTTAATAATTCAATTAATTCTTTTGGAAATACTATATTTACAAGTGTATATATAGTAGCTACTATTAATGTCACAATTAATGATATCCTTGCATATTTCCTTGCGCTTGTAATTTTCTTTCCACCAATTGATTGTGCAACTAATACTTGTGCTCCTAATTTTGGTATATTTGATAAGAAAAACCCGAAATTTATGAAAAAACTTGCTGCTGCTGCTGCAACCAAAGCTTCATCACCTAAATATATTGCTATAAACTTACTATCAACTAGATTATATAATATTGACACTAGTGATGTAAATATTATTGGAAGGGATAGTCTTAATAGATTTATTGCGATTGGCCCTTCCAGTATATTGATTTTACTATTCTTTTTCACTTTATCACTTCTTTCTTAATTTTGTTACTTATAGCATCAACTGCCAAAATTCTACACTTACATATTTGTTGAATTTTTGACCCACTTCCTTAAATGTTCCTAACAGTTCAAATCCAAACTCTAAATGTAATTTTTTACTACCTTCATTTGGTACAGATACAACTCCAATAAGTGAGTGCGCACCTATTTGTCGTGATCGTTCTATAAGTTCTTTGTATAGTTGTCTTCCAATTCCTTTTTTTGTTTTAGTTTGATCAAGATAAATACTTGTTTCAAATGTTATTTCATAAGCTTTTCTATCTCTCCAAACCCCAGCGTACGCATATCCAATAACTTCATTATTTTCTTCATAAACAATATAAGGGAATCCTTTTAATAATATTTCTTCTATTTTTTTTTCTGTTTCCTCTACACTTAATAGATCTGTCTGAAATGTAATAACCGTATTTTCAATGTAATAATTGTAAATTTCAGTAATATTTTTTGCATCAGACATTTTAACATTTCTTATCATATTCATTTCCTCCTCTTAATCATTTATTAATCATAATCATTAGTATAGAAAAGAGAGCCGGAGCTCTCTTTCTTAAATTTACTATTTTCTTATTCCTAATTTTTCAATTAATGTTCTGTATTCTTCTATATTTCTACCTTTTATGTAGTTTAGAAGTCTTCTTCTTTTACCAACCATTTTCAAAAGACCTGCTCTTGAGTGAACATCTTTAAAGTGAAACTTTAAATGTCCTGTTAAGTGATTAATTCTTTCTGTTAATATTGCTACTTGAACTTCTGCTGATCCGCTATCTTGTGGATTTTTACCAAATTCAGCTACTATTTCTTGTTTTGTTCTCATTGCCATTATAATTCCTCCTAATATTTGAAATATCTTAACCAAGAACATAGTGGCAACTTATGTTCCTAGAAAAAATTCTTAGTTTATTTTACCATATTCTACATATATTTGTCAAATTCTAAAATCTCAACCCATTAATTTATTAAAACTTTATACTCTTCTGCCAACTCAAATCCATATTCTTTGGCTTTTTTAAACCAAAACTTTGACTTTTCAATATTTTTCTTTTGATAATAATATATTCCTAAATTATTAAATGCTGTCGCATTACCTTGTATTGCAGCCTTTAAATTTAATACTCTCACCATTTTTGATGCTTCAGGATAGTAAAGACTTAAATCAACTGTAGAATAATTATCCCCATTTTCAGATAAAGTTTCAAATATTTTTTTAGCTTCGGGAATTTTCCATAGTGTTGATTCCAGCTTTAATCCTATTTTTTTATTATTCACCTCTTCTAGTAAATATGCTAATCTGTATCCTGAAGTTATTGAACCTTTAGAATATGCTTTTCTATAAATATCTTTTGCTTTTTCTATCTCATTATTACTTTCATAGAATTTGCCAAGATATGTCATAACATCAACATCATTCTTTTCTATTGAGCTCAAGTAATTCTCTAGTGCCTTATTTTTATTTTTCAACTTCTCGTATAGAAATCCTTTATATCCTGTTATAAGAGAGTCATCAGAGTTAGTATCTTCCAGAATTCGTACTGCTAAAGTATCATTTTTACCTTCATTTGATATTTTAAATGCTATTTCAAAAGCAGCTAAATAATATCTTTTTTGTGTATACAATATATTATAAATTTCTCCTGCCTCTTGACTTTTATCTTCCATTTCAAGCATCTTAGCTTTTGAATACATAGCAGGTGGATATCCTTCTGTAATAAATTCTTTTAATATATCATATGCTTTTGAATAGTTAGAATATTTTTCTAATATTAACGTTCCCATTTCTTTTTTCTCGTTTGTAGTAATAGTATTATCTGTGAGTTTCTCATTCAATTCTTCAATTCTCTTGTACTCATTACTATAATTTTTATTATATTCATAGGAATAAATCGAATAAATATCCCCTTTGCTCTTCCCTAATTTGAAATTTTCTTGTGCTTTTGTATATTCTAAATTATCTTGATATATAGTCCCTAGTGTATAGTAAGATTTTATATTTCCTTGTTTGATTGAACTCTCTAATAGTTTTATTATTTTATCCTTTGAATCATTTCTTCGGCTTGAAATTAGCGCTTTGTAATATTCCGCTTCACCTTTACTTTTTTTTGTATATTTATCAAAGAATGCTTCTTGTGTATTTCCAAAATAATTATATACTGCTTCAAACACTTCTTTATTTCCATTGTTTGCGGCATTATTAAAATTTTTCATTATCTCTTTTTCATCTTTATTTTCAAGTGTCGCCATCAGTCCTTTTTCTAAGTAATTATACCCCTGCTCTTTATTCGCACATGAAAATAAAAAAATCAATGTTATTAATAAAACTATTTTTTTCATATTCTACTTCTTCCTTTTTCTTTATTTTTGTAAATTACTTAACTAGTGAACCTAATTTTACTTCTTTTGAAATCTCAATTAACTTTATTTTTTTCTTTTCTTCTGTTGTTAGAAGCATTCCTTGCGAAAGCTCATTTCTTAACGTTACTGGTTCTAAATTAGTTACTGCTAGTACTTTTTTTCCTACTAATTCTTCTATATTTGCATAATGTTTTGCAATACCTGAAATTATCTGTCTTTTTTCAGTTCCGGTATCTACTATAAATTTCAATAACTTATCTGCTCCATCAATTTTTGAAACATTCAAAATCTCCACAACTTTTATTTGAATTTTTGAGAAATCACTTATTGTAATAGGATTCTCAATTGATAGATTTTCATTTATTGCAAATTCATCTTCTACAGCTTTTTCTATATATTCTAGTCTCGGAAATATTGGTATTGCCTCTCCTAGTTTATTATTAGCCGGATAACTTCCCCAATTCTTAATTTCATTAAGAGTTCTTTCCTGACTTGCATCAAGACCTAATTGTTCTCGCATTTTCTTTGATGTGTCTGGCATAAAAGGTGAAATTAAAACTGCTATTTTCTCAAGTGCATCAACTAAATTATACATTACTGTTGATAATCTTGCTTTTTTACTTTCTTCACGTGATAATATCCACGGTTCCGATTCATCTATATATTTGTTCATTCTAGATATAAATTTCCATATATTTTTTAGAACATCAGAAAATTGGTATTCATTAAATGAGTTATCTATCTCAACTAATACTTCCAACCACATTTTTTGAATTTCTAGATCTAACTCTGTTTCCTCTTTCTCATAAATAACTACTGAATCAAAATATTTTTTTTGCATTCCTATAGTTCTATTAAGAAGATTCCCTAGATCATTCGCTAAATCTGAATTAATCCTTTGTACCATTGCTTTTTCAGAGTAATCTCCATCTTGTCCAAATGTTGCTTCTCTCATTAAATAGTATCTAAATGAATCTAATCCGTATTTTTCTACTTCTTCATGAGGATTTATAACATTTCCTTTAGATTTAGACATTTTTTCACCTTCAACAGTCCACCATCCGTGTGCAGCTATTGTATCTGGTAATTTTATCTCAGCGGCCATAAGCATTGCTGGCCAAATAATTGCATGAAATCTCAATATGTCTTTCCCTATTAAGTGTACAACTTTACCATCTTCCCAAACTTTTTTGAACATTTCATTATTATTAGGATATCCTGCACCTGTTAAGTAGTTTGTTAATGCATCAAACCATACGTATATTACATGTCCTTCTTCCAAGTCTAGAGGTATCCCCCAATCAAATGTTGTTCTAGATATTGAAAGATCTTGTAGACCTTGATTTATAAATGATATTACTTCATTTTTTCTATAAGATGGTTTTATGAAATCTGGATTTTCTTCTATGTGAGCTAGTAATTTATCTGCATATTTTGATAGTCTAAAAAAGTAAGAAGTTTCCTTAACTGTTATTAATTCTCTCCCACAATGAGGACAAAATTTTTCATTTACTATACTATTTTCAGGTATAAATGCTTCATCAGAAACACAATATTTCCCTTCATACTCCCCTTTATATATGTCACCTTTGTCATACACCTTTTTTATTATTGTCTTTACACTTGTTATATGTCTTTCTTGAGTTGTTCTCATATAATCTGTATTTGAAATGTTTAAATCACTCCATAAGTCAGTAAAGTTTTTTGACATTTTATCTACCCATTCAATTGGTGTAAATCCATTTTTTTCAGCTGCTTCTTGTATTTTTTGTCCATGCTCATCAACACCCGTAAGAAAGCTAACATCTTTTCCTTTAAGCCTTTCGTATCTTGCTAGAACATCTGCTACTATTGTAGTGTATGCTGTTCCTACATGTGGTGCCGCATTAGGGTAATAAATTGGTGTTGTTACATAATATGACTTTGATGACATTCTATCTTCTCCCTTTTCTTTTTATTCATTTTTTTATTAGATATTTCTTTTTATACTCTTCATATGCTTCAACTGCATTTTCGTGTAATTTCTCTTTGACTATTACCGTTGCTTCTTCTATACTCATATCTTTAGGTATATAAAATGGGTCTCCTGTGTATAAAATTACTTTTGAAAACGGCTTAGGAATTTCCATTCTATCCCATGTCTTAAGTATCCACTTCTTACTTGCATATCCTGTTGCTACGACAATTGGAAGCCCTGACTTCTGAGCTATATAAACTGCTCCACCTTTAGGATCAAATATCGGTCCTTTAGGCCCATCAATTGCTATGCCTATCGAATATTTTAACTTTATTAATCTCAATATTTCTTTCAAACTTTTTATATTATCCCGATTTGATGATCCCCTTATGACTTCATTTCCTTCACCAATCAGTAACTCAGCTAACATTTCTCCATCTTTTGATGGACTAACTAATGCTGCTTTATGACTAACTATTCTAGTTGTATTTGCAGAAAGAAAAATTTTTCTATGCCAAAAAACAACAATGTACTGATCATTATTATTAAACTTCTCTGATGTATATCTTGTTTTTTTTAGACTAAAACTAATCACTTTAAATATTGTATACCCTATCTTACCTAATATTTTATGCTTATTCATATTTAAATCTCACTTTATTTATGGTTGGCAATTACAATTGCCGTTAATTCTAATATCTTTTTCTCTATCTTTTCATTCGTTTGATTTCTTAAAAAACCTGTACAAATTAAAGTTGAGTAACCATGCACATAATACCATATTTGCAATATGATTTTTTCTATTTTTTCTTCACTTAATCCTTCAAATCTTTCATCATGTTTAGATTTATCCACCACGTCTTTCACAACAATATCAAAAAGATCCTTAAAATCATCGCCCATAAGAAAAATAGATTTGAACAATTCTCTCTCTTCTCTTGCGAATATAGCAATTCCCATTGCTACATTCAACATTTGTCTATCTGTATATTCCTTACTTATATATTTTGAGAAATTAGATTTTGCTATTTCTATAACTTCTTCTTTTAGAATTTCAAGATTCGAGAAATGTGCATAAATAGGTGCCGTCGAACCTTTTAATTTCTTAGCTATTTTTCTTGCGCTTATGTTTTTCATTCCTTCTTGTTTCATCAAATCATATGTCGCATTTACTATGTTCTCTCTTGTAAATTTCACTTTTGCCATAGGTAATCCTCCTTATTTCACATTATTTTTTATAAATCACAAATTTCCAATTCTCATAATTTTTTTCTTCTATCTTAGTCCAATTTTTTTCATCAAAATCAGGAAAATATGCATCTGCATTCTCATTTTCATAATCAATATAGCTTATATATAACTTATTACAAAATGGTAATAACTCTCTATATATTTGACTACCGCCTATTATAAAAACTTCCTCAGCTATTTCTCCATATTTTTCTATAACATCTTCTATATTATTATGGACTGTTATCCCTTTTTCTTTAGCGTATTCAGCATCCAAATTTCTAGATATAATAACATTTTCTCTATTTGGTAATTTTCTACCTATACTCTCAAATGTTTTTCTTCCCATAACAATTTTCTTCCCAGTCGTTATTTCTTTGAAATTTTTCAAGTCTTCTGGTATATGCCACATAAGTTTGTTATCGCAACCTATTTCATTATTCTTACCTACTGCAACAATAATACTAAACATCTTGCCTCCTCTAAACTGCAACCTCAAATTTTATAAGTGGCTGTGGGTTATAATTCTCCAAAGTAATATCTTCAAATTTTAGTTCATTGAAGGGTTTATCTGCTATTTTTACTGTTGGTAACTCTCCTGGTATTCTTGTTAGCTGTTCTTTTAACCCATCAATATGGTTTTCATATATATGTGCATCAATTATAGTATGTGCAAATTCTCCTAATTCGTACCCACATTCTTTTGCTATCATCATTGTAAGCAAAGAATAGCAGGCTAAATTAAATGGTATCCCTAACGCAATATCTCCGCTTCTCTGAGTTAAATGACAGTTCAGTTTGTTTCCTAACACATTGAATGCAAACGTGTAGTGACATGGTGGTAATTTGCTTACAGCTGCATTTCCTGGATTCCATGCTAGAACAATTAGTCGTCTACCATTTCTATGATTAGGATTTGATTTCATCTCTTTCAAAGTATCTATAATATATTGTATTTGATCAAATACTAATTGACCATTTTCTTCTCTTTTTGTCCATTTGCTATCTTCTTTTATGAATACTTCTCCATCTAAGCCAGTCTCAGGAACAGGATATCTTCTCCAAAATCTTCCATAAGCTGTTTCTAATTTTCCTTCTTCATCAGCCCATGCATCCCATATTTTAGTCTTATCACGTAAATTTTTTATGTGCTCTTCTCCACTTAAATACCAAAAAAGTTCATGTAACATTGAATTGAAAAATACTTTTTTAGTACTTAATAAAGGGTATCCTTTGTTCAAATCCACTTTATATGAATATGCAAATGTTGAAATTGTTGCAACACCTGTTCTATTTTCTTTTCTAACTCCATTCTTAAGAACGTAATCTACTAATTCTAAATACTCTTTCACTCTTGTCCCTCCTATTTTTTAACTTATACTATTTATTATTAATTCACGTATTTTGTTTAAAATTTCTTTCTGACTCACTGAAGAGACTTCTTTATAGAAAACAATATATTTATTAGTTTCAAGAAGAATTTTGTTTTCAAAAACTTCTACATCACCTATTTTAAATATATATTTATTTCTCATTCCAACTTTTTCAGCAAAAATTACGCTTATTTCCGTATCTTGTGACAACGTTTCTATTTGTTCTTTTAAAGCCTCTATTTTATTTTCATTCATAATTATTTTTACGCTCCTAAAAATATAAATCTCTTTCACCATTTTTAATTTTTTCTAATTTTTCAGTTACTTTTTCTTTTATTTTTGGATCTATTGGAGCTTCTACTATTTCTTTAGCTATCAATTTGTATCCAATTTCTTTTGCATCTTCTGGTGCATAATCTTCTAAATATTCCGCTAATGTTAAATACGCGTTTGGTGAACAAAAGTTATGAATGAATCCTGGTTTTGAAAACTCCATGAAGTGTTCTCCAGTTCTTCCTAATCTATAACAAGCTGTACAAAATGAAGGAACAAATCCATTTGACATTAAATCTTTCATTGTTTCAAGTAATGTTCTACTATCCCCTATTCTAAATTGTTCTTTGCTTAAATCTTGATCATCTTTCTTTTTTGAATATCCTTGTAATTCTATTTGAGTTCCAGCATCAATTTGTGAAACACCTAGTGCCATACACTCTCTTCTCATCTCAGCTGTTTCTCTAGCTGTTAATATTAAGCCTGTATATGGTACAGCTAATCTTAATATTGCAATTATTCTTTTCAGTTCTTCATCTCCAACTGTATATTCTGGATGTTTTTCAACACCTGTAGCATCGTTTAATCTTGGGAATGATATTGTATGTGGTCCTACACCATATTTCTCTTCTAAATGAAGAACATGACTCATTAATCCAAGTACTTCAAATTTCCATTTATAAATTCCAAATAATGCCCCGACTCCAACATCATCTATTCCACCTTCCATAGCTCTATCTAATCCAAATAATCTCCATTCAAAATTAGATTTTTCTCCTTTTGGATGAACTTTTGCATAAGATGGTTTGTGATATGTTTCTTGGAATATTTGATATGTTCCAATTCCAGCGTCTGCTATGATTTTATAGTCTTCTACATCCATTGGTGCTGCATTAATATTCACCCTTCTTATCTCACCGTTGTCATTTTTTACATCGTATGTTTTCTTAACAGTCGCCGCCATATATTCTGCGCTATAGTCTGGATGTGTTCCATAAACTAATATTAATCTTTTATGGCCTTCATCAACAAGTGTTTTTATTTCTGTTTCAAGTTGTTGAAGGTCCAATGTTATTCTGTCTATCTCTGTATTTGTAGCTTTGAATCCGCAATAAGTACATAAATTAGTACATTTATTTCCTAAATATAATGGTGCAAATAACACAACTCTGTGTCCATACACATGTTCTTTTATAGCTTTTGCTGTTTTAAATATTCTTTCCACTCTTTCTTTCTGTGGAGAATTAAGTAAAATAGCAACTTCTTGTAATGTTAATGTATCTTTCCCAACCTCTGCCTTTTTCATAACTTTGTCAAACTCTTCTTCTGTTGGATTATTAGAATTATCAATTAACCCTTCAATCAAATCTATGTTAATAAAGCTTTCTTCTTCTACTGTGTCTTGCCATGTCTTCTTCATACTTCACCTCTATATTAAATTTTATTTTTTAGTAATTAAATCCTAGTTGTCTTAACCCTTCATATAATACTATTGCAACAGAGTTTGATAAATTTAATGATCTCCCTATTGGTAGCATTGGTATCGTTATATTATTTGTTTTAAATTTATTTAAAGTTTCTTCTGGAATTCCTCTTGACTCTGGTCCAAACATTATAAAATCATTTTCTTTATAATTCACATCAGAATATTTTTGTTTTGTCTTTGTTGTTGCAAAATATATATTTTTATCTTTATTTGCTTCTAAAAATTCATCTAGATTTTCCCACATAACTATTTTGACATCTTTCCAATAATCTAGCCCTGCTCTTCTTACACTTTTTTCATCTATTGAAAATCCTAATGGCTTAATTAAGTGCAGTGTTGTATTTGTTAATACACATGTTCTTCCTATATTACCAGTATTATAAGGTATCTCTGGATTTAGAAGTACTATATTCATATTTCATTTCTCCTATTTTTTTATTCCCATCATTTCTTTATATTCAGATAATTTTATTCTACTCGTATTCAATGTCCCTAGCTTTTTCGTTAAATTATCTCCTCTTGCAAAACTTCCAAGTCCTTTTTTAGAGTTTATGTGTGTTATTGCTATTGCCAAAGCATCAGCAGCATCATCTGGTTTAGGAATTTCATCCATTTTCAGTATCAATTTCACCATTTCCTGAATTTGTGCTTTATCAGCTCTACCATATCCTGCAACACCCATTTTCACTTGAAGTGGAGTGTAGCTGTATATATCCAAGTTATTTTTCTGACCACACAACATTATTACACCTCTAGCTTGCCCTACTTTTATTACCGTTTTTTGATTCTTGAAGAAAAATAATTCTTCAATTGCCATGTCATTGGGCTCCCATAATTTTATTAAGGTCTCTAACTCATTATATATCTTTTCTAATCGGTATGGCATATCTTCATCTTTATGAGTATATATACACCCATAATCTATAATTTCATATTTTCCTTTTTCAAAATCAACAATTGAATATCCTACTATTGCTGTTCCTGGATCTACTCCTAGTATTCTCATTTTACACCTTTTTTCTTATATTCTCTGATCATTTCATTAAAATATATCTTATTAAATAATACCATACATTTGTTATTTATTCAATTTTTTTCTCTTTTTCTTTTCTTATCATTTCCGCTACTTTGTTATAACCATACTGACCAATTTCTTCACTTAAACGTGTTGGTACACTATTAAGAATTTTTTCAATATGCTCTCTATTAACTGTTATTTCACAAATGACGTTTTTTCTAAACAATGATATCCCATCTCTTAATAATTCTATTGTCTCAAGTATTGATTCAGCTATTATTGGTAGATTAGAGTTTAACTCAAATTCTCCATCTGTTGATGCTTGTGTTATTGTTAAATCATTTGCTACAACTCTATAATATATCTGTCTCATGTGTTCCGCTCCAACAGGATTTACTTTTTCTGGCATTATTGTTGAACCCATTTGTAATTTTTTAAGATTTATTTCGTTCAATCCCCCATATGGTCCTGAACTCATCCATCTTAAGTCGTTTGCTATCTTATTTAGTGACACTGCTAGTGTTTTCAAAAGTCCACTTACTTCAACAAAAACATCAAGATTTTGTGTATTATCTATTAAGTTTTCTGCTCTTGCTATTCCAAGCCCTGTTATTCTCTGTATTTCAGATGTTATTTGTGCTCTATACTCTATACTTGAAGCAATACCTGTTCCTATTGCAGTACCGCCAATATTAACCATTCTTATTCTTTCTTCTATTTTATAGAGTCTCCATCTATCCCTAGAGATAACTTCACCGTATGCTCCAAATTCTTGCCCTAGCGTTATTTTTACTGCATCTTGTAGTTGAGTTCTTCCAATTTTTTTTATTGTAGCAAATTCATCCTCTTTTTTTTGTAATTCTTCTTGAAGATTTTTCACCTCTTCAACTAATTCTTTTAGCAATCTTATAACCGTTATTTTTACTGCTGTTGGATATACATCATTTGTTGATTGAGACAAATTAACATCTTCAATAGGATCTAAAAATTCATATTCTCCTTTATTTTTACCCATATACTCTAATCCTAAATTAGCAATTACTTCATTCACATTCATATTCGTTGATGTTCCAGCTCCACCTTGTATTGCCGGTAATGGAAATAACACTTTATTTAAATATAATTCATTTGTTATTTTTTCCACCGCATCTAATATTGCATTCTTCTTTTCATCAGATAGTTTTTTTATTTTATTATTTGTTATAGCCGCCGCACCCTTTACAAGTGTAATACTCTTTATAAGTTCTGAATTAACTCTTTTTGTATTTTTTATATCAAAATTTTCCAATGCCCTCAACGTATGTATTCCATAATACTTTTCATAATCTATATCTCTCGCTCCTATTGAATCTTTTTCTACTCTCATTATTCCTCCTAGCTATTAACTTTTCTAATAATACTCTATATATATATTACCACAAATTCCACTCTTATAAAAGAAAGAAACCACCTAAAATTTTCTTCTAGGTGGTTTCTTTTTAATGTGTTCCTTTTTTATTATGGTCTTTCAATTTTTCTTTATATTTTCTAACTTGTCTTTCTAATACATCTGATAGTTCATCGATAGCCGCGTATAGATCATTATTCTCAGCTTCTACTCTTATTTTTGTCCCATTTGCAAACAGTAATCCATCTGCTTTGTGAAGATCTCCTTCTGTTTTACTATGTTCAACAGATAGCGTTACATCTACTTCTAAAATATTATCAAAATATTTTTTCAGTCTCCCAATTTTTTCTTCTGTGTATTCTCTAATTGGTTCTGTAATTTTTAAATGTTTCCCGCTGATAATAACTTTCATCTTGATCACTTCCTTCTCATGTTGTCTAATATATTATAACCTGATAATTACAAATGTCAAATTTTCTTCAAATTACCTTTTTCAATTTTATATTTATCTTTTGTTAGCTCTGCTAATTCATTACTATGTGTTACTATTACTATTGTCTGTTTCTTTTCTTCATTTATTTTCTTAAATAGTTTACTTATTGTTTCACTTGTTTCTAAATCTAAATTACCAGTTGGTTCATCTGCAAGAATAATATTTGGTTCATTTACTAATGCTCTTGCAATCGCAACTCTTTGCTTTTCTCCACCAGATAGTTCTAGTGGTTTATGGCTTACTCTATGCCCTAATTCGACTAAGTCTAATAATTCTTTTGCTTTTATTTCCAACTGTTTTCTATCTATTTTTTTATCTATAAGTGCAGGTAGCATGACATTCTCTAAAGCTGTAAATTCATTTAATAAATAGTGAAACTGAAAAACAAATCCTATTTTTTTATTTCTTATCATATTTTTTATTTTTTCATCTGAATAATTTATAATCTTATCATCAAACCTTATTTCACCTGTTGATGGAGTATCAAGTAACCCAATTATATTTAACAATGTTGTCTTACCACTTCCAGATTTACCTTGTATTGAAACAAAATCCGCTTGATTTAATTTGAAATTTATATTCTTTAAAATTTCTATTGTTTCGACTTTGGTTCTATATTCTTTGCTTATATTTTTCAATTCAAATATAGTATTATTCATGTTTTAACGCCTCCACAGGTTTCAATCTAGAAGCTTTAATTGCTGGATAAAGCGTTGATAGAAAAACTATTATTATTGTCACTATATATATCAAAATAATCTCTTTCATAGAAATGTAAAGTGGCAATTCTTCTAAATAATATGTTGTTTTCATAAATATTTTAAACATTTTTTTCAGTAGTAATAAAACTAATGGTGACATAATACTAGCTAGTATCATTCCAGACAATCCAATTATCAAACCTTCAATTGTAAATATTCTTCTTATATTCTTATTTGAATATCCTATTGATTTCAATATTCCAATATCTTTTGTTTTCTCTCTCACTATCATGTTTAAAATAACAGAAACTGCAAAACATGCAATCATTATTAATAAACTTAAGATAGAAACTAAAACAAATTTTTCAAATTTAACTGCACTTAAAAGATTCTGATTTAATTCACTCCAACTATATATTCCTAGATTATTGTTCCCAAATATAGCGGCTTTCTCGTTTACAGATTTCAATTGATTTTCCAACTTTTGAGGATTTTTCACATTAATCCCCATTTCTGTTACTGTTTCTCCTTTTTCAGAAAGAATTTGCATAGTTGTTAATGGCAATATTACAAGATTAGAATCATATTCGTAATACCCCGTTTTAAATATTCCCCTTATTATCAATTTAATTTCCTTATTTTCTGCTGAAACAATGTTAATCTCATCACCTACATCAACACCCATTTCTTTAGAAAATTCTTCACCCACTAATATTGAATTTAACTCAGAAATATCATTTTTTCCTTTTATAATTTTTAACTTAAGATCTTTTGATACACTTTCTGCTTTAATACCGTTAGCTATTACCCCTTTTGCCATTTCTTTATACTTCACAATTGCTTGATTTGAATATTTAGGAATCACTGCTGTCACACCATCAATTTTCTTAAGTTCAGCAGATTTGGTTTCGTAATCTTCAATAACATTTCCGTAGTCTGATTTTATTGTTATATGAGGTGTTAATGTAAGTAGTGAATCTATCATATTTTTTTCTAATCCATTTGATACTGTCAACGAGACAATGAATACCGTAACACCAATAGAAACTCCTAGTATTGAAAATATGCTTTGAAACTTTCGCTCTGTTATATGCCTCAATGCAATAAAAAACTCTATTCTCATGAATCAATCCTTTCAAAAAAGGCTAGCTCAAAATTTTAAAGCTAAGCCTTCCGTTTAATTCTCTTTCTGCATCATTGAATAATTCTTTTAAAGATACAAAAAAATCTAATTTTTTATCATTGAAATTTAAAAATCTAACTTTTAGTGGTAACTCTACATGTGCAGTCATTACATCCCATAGTGCATCCAAGTTATCACCAAAGTATTCTGGTAATTCTATTTTGCTTTTAAATATTTTATAAAAGTCTTTTTCAGTTGTAATTTTTTCAAAATCAATTTCTATTTTTAGCATATTGTTATATCTCCCGTTATATTACTATTTTATTTCTTTGAATGTTTTATAATGATCATAAGTAACGAATACTAGTCCATCACTAGAAAATAAAATTCTATCTGCTCCTCTATTACCACAATTATAATTCACATCAACTTCATACCACTTCCTATTTTGTGCTGTTGGAAGTGTCTTTTCTCTATTTGTAAAATTATCTCCACCAATTGCTTTCCCAGGTGCAACTTCACATAAATTACCTTTGCTAGCCACCCAACCAAGCTCCATTGCTTCTCTTTTTGTGATATAGTATTCAGGGAGTTCCCCTTTTTCTAATATATACTTAGATACCACATCTACTTTCGTCAACTCTTTTATACTACTACTGTTATTTGGAGTTGATATTTCACTGTTTGCTGTTGTAGACTTCCCTACTTTTTCTTGTGTCACTGCATTAGGTGATATTATATTCTTAATATCATTCATATCTTTATTATTTTTTAAAGTCACGGCTAGTATTATAATTATTATTATTAATGTTAGCGCAGTACTAATTTTCTTCATCATAACTACCTCACGTCTTCCGACATCTCTTGAGATATATTGTAGTTTTCTAAAATATCCTTATTTCTCAATTTAACTTCATTTCTATCAAGAACTATTTCTTGACCATCAATATCTTCAAAAACTATAAATTCTGAATCTGAGTTTGCTATTTTTTCAACAAAATCTTTAAAATTAGCATATTTTTGACCATTTACTTTTAAAATAATTTTATCTACAATCTGGCTATATCCTATATTTACATCATCAGACAGTACTCTCACAATTACAACTAACTCATTATAACCTTCAAATTTTGTTGATTGTTTTAAACTTTGATCAAGTGATAAGTAACTTGTTTTTAGGTAATTATAGCTCAATGGTTCAAATAATAACCCACCATATAGATAATATGAAGGTTGTGCATCTATAGGCATTTCTCTTATTAGGTCTGAAGGATCCTTATCTTTTGACAATGTTACAGTACCGGATATTCTCTTTTTATCCCTAACAATCTCATATGATAATGTTTCTCCAAAGTTTTTTTGTTGGCTTACAAATTCAAAATCTGTTCTTTCATTTTTTCTAAATTCAACAGTCCCATCGTAATCTACATCATATGAATCTAATTTCAACAAAACATCATTTTTTTGTAATATCCCATCAAATACTGAATTTTTTAAAACACTTGTTACCAATACTCCTTTAGATGTATCTGCAATTCCCAACATTTTTCTATGTGCTGGACTTTCTAACTCTGTCCAATTTAAGCCTATTTTTGGTGCTCCATCATACTTATTATCTACTATGTCTGTTAAGAAGTGTTCAACTATATTTACTGGAATAAAGTAACCTATATTATCTGCCAACATTAAGCCAGAAAAAGCAACACCAATCACTTTGTCATTTGTAATAACTGGTCCTCCACTATTTCCTGGATTTATTGCAGCATCAGTTTGTCCAATTAAGAATCTTTGATTAGTAAGTGTGTAACTATTATGTTCTATTCTTGAAACTATTCCTTGAGTCGTGCTTAATTTATCTCCGCCTAAAGGATAACCATATATTGTAACTTTATCTCTTAGATTAGGAAGTTTACCAAACTTTAGAGGAACAGTATTATTAAAAAATGCTTTGTCCTCAACTTCCAGTATTGCTAGATCATATTCTTCTGATATAAATTTAACTTTTGCCTTATATTTTTTCGAATCTCCATCTTTTCTAATTTGCAAAAATTTATTATTAACAACCGCATGTGCATTTGTTAATATTCTATTTCCATCTACAACAAAGCCAGTTGCTGTAGAATTATAATCAAGTCCACTTTGCCATGGACTTTGAAAATCAAATTGTTGGTGCGATGAATAAATCTTTACTAAAGATTTTTTTATAGTGTCATCTGCTCCATACATCATTCCAAAAACTATTATATATACTAGTATTATTAACTTCTTCATATTTTCGTCTCCCTTTTGATCTACTCTTCTATTATCAATTTATCTTTTATATAAGATTCTATTATTTGTAAAAATTTATAAACATCATCAAGATTAAGTCTATATATATATTGCTTGTTATCAACTTTAATTACTAAGCATCTATCTAATTTGTTTGATGATATTTTCATTGTTTTTACAACTGCTGACTCTATTTCCAAAATATCAATTTTCTGCTTTTTATATATGATATTATTATTTTCAACTATTATTTTATGACTATAAATTTTTAAAAACCCATATATCCCATAAACCATCAGACCTAAATAAAGTATTATCCTATAGTCTAATGTTTTTGATACAATTAGAAGGTCATATATCCCAATAATTGTAATAGCTACTATTAACACAAAAAATATAGTTGAAGTGAACATATACTTTACGCTATTTTTAAATATGTACTTCTCATTCCTAATATCTTTATTTTTTGTATCTTGTTTATATTTTTCAAAATTTTCTTTGAATTTACGATTATTGGGTATTCCTAATTCTAACATAATTCCCTCTTCTATTATTAAATTATAGTATCAGTTTTTGTAAGCTCTCCGATAACATTTTTTCCTTTAAATTGTGCGTTGCATTTATATGTCTTATTGTTCTACTTTTTCCTCTAATTATTAATGTATCAGTTTTTAAAATATTTCCATTTTTCATTACTGGTTGTAATAAGGTACTTTCGGTTATTCCTGTTGCTGCAAATATTATTTCATCTGATTTCACTAATTCTTCCAACTCTAATACTTTATTAACTTCAACACCCATTTTATTGCATCTGAGCAACTCTGATTCGCTTATTTTTAAATTTTCTTCTGTTTCACCTTTAACATCTTTTCGTAAAAGTAATCTTGCTTGCATATTTCCTTCTAATGCTCTTACTGCTGCAGCTGAAACAATTCCTTCGGGTGCACCACCAATACCATAAAGAATATCAATATCACTTTCAAATGAAACTGCCATTATAGAACCTAGAACATCACCATCAGGTAAACAAAAAACTCTGACACCTTTTTTTTGGAGTACTTCTATTATTTTAAAATGCCTTTCTTTATACAATATTGCAACTTTTATATCCTCATATCTTTTCTTTGTTTTTTCTATAATTATATCTATATTTTTTTCTATTCCAATAGATAAATCAATATAATCTGAATATTCAGGTCCTACTACAATTTTTTCCATATACATATCAGGTGCTTTAAGAAATGTGCCTTGCTTAGCCATTGCTATCACTGCTATCGCATTGTCTTGACCCATTGCGACCATTCTCGTACCTTCAATAGGATCAACAGCTATATCAATTTTTATATTGTTTTCACCATTTCCAACTTTTTCTCCAATAAATAACATCGGAGCATCATCAATTTCTCCTTCACCTATGACAATTTCACCACTAATAGGTAAATCATTTAACATTTCTCTCATAGCTAATACTGCTGCATTATCAGCCTTATTCTTATCACCAAATCCTATCCACTTATAAGCTGCCATTGCTGTTACTTCAGTAACCCGTGCTAAATCAAATGCTAAATTTTTATTCATTTCAAGTCTCCTACTTTTATTTTATATTATTTTTCAATAACTTTGTATGTAGTTTCTCCTTCTTTTTTCATATTCAACTTGTCTCTTGCTATTCTTTCTAATTTTTCTGCTTCAGTGTATTTTTTCATATCATTTTTTATTTGATCTTTTTTCTTATTTTCTTCGTTAATTTTGAGTTGTGTTTCAGCAATTTCTTTTTCTAATTGTCTTTTTTTCAAGTTTACTTGAATTATTTGAATTCCCATAATAATCAGAAAACTAATAAAAAGAGTATTAAATACTAGCCACATCGTCTTTTTATTCATATTATCACCTACTATTTTATTTTTCCTCTTTTGTCATTTCTTATCTTGTCTATCTCTTTTATAAAGTTATCTAAATCTTTAAATTCTTTATATACTGAAGCAAATCTAACATATGCAACTTCATCTAAATCCAATAAATAAGTCATAATTGCATTTCCTAAATCGCTAGATTTTATTTCACCAGAATATTTCGTCAAGATTTCTCTTTCTAATTTATCAACGCTTTCTTCAATTTTTTCTCTATCAATTTTTCTTTTTTCAAGAGCTCTAATTATACTACTATATACTTTTTCTCTAGAAAACTCTTGTCTAACTCCATCTTTTTTTAGCACATATAATGCTAAATCCCCTATTTTTTCATATGTTGTAAATCTTTTTTGGCAGTCTTCGCATTCTCTTCTTCTTTTTATTGAATTCCCATCAAGATATGTTCTACTGTCTACAACTTTTGTTTCTTCGCTTCCACAAAAAGGACATTTCATACAGTCTCCCTCATCTTATATATTATTTTTCTGCTTTCTCTATAACATCTAACAACTCTGATGTTGTTTTTGCATTTATAATTTTTGTTCTAAAATCATTTTCTCTTATTAATCTAGATATTCTAGCAAGAATTTTTAAATATTCCTGCGTTTCGCCACTTGGTGATAAAAACATGAAAAATATTTTTGCATCTTCTTCATCAATTGAATTATAATTTATACCATTTTTTGAAACCCCAATTCCAATTAATAAATCTGTTACTCCTTCAGTTTTGGCATGTGGAAGTGCTACATTTTTACCAATCCCTGTTGTTCCTAGTTCCTCTCTTGCATATAAGTCAGAAAGGCATTTATCATAATCTACTATTTTTTTTGACTCTTTGATACTTTCTAATAACTCTTTTATAATATCTCTTTTAGTTTTTGCTTTAAGATCCAAGTTTATCATTTCTACATCAATATAATCCACTACTCTACTTTTATTCATTTAAATCTCTCCTATAATAAATTTTTTTAAATTCAATTTTGTTTGTAATTCTTCATTTATAACCTTTTCTAAAATTAATGCTATTTTTGAAAGCTCATTTCCCACTCTTTCTTTTATTTTACTTTTACTTTCTATGAGTTTGTATATCTCTAACAGGTCTTTTGAAAAATAAGTCATTATATCACTTTCTTCATATATACCTTGCTCTATCATTATTCTTCTCAGAAAATGAGTTACCATAATGTATTTCTCTGCTGAATTAGTAATCTCTTTTCTGTCCAAATAATCAAAAATATTAACTATTCTATCATAAAATTCCTCATCTACATCATTATATTCATAAATTTTATTAATTGTATCTAAAAAGTAAAATCCTACTTCTAATTTTTCAATATCTTTACTTATTTCTAAAAAAGTTTTCTTTAATTCCATATCTTTAATTGTGTAATAACTATTTTTCTGATACATAGAAATTTCAGAAACATTCATTGGATTTATTACATTTTTTTCTCTTCTTTTCGATTTTCTTATCCCGTGAATAATAGAATCTATTTTACCAAAATTTTTCGTAAAAATCGTTATTATTACATCTGCTTCATTTATTTCTTTCTTTTTTAAAATAATACCTTCAGTTTTTATTATTTTCATGATTTCCTTTGCTTTAGAGGTCCCTATTTATTATTTAAAACTTGAAAATGTGTATATTATTTGTGAATTACCATCTTTAATTGATATTTTTGTAGGGTATTTGTATTCTCCAGAAGATACATAATCACTGAAATTAGCAGTGTATCCTTTACTTTCAACTGATGTTAGCCATTCTTTTGAGAATTTAAAATTATCACCATTAATTGTTTGATTATTTTTATCTTTAATTTTTCTAATTTTATTAAGCAGGCTTAAAATATTCGCCTCATCTTCATTTAGTGTCTGTGTTACTGTTTGTTTTAGTGATGGGTAATAAATTGTCTTTTTATTTTGAGTAAATGTATATATCTCTCCTTTGTTAATTGTTGGTGAAGAGATCACTAGTTTAAGTGTCCCATTATCATATGTCATTGTGTATTTCTTAACTTTTGATGATTTATTTATCTTTAGTGTTTCTGTAACACTCACTGTAAATGTATCCTTTTCCCAAAAATCTTTTGAATATGACACGATTGACACTAACATCATTGATATTATTAAAATTAACCTTCTCATATTTCCTCCTATTTAACTAATTTTGAATATTAGAATTATCCTTAATATACTGTTTGTTCTTTTCAATTTGCTGCTGTATTTCTTGATTTTGTAATATATTATCTTTCAACAACTTATTATTATCAAATTTATATACCATAAGTTGTTTGATATCATTTAACTTATAAGGTGGTTTGAATATAAGCTCTTTTGTTTTTTTATAAGAATTCATATCTTTCAAATAAAAACTTCCAATTGCTATACCTTTTGGAAACAAATCACTGATACCTGATGTTTCAACCTTGTAAAACCGTTGAACAACTTCTGTTCCATTCCCGTTATAGTTAAATATAGAATATGTTCCATTTCCATTTCCTCTTAGTATTTGTGTCTCTCCACCATTAAGTGTTACACTTATTCTAGAGTTTTTACTTGTAACAAGTATTACTTCAGAGAAATTTTGATTTACCTCACCTATTTTACCTATTAGAATTCCATTGTATAAAACTGGTAATCCTTTTATTATATTATCATTACTTCCTTTATCAATAAATATTCTTTCTGATTCATTAATATTCTCAACAAGAGCTACATTAACTGCTATGTATTCTTGTGGTGATTGCTGTCTTAATGCAAGCATATTTTTTAAATTTTGATTTTCTGTTATAAGATTTTTCATTTCTACATCTTTCATCTTCTCTTTTTGAAGATCAACATTCATTCGTTCATAATTTTCTGTATACCTATTTAAATAATTTATGTTACTGACTCTCTCTTTAAATTCCAATTCTTTTTTATATATTGTACTTCTTACGTTCACAAGTTTATTATTCATTGAATTCACAAGACCATCAAATAACTTTAAAGAATTTACAAAAGGTCCTTTTAAAATGAACAACACAGCTATAATAGTAGCTGTTATAACTGCCATTCTTATTAATTTATTTTCTCTTTTTATGTTAGCCATTTAATTAAGCTCCTTCTAGACTTAAATACGCTTTTATTATACTATATTTTGTGTTTTTTGTAAAATATTTGTTTATAATATTAAAAGTGAAAATCCAGTTATATTACAAACTGGATTTTTATCATATTTACATCATGCCAGGCATCATTCCACCAGGCATTCCACCATTTGATGGATTTTCTTCTTTTTCATTTGCTATTGCAACTTCTGTTGTCAATAAAACTGAAGATACAGAAATTGCATTTTGTAATGCTGATCTTGTTACTTTTGCAGGATCTATTATTCCTGCTTTTATCATATCAACGTATTCTTCTTTTGCTGCATCATACCCAATTCCTTGTTTTGCATTTTTAACATATTCTATTACTACGCCTGCATCAACACCTGAGTTTACAACTATTTGTCTCAATGGTGAATACAATGCTTTCTTAACAATTTCTACACCTAATCCTTCTTCACCATCTAATTTAAAGTTTTCTATTGCTTTCGCTATCTGAACCAATATAGTCCCTCCACCAGGCACAATACCTTCTTCAACCGCTGCTCTAGTTGCATTTAATGCATCTTCAATTCTTAATTTTCTTTCTTTCATTTCAGTTTCAGTTGCTGCTCCAACTTTTACAACAGCTACTCCTCCTGAAATTTTTGCTAATCTTTCTTGTAATTTTTCTCTATCATAATCTGATGTTGTCTCTTCTATTTGAAGTTTCAATTGTGCTATTCTTCCTTTTATTACTGCACTTGCACCTAATCCATCAACAACTACAGTATTATTTCTTGACACTTTTATTTTTTTAGCTTGACCTAAAAGGTTAATATCTACTGTTTCTAATTTAATTCCTTTTTCTTCTGATATTACTTCTCCACCTGTTAATATTGCAATATCCTCTAACATTGCTTTTCTTCTATCACCAAATGCAGGTGCTTTTACAGCAACTATGTTTAGTGTTCCTCTTAACTTATTTACAACTAATGTTGCAAGCGCTTCCCCTTCAACATCTTCTGCAATTATTAACATTGGTCTTCCTGTTTCTATTGTTTTTTCTAATATTGGTAATAGCTCTTTCATACTTGAGATTTTCTTGTCAGTTATTAGTATAAATGGATTGTCAAGTTCCGCTATCATTCTTTCACTATCAGATACCATATATGGTGACAAATATCCGTTATCAAATTGCATTCCTTCAACTACTTCTAATGTTGTATCAAGTGATTTTGCTTCTTCAACAGTTATAACGCCTGACTCTCCAACTTTTTCCATTGCTTGTGCTATTAACTGCCCTATTTCCTCTGATCCAGCTGAGATAGATGCAACTTGTGCGATCTCTTTATTATCTTTTATTTTTTTTGATCTTTTAACTAATTCTTCTATTACTTTCTTTGATGTTTTTTCCATACCTTTTCTTAAAAATACAGGATTCGCTCCAGATGCAACCATTTTTAATCCTTCTTTTATCAATGCTTGTGCTAAAACTATTGCAGTTGTAGTCCCATCCCCCGCTACATCATTTGACTTTGTTGCAACTTCTTTTACGATTTGTGCACCTAAGTTTTCGAATGGATCTTTTAATTCTATTTCTTTTGCAATTGTTACACCATCATTTGTTATTAGAGGCATTCCATAACCTTTATCTAGAACAACATTTCTTCCTCTAGGCCCTAAAGTTATTTTAACCGCATCCGCTAATGTATCTACTCCTTTTTCAAGTGCTTTTCTCGCATCTTCATGAAACTTTATTACTTTTGACATATAATCCTCCCGTTTTATATTTATGTATTATTCTACAATTGCTAGAATATCCTTGCTTTCTAATATTAAAAAGTTTCTCTCTTCATCTTTTATTTCTGTTCCTGAATATTTTTCAAAAATAACATTCATCCCTTTTTTTATTTCTTTAACCTCTGTACCTACTGCTATTACTTCACCAATTATAGGTTTTTCTTTTGAGGCTGTTCCTGGCAATACAATTCCACTTTTTGTTACTTCTTCTTGTTTCGTTTGTTCAATTAATACTCTTTTACCTAGTGGTTTTATCTTCATCATTCCTCCTAAAATTTATGAAAATCACTCTTTTATTTTGTCTGTACGTATAATTTTCCATTTTCTATTATAATATTTTTTATGTTTAATTTTTTGCCATCTTCATTTTCGTATTTGTACACTGGTTGTGTTTCAATATAGTTTGAAATGATTTGTTTTAATGCAATAGCTACTTTAGTGTCATCTAATTTAGCTCCTTGTTCATTTGTTATTTCATCAATATTAAGTCCCACCATATATACTTCTTTAGTAGTGTCATCAAATTTTATTCCACTACTTATTTTCATACTCCCTTTTTGCTCTTCACCTAAACTAGAAAGTGTATAGTTGACATTAAGATGCATTTTATCTTCTTTGAATGATACTTGTGGTTTTTCTATAATTCCTTTTGCTAAAATATAATTTTTAGTTATCGGAAAGCTCTTAGAAACTTTGTTTTGGACAATAGCTTCTGGAACCATTAATCTACCTTCATTATATATATTACATGAAGCAACTACTGCAGCCATTGTTATTAATAAAATTATTTTTTTCATATTTTTTCTCCTCTTTTAAATATATTCTTGAATATATTATCTCACAAATCGCTTATAATTCTCTTTGGATACTCTTATATTATAAATATTTTTTCAAAAACTGTCCAGTATATGATTTTTTGACTTTAACAATCTCCTCAGGTGTTCCAGTAGCTATAATTTTTCCACCTTTATGACCACCTTCTGGACCTACATCTATAATATAATCTGCGCATTTAACGACATCTAGATTATGTTCTATTACTAGAACCGTATTACCTTTTTCTACTAATCTATCCAATACTAGTAATAATTTTCTTATATCTTCAAAATGCAATCCTGTTGTAGGCTCATCAAGTATATAGATTGTGTTACCTCTAGAAATTTTTGATAACTCTGAGGCCAGTTTTATTCTCTGCGCCTCCCCACCCGAAAGTGTTGTTGCAGGTTGACCTAATTTAATATAATCCATCCCTACATCAATTAGTGTTTGCAGTCTTCTCTGTAAACTCGGTATTGCTTCAAAGAAACTATATGCTTCCTCAACCGACATATTTAATACGTCTGAAATGTTTTTTCCTTTATAATGTACATCTAATGTTTCTCTGTTATATCTCTTTCCTTTACAAACTTCGCATTCAACATAAACATCTGGAAGGAAATTCATTTCTATCTTATTGATTCCTGCTCCACCACAAGCTTCACATCTTCCACCTTTAACATTAAACGAGAATCTTCCTTTATCATATCCACGTATTTTTGCATCTTTTGTTTGAGCGAATAAATCTCTTATATCGTCAAATAATTTAGTATATGTCGCAGTATTTGATCTTGGAGTTCTTCCTATTGGTGACTGATCAATGTCTATTATTTTCTCTAATTGCTCAATTCCTTCAATTCCACCATGTTCTAGCGGGTACATTTTACCTTTATTCAATTTATTATGTAATTCAGGAAATAATGTTTGATTTATTAATGATGATTTTCCACTTCCAGAAACTCCTGTAACTACTGTAAATACTCCTAAAGGTATCTCAATCGTTACATTTTTCAAGTTGTTTCCTTTTGCATTTTTCAATATTATTTTCTTTTCTGATTTTTTTCTCTCTTTAGGAACTTCTATTTTTATTTCCCCATTTAAATATTTTGCCGTTAATGATTTCTTACTTTTCATAACTTGCTTAGGTGTTCCTTGTGCAACTACTTCACCACCATGAATCCCTGCATTAGGTCCCATATCTATCAAATAGTCAGATTCCTTCATTGTGTCTTCATCATGTTCTACAACAATTAAAGTATTCCCTATCTCTTTTAGATCTCTTAATGTTGCAAGTAGTTTCTCATTATCTCGTTGATGCAGTCCAATACTTGGCTCATCCAATACATATATTACCCCTGTCAACCTACTACCAATTTGGCTTGCTAACCTTATTCTTTGTGACTCCCCACCTGATAATGTCTTTGTTGTTCTAGATAATGTTAAGTAATCTAATCCAACATTTATCATAAATGATAGTCTTTCCTTTACTTCTTTTAGTATTTCAGTTGCAATTTGCTTTTCTTTTTCTGTTAATTCCATTTTATTATAGAATTCCAATGCTTCATTTATACTAATACTTGTTAAATCATGTATGCTTTTATTATTTACTGTTATTGCAAGAACAACATCTTTAAGACGCTTCCCACTACATGTTTTACAAGTTTTTTCTATCATATATTTAGACTCTATTTCCTCTTTCATAGAATCTGAATTTGTCTCATAATATCTTCTCTCAAGATTTTTTACAATTCCTTCATATGATCTGCTTCCATTGTACGAAAAACTATCCCCTGTCCATTTGAATTTAAATTCTTTACTATTTCCATGGAATATTGTATTTCTCTCATCTTTCGTTAAATCTTTTACTTTCTTATTAACATCTATTTTGTACGCTTTTGCCATTGTCATAAATAATTCCCAGTTCCATCCTTTTTTTGTAGATGCCCCTGGTATAGCTATTCCACCATCATAAAGTGATAAATTTTCATCAATTATCAATTTATTTTCATCAACTTCAAGTGTCGTACCTAATCCATTACATGAATCGCATGCTCCATATGGTGCATTAAACGAGAATAGTCTTGGTACAACATCTGGGAATACTACTTCCGGATGATTTGAACAAGAAAAATTCTCACTGTATTTACTATCTTTTCCATTTATATTAGCAATAACTTGACCTTCTGATAAGCCTGTAGCAATTTCAATTGCTTCACCTAGTCTACTTAAAAATTCTTTGTCAGTCTTCTTTATTTTTAATCTATCCACAACTACTTCTATTGTATGTCTTTTATTTTTATCAAGTTCTATAGAATCATTTAGATCAAGCGTATCCCCATTTACTCTTATTCTTTGAAATCCTTTTTTTTGTAAATTGAGGAATAAATTTTTATGTGTACCTTTTTTATCAACAACAACAGGTGCTAGTAATATTAATTTATCTGCTTCTTTTGTTGATTCAATTATTGTGTCTACTATTTCTTCTATTGTCTGCTTTTCAACTACTGTTCCACAAATTGGGCAATGTGCTTTTCCGATATGTGCCCATAGTAATCTCATATAGTCATAAATTTCTGTCATTGTACCAACTGTTGATCTTGGATTTTTCGAAACACTTTTTTGCTCAATTGATATTGCTGGTGACAACCCCTCTATACTGTCTAATTCTGGCTTTTGCATTTGACCAATAAATTGTCTTGCATATGCAGATAGACTTTCAACATATCTTCTCTGTCCTTCTGAATAAATTGTATCGAATGCTAATGATGATTTACCACTTCCTGAAACTCCAGTTATTACAACAAATTTATTTTTAGGTATTTCTATGTCAATATTTTTAAGATTGTGTTCCCTTGCACCTTTTATTTTTATTTTATCATCCACTTTTACTCACCCTTTCTTATGTTTTCACCTAAACAAAAACCATCTCAAGTGTGAAATGGTTTTTCCTCTTATGTTATTTGATTATTTGTAATTTTCTATAATTAAAATACAATGCTTTCACTAAATCATATTCAAATGGTGAATTTAAGTCTCCATACTTTATACTTAATAGTGATCTCGTATTTATTCCATTTATAGTCGCTTCAATTGGCCCTGTTAATTCTTGATCCAATATATTAGTGTCATAAAGTGCTTTATCATAAACAAAAGCTTTTACTGGCATAGTCATAGCACTATCTACAAACATTCCACCCGCATCTCTAATTGTTGATGGACCTAGAACTGGTAAAACTAAATATGAACCTGAATAGACTCCATAATGTCCTAATGTATCACCAAATGTTTCTGGATCTTTTTTAAGTCCAAAGCTTTTAGCAACATCTATTGTTCCAGCTAATCCAATTGTTGAATTTATTAGAAATCGTCCAGCTGAATTAAGTGCTTTTCCAAATTTCAGTTGTAATAACGAATTAACTGTTGTAGGAATTTCTGAAAAATTTGATGAAAAATTACTTATTCCTGTTCTAATTGGTTTAGGAACTATATGTTTATAAACTCTAGAAATCGGATATAAAATTTTATCATCTAATTGTGTATTTATTGCATACATTCTTCTATTGTATGCTCCTAAACTATCATCAACAGTTGTAAATTCGAAGACTCTATCTGAAATTAAATAATCTTCATCAAGACTTGTTATACTATTTGCAATTATACCATATTCATCTCTTTCCACAGTAACTGCTTCTAGTTTGCTATTTTCATTTTTTATAATATACTCATCATAATTTTTAGAACTATATTCTGGATCTACATTATCTTCTATATCGAAATACATGTTATCATTTATATCCTGTACTATAATTTCCTCTAGTGTTGCCGAATCCATTACATTTTCTTTTTGATTAGTTGAATTCGAATAAGATAATACTGATAACGAGAAAGCAAATAGAAGAATTATAATTTTATTTTTCATTATTTTGTACCTCCTTCTTCTAACTTATCAACCATCAATTTAGAAACCTCTTTATGCCATAGAATTCCTGTGTGACCACCATACGGTAATATTATTTTATTTTTAAAAGTTGAATTAACATATGCAAAATCTTCTTTTGTCATTAGCAAGTCATCTGCTGATGTTAAATAAATTATGTTGTCTCCATTTGCTTTTATGAAGTCATTACTTGATTTCAGTGAAAACATTTCTTTAAATTTTTCATATGTGTAAGTATTTGTGCTCAATCTTTTATTTACATATGGATATAATATATCTTTCGAATATTCTGCATATGATACTGATAGTCCCTCTAAAAAGTAATCAGTTAAAGAATCAAAACGCTTAGGTGGTTTCTTGCCTTTTAATATTCTATCTCCTTTTCCTTCAAACATTTCTCCTGAAAAAGTCATGTTTGCAGAGTAGAATCTAAATAGTAATCCTATCATTACTTCTAAATCTTTATCTCCTAATTCTGATCTTGCTAATATGCTTTGTATGTTTTCAGGATTCATATCTTTCATTTGAATAGAATCGTCGAATAATATTTTTTTAAATATAGTATCAATATACTTTTCAAGTGTAGATGCATCATAAATACCATTTTTTACTAGATAATTATCAAGTATTTTTGATGATGTTAAAATATCTACTGGAGTATTAAGTAGTAAAGATTTCTTTATATTTATTTTCTTTTTCTGTGAATCTAATTCATGAATTTTAAGAGATTGAAATCCCCCTAAACTAAATCCACCAATATATGTATCAGATACATCCATTCCATCTTTTTTTTGTTTTGCTATTTCATTTGCAATTATATCGTAAAGATTATATACATCATCTGTCATATTTCCACTATACGAATTGGTACTTTGACTAACAATATAAGGTAGTGTACTTGTTGAACTGAATGTTAATACATTATAACCTCTATCATAGAATACATTTGCCATATATAATGCATATGAACCGTTATATAGTGATCCTGTCCCTGATATGATTACCATCAATGGAGCCTTTTCCTTCTGTTTCCAAATTCCATATTCATAGTTTTCCCATTGTCTGAGGACATCCGGTATTTTTTTTGTTGTCTTAACAACTCCTATTTTAGGTCCTTTTGGATCTTTAAATACATAAAAATCTTTTTTAGGAGTTCCTAGTACCGTTGCTTGAACCGCACTATTTTTGTATGGATAATCTTTTAATAATTCCTTGTAATCTACTTCTGATATTGACAATGTTGAAAATAATATTGCCATAATCAATAATACTAATTTTTTCATATTAACCTCTCTTCTTTTAAATAACCATTACACATCAACAGATACGATTCTCGATTCTCCAATCTCTTTATTCATTGTAACACCGTATAATCTATGAGAACCTTTCATAGTTTCTTTATTGTGTGTTATTAGTATAAACTGTGACTTACTTATAAATCCATTTAGTAAGCCTACTATTTTTTTAGTATTAGTTTCATCAAGTGCCGCTTCGATCTCATCAAAGAATGTAAACGGACTTGGCTTAAACATAAATATTGCCATTATAAACGATACTGCTAACATCGATTTTTCTCCACCTGATAGTAACATTAAAGTTTGTTCTGGTTTATTCTTATATTTTACACTAAGTTCTAGTCCAGTTTCAAGTAAATTTTCATAATCATTTATCTTAATTTCTCCCCGAGCCCCATTCAGTATCTCTTTGCACATGTATTCAAAGTTTTTATTTATTTCTTCAAATGCATTTGTAAATTTAAATACTATATCTTTTTCTATATTTCTTATGAGTTCTAATAGTGATTCTCTACTTTCTAATAAATCTCTTTTCTGATCTACTAATTCATTGTATCTTTTTTCTTCTTTATCAAATTCTTCTATTGATGCTAAATTTACACTTCCAATATCCATTCTTGTTTTTTCATTCATAGATAACTTTCGTCTTATTGCTTGAAATTCATTTTCTTCCGTGAGTGCTTTGTAATCCACATCTTGCAAGACTTCTTCAACATTTACGTCTTCTAATTCAATTTCTAGATATTCTATATCTTTTTCTACTTTTGATACTGCTTCTACTAATTTTTCGTGTTCATTTTTTTGAAGTATTATTTTTGTCTCAATATCTTTAACATCTGATATCAATGATCTTTCTAGTGTTTCAAATTCTTTTATTTTCTTTTCATTCTCTCTAATTTGAATCATTAAATTATCATTTTTAGTGCTCTTTTCTTCTATTTCTTTTGATTTTGTCTGATACTGGCTATCTAATTTTAACTTCTCTTTGTCTTTATCTCTCTCAAAATCATCAATCCCTTGTTTCTCATCAACAAGTTTAGTATAATCATCATTTATTTCAGTATACCGTTGATCATAATTATCATACTTCTCTTTCAAAATTGCATATTCTATATTTAATTCACTTAATTTGTTAGCTAAGTCACTAGAGCTTTCAATGACTGTTAATTCTTTATTCAATAACTCTAGAAGTTTGTTATTCTCATTTATTGAGTAGTCTACGTTATTCAGTATCTTTTTGTTTTCTTTTATTTTATTTTCCTGTTTCTCAATAAATTCTGTATTATCTTTTTCCTCATAAATAAGAGTATTTAATTCTCTACTATACTTATTAAACTCTATTCGTTTTTCTTCAAAGTGCTTATTATAGTCTTTATAGTTGTTGTCTATTTTATCAAATTCTATTTTATCTTTTTCTATTGTTGACTTTAATTTAGATATTCCATCTTCTATTTCTTTTATTTTTAAAGATACTATTTCTTTATTCTTAAATATTGTTTCCAGCTTTAATTTAATGCTGCTAAGCTCTTTCTTTCTTTCAATCATTTCATCTTTTCGTTTCTGTAAATGACCACCTGTCATTCTTCCACGAGATGTTATTATATCTCCTTGAAGTGTTACAATTCTGTCATTATATCCTTTTTTAAGTAATGCTGTTCCCACTTCTAAATTTTCTACGATTATTGCATTTCCATATATAAACTCTACAATTCTAGATATACTGGTATCATATTTCACTATATTTCTAGCATATCCAATAACCCCTTTTTCTTTTGGTAAGTCATTATTAATCTTTCCTACCTTAACACTCTCTATTGGTAAGAATGATGCTCTTCCTATTTGCTTTACTTTCAATTCATCAATACATTTTTTTGCAACATCTGTTGTCTTCGTCACAATATCTTGAAATGAACCTCCTGATAGTACTTGAATAGCATCTTCATATCCTTCAGGTATATCAATGAGATTAATGAAGGCCCCGATTACACCATTTTCTTTTTTATCTAAAATATACTTTATACTTCGTGCAAATGTTTCATTATTTTCTATAATATTTTTATTTGCTCTTTCTTTCGAAAGTAAATTTTCTTCTTTATATTTTTCTTCGTTCAAATTATTAGTTTCTTTATTTTTTTCTATTTCTAACTCTTTTAATTTTATTTCAGTTTCACTAATTTTGTCATTTAATTTATCTTTTTCTTCTAGATTAGTTTCATTTACTTTCTCAGCTTTCGCGAGCTCGTCCTGAACTCTAACAAAATCTTTTTCTAATTCAACTTTTTCTAATGAAATTGTGTTAATTCTAACATTTGCTAAGTTAATTCGTTTTTCTAAATCATCATTTTCAGCATTCAACTTAATCTTGTCGACTTCGAAGTTTCTATTTTGATTCTCTTTATTCCTTATATTTTCTATTGTATTACTTCTCTTTTCTTCTAACTCAATAACTTCTTTTTCAACTTCTTTTTTTGCTTTTTCTTTAAATAATAATTCATTTTTTATATTTTCTAGTTCTCTCTTTGACTCTTCTAATATTGCTGATTTTCCTGTTATATCTTCTTCTAATATTAGTTTTCTTTTTTGTTTTTCATTATATTCTGTATCAAGATTTGATGATTTATTTTTTATATTAGCTAACTCTAATCTTAAATCTTCTAGTGACTTAAATAATAGCATATTACTTTCTTTTTCTTCTTCTACTTTTGCGTAGATTTTTTCACGTTTATCATTTACATTCGATAAATTTGACTGTCTTTCAGAAAATTCTTCTTGTATTATTTCTATGCTTTTATCTAATTCATTTATTTTTTTATCATAATTTCCTTTTTGGCCTTTTTTTTCATTTATTGTATATTCTAATACCATGTACCTTTGTGTATCAATTCTTGTTGTTAAAGTCCTATATAGTCTCGCTTTTTTACTCTCGTCTCTTAAATAGTCTACTCTATTATGTAACTCTTTTTCTACATACTCAATCTTATCAACTTCATTTTTTACTTCTTTTAATTTTTTTTCTGAATCTTCTTTTTCATATTTTGCTCTTTTTACACCAGCTGCTTCTTCAATTATTTCTTTTAACTCTTTAGGATTAGAACTTATTATTCTTTCCACTCTTCCTTGTCCAATTATTGAATATGCTTGTTTCCCAATCCCAGTATCCATAAACAAACTATTTACATCTTTCAATCTAACTTTTCTATTGTTTATTAAATATTCATTTTCTCCACTTTTGTATATTCTTCTAGTTATTTTTACTTCTGTGAAATCAATATCCAAATATCTATCGCTATTTTCAATATGTAAACTAACTTCTGCCATTGATTTTGCTTTCTTATTTTTCCCACCAGAAAAAATAACATCTGAGCTTTCTTTTGCTCTTATGCTTTTATAACTTTGCTCTCCTAACACCCATAAAATAGCGTCTAATATATTACTCTTTCCACTTCCATTAGGTCCTACTATTGATGTTATCCCTTTATTAAATTCTATATATGTCTTGTCTGCAAATGATTTAAAACCATTGAGTTCTAAAGCTTTTAAGTACATCTCATCTCCATTTTCTTTTATTTCAAACTTTTATTATTCTGCGTATTCTTTTAATCCACTATCTAAATTGTATTTTGGTGACCATGATGTGTTTGTTTTTAATTCTGTATTATCAAGTCTCGAATCTCTTATATCACCAATTCTCGCATCTCTATAGTTAACATTTTTTGGATAATTGAAGTGTTTTTTCATACTATTAAATAGTTCATTTACTGATGTTTTTTCATTTGTTGATACATTAAATAACTTATTTTGTACATTTTCTGTTGCACAGATATAATTCGCATTTGCAACGTCTTTTACATAAATAAAATCTCTTGTTTGCTCTCCATCACCATCAATAAATAATTCTTGATTCAATTTCATTCTATCACTAAATATTGAAACAACTCCAGCTTCTCCATGCGCACTTTGTCTAGGTCCATAAACATTAGCATATCTGAATATTATGTAATTAAGATCATACAGTGTTGAATACATTTGAATGTATTTCTCACCAGTCAATTTTGTTAATCCGTACGGTGCTATTGGTGTTGTTTCATCTGTTTCTTTAGAAACTGAAGACTTTGGAACACCATAAGTTGCTGCTGTACTAGAGAATAATATCTTCTCTACATTGTATTTTACACACATATCTAGAACATTCACTATTCCAATAATGTTCTCTTCTGCATCATATAATGGATTCTCAACTGATACAGAAACACTTACTTGTGCTGCATGGTGAAATACGTGTGCAATTGGACCATTATCAATAAATATTTTTTCAAGATCATTTCTATCTCTAACATCAACGTTATAAAATTTTATTTTACTTTTCATTTGATCAAAGTTATTAACATTTCCACCAACCAGATTATCAACTATAATTATTTCATATTTTTCTGGCGCATTAGCAAATTTATCTGCTATATGTGAACCTATGAATCCTGCTCCACCCGTTATTAATATTTTCTTAGACATATTAACCTCCTTGTCTTTATCTACCTTTTCCAAATACAACAATGTTTATTGTCTTTAATATAACCATTATATCAAAAATCGTGTTGTTATGTTTTATATAATATAAATCATACTGTAATTTATTGTACGCATCTTCTACACTTGCTCCATACGGGTACATTACTTGTGCCCATCCTGTAAGTCCTGGTTTTACTGTGTGTCTTAAATTGTAATATGGCATTTCTTGCTCTAGTTGTTGAATGAAGAATTCTCTTTCAGGTCTCGGTCCAACAAAGCTCATTTCTCCTCTTATAACATTCCACAGTTGAGGTAATTCATCTATTCTTGTTGCTCTCATTATTTTTCCCCATTTTGTCACTCTGTTGTCATTCTTAGTTGCCCATTGTGGACCGTCTTTTTCTGCATCAGTTGTCATTGATCTAAACTTTATTATTTTAAATGGTAAATTACCTTCCCCTATTCTCTCTTGTATGAAGAATATAGGTCCTTTTGATTCTAATTTTACAATAACTGCTGATATTGCTATAATTGGCAACACTATGATTCCTATAATAAGTGAAAATGCTATATCAAATAATCTTTTTAGTTTTAAATTGAAATTATTGTGATAAATTTCAAATCCTGAATTTTCCAAAAACCATTTTTGATCAAGATGCGCAACTGGTAATTTTCTTTCAAATACTTCATAAAAATCAATGTAGTGATAGTATTGTAATCCTTGTAATTTATACTTTAATAACTGTTCTACCAATTTATGATCTTTTAACAATGAGTCTGTAAAATCAACTATTATATCTGGTTTCATAAGGTTGTATTCAATATTAATAATTTCTGTTAAATCTTGAGAATGCTCATTAAATACAGCCATAAGGTTATATTCATCACTTTTCTTCAAATTCTCTTTTAAGGTATTAGTATACTCATTTTGTCCGATAAATATTATTTTTAATTTTTCTACCAAGCCTACTAAGACAATGTATTTGAATACAATTTGAAACAAAGCAATCGTTCCAAACATTATAAGTGCTTCATTTATTCTAAATACTCCTGAAAACACTGAAAATATCATCATAAAAATATTTGTTGATATCGCTAGCATAATGTCATATGTCTTATATTTGGTTCCACGCATATTAAATACGTTAGAAACATAATATATTGTCAACGCTATTACTAATACAACCAAATTTTTAAATCCAATATTAGTATTTACAATAAATGTTAATAGTACAAAATATAGTACAATGTTAAGTATAAAATATAGATACGTGAAGTTTCGTCTTACACCGCTTATAACCATAGTTTTTTTCTCCTCTTGTTTAATAGAAATTCTATCGATTTTGCAATAATATATGATGTGATTACCGTGATTGTAAATGATATTATTATATAAAATGAGTAATTCATTCTAAGTTTTATATTTTGTTCTAATAATAATAAAATTATTGGATGAATTAAGTAAATATCAAATGATAATCTCGATCCTTCTTTTATTATTTTGTCTAATTTTGTTGCCTTCTCCAAAAATTTTGTCAAATTAGTTCCAATAACTATTAAATATATTGTAATTGATTGAAAGAAAATTGTTATTGAATGATAATTGTAAAAATAATCTACTAATTTTCCACTTTTTTTTGTGTAGTAATATGATAGTACAACCGTTAATAATGCAAATACTAAATTGAACACAATAAGTGGTATTTGTTTTATTTTTCTTGTATTTAACAAATAATACCCTAATATAAAGTACCCTATGTACTGCCCTAATGGGTTATAAATTTTTAAATTCAGTTTTGTAACAAATTCTATAAACGGAATTAATGACATAAAGAAAAACCATACAATTAAAAAGTACCATACATATTTATCTTCAATATTGTGAATGATTTTTCTCAAAAATGGAACTAACAAATAGATTCCTAAAATCATATATACATACCACAAATGATAGAATACTTCACCTTGTAATAAACTTACAATAAAATTGTGTACTTGATGATGTAAATAATATATGTCTATTAAATAATAAAATATACTAAATAATAAAAATTTCGGGATTATTCTAAGAAATCTTTTCTTGAAGAAGTCTTCAATACTCTCGTCTTTACTTAATAGCAATGCACCACTTACCATAAGAAATACTGGGACACATATTCTGCTAATAGAATTGATTGCATTAGCAATATTCCAATCACTATTTGAAATAGTACTATATTTATACAAATCACCAGATACAACATGTATTAATATTACACAAATTGTAGCTATAAACTTCAATAAATTTATATTATCATATTTTTGTTTTAGCACTTTTAACTACTTTCTTTACTTTTTTAAATTTTTTATAACCGCTTTAATTGCATAAAACGTAAAATAGTACATCGATTTTAATAAAGATAACTTTTCATATTTTCTATATATTTCCCATCTTACTTTTGCTGCATCAATTTTATTACTTGATCTAGAGTTACTTAGAACTCTGTACATTGCTAGTTTCTCTTTCAACCCATATATAATCTTAACATCTTTTATTATATCAAGCCACAAGACATAATCTTCGTTCTTATCTCTCTCTTTGAACTCTCTCTTACCAATAGCAGATACATCATACATAACAGTCAAACATCCCAAATAGTTATTTTTCAGTAAATCAGAATACTTTATTCTTTCTATAACTATTATATCATTAATTCTGTCATTTGTTTCATTTACTCTTGTATATTCTGTACATGATATTTTTGCATCATGTTTTTTCATAAACAATAATTGTTTTTCAAGTTTTTCGTTCATCCATAAATCATCCGAATCAAGAAACGCAATATATCTCCCATTTGCCATTTGAGTTAGTGAGTTTCTAACTTTAACTACACCTTTATTCTTTTCTGCCCTCTGTATCTTTATTCTTTCGTCTTTTGCTGCATATTCTTCCATGATTTGATAACTACTATCTTTTGAACAGTCATCCATTATAAGTAATTCCCAGTCTTTATATGTTTGATTTATTACTGACTCAATAGATTGTCTTATATATTTCTCAACGTTATATACTGGCATTATAATTGAGACTAATTCATTGTGTATTCTATTTTCCACATAAACCATCCTTTATGATTTCATAAATTCTTTCGCAGTTCTCTTTATCTTCATATTTAAGATATTTTTTTCGTAGTTTCTCATTTATTTCTTCATACTTCTTATCATATTGAAAGCTTCTTTTACTTATTTCAATAATCTCATTAACGCAATCATTCATTGTATATACTGGTTGCCCAAACAGTCCATTATCTAAATCTACATAAGATCCTACTTTTTGTTGATATTCTTCTTTATCAAACTGAAAAAATAATATCGGTTTGTTCATATAATAGAAATCATACGCAACGCTTGAATAATCAGTTATTAGTAACTCAGCCTTCATAAGTTCTTCTGTTATATCTGCGTCAATAGGTAGTATTATTACATTTTTATTAAGTTCAGCTTTTTTAAAATTATCTAAATATGCTTGCATTAGTTGATGGATATATATGCTAAGTTGCATTCCTTGTTCTTCTAGATATGAAATAAGTTTTTTGTTTGTTATAAGTCCAATAATATTCTCAAAATATTCTGTGTCTTCAATTTTTGTATTTTCTGGTCTTATCCAATTACGCCAAGTTGGCATAAATAATATTGATTTGTTATTGTCATCTATATCATATAATTTATCATATCGAGGATATCCAGTTACTTTTATTTTTTCATCATCTATTTTCCAATCATCTCTTTTTATTGCTTTCTCAAATTCTGAGTCACAAATATTTAAATCGTATGATTGGATCAATTTTTCTATTATTTTCTCTAACTTTGGTTTCATTGGAAGTCTTTTTTTAAATCCAACTGTTCCGTGGTTTAGAAATACTTTGTATACTTTTTTGTGAAAACGATTAATAAATGGGACTACAAATAAATTAGGAACTATATCTGCTGATATTGAATGCGAAAACAATACTACTTTTGCATTCATAAAATGTAAATAGGCATCTATACTACCTTTAACTAAGACGTTTCCTGGTATTCTATCAAATACTAAACTATTTGTATTTGCTACCCAAAATACTTCTACCCCGTCTTTTTGCTCTTTTGTTCTTAAATATTCATATATCGCTCTTCCATTATCGACATATAGATCTCCTGCATTACCACCAACAATCCAAATATTTCTGCCTTTAAAGCTGTGCTTCTTAAATGGATATATGATGTATGCTAATATCATATTTATAAGAAATTTCATTTTTTACCCCTTATTAATTCATTTTGTATTCAAAGTATCCTTTTATTCTTCCACTTAATACAGTATAATGGTATTCTCTATTTTTTGTCACTATAAGACCACCTATATTCCTGCATAATTTTTTTATAAATTTAAATATGTACGTAAAGTTTTTTCTATATTTAACTTCTTTTTTTACTAATGCACCGTAGCCTAGTGCGTATCTATAGGCTCTGTTTATATCATCGTAGTTTCCTTTTTTTGCAGGATGATAAATTATATCATTAGCGAAGTAATCTCCCTTAAATCCTTTATGCATAAGTGTTAAGACATAGTCAGATTCTTCTCCACTTCCATAGTATGCTCCAACACCCATATTTTCGTCGAACAAAGAGATATCTTCTCTTGAAAAATTAACAAAAAATGTTATTGATTTCACAGTATCTTCAACATTTGAATATGTTAATTCTGTATCTCTTTCAAGCATATTACCTGTCCCGTAGTCTTTCCCTCTTTCAAGTGTTCTACACGAGTATATCTTTTTTTCTTTATTTCCTTCAAAGTAATTTATTACTTTTTCAAGTGTATCTTTTTCATATTCGCAATCATCATCAGGAAATCCTACAATATCTCCATCCATCATAAATAAGCCTTTATTCCTATTCAAACTTAATCCCAATTCATAACTTTTATTATATTTAATATCAAAATCATTTCGGTATTTCTCGATCAAATCAACAATATTCAACTCATTATTTTGATCTATCACAATTAATTCAAAATTCTTGTATGTTTGAATTGATAAGCTTTTTAAAAATAAATCCAATTCATCATAAGTGTTTATTGTCGGCATTATTAGTGAAATTTTCATAGTGGATCTCCTTAATTTTCTTTATTTTCTTCTTTTATATCTTCCTTAGGTACCTCTACTTTTTGTGTTTCTACTTTAGGAGTGTCAATTTTAGGTACTTCTATAGAAAAAATTGCAACATATGGTAAATGATCACTCAGGTCTGTCCACTTATTTCCATTCGTTTCTTTTATGAAATAACTTTCTTTAACTTTCCATTTTTCACTTGAATCACCCCAAATATAGTCAATTCTGGGATTTTTTACTTTTCTTTTTTCATTATCTAAATCGTTTATATTTGATCCTAACATATAGCTATCTTCCCAATCTTTACTTATATCTTTATAATACTCACTAGTTGGTAATAAATTGAAATCTCCCGTCATAAATTTTATATCCGCATCAAACATTTCTGTAACACTTAATAATGATTCTATTTCTTTTGGTTTAATTTCTTCATTAAAGTCAAGGTGTGTATTTATAACTAATATCTTTGAATTGAATACTTTTTCATCAATTTCTGCAGCTAATACTTGTCTTTTTTCTGTCCCTATTGATGGCAATTCATATGTATAAATTTTTGTAATAGGATACTTAGATATGAATGCAATTCCAAATTCTCCACCATCAAAGTTTCTAGCTTTTTGAAAATAAAAATAATTGTATCCTAATGCTTGTGACATGTCGTATGCAATATCTTTAAATTTACTTCTATTTGTATTTTTATCTACTTCTTGTAACGCTATAAAATCAGGGTTTTCAGCCTTTATATTTGCTCCTAATTTTGCACCATCAGCTAATCTTCCTCCGTAAATATTATACGTCATTATTTTAAAATCTTCCGCGTTTATATTTGTTGTAATCGACATAGTTATAATCATCAATAGTAATATCTTTATTTTATTTGAGAACATTTATCTCCCTTTCGTTTCTAGTCATTATTTCTAGTCATTAATATTTTTTTATGTAATATCTCAAAACTATTCTTATTTTTTTCATAAGTTTTTTGATACCTTTCAGGTGTTTACTTTCTAAAAATAACTTTGCCTTAAGGCTTGACCAACTATCATTCCACCAATGTATTCCATATGTATTAGCCTTTATGCATTCATCTGAATATTTTTCAGTAAAATGATATGGGTAGAAATATTCTCTAGGATATATTACTATATCTCCTTTCAATGTATTTTCTCTTTTTTCAGTTAATCCATATTTTTTTTCTAAAATATATGTGAATATTTTAGGAATTGTCCATATTGGTAATTCCCATATATCTTCTTCATAGAACTCCATTACATCTTTTAAAAACGGACTTTTAGGCTCTGTCCCAAATATTCCAACACTAACATGTGTATCATCTTCATATCCAGTAAAAAAGCTATGATTAAGTAATGGTGTTATATCTTTGATAATTTCCATATCAGTATCTACATAAATCCCACCATTTTCATACAAATAATGAGCCCTCATATAATCTGAAACATATGCCCATAATTTACGATCATATGCTTCTTTGAAAAATCTATTTTTTTCTAAATGTAATGTAATATCAAAGTTTTTCTCATTTATTTCTATAATCTCATAATCTGAAAGATATTTCTTCCAAGATTCATAACACTTATAGAAAATTTTTGGTTTTGGTGCATTACCCACCCAAACGTAATGTATTTTTTTCTCTATCATCATAATCTTCCTTTATCCTCATAAAAATATAGCTAAAAGCCGTTATTCCAATATATATTGTTGCTAGTAATAACATATTCTTTATTAGATTATCTCCAAAAAATGAACCTCTTGGAATATAAAATAAATTTGGAATAAAATAATAACTTGTCATAAGTAGAAATCTATATTTAACAACATATTTTTCATATTTTATTATAGTGATTCCCAATATTATAGAAATTATTATTAGCCAAATAATTCCTAAGTCGTATAATTCAGCGATGTAGTTAGATCCTATCCCTTCACCTAATAAATAAGCTTTTGGGTCTAATAAATATGTTAATTTATCCGCCAGTGAATTTGTTGTTGCCAATGTTTCCATAGACTGCGGTTTGAATCCAAATATACCTTGTAAGATATACGGATATGAACTCTGTCCAACAATTTGACCTTTCATTGCAACTGTGTATCCTAATACTAAATAGCTCACTCCTTGTGAAAATAGAAAGTTATATATCCCATTTATCAAGTCTAGAGAGAATACTTTTTTACTTCTAACAGAAACTAATATTTGTGAGAACAATATTGTAAATCCCACTAACTTCGCCATTGTCTGTGTTTTTATTCTAACCCCATACACTTTCGCATAATACCATAGAACAAATAGTAGCTGTGTCAAAAATATTGCTCTAGCACCTTTGAATGAATCTAATAATTTTATCATTAAGTATAAGCTTGAAACAAATACAAATTTTTTCTTTGGTGGAACTGATATAAGAAATATAAGAAACCCTATAGTCAATATCATTCCTGATCCTTTTGTAAAAAATGGATAATCTATACCTTTTAATATACCTGTATAATACGCTTCGTATCCTGCTCTTAGTATGATTTTCATTTGAATAAACATTTTGTACGATAATGGCAACAATGCTGCAAAAAACATTATCATTCCTATATCAGTATATGTCTTATTACTTTCCAAAGAAACTTTTGGATTTAAGTCTTCTTCATTTAATATTCCTATGAAAAATCCTAGATGTGTAAATAATAATATCAATATAAATATTATTATTATTTCATTTCTTGTTTCATAATAGAAAAAATAATTTTTAAATTTTGTTGCCCATCCAAATTCTTTGTATTCAACTAAATCTAAAAAAACTCTAGTGAAATTGAATAAAAACAAAGTATAAATAAATATCATATATGAACTAAGCCAATTTAGAAATATCTTTGATGTTACGAATGTATAAATATATATTGCCATAAGCATTAATTCTAAGAATTTCATTTCCTGCTTATCTGTTGAGAATTTAAAATATGATATTGAAAAGAATACCAATAAAATTATAAATAAATGTGATACTAAAAGTAATACTTTATCTTTTTTCATAAGCTTTCTTCTCCTCTCATTATTTCATATTCTTATGTTACGTTAGACTATGCAACTTCATGCCCTACTAGTGCATCTAATATTGCAAACCAATCCGCTCTTGTCAATTTTATATTAAGTGCATTTACTGCTTCTGATATTCTATTAATCTTCCCACTACCAACTATCGGTATTAATTTTGCTGGATGTGCGAGTAACCATGCATATGCAATCTCAGAAATATTCTCTATATTATGCTTTCTAGCTATTTCAGTCAATACATTTCTAACTCTTATAGCGCTTTCTGATTGTGATGTGAATATTTCACCACCTGCAAGAGGTGACCATATCATAGGGCTTATTCTTTTCTCTTGTGAAAATTTAATTGTTCCATTTTCAAAATTATCATATTTTAAAACAGATGCCTCTATTTGATTTGTTACCAAATCAAAATCTAAATACGATTGAAGTAGAGTGAAGTCATTCTGTGTAAAATTTGATACTCCAAAATAATTGACTTTGCCTTCTGATCTAAGTTGGTTAAACGCTTTTGCTACATCTTCTGGATCCATGAAAGGATCTGGTCTATGTATCAAAAGAACATCAATATAATCTGTCCCAAAATTTTGAAGTGATCTCTCAGCAGATTTCACTATGTGATCAAATGTCGTGTTATAGTAATGTCCGTCGTGCTCTGGCCTGTTATTAGATTTAAATACAATCCCCGTTTTTGTGACAATTTCCATTTTTTCTCTTATTTTAGGATTTAATTTTAGTGCTTCACCAAATATCTCTTCACATGTGAAATTCCCATATATATCAGCATGATCAAATGTTGTTATTCCCATTTCCAAACATTGCTCAATTAGTTGTAGCAGTTGCTCTTTCGAGATATCCCATTCGTTAAGCCTCCACAATCCGTGGACAATTCTTGAAAACTCTAAATCTGTGGACATTTTAATTCTTTCCATATAATTTCCTCCTGATTTACTACTTCCTTTTCAAATCCATATATATTCCTATTGGTAGAGATAAAATGAAAAATAATTTCGAATAACTCTCTTTAAACATCTTAGAAAAGCTATAGTTTGCTACTCTACAAAATTTATAATAAACTGCATTATTAAATATTTTTTCTTTGAAAGTCATTTTGTGCTTGTTTCTTTCATTGTGGTAAAGTGCGTTCCCTTTAGGATTTCTTAACAACAAGTCATTATATTTTGCCGTTAATCCATCTTCATGGTACTGCTTTATTTCTATTTTCTCATTAATATATAGCATTTTGTATTTTTCAGCAATCCTATTATATACTAACGCTTCTGTTGTGAATTTTTCTCCATCAAATACTGGAAACTTATAGTTTTTGATTACTTCAGTTCGAAACATAAGTCCTTTATCTCCAGTAACCTTATATTTGTTATAAATATTAAATTGTGTTTCAACCATTTCATTATCAGGAAATGCGCTTCCTATAATTGATCCATCAGGATATGTAGATAGATATCCCATTCCTACTATTTTAGCATTTTTTTCAACTTTTTTCCAATATTCTAGTATTGTCTCAAGTGCATTGGAAACATACTCATCATCTGAATCTAAACATATGAATAATTCCCCTTTTGCATTATCAAGAGCGTAGTTGTATGCTCTTTGTTTACCACCATTTTCTTTGTAGTAATATGATAGATTCAAAATATTTTCTTTTATAAATTGTTGAACAGTTTCATTAGTATTATCAACTGATCCATCATCAACTATTAGCCACTCAAAGTCTTTGAATGTCTGTTTCTTTAATGACTCGTAAAGGGTTATTAACAAGCCTTCTCTATTATATGTTGGAGTGAAAATTGTAAATTTCATACTCTCCCCCTATTGATTTATTTTTTTATAATTTTTCCTTTTATTCTAAAAAGTATCGAAAGTATCTTATCTGCAACAACTTTATTTATCATTATCTTCATTATGATTCCCAAATATAATAACTTCAATAGGAATTTTGTTATTGATAAATCTTCTGTTGCCAAGTATAAGATAAATGGATTTATTATTATAAATAGATATATTAATAACTTCTTGTAATCAAATTCTACTTTGTACTTTTTCTTTATTACAACCATTTCTATTGCTGCTCTTAATAAGAATGCAATAAGTGTTGTCCAAGATGCTATAAGAGCACCGTGTTGAACATTTCCAGGGATAAGTAATAAATTGAATCCTAAATTAAATAACATTGCGAAAACTGTAAACCAAAGTATGTAGATACTATTTTCATGAAAATGAAAGAAATAATCTAGACAATACAAAGCCTGTATTACAACGGCTGCTAATATTATTGGTACGTAAGGTATTGCATTATAATAATTTTTTGGAAATATTAACATAATTGCTTCAGGTGCAAATAATTGTGCTAATACGCAAACTATTGTTATTATAGCTAGGAAGTCTTCTATACTTTTCGTTACTTTCCTATTATGAGGATCTTTTTTCATTGCTTCATAGAATTCCGGAGTCCAACTATTAACGAACGAACCTGTAACTACTGTTAATACTCGTCCAGCAGTATATGCTAATGTATAATATCCTACCGTTGCTAAATCTACAAATCTCGCTAAAACAATTCTGTCACTAAAGTTTACTATTTGATCAGTCAACTCTATGAAAATTAATGGTAATCCATTTTTCATAGAATATCCTATATATTCTTTTTTTACTTTGAATTTGAACTTTAGAAAATAATCTTTGAAGCAATAAATAAGCAACACTCCCACTGCTATTAAATTTGCCATTTGATTACCAAAAACACCTAATTTCAATATTTTAATAAAATAAACTGCTAAAATGTAATTTGTAAAAAAACTTATTAAAGTACCAATAGCAACTTTGACATACATTTTCTTCATTCTAAATAATGTTATTGCTAACGTATTCAATGCATTGATAAATGCTGTGAATATAGAAATTAGTATTAAGGGTCTATAACTTATTGTTTTCAGATCTATTATATATGAAAACCATTTTTCTGCTATTGGTGTTAGTAAAAATAGAAACAACAATGCATTTATAGTAATAACTATAGCTGTTACAGTAAACATATAACTTCCAAGTTCATTCTCGTTTTCTTTTAATTCAACATATTTTTTCATTTGCGCATTATACAACCCAAGTCCCAATAGAACAGTGAAAAGTGTTGTTATAGGACTTAATGTACCAATTATTCCAAATTGTTCTTGTGTTAGAATTCTTGTCATAATTGGTAAAAATATTAACGATCCCATTTTTGTTAATATATTTGCAAACGTATAGACCATTGTTCCTTTTAGTAAATTCTTATTATCCATAATTAAATATACCTTTTATCCTCTTCAATTTTTATCTAAGACCTACCAAATCATGTATTCTTATTATTCCAAGTAACTTTTTATTTTGTTTCTCTGTAACCGGTAACACACTAATTTGACTCTTTCTATTTTCCATAACTTCAAGTGCTTCAACTGCTAATATATCCTGTGTTATAGTTATTGGGTTTTCTGTCATTATATCTTTTGCTTTATAATTGAAAAATTCTTGTTTGTTAGATAATGCTCTTCGTATATCACCTTCTGTTATTATTCCTAATAGCTTATGATCCTCAACTACACAAACTGCACCCATATTCTTATTACTTAATATCATTAATATATCCTCTATGTGTTCGTCTTTTGTGACTATTGGCATTTCATCTCCAGCATGCATCAAATCTTTTACTTTAAGTAATAACCTTTTACCTAAACTACCTCCTGGATGATAAAGTGCAAAGTTTTCAGGCTTGAAGTCTCTTAATTTCATTAATACAACTGCTAAAGCATCACTCATAACAAGTGTTGCAGTTGTAGAACTCATTGGTGCTATCCCCATCGGACACGCTTCTTTTTCAACACCAATATTTATTATTAAATCTGCACTAACGCCTAACTTTGATTTCTCATTGCCCGTAAATGCAACTACTTTTGCTCCAATTCTTTTTATAGGTTCTATTATATTAATTATTTCATCAGAACTCCCACTATTAGAGATAATAATTACGATGTCTCCATCATCTATTATTCCTAAATCTCCGTGTATTGCTTCTGCAGCATTCATGAATATTGTTGTAGTTCCAGTTGATGATAATGTTGCTGCCATTTTCTTACCAATTATTCCTGATTTTCCAATTCCAGCAATTACTATTTTATTTTTATTATTTGTTGTTTCTATTATCATTTTAGCTAATTCTGTAAATCTTTCATCAATTTTATTTTTCAATTTTTCTAATTCATTAATTTCAATATCAAAAACATTTTTTGCTTCTTTCAATATATTTACATTAGCCATATTTTATTACTCCATTCTATATTGTTGTTCTTAAAATTTCTATATTACCATTCAATTTAACTTTTACATTCACTGGGACTAATAATGACTCGCCTTTGTGAATTTGTAAACACTCTTTGTAATCTGTTCCCCATTCAAGTTTTCCTGCTCCATCTAATATAGAATAGATAATCATACTTTCGTTATTTATATCTTCTAATTCTGATGTTATTTTTATTTTTTCTATTGTATAGTATTTTTTTTCTACTATTTTTCTTCTCGTTTCACCTTCGTTGAATATCGTGCTCACAACGTCAACATCTTTTGAAAAATCTATTGTTTCTGCCGCTTCATCTATATGTAACTCTCTTTTTATTCCATTTTCTTCTCTATCAAAATCATATATTCTATATGTAATATCTGAATTTTCTTGTATTTCTGCAATTAAAATACTTCCTTCTAATGATGCGTGTACTGTTCCTGGATTTATGTCTATTAAGTCTCCTGCTTTTACACTTTTGACTTTAAACATATCTGAAAAATCATTTGCTTTTGCTTTTGTAACAAATTGATCTTTTGTAATTCCTTCAGCCATCCCTAAAATAAGCTTCGCATCATCACTCGCTTCTATAACATACCAAGACTCACTTTTACCCAGTTCATTATGCTTTTTCATTGCTTGCTCATCTTCTGGATGCACTTGAATTGATAATCTGTCATTGATATCCAAATATTTTATTAATAATGGGAATAAATGTCCATATTCTTCATACACTTTTTCTCCTACAAGTTCTGACTTATATGTATCATATACTTCCTGTAATGTTTTTCCTTTTAGTTCTCCATTTTCAACGATACTCATTCCATTTGAATGTGCACTCACTTCCCATGACTCACCTATAATTTCATTTTCTGGTAATGCCATTCCTAACTCTGTCTCTAATGCTCTTCCACCCCATATTTTCTTTATAAATACTTTTTTGAACCTTAATGGATAAATCATAAAAAACTCCTTTTCAGATTTTGTTTTATATTTATTTGTTTGTTATTTAGAACTCTTCAAATAGTATGATATTATAGCATTTTTAAAAGAAAAATTCTATATTCTCCTTATATTTTTATCTAATTTTGTTACAACATCATCCTGTATTGTCCCTGCCCAATTAGCCATTTTTAGGAGTGATATATTATTTTTCCCTTGCTCCCCGATTATCACTACTTCATCATGAATTGATATATTTTCTATATCTGTAACATCAACAAGAATCATATCCATACAAATTTCACCTAGTATGTATGCTTTTTCACCTCTTATCAGCACATATGACTTCTTCTTTTCTATTTGCTTCTGAATCCCATGTGCATAACCAATTGGTACAATTGCTATTCTAGTTTCACGCTGTAACATATTTTTATTACCATATGAAACAACTTCACCTTTTTTTACATTTCGTATATGTACAACTTTCGAAACTAGCTTTATTGGATTCTCCAATTTAACTTTTGTTGACAGTGGTTGTAACCCATATATAGCCATCCCAACTCTAGCATAGTCATAATTATACTTACTTTTCCCTTTAAATAAAAGTGGACTTGCTTGAATGTGCGTATACCCGTATGTGATTTTATTTTCATTAAAAATTTGTAACATGCTTTCAAATTTTATTACTTGTGACTCTGTTAATTCGTCATTTTCTGCATTTGATATATGAGAAAATATTGATTCTATTTGTAATTTATTATTTGTTATTATTCTAACCAATTCTTCTATATCGGCGAAGTCAAATCCTAGCCTATTCATTCCTGTATTTAGCTTTATATGTATTTTTATTTTGCATATTTCTTGTTTTATATGATTTATATATTCGTTTAACTGACTTAAACTATATATTGTAATTTCTATATTTTCATTCAATGCAGTCCGAAGCATTTCTTTTTCTACATAATTTAAAGTTATTATAGAAGTATTCAAGCGATCATACTTTGAAATTATTTTTTTAACCTTTAGTGCTTCCTCCATAAATGCAACTGCAACTTTGTCTATATTTTGTGACAACACTACTGGCAATACATTTTCAATACCAAGTCCATACGCATCATCTTTTAATACACAAATTATATTTTTGTTAATTTCTCTTATTTTTTCAATATTATTAATTATCTTCCCTTTGTCAATTCTCAACTCTATTAGCATAGTTTCTCCTGAATTATTTTATTATTTATTATATCATAAATTGTCTACTTCTATATAATTTTTCTAAAACTTTTGAGGTTTTCTATTGGAATAATCCCAATAAAAAAATTAGATAAGGGATTCCTTATCTAATTTAAATATACTATGTTTCCATAGTTCAATTCCTCCATAAACTTAGAGAGAGTAATAAATCATTACTCTCTCTGTATATTTATTACATCTTACCAATTATGTTAATAAACCATCCTCTTGCATCGAAGTTATTATCTGCAATATCATCTGATATTCTTGAGAAATTATATCCTGCTCCAACTTTAAGATTATCTCCTAAACGTCTATACACTCCAAGTAATGCTCCTTGACTTAAGTCTCCTGTTGTTTTATCTCTTAAGAATCTATACTCAAGTAATCCACTCCATGTTCTCATAACATCATACTCTAATCTAACTCCATATAATGCTGCACTATTATCTATTGTTAGAGTATCTCCTAATTCTGTTGTATAATATTCTTGTGCATCTTTATAGGCTATTCTTCCTCCTATAGACCATTTATTTGATAATTTATAATTAACCTCTGCCTCAAATATTTCTTTCTTCTGATCTGTTACATTTGTTCTACTAGTATTATCTTCTTGTTGTATATTTCTATATCTTCCTAGTATTGCTAATCTGTTATTTGTTACTGGTCTAAATGCAAAACCTACATTTGCTTCTGAATATCTCTCTATCGTTTCATCTGTTTCTCTATCTCTCGATATTGAATAATCAAAGTTTGCTAACCCTCTCAATGAATCTGTTAATCGTACACTAAATCCATTTGTTGTTACATATGTTTCTTCATTTAAACTAGATTTATTATCTATTCTATATTCAAATTTATTTGTTAACTTGAATTTCGATTTATCATAACTTGATGATAAACTCACTGCTCTTCTCTTATATGATTCACCAGCATTCTCATTAACTACGCCTTGTTGATATGCTATTCCCAATGTATAATTGTCTTTAACTTTGTAACTGATTCCATATGCCTCTATAGTGCTTCTGGCATCCGGATCTTTCAACAATTGATGTTCTGAATATATTCCAAAATCTTTTGTTACTTGATAGTTTTGTCCAAATACGACTTTGTCAGATTTTCCTTCACTATCATTTACTAGACTATATCCTGTATATACTGAATATGATCCAAATGGTCTCAACTCTATTCTAGCTGTTAAATTATCGTCTTTATTATCCGCAATTGAATACTCAGCTTTTAACTTCAATTTATCTTTAAAGAAGTCTTTACTTGCCCCAACTGTATAAATTTGACTATATGTATAATTCTTTTCTCTCAATGTTGTTTGTACTATTCCCCACAATGATAAATCATCATCATATTTGTAATTTAATTTTCCTGCTAGCAATGTAGCTTCTTTTTCTGTCTTAACTCCACTTGTCGTAGTTGCTTCTCTAACATCACTTAATGCTCCATTTAATGTGAATTTATCTCCCATAAAGTATTCTGCTTGAGTTATTGTAGTTCTTGTATCTACTTTACTTACTTTATCTTCTGATTCACTATTATCTTCTGAATATCTTGTGACTATATTAAGGTTTGTTGTTGGTTTTAATTTTAACTGTGCTCCATATTGTGTTGAGTCTCTTCCTTCATCAAGTGCTCCCATAGAAAATCCTGACTCTTTAACTTTATACCATCCTTGAAGTTCATTTCCATATGTACTAAATACTTTACTATTTACATCTGATAAGTTCACATTTCCAATTACTGAATATGCTGTACCTTCATTTGAACTAACTGTAGTATCTCTTATATCTGAAAATTCTAGTCCTCCATTATATGACATATAATTGTTCTCTATTTGAGTACTTTTTGTTTTTGCTACTTCTGCTTTAAGATATGTCCCTTGACTATATTTTAATGTTAAATCTCCACCTAGTAATTCATAATCGCTTGACTCATCTCTTTGTTCTTTTGAATATGTAGTTCCTAATGCTACGTTACTTCCTAACCACCCTTTTAATCTACCACCATATGACATATTCTTTGTCGCTTCTGATGTTGTATATTCATAATCATATTCTGCTATTAAATAGTATTCTGCATTATCTTGTAAGTCATCTTTTATTATACTTCCTATACTATCTGCTGCAAATTGTGATAATGGTTTTACTAATGTTACTCTTCCTTGGTAATCATTAATTTCGTAATCTATTCCTTCTTTTAGAGATATTGTTGCCTCAACTAATCCAGTTGTTTTATTTCTTACCTCTACTGTTAACACTTCTGAATCTTTTATTACATCTCCATGTTTTAATAGATACAGACTTCCACCTGTTCCTAGAAATTCATTTCTTCCATGACCTGTCTCTGCTTGCGCTGCATATAATGTTCCACTATACTTGCTATCTCCAAACTCTGTTATACCACTACTCTTAGCTTCTACTAACCCACCATAAAGTGACTTATTTATTACTGCTAATTCTGTATCCGATATACCTGTTGAGTATGTTCCCCATAAAGCTCTTGATTTCTTATATCCTACTTCCGCGTATACTTTACCTTGTTGTAAATGATTATTTGCTGTAGATATTACAGAATCATCTCCATATATTTGGTAATAATCATCTTCATTCAATCTATTATATACATCATCACTTTGTTTTCTAAATATTCCATCAAACAAATGGGACTGATCCAATACTAAAAATTTATTAAAATATCAACAATGAAAATATGTATCCAATCTTAAAACGACTGTTATTTACTCATATTGAACTTTATTTGTATTTTTCATGTTTATGTATCTATTAAATTTATCAAAGATATAGAATATAATAATTCTAGGATTAAAAAAACACATCATAATTACTGATGTGTTCTCTATGTTTAAATGTTAAAGTAATCTTATTTTAAATTTATAAGTCTTCTGGCCCAAATGCATCTGGTATCATTTCTTCTACGTCCCACACTTTATAATCATAATTTTTATTTGACATTATAATTCTTGTGTCTTTATTTGAAAATTCAGAGATTACTTGTCTACATGCTCCACATGGACTTACTGGCCCTTTCGTATCTGCAACAACTACAATATAATGTATTTTTTTCATACCATCTGTAACTGCTGATGTTATTGCATTTCTCTCTGCACAAAGTCCTAGACCATAAGAAGCATTTTCTACATTTACACCTTTATATGTTTTTCCATTTTCATCTATTAATATAGCTGCTACTGGGAATTTTGAGTACGGTACATATGCTTTCCCCATAATCTCTATTGCTTCATCTATTTTTCGTTTGATTTCTTCATCTGTTAGTTCTATTTTTGCCATTTTATCTCCCTAAAATATAGTTTAAAATTCCAATTTTTAAAAATAATAGTATTAATTACAATGACAATGCGCTTTCTAATGCTACTTCTATCATATTATTAAATGTTAATTGTCTTTCTTCTGACGTTGTTGTTTCTCCAGTTACTAATGAATCACTTATTGTCAGTATTGTTAATGCATTAACATTATATTTTGCAGCTAATGTATACAGTTGAGCAGCTTCCATTTCAACACATAAAATTCCAAATTTTGCCCATTTTTTCCATCCATCTGGATCGTCTCCATAGAATGTATCACTTGTTAGTATGTTTCCTGCTTTTATGTTTAGTCCTTTTTTTAATCCTTCTTCGTGTGCTTTCAAGAATAATTTAGGACTTGCTGTTGGAGCATAATTTGCACCATTAAATCTTAAGTTATTAATATTTGAATCTGTTGATGCGGCCATACCTATTACTACATCTCTTAATTTAACATCTTCTTGCATTGATCCAGCTGTTCCAATTCTTATTAAATTTTTACATCCGTATTCAGTTATTAGTTCATTTACGTATATTCCTATCGATGGAACTCCCATTCCAGTTCCTTGAATAGATACTTTTTTTCCTTTATATGTTCCTGTAAATCCTAACATTCCACGCACATTGTTGTAACAAACTGGATTTTCTAAGAATGTTTCTGCTATGTATTTTGCTCTTAATGGATCCCCTGGTAATAATACTGTTTCTGCTATTTCTCCAACTTTCGCTTCTATATGTACACTCATTTTATCTCTCCTACTTTTAAATTTTATTTTATTCAATTAACCTAATATTTCTTTAGCAAAGCTACCTTCATTTTCTGTTCCTAATAATATTTCTTCGACAGTTGCTGCAATATCTGCAAATGTTTTTCTAGTCCCTATATTAACAGGTTTTACTGATTTACCACAAACCAATATTGGTATGAATTCTCTTGTATGATCTGATCCTTTATATGTTGGGTCATTTCCATGATCTGCAGTGATTATAAGGATTTCATCATCTCTCATAACTTTTTGTATTTCTGGTAACCAGTTATCAAATTCTTCTAATGCTTTTTTATAACCTGCACTATCTCTTCTATGCCCATACAATGTATCAAAATCAACTAAATTAGTAAATATCAATCCGTGAGTATCTTCTTTCATTGCTTCTATTGTCTTTTTGATACCGTCTAGATTGTCTTGATTTGCTTTTTTATTTACTGTTATACCTTTTCCATTAAACAGATCGCTTGTTTTCCCTACTCCAACTACATCTTTTCCTGCTTTTGATAATCTATCTAGCATCGTTTCTTTCGGTGGATCTATTGAATAATCATGTCTATTTGCAGTTCTTTTAAATTCACCTTTTTTGCTACCAATGTATGGTCTTGCAATTACTCTTGCAACTGGTGATTTTCTATTACAAATATCAAGTGCAATTTCACACGCTCTATATAATTCTTCTAATGGTATTACTTCTTCGTTTGCAGCTATTTGAAATACTGGATCAGCGGAACCATATACGATCCAATTACCTGTAGCTATTTGTTCTTCTCCAAATTCATCTAATATAACTGTTCCAGATGATGGTCTGTTCCACATTACTTTTCTTCCTGTTTTCTCTTCAAACTCTTGTATTACATCATCTGAAAATCCATTTTCATAACTTGGAAATGGTCTTTCTAAAGGTACTCCAGCTATTTCCCAGTGTCCTGTTGTTGAATCTTTTCCATGAGATACTTCTATTGCTTTACCATATGCACCTTCAGAATCAGCTACAGGATCCACTCCTAATATAGGTGTTATATTTCCTAATCCTATTTTTTTCATATTAGGTAAATTTAATCCTCCTGTTGCTTTTGCCATATTTCCTAATGTATGTGATCCTTTATCTCCAAAAACATCAGCATCAGGCAATTCTCCAGCTCCCACACTATCTAAAACAATAAGTGTAATTCTACTTATATCAGCCATTTGATCCTCCTTAATATTTTCCATCTTCAACTTTTAATCCTTTTAATATTTCAATTCCAGAACTTGTTCCTAATCTTGTTGCACCTAATTCTATGTATTTTTTTGCTGTTGCTAAATCTTTTACTCCACCACTCGCTTTTACTTTAGCTTTATCTCCAACAATTTTCTTCATTAATGAAACATCTTCATACGTTGCTCCACCAGTTCCAAATCCTGTAGATGTCTTAACAAAATCAGCATTTGCTTCTAATGATAATTCACATGCTTTTACTTTTTCTTCTTCTGTTAAATAACAAGTCTCAATTATCACTTTCAAAACATTCGTTCCAATTGCTTCTTTAATTCCTTTAATTTCGTTTCTTACATAGTCATACTCTTTATCTTTTAAAGCACCGATATTTATAACCATATCTATTTCTGAAGCACCATCTTCTATTGCTTTTTTTGCTTCAAATATTTTAGCTGCATCCGACATTGCACCTAGTGGAAATCCTACTACCGCAGCGACTTTCACACCTGTTCCATTCACTTGATCAGCTGCAAATTTAACTATCCCACTATTTACACATACTGAATAAAAATTATACTCTTTCGCTTCATTGCATAGCTTAATTATTTCTTCTTTTGTTGCCGTTGCTTTTAATAATGTGTGATCTATATATTTATTAATTTCCATTTTGCCTCCAAATTTATCTTTGTTTTTTATATTATTCTATTATCTCTATGATTGCTTTTTGTACTTCAACTTTTTCTGAGCTTAATTCATATGCATCTAATAACATTTCTTTTGAGTTATTAGCATTTTTAGGATCATTGTAATATATCTCACCTAATTTTTCACCATTAGTTACATAATCTCCAACTTTTTTAAGTATTTTTATTCCAACTGCATGGTCAACAATATCCTCTTTTGTTGCTCTTCCCGCACCAATTATCATTGCTGCTTTTCCTATTTCTTCTGCTTTTATTTTTGATACATATCCTTCTGAATTAGCAAATACTTCTAATATATTTTGTGATTGAGGAAGTAAATTATAGTCATTTACTAAACTTCCATTACCACCACTTTCTGTAATAAAGTCTGATAATTTTGACAATGCTGTTCCATCTTCTATCACTTTATCAATCTTAGCCCATCCTTCATGAAGTGTTGTTATTTCACCTTTTGATTTAAGCGCTAATGCTGCAATTGTATATACTACTTCTTTAAGGTCCGAAGGCCCATTCCCTTTTAATGTTTCAATAGATTCAATTATTTCATTTGCATTTCCTATTGAGTAACCTAATGGTTCATCCATATTTGTTAATACTATTTTTACTTGTTTTCCAGCACCCTTACCTATTTGTATCATTCTTTTTGCAAGTTCTTTTGCTTGTTCTGGATCTTTCATGAATGCTCCATCCCCAACTTTAACATCTAGTATGATTACATCTGACTCAATTGCAAGCTTTTTACTCATAATACTACTAGCTATTAAAGGGATACTTGGAACAGTTGCTGTAACATCTCTCAATGAATATAATTTCTTATCAAGCGGCACTATCTTATCACTGTAACCCATCAATCCAATTCCTGTTTTATTTGCTATTGTTACTAATTCTTCTCTCGTATTAGAAAATTTAAATCCCTGTATAGATTCAAATTTATCTATTGTTCCACCAGTATGCCCAAGTCCTTTACCTGATAATTTTGTAGTACCCATACCTAATGCTGATAATATTGGTGCTAAAACAACTGTGACTTTATCTCCTACACCACCTGTACTATGCTTATCAACAAGGTATTTATCTACATCTGGAAATGATATTACATCTCCAGAGTCTCTCATTGTCATTGTAAATTCTAGTAATTCTTGATCTGTCATATCGTTAAAATATGTTGCCATTAAAAATGATGACATTTGATAATCTGGTATTTTGCCATCTAAATAGTCAGTTAGAAGAAATTTTATTTCTTCTTTTGTTAATTCGTGTTTATCTCTTTTTCTCTCTATTATATCGACTGCTCTCATATTTTCTCCTAGTATTGATTATTTACTTTTTTAGAAAACAAAAACAGGAGTAATTCCTGTTTTTGTTGGTACGTTATAATCAACATTTTATTTAATTATTTTGTTGGGCTTACTTTGATTTCTCCACTAACTATTTTAGCTTTGATCTCATCTAATTTTTTAAGATTTTCTGCTCCAATTTTATCTTTTGTGAATTCGAATTGTGTTGCTCCAACTCCATCTTCTTTAATTCCAAATTCATAAATTTGTGCTTTAAATGTTCCACCTGTTACTTCTTTAATCAAGTTAAATACTGCAACGTCAACATTTTTCATCATTGATGTTAAGATTACTCCTGGTGCTATGTTATCTTGATTAGAATCTACTCCTATTGCATATATTCCTTTTTCTTTAGCTGCTTGGAATACTCCTAACCCTGTAGCTCCTGCTGCATGGTATATAACATCTGCTTTTTGTTGAATTAATGTTTCTGCTTTAGCTTTTCCTGCTGCTGCATCACCAAATGGATTAGATCCTCCAACATAAATTCCTATTTCTTTAATATCTGGTTTTACGTATTTTGCTCCTTGAATGTATCCTGCTTCAAATTTTTGAATTAATGGTACTTCAATTGCTCCAACAAATCCTATTGTATTTGTTTTTGACATCATTGCTGCAACTGCTCCCATTAAGAATGATCCTTCTTCTTCTTTAAAGTTTAATGATGCAACATTTGGCATATCAGTTACTCTTTCATCAATTATAGCAAATTTTTGTTCAGGGAACTCTTTTGCTACTGCAACTAATGATTCTTTCATTGAAAATCCAACTGCTATTATTAATCCATATTCTCCACTTTCTGCATATTGTCTTAATTGATTTAAAGATTCTGCTCCTGGATCTTTTGGTTCATATTCTGAAAATGTTATTCCTAATTCTTTTTGTGCTCTTTCTAATCCTCTAAAAGCTGAATCATTAAATGACTTATCTCCTTTTCCACCTGTTGAATAAACTATTCCTACTTTTAAAGCTCCTGCTGGTGCTTTTACTTCTGTTTTACCTTCAGCTGGTTTTGCTGCTTCTTTTGATCCACATGATACTACGAATAGTAATGTAGCTAAAACGCTTAACATAATGATAATTTTTTTCATTGATATCCTCCTAAAGTTTTGTTTTCTTCTCTTGTACATTAATTATACCTCATTTTTCAAATTTTGCAAGTATTTTATCATCTTAAATTATATAAAATCATATTTATTTTTCGTACGGTATTCCTGAGGCTTTTGGTGCCTTAGCTTTCCCAACAAATCCTACTAATGCTAATAATGTTAGTATATATGGTATCATTGTTAAGAACTGTTGCGGTACTCCAACACCTGATGCTTTCATTTGATCGGCAACAACTTGCCCAAATGCAAATAATAAACTCGCAAATATAGCTCCTTTAGGGTTCCATTTACCGAAAATCATTGCAGCAAGAGCCATAAAACCTCTTCCAGCAGTCATATTATTATTAAATCCTGGTAACATTACAGTTGTTAAGTATGCTCCTCCTAATCCACCAAATATTCCCGATATTAAAACACCTAAATATCTCACTTTATATACACTAATCCCTACTGTATCTGCTGCTAGCGGATGCTCACCAACTGCTCTTATTCTTAGTCCAATAACTGTCTTATATAAAAAGAAGTATGCTAAGATTGCTACAACATATATTAAAATTGTTACTACATATTGATTTCCTAAATGTGCTGCTTGAGGTGTATTACCTGCTGTTTTGTATATTGTTTTTATTAGAAATGCTGTTGTTCCTGCTGCAAATAAATTTATTGCAACACCACTTACTATTTGATTTCCTTTTAAATGTATACTTATGTATGCATGAATTAATGAAATTATTCCACCAACAAACATACCTACTAACAATCCTATATATGGTCCCATAACACTTGCTAATGATATATTTGTTACTGCTGCTGCAAATGCTCCACTTAACATGATACCCTCGAGACCTATATTTGTTACTCCTGTAAGTTCACATACACAAGCTCCAACTGCCGTTATCATCATAGGAGTGGCTATTATTAAAGTTTGTATTATAATAAATACTACTATATTATCCATTATATTATTCATCTTTATTTCACCTTCCCTTTTTTAATAAAGTCAAACATTCTTTCTCCAGCTACAAATATTATTATTAATGCTTGTATTATTATAACTATCTCTTTATCTATATGGTGTCTTGATTGAAGTATTTGTCCACCAATATCTAATGACGCATAGAAAATAGCTGCTATAAATATTCCTATCGGATTATTTTTACCTAACAGTGCAACAGCAATACCTGTAAACCCTATATCACTCATTATTTGATCAGTATAGACATATGCTGCAGATCCTCCTAATACTCTTTCTGCACCACCCATTCCAGCTAATCCTCCAGCCATTCCCATAGCTAATATTGTGATTAATTTGGGACTAATTCCTGCATTTTCTGCAACTGTATCACTATAACCAACAGCTTTCATTTCAAATCCTTTTTTGAAATATTTAAAAAAGAAATAAACTCCTATAACTGCTAAAATTGCTAATATAAATCCTAAATTTAATTTCTGTTTAGTTATTTCAGAAAAAAACAATGGTAATCTTGTTCCTTCAAATACTTTTGCAGTTTGTATATTTTGTGACATTTTATCTTTCAATGGTCCGTTTAATAAGTAATTTTGTAATTCTATCATAATGTAATTAAGCATTATCGTGCTAATGACTTCATGCACACCAAATTTTGCTTTCAAATAACCTGCAATTCCTGCCCATAAAAATCCTGCAATAATAGCTGCTACCATGGCTACAAATATATTACCTAGTACATAGTTATGAAACGTTACGCCGACAGTTGCTGCTGCAAGCCCTCCTGCAATCATTTGTCCTTGTGCTCCAATGTTAAATAATCCTGCTTTGAATGATACCATTACTGCTAATGCTGCAAATATTAATGGCGTTGCTGCAACTAATGTTTTTGCTAAACCACTCATAAAAGGAGATCTTGGTCCTGCTTGGTAAAAAGCTGCGACAAACATATCTTTGTATACAACAAACGGATTAGCTCCTTTTAACATAATTATTACTCCACCTATTATCATTGCAAGTAATACTGCCATAATAGATGGAAGAAATTCTCTAAGTTTCTTAGTCATTTAATTTCCCTCCTGCCATTAATATTCCTATTTTCTCTGTTGTTGCTTCTTCTTTATCCATTATTCCTACTATTTTTCCAGAATACATAACTGCTATTCTATCACTTAATGCCAATATTTCTGATAATTCTGCTGACACAACCATAATAGCTTTCTTTTCTAATCTCTCTTTTAATATTGTATTATGTATCATTTCAATAGCACCTATATCTACTCCTCTTGTTGGTTGAGCAGCTATTATAAATTTATTTTCTTTCTCTAATTCTCTTGCTATAACAACTTTTTGTTGATTCCCTCCCGATAATCCGCCAAATCTAGCTTTTCCATCCGTTGGTCTTATATCATATTTTTCAATATATTTCTTTGTGTTTGCTTCTATTTTTGCATAATCCAGCAACATCCCTTTTGCATATGTATCTTGAAGACCTAAAACCATATTTTCTTCAACAGAGTAATCCTCAAGTGTCGCTCTTTTATGTCTGTCTTCTGGAATATGTGAAAGTCCTTTTTGTCTTATTTCTAAAGGTCTCTTGTTTTCAAGATTATTCTCATTTATTTTATAAGTTCCATTTTCTGATTTTCTAAGTCCTGCAAGAAATTCTATTAATTCTGTTTGTCCATTACCTTCAACACCAGCAATTCCTAAAATTTCACCTTCACGTATTGTAAAACTTATATCCTTAACTGCATCTAAACCATTGTCCCCTTTCACAGTTAATCCTTCTACAGTTACTACTGGTCCTCCAATAGTTACTGGATCTTTTTCTAATTCAAACAATACAGGTCTTCCAACCATCATATTTGCAATTATCGCTTTAGTAGCTTCCGTTGTTGCAATATTACCTACATCTTTTCCTCTTCTTATAACTGTTATGTTATTTGATACATCAAGAACTTCTTGCAATTTATGTGTTATAAATATTATCGTTTTTCCTTCTTTTATAAGATTTCTCATAATAGCATATAATTCTTTTACTTCTTGTGGAGTAAGAACCGCACTTGGTTCATCGAATATAAGTAATTCTGCCCCTTTAAATAGTATTTTCAGTATCTCTATTCTTTGATGTATCCCTACTGATAAATCTGATATTTTTGCATCTGGATCTATATTTAATCCATATTTTTCAGAAACTGACCTAACTTCTGCCCTTGCTTTCTCAATGTCAAATATCATCCCTTTTCTAGGTTCAAAACCTAAAACCATATTTTCAGCTACAGTCAATGTATCAATTAACATAAAATGTTGATATACCATTCCTATTCCTAAATTTGCTGCTACTGTCGGACTTGTTATATCTGTTTTTTGACCTTTATAAAAAATCTCTCCTGATGTTATACTATAAAGTCCATTTAGTATTTTCATAAGTATTGATTTTCCTGCCCCATTTTCTCCAACTATTGCATGAATTTCACCTTTTTTTATATTTAAAGTGATATCATCATTTGCGACTATTTTACCCCCAAAAAACTCTTTCCTTATATTTTTCATTTCCAAAATATAGTCACTCATACTTCCTCCTCATTAATTTCTATATATTATATTTTGTTTTATATTGTACTTAACTTATAATAATTATTTGAAAAAATCTGAAATATAATATTCTGAATTAACATTCTCTAAATCAGAAATATCAATATCCTTCTTCACTACATTTATTTTATAATCTGGGTAATAGTAAACTTTACTTTCCCCATCGCCAGTAAAAATAACTGTATTTTCTTCATTATACGTGTAACCTTGATACTTAGAATTTTCTAGTAATAAGAGTTTTCTTCTCAATTTAAGTTTGTTTTGTACTAGAGAATCAATTAGATTAGCATCAAAAGCTGTTATATAAACATTTTCATCTATTTCTGGTAATATTGCTTGATCTTCTATTTTTTCTGATATAACCACATCTTTGTCAAATTTATATAAAGAATCATCTGTAAATTTATTTAAGTTAGTATTCACAAAGCTTTCTTGTATGAAGTATTCTATTCCTGATTGTTCAAATAAGTCAGCAGTCTTCTTTCTTGCATCTTTTAATTGTTTGACTAAAAGTTCTTTATCTAATTCAGAGTACACTTTATTTACTTCGTAATTTTTCATATTCAACAACATATATAACATATATATTTGTCTATTTAAATATTCTTGATCTGTTCCAATATATTCAGAAAGATTCAATTTTTTTGTCATTTCAGCCAATTGCGCTTTTTGATAATCATTGAGTGACGATGCAGGTAATCCTAGTATTTCTTCTTCATCAAAGAAACTTTCTGCCTTTGCCTTTTTCAAGTCATTGTATAATAAGTTGTTTATTATTATAGAATACTTTTCATCACTTATTGGCTTCCCATTTTTCATTTTTGTCTCAAGAAACTCCCCAAGAATATTGAAAAATCTATTTTTTTCAAAAATATCCCCAGAGTAATTCAATTCATATATTTTCACATTATATGTCCCTGGTTTTATCGGTTTTACTGTTATTTTTCCATTTTTTGTTGTTTTTATATTTTCAAACCTTGGTGCATCTTCTAATTTCAATTGTATCTCTGATTTGATTTTATCAAAAAATGAGAATGTTGTCATGCTCAATGCTATAAATAACATTATAGATAGCTTTTTCATTGTACCTCCGAATTATGCTTATTGGCTTTCTTTTATTTGTATCGCTACATTTTCTGGAACTACTTCTAATAATTCTTCGAATGAAGCCTCTTTTATACTTTTCATTGTTCCAAATTTGTTTATTAACTCTTTTTTTCTTTTTGGTCCAATACCATTAATATCGTCAAGAAAGCTTTTAATATTTCTTTTACTTCTAAGTTTTCTATGATGTTTTATTCCAAATCTATGTGCCTCATCTCTTAACCGTTGCAATATTTTCAAAGCTTCGTCTGACTTGCTAAAAATATAAGGTACTGTTTCATAACTCTTAAATATTTCTTCTTCTCTTTTTGCTATACTTATTATGTTTAGCTTATCTATTTTTCCTAGTGTTTCTAGAACATCAACAGCTACTCCTAATTGACCTTTTCCTCCATCAATTAATATTAAATCTGGCAATTCTTCTAGTTTCAATTTTGAATATCTTCTTGTTAATGCTTCTCTCATCATTAAGAAGTCATCTGGCGTATCTTTGACAGTTATTTTAAATATTCTATATTCACTAGGTTCTGTTTCACCATTAACCGCTACACTCATTGAAGCTACTGCGTCTTTTCCTTGTATATTGGAAATATCGAAGCACTCCATTCTCAAAGGTAGGTTCTTTAATTTTAACTCGATTTTCAATTTTTTCAAGCCCTCTTGCAAAACTTTTTTTTGCTTGAAGTGTTTCCCAACTTCTTCATTAAGGTTCAAATACCCCATTTCTATTAGCTTTGAACGTCTACTATCTATCTTTGGAAAGTATAATTCTATATCTATATTTTTTTCAATTTTCGACCATTCTTTTATTATTTGTAAATTTTCTTCGTATTTTTTATCAAAAATTATATTTTTAGGAATCTTTCTTTTTTCATAATACGAAGTTACTAAACGCTCAAATAAGTTGTCTTCTTGAGATTTCTCAAGCGATATTGTAAGATGATTTTTATTAATAATCTTTCCTTCTCTTATATTAAGCACACATAAGAATACATTATCTGATGTTTCTTCGTAAACAAAAACATCTTCATCAATCTCACGGCTATACTCTATTACTTGACTTTGTAACATTTTCTTCAATGAATTTACTTTTTCACGTTCAATAATTGCTCTCTCAAAATCCATGTGTTCGCTATAATACTTCATTTTTTCATCCATATCTAGTAGCAGTTTCTTTTGATTTCCTTTTAGAAAGTTCTTGAAATTATAAACATTTGCATTGTATTCTTCCCCTATTTCCTTAAAAACACAAGGCCCTGGACACAAATTCATATAATATTTTAGACATGGTCTATCATACACCTTCTCCATGTTTCGTGTACAATCTCTTATTGGAAATACTTTGATTAATGATTTAACTGCAAAATATATTCCCATCGGATAAGGTCCGAAATATTCTGCTTTATCATTTAACCTTTTTGTACTCCTAACAATTTCAATTTTTGGAAATTTCTCATTTGTAAACTTTATATATGGATATGTTTTCTCATCTTTTAGCATGATATTGTACTTTGGTTTATGTTTCTTTATCAAATTATTTTCTAATATAAGTGCTTCAACTTCTGTTGCACATATGAAAAATTCTATATCAACTATATTTTTTACTAACTCTAATGTTTTTACAGTATGTGAGCTTATATTTGTAAAATACGATGTTACACGATTTTTAAGATTTTTAGCTTTACCTACATATATTATTTTATCTTTATCATTTTTCATCAGATAAACACCAGGATTTGGTGGAATATTTTTATATTCTATTGGTGATTTTATTTTCTGCATACTTTTTTCCTCTATTTCCCACTATATTCAGCTTCTAATAATAACAAATCTTCCTTCATTTTACTACCATAATAGTAGTTTCCTACACTCCCATCACTCTTAATTACTCTATGACACGGTATTATAATTGGTATCTTATTAGTTGCCATAGCTGTACCAACTGCACGATGTGCTTTAGAATCATTCATTTCTGCTAATGTTTTATATGTCAACACATCTCCTGTTGATGTCTCATAAAGACTTTTCAATACTCTAGACTTGAAACTATTATCAAAATAAATTGGTAAATTAAACTTTTCTAATTTACCATCAAAGTATTCCTTTAATTGCTTTTTTGCTTCCTTGACTATTTTATTTTCATTGATTTTATCTTCGTCATGATTATCAATTATTTTCAGTTCCATTAAATAATTATCATCTGCAGTAATTTCTATAATTCCATATTTTGTTTCTAAATATCCTCTATACATAGCTCACCAGTCCTCATCTATATTTCTTTTTTTGCTCCGACTTCTCTATGGAATTTTGTTATTTTATAATCAAATTTTTTATTTAGATCCTCTACTAATTTATTTACAAATGAAACTGATCTATGTTGCCCTCCCGAACATCCAATTGCTATTCTTAAATGAGCTTTTCCATCAACTTCGTATTTAGGTATCAAATAAACTAACATATCATATAGTTTTTTATAGAATTCTTTACTCTCATCAAGATTAATAACATAATTATAAACGTCTTTATGATTTCCAGTTTTACTACGTAATTCTTCTATGTAATATGGATTTGGTAAGAACCGTAAATCAAACATTAAATGAGCATCTAATGGTATCCCATACTTATATCCGAACGATGTTACATTAATGCTTAACTTTGTTGTATTCCCCTCAAATTCACGTTCTAATATCTCATGAAATTGTTTTGCTGTTGTTTTACTTGTATCTATAATAATACTTGCTTTTAACTTGAAATCTTTTATTAATTTTCTCTCTTCTTCTATGTTTTTTATTAATGTTTCATACATATTCAAAGGATGTTTTCTTCTTGAAAGTTCATATCTACTAAGAAGCACATTAGTACTAGCATCTAAATAAATAACTGTGTATTTTATTTTTTGATCTTGTATAAATTTTAGTTGTTTTATGAATTCTTTTACGAACTCCTTATCTCTAATATCGATCACAACTGCTATTTTATCCCTTTTTCCATCTGATAAGAATATTTCATTGAAATATTGGAATAGATTTATAGGAAAATTATCTATACAGAAGTAGCCTCTATCTTCGAAAAAATCCATTGTTTCTGACTTCCCAGCACCACTCATTCCAGTAATTATTACTAGTTCTTTTTTCAAGATTTCTTTGGTTGTTTTTTCTATCATAATCCATCCCTTTCTATATCAATTTATTCTATAACATTCTACCATAATTTAGATTTTTTTTCCAAATTATTCCGCATACATATCATAACCTAAGTTAAGAAAATATGTTATATCTTCTCCTCTTGTTGTAGAAACCCCTAAAAATATTGGTCCTGTGGGTGTTTTTATCCCAAATCCACCTGAATAACTTTGCTTCATTTCATTTCCAATTGAGAATGAATCTTGAGAAATATTAACATTTGAAAAAATCAAGTTTGCAAACATAAAGTCTGTCATATTGTATTGTAATTTCAGATCACCAATTAATAAACTTTTACCTCTATATTTACTACTAGGTATCCCTCTAAATTCAAATGAATAATCAGAACTTCTATAACCGCCTAGCTTAGGATAATATGTTTCAGGTATTCCGCTACCATTAGTAGTTACATATCTCAAACCTGGTGTTATCGTTATTTTTTTTGTTATTTGCTTATTGTATTCAGCTTTTGCATTTATCGTATTAAAATCTGCTCCATTTGAACTTGCACCAAGATAATCTATTCTTAAATATAATCCTCTTGTAGGAAATACAGCTGAATCTCTCGAATCATAATATCCTAACGCATTATAGTAAGGGAAATCAACTATCACATTTTTACTAGAATCTACATTATCTCTAACCATAGATTTTTGATATCCTCCACCAATTCCTACTACAAAATTTTTCTTGATCTCCGCACCAAAACCAACACCCATACGGAATATTCTATTTGAGAATTCATATGTTCCTTCTCCTGATTCTTGATTTCTAATAATATCTTTTTTTATTAATAAATTTGTAGTGATTAACCCTTTAGAATTTCCTCCTAGTGCTACTGCTGCTTTTCCATTAATTCCATATTCCTCATTTACTATACCATTTATAGAATATCGGATGTCACTATTTCCAATTAATTCATCTCCTTGAAAGCCTATTGATACTGCTGCTAAATCTTCGTTATTAATGTTTCCTGTAACAACTAAATAGTTACTTGGCTTTTCTTCCGCATGTATAACTAGTGTTTCTCCTTTTATTTCATAGAACACATTTGAGAAACTTCCATTTTGGTATATTTGATTAGTTATTTTTTTTATATCTGCTGCTTTTAAATTTGTTAAATCTTTAGTTAAAAATACTAAAGAAGAAAAAGTTAAAAATATGTCAGAGGGTACTTTTAAAATGCTTGCTATGGCAAGTTTAAGAGCAGAAAGAATTTCTTCCTCAGAAGATACAACATTCTTTTCTGAT
>ERZ650300.14-NODE-14-length-68177-cov-10.563298_pt1 | contig 68177 bp, 57 predicted proteins | sample MGYA00376236_ERZ650300 | MGnify/ENA primary metagenome ERZ650300 (study PRJEB26733, sample SAMN07839303) | wastewater metagenome | biome: urban; feature: wastewater treatment plant; material: waste water | place: USA: North Carolina | collected 2016-04-28 ...
AGTTCTCTTTGCCGAAGTTCTCTTTGCCGAAGTTCTCTTTGCCGAAGTTCTCTTTCCCGAAGTTCTCTTTGCTGAAGTTCTCTTTCCCGAAGTTCTCTTTCCCGAAGTTCTCTTTCCCGAAGTTCTCTTTGCTGAAGCTATTTAAGTTTTAAACTTCGGTGAAGCAAATATCATCTATTTTCTTCATCAGTTCATCTGTTTTGGTAAGGGCGTAGATGATTTTTTGGTAATGAAGAATGTCTTCATAAGAAAGTTCTCTTTCTTTACGGTCTTTTAGCCATTTTTGCGCGGGTTGATAGCCACCAATGTAGAAATTCCATGCGGTTTCTGGTACGTTGTCGAAATACTGGGTTTCGTTGATGAAGACTTTACCTGTGAGGTTTTCAACTTCTGGAGCGTTCTTAACTTCGGCAAAGTTTGAAACTTTGCCGAAGTTCTCTTTGCTGAAGTTCTCTTTGCTGAAGTTTTCAGTTGTTAGAAACGTAGGTTTTGCTACCACGTTATTTCCTGCAACGGGATATTTGGTTTGTAGGTCTTTATTAGAGATTTCTTCTAAAAGATGGAGTTTTCTAATTTCTGAACCCAATTCTACCAAATTCCAAAAATTCTTTTGAATAGTGGACAAGTCACGACTTGTCCCTACAGCATCTGGAAAAGGAACTCTAGGGAAATCTATTTTTAAAAATTCTTTGTAGGTTTCTCTGTATTTTGGGGAATGTAAAACGGCGTAGATGTAATCTAAAAGATTGAGTGGAGAAAAGTTTGTTTTTTTACTCTCAGCTTTTGAAGCGTTCTTAGCTTCAGGAGTGTTCTCAACCTCTGAAGTGTTCTCAACTTCGGCAAAGTTTAAAACTTTGCCGAAGTTTTCTTTGCCGAAGTTCTCTTTGCCGAAGTTTTCTTTGCCGAAGTTCTCATCATCTATGCATTTCATGCCGAGTTTTGCTTCTATCTCTGCCAGAATTTTAGGATTGAAATTAGGGATTCTTTCTCGCTCATCAAATGCAGTCGGTTCTTGGTAAAGGTAAAGTGGAAGAATAAAAGGTGACCTTTTCATTGCAGAAAAAACACTTTGGTCTGTAATAAATTTTGAAATAAATAAATCTGAATAAAAATCTGGTCCACCTTGTGCTGGTTTATTTGAAATCAAAGCAAGATTTTCTCCAATTAAAAAATGTTTCATTGTATCAAATCTTGGATAACAATGAAAACCTTTGGATTTACCAGTATAATAAGTCCATTTTTCATCAAATGGGCGATAAGAAATTTTTAAAAACTTGCCTTTATTTGGATAGTTATCATTTAAATCTTTTTTAGCAAAATTTACTTGCCAATCTCTTACATCTTTTCCTAAATTAAATCTTCTTCTTGCAGATTCATCATCTAAACTTAAAAATTCTTCAATAGTATTTTTTACATCATCTTTTGTAGAATGTATGGTAAAAGCATCTCTTGCAGTTACAATTCCTACATTATTCAAAGGAAATAAATCTACAATAGAAAAACCTTGATTGTAAATTTCTTCTGCATCAAAGTCTTTATTTACCATAAAATACATTGGTGCTTTATTGGGCAATTCTTTGTAGTTAATAGTCTCAATAGAATTTTGGTTTAAGAAATTGTATTTGTCATTTCGCTTCCCAAATAAATCATAATGAAAAACTTTTCCTAATTCATTTTTTGCTTTTTTATTGGTTTTTACAAATAGATTAATAGAAACGCCTTGCATAATATCAAATACATTTTGGTCAGCAGAACCATCAGGAGCAGTTTCTTTTTTCTTACTGTTTCCGTGTAAATCTATAGTGTAAATTTTATCATACGTTTTCAATAAATTCCATCGCATTCCTCTAAAAGTCGGATTGTCTAAAAAACCGTGTGGGTTGATAAAGGCTAAAACTCCACTGCCGTTTTTATCAATAAAATGTTGTCCAAAACGCAAAAATTTGACATAATCATCGTTAATCATTTTTGGGTTTCGCTCTTTTAGTTTTTCTTTTCCTCCTGGTTCTTTTTTATAATCTTCCATCAGGTTCATTATCCATTCGCCTTTGTTGGCACTTTCTCCACTATACGGCGGATTTCCAATTACCACCATAACGGGTGCGTCACGTTTTATGGCGTTGGCTTGGTCGGCTTCGTCTGAGAGCCAAGAACTAAAAAGGGTTGCGGTGTCGGGGTGGGCTTCTTCCAAACTGTTGGTTAGGAAAATACGAAAACGTTGGTCGTCGGTGGGTTTATATCCTGTTTCGGTTAGCAGCATATCCATTTTGAGGTGTGCCATGGCATAACTCGCCATCAGCAACTCAAAACCATTCAAGCGTGGGATTAAATCTTTGGTTACATACTTGCTCCAAATGCCTTGCTGTCCTTCAAATTTTTTGTGTATGTGTTTGACAACTTCTGCCAAAAATGTTCCTGTTCCTGTGGCGGGGTCTAAAATTTGTACTTTGTGAACTTCGATTTCGGTTTCTACTTCCTTAATTTTGGCATTTTTGCCTAAAGTCTGTGTTACGGCTTTTTTCTTTATTTTAATTTTTGAAGTATCGGCTAATCCTTGTGGTAAATCAAATTCGGTTTTTAAAATATCATCAACGGCACGAACGATAAAATTTACAACGGGTTGCGGGGTGTACCAAACACCACGTGCTTTTCGCAAAGCGGGATTGTATTCGCCCAAAAAGGTTTCATAAAAATGTACCACTGGGTCTTCTTGTTTGGTGCTTCGCCCAAAGTTTTTCATAATGGTCGCCACATCACTAGCCAAGAAAATATTGACCAATTCGTCTACAATCCACGTTAAACGGGTGTCTAAGTCAAAGCCCGCAATATCTTGAAATAGTTTTCGCAAAAAAGGATTTGATTTTGGGATTAACTCTGCTGCTTCCATACGGGAAAAAGTGGGTAGCGTAGGGTCGTGGTAACGTGCTGCAAACATTCCGTAGGCAATGGTTTGCGCGTATATGTCTGAAAAGGATTTATTGTCTATATCGTGAATCAACATTTGTTGAAACGATAACATTTGTGATTTTATTTGAGAACGATTACCCTCTTGGTCGTCATTGTTTAATGATTTTTCGATAACATCAGCCATTAATTTGGCTTTTCCCGCCATCATTTGTGCCAATTTAGTAGGCGATTTGATGGTTTGCGAAATGGTTAAAGCAAAGTTTTGGATTAGGTGGGTAAACTCGTCGAAGTTCTCCGAAAGTGGTTGTATTGTTTGGTTTTCGATTTCGGCAATGGCTATTTTGGTAACAAACTCCCCATCTTTATAAAAATGAAAATCTAAATAGTCTGTAAAAATCAAATTAGATAACCCCGATTTATAACGGTCAAATTGTTCTTTGAGTTTTTTGTCTTTTAAATCGACTCCTATATCTTTTGCTTCTATATAACCAATGGGTACATCTTTGCGAGTTAATACGTAATCAGGTGCGCCACAATCTACTCTTGCGGGTTCGTTAGTAACCAAAACATCGGGTAAAATTGCCATTATCAGGTTTTGCAAATCGCCACGATAAGAGTGTTCTCTTGCGTTGCCCGTGATAAAAAGAGTGTTTATTTTGGATAAGTAATCTTGAATAGTCATTTATTGAAGCTTTTCAACAAATATATAGAATTGCTTGTTGTAAAAGAAAATAACATTTCGTGAAAAAACACAAACTATTCTTTATTTTTTGAATCCATTTGAATGGTTACTGGCCCATCATTTAACAATAACACTTTCATATCCGCACCAAAAATACCAGTGGGTACTTTTTTTCCTAATTTACTCTCCAAGGCTTTTACAAAACGCTCATACATAGGAATGGCGATATCGGGTTTTGCGGCTTTTATATACGAAGGCCGATTCCCTTTTTTGGTTGCCGCGTGAAGTGTAAACTGACTAACCACAAGCACATCGCCATCAATGTCTTGAACAGAAAGGTTCATTACCTCATTTTCATCATTAAATATTCGAAGCTGCGTAATTTTGGTCACTAGCCAATCCAAATCTTCTTGGGTATCTGCTTCTTCTATTCCCACAAAAACCAACAGCCCTTTTTGGATTTCGGCTACTACTTTGCTCTCAACTGTTACTGAGGCATTCGTTACTCTTTGGATGACAGTTCTCAAATTTATCTGTAATAATAACTTAACTCCCTCAATTTATCAATAAGAGAATTTTTAAATTTTACATAAGAAGATAATTTTTCTAATTCGGAGATTTCAATTTTTTGTCCAATAATTTGATACAAATCAGAAATATTTAACCCTCTGTTTCTTCTTCTTTTTGGCAGATCTTCTTTAGACAATCTAATTATGTTCTCAATTAAACTTTTGGGATTTGTTATCGCTTCTGGGTTAAGATGAATACCTAATTCCGCATCGGTTTTTTCTATTCCAATTTCTTCTTTCAATAGATTTTTATCTGCTAACATCCAAGATTCTGTCATTTGAATTGGAACAATTGCAACAATATGCTTACAATGCATATCATCTTGTAACAAAAGATTCTCTTCTGCAGGAACTATTTTTGTTCTAAAAATTAATTCATCTGTTGAAGCATCGGAATCAGTATGAACGAATAAAAACACAACACCAAACTTATCAAAAGCAAATCTTGAAGCTTCAATAATCTGTTGATTAAAATTCAATCCAGACTTATTGATCGTAATCACCTCTACTTTTGTTTCAAATTCTCCTGCACAATCAAAAACAACATCTACTAATGTCCTTTCTACAACACTTGATAAAAACCTGACATCAGTTGTCCCTTCTGTAAAAAGACCCGCAAGAATAAAATTACTCATATACTAAAAATTTGTCTCTTCAAATTGAGCAGTTTGCAAATAATCATTAACTATTGCCAAGGTTAACTTCCTGTCTTGTTCAGAAAAAATTAAACTCAATTGCAAAAGTGAATTATCTTTTACTACAGGACTTATCTTTGTGGAATTTATTTTCAATCTATCACCATTAATGTCTGAAATTGTAGTTCTCATTTGTGCGTACCAAATACTAACGTTTTTATCATTTTTCCAAGTATCCATATTACCAACTAGAACCGGAGAGTGGGTATTTACTATTACCTGTCTTAAAGGAATTTCTACTTCATTAAAATCAACACTAAGATCTTTTAATAATTCAGTCATAGCTTTAATTCTAAAAGGATGTATTCCATTTTCTGGCTCTTCAAAACATAGTAAACCAGTATGCTTTTCATCAAACTCTAAAATACACAAAGCTAAAATCCTTAAAGTCCCTTCTGACAAAACTCTAGAAGAAAACTCTTTTTTATCAACGTCTTTAAGTTTAATTAAATATTGTTTATTTTCATTATCATCAACTACATCGACCTCTGTAAAGTTTGGCAAAAAACTATTAAGCTTTCTCGATATTTCTTTCAATGAATACTTATCATTCTGTTTAATTCTAAACAATGCTGCAGCTAAGTTTTTCCCACTAACAGAAATTGTATCTTCTCCGTTATTTTTACTTGTTGCCTGACGTAAATCTTCAGGGTTTAATTGTAAAAACTTCCAGCTTTTCATTTCTTCTTTAGCAGCCAAAACGTGTGGAAATTCAACTGTATCTATTGTACTTAAAACGGTTCTTGGAGCGTAAGACAATGGAAAAGATTTTTTAAATCCAGAACTTCCATCTTGCGGAACCAATATAGTTGTTGGAATTCCATTTTCAATTATTGTTTCTAAATACGGGACTCCTCTTTTGCCTGTTACAACTTTAGGTTTCCAAAATTCTAATGATTTGTTAGGTATAATATTTGAAGCCCAAATATCGTCTTGATGATTTATTTTAAATAGATTTTCTTTAACAACTTTTACTTCTTGAATTCCTGTTAGGTTAGAAATTCTTGCAATTGTTATTTCATATCTCAATCTTGTATATTTTAACTTTGAGTCATTTCCCCAGGCATCTTTTATGTTTTTATTAACCAGCATTTCTACAACAAATTCTATTTCTGTTGCGTAGTTATCATCACCATATTGAGTAAATAATTCAATGAATTCACCTCTTTGCTCACCAAAAGCCCTTTTTAAATTATCGGTTTCTGCCAATCTTGATAATAATGTTAATGCATCAAATAAATTACTTTTACCAGAAGCATTTGCACCTGCAATCACAGTAAAAGGAGCAAATTCCATTTCAAAATTATGAAAGGACTTAAAGCCATTTATTTTTATATATGTTATCATTTTATGGGAATGAATTAATTTTAAGTTAAAACCTTATGCAATATAATAAAATTAAAAGTATTCTTTTTACTCCCTCGTTTTATCACTAGCTTTTCTATCTTCATCGTACACATCGGTGCGGTAATGTTCGTCGTCGCCTTCAAGGATTTTAAGGTAACTATTATAACGTGACCAAGCAATTTCATCTTTTTCTAAAGCTGCTTTTATAGCACAATGTGGTTCTTCTTTATGCAAACAATTGTTGAACTTGCATTGTTCTTTCAATCTAAAAAACTCAGGGAAATAATCACTAATTTCCTGAGGCTCCATATCTACAATTCCAAATCCTTTGATACCTGGCGTGTCAATAATACTAGCATTAAAAGACAAATCATACATCTCTGCAAAAGTGGTGGTATGCTGACCTTGCTTGCTTTGCTCGGAGATATTCTTGGTTTTCAAATCCAAGCTCGGCTCCAAAGCATTAACCAAAGTCGATTTACCTACACCTGAATGCCCCGAGAACATACTTGTTTTCCCAATCATTAATTCCTTCAACGCTTCGACACCTTTACCTTCAGCAGCCGAAACACGCAAACATTGATACCCTATTTCCTGATAAACGTGTTGCATATACAATTGGTCATCTAAGGTAACATCGTCTAAAGTGTCGATTTTATTAAAAACCAAAATAGTTTCAATACCATACGCTTCGGCAGTAACCAAAAATCTATCGATAAAACTAAACGTGGTTGGAGGATTATTGATGGTAATCAACAGAAAAACACGGTCAATATTGGCCGCAATAATGTGCATTTGATGTGACAAATTCACTGATTTTCGAACAATGTAATTCTTACGGTCGTGAATATGATGAATAGTACCCGTAACGGTATCGGAAGTTTGTTCCAATTCATAATCTACTACATCGCCTACTGCAATGGGATTGGTACTTTTAATTCCTTTCATTCGGAACTTCCCCTTCATCCTGCATTCAATAAAATCGCCTTGCTCGGATTTCACGGTGTACCAACTTCCTGTAGATTTATAAACGGTTCCTGTCATTTTCAGATTTTAGATTTAAATGTTTGCAAAGATAATTGAATTTAGACGACTCATAACAAACAAAAATCCCAAAACAAAGGTCTTGGGATTTAAATCAGAAATTAAAAAAACTAAGCTTTATGAAATCCTTTACGAATTCAATACTTTATCTTGTTTGTTGATACTTTCTTGGTGAATCGCTTTGAACATTTTTAAAACAAACTCTTCCGAAAGTCCTTTCTTTTCTCCTTCCAAAATCATTTTTCCTAAAATTTCATTCCAACGATTGTTTTGCAAAACCGCCACGTTCGCTTCTTTTTTCACCTGACCAATTTCTACGGCAACTTTCATTCTTTTGCTCAAAAGCTCCAATAAATTAGCATCTAACACATCGATGTTCGCTCTTAATTTACTCATTTTAGCCATAAATTCATCCGAAACATCAACTTGTTTTCTTACTCTCAAATCTTTGAAAATTTGTTTCAAAGCGTCTGGCGTTACTTGTTGCGCAGCATCACTCCATGCGTTATCAGGGTCTGTGTGTGTTTCGATAATCATTCCGTCATAATTCAAATCCAAAGCTTCTTGCGTCACTTCAAGAATCATATCACGATTTCCTGTAATATGTGAAGGGTCAATAATCAAAGGCAAATCAGGGAATTTATTTTGCAATTCAATCGCAATTTGCCATTCTGGAATGTTCCTGTATTTTGTTTTTTCGTAAGTAGAAAAACCACGGTGAATCACTCCTAATTTTTCAATCCCAGCCATATGCAAACGCTCTACACCACCCAACCACAATGCTAAATCTGGGTTCACTGGATTCTTAATCAAAACGATTTTGTCTGTCCCTTTCAAGGTATCAGCAATTTCTTGAACCGCAAACGGATTAGCCGTAGTACGTGCTCCAACCCATAATACATCAATATCATTTTCTAAAGCCAATTTACAGTGTGCAGCAGTAGCCACTTCGGTTCCCATTAACAAACCTGTTTCAGCTTTGGCTTTTTTCAACCATTTCAATCCTATTTCTCCAACACCTTCAAATCCACCTGGACGCGTTCTTGGTTTCCAAATTCCAGCTCTAAACACACTTACATCAGAATCTTTCAATTCGTGTGCAATTTTCAATACTTGCTCTTCTGTTTCTGCGCTACAAGGTCCTGCTATCACCAATGGATGCGTCAAATTGAACGCTTCCAACCAATTTCTCATTTCTTTCTTGTTTTCCATCTTATTTTTTGTTTATCGTTTATTGTTCGTTGTTTATTGTTATTCTACTTTGAAGGACTCATCCCATTCAAAATTTCTTTTATTTTATTTACACTCTGCATTTCATCAAAAATCGCATCGTATTCTTCGCTTTTCAACAAGTCTTTGAACTGCGTCAAATTAGCAATATACTCTTCCAAACTTTTCACTACGTGCTTTTTGTTTTGTTTAAAAATAGGCGTCCACATCGCTGGTGAACTCTTGGCCAAACGCACGGTGCTCTCAAAACCAGAACCCGCCATATCGAAAATATCTTGTTCGTCTTTCTCTTTATTAATGACCGTTTTCCCTAACATAAACGAACTAATGTGTGACAAATGCGATACGTAAGCAATGTGTTTATCGTGCGACTTCGGGTCCATATATCGAATGCGCATTCCTAACTCCTTGAACAATTCGATGGCTTTTTCTTGCAACTTAAAGGTCGTTTTCTCCACCTCACAAATGATATTTGTTTTCCCTTGAAACAAGCCTTTTATAGCCGCTGATGGCCCCGAAAATTCCGTTCCAGCAATAGGATGCGTAGCAATATAATTTCTTCTTCTTGGATGATTCGCTACCGCCTCACAAATAGGCAATTTGGTAGAACCCACTTCAAAAACAATAGTGTTTTCGCCAATATGATTTAAAACTTCGGGCAACACTTGCAACGCAACATCCACAGGAACCGAAACAATAACATAATCCGCATTGGCCAAATCCTGCATCGTAGCCACTTTCTCTACAACCCCAAGCGTCATCGCCTCTTGCAAATGGGCTTCATTTTTGTCCATTCCGTAAATAGTCGCTTCTGGGTGTAAGGCCTTTATATCCAACACCATCGAACCTCCAATCAAACCTATTCCTATTACGTGTATATTCATTATTATTTTTATTATTAGCTAATCCTGCTATCCGCTATATCTATTGTGGCGAACCCCGCCACAATAGGATGCCGCTACTATCAGGGCTAGGTATTATCTGCTAAAAACGACGAATCGCCTCTTCAATTTTTTCTTCTTTTACACACAAAGCAAATCGGATATAGCCTTCGCCATTCGAACCAAAAATAGTTCCTGGTGTAATAAAGATGTATTTCTCATATAGTATCTTATCAATAAAATCCTCCGCCGATGTGATTCCTGCTGGGAGTTTTGCCCAAACAAACAATCCCACACCTTCTTTGTACACCTCACAACCTAATTTCTCTGCCAATGCTTCGGTTAAAATTCTGCGTTTTGCGTAAATCGCATTCATTTCATCAAACCAAGAAGCATCACTCTGCAAAGCTGCAATAGCCCCTTTTTGAATACCGTAAAACATTCCGCTATCCATATTGCTCTTCACTTTCAATACCGCATCAATACAAGCAGCATTTCCAGATACCATTCCTACACGCCATCCCGCCATATTAAAGGTTTTGGATAACGAATTCAACTCTAACGCTACATCTTTCGCTCCCTCCACTTGCAACAAACTCATAGGTTGGTCATTCAAAACAAAACTATACGGATTATCATTGACCAATAAAATGTTGTGTTTTTGAGCAAAAGCCACCAGTTTTTCAAACAAAGCCAAATTTCCTCTGGCTCCTGTAGGCATATGCGGATAGCCAATCCACATTAATTTTACTTTAGACAAATCCATTTTTTCTAAAGCCTCAAAATCGGGTTCCCAATTGGTGCTTTCTTTCAAGTCATAATATAGTGGCACCGCACCTACTAAATTGGTCACCGAAGTATAGGTCGGATACCCAGGATTTGGAATCAAAACACCATCTCCTTCATTCAAAAACGCTAATGAAATGTGCATAATTCCTTCTTTAGAACCCATCAAAGGCAAAATTTCAGTAGTGCTATTTAGGCTCACTTGATAATTACGCTCATAAAAATCAGCCATAGCTTGTCTTAATTCTGGCAACCCTTGATAGCTTTGATACTGATGTGCATTTTCGTCTTGCATCGCAGCAGTCATTGCGGCAATCACAGCAGGAGCAGGTTTTAAATCAGGACTACCAATTCCCATATTGATTACAGGTTTTCCTTCGGCGGCCAATTGGCGCACTTCTCTTAACTTTGAGGAGAAGTAATATTCTTCAACTATCGCTAAACGTTGGGCAGTTGTTATCATTTTTTTTAGCTTTATTCTAAATTGGATTTTTTTATTTTCTAGTTTGGAGATTCAAGTAATGGCTTTGTATTTTTATATTCACCCAAAACTTTAAAATAATGTGCCATAATCGAAACTAATGCTTTGGCCTTGGCGTAATCTTCATACTTATCAAAAGTCACATCTACAAAAAAAGAATATTTCCAAGGAGTTTCAATTTTCGGCAAAGATTGTATTTTGGTTAAATTGAGTTTACAATCGCTCATCACATTCAAAACAGCGGCTAAACTTCCGCGTTTATGGTCCAATTCAAACTTAATGGAGGCTCTATTGATTTCGTCTTCGGAAACAAAAGAATTCTCTTTTTTAAGTATCACAAATCGAGTCATATTGTTCTCGATGGTTTGAATCGAAGGCGCGATAATCTCTAAATTATACATCTCAGCAGCCGTTTCACTAGCGATTGCCGCAATTCCTTTGATTTGATTTTCGTGGATTCTGCGAGCGGTTTCTGCCGTATCTTTATCCTCAACCAATTTGATATTAGGGTATTTTTTTAAGAAATCCATACATTGCAATAATGCCATCGGATGCGAATGTACTTCTTGAATATCCTCAATTTTTTGTCCAGGTAAGGCCATTAAATTTTGAATAATATCCAAATAATGTTCCCCTATAATGTGTAAATTATTTTTGTCGATTAGTGCATAATTTGGAATAATCGGTCCCGCAATGGAGTTCTCGATTGCCATTACCGCTTGGTCACTATCTCCCTTCAACAAGCTATCTACTAATTCTTCAAAGGACAAGCATTCATCTACTGCCACATTTTGGTAGAAATAATCTTTGGCTACCTGATGATGAAATGACCCCTTTATCCCCTGAATTGCAATTTTTGTTCTCATATATTCAAAAAAAAATCCTGATTTTCATCAGGATTGTATTGTAGTTTTATTTGTTTCTTTTTGTCTTTCAAATAACCATAGCACAATCCTTACTTCTCAAAGAAGAAATAAAAAGTATAGCTAAAGTAAAAACGGTTATTTAACATTTTGTGTTCTGATTTTCAATAAATTCTTTGGCAAAGATAAAAACTTATTTTAATGTCGTCAAAAAAAACCACATTAATCCCTAACAAAAATGAATTTCTTTGTGAAATTGATTCCCAATTAACAATTCAATAAAAAAGTTTATGGCAAAGTCTGTTTTTTTATTGATACTTCTTCTGTTTTGAAAGCCAAAAAGCTATTTTTTCATTTTTGGCACTCGTGAAGGCGTATCTTTTCCACTAATTATAGTTTGTGAACTGATGGCAATCGACTTAATAATCTCGGTCATATTATCCATATCCAAAGTACTAATTTCGTCACTTAATTTATGATAATTCGGCTCCACATCCATTTTAGAAGTAGAAATGGTATGAGCAGGAACTCCCAAAGCAGCTAGTCTTGCGTTATCTGAACGGTAAAATAATTGTTCTTGTGGATACGGATCTTGATAGAAATTGAATCCTGAACCTACCAAATTCTTTTGCAAAATTGTACCAAAATCAGAGCGCTCGAATCCTGTAATATAGGCTGAATTTTTGCCCCATTTACTATCGGTTCCAATCATTTCTATATTGAACATCGCTACCACTTCGTCTGCATTGATAGAATTTGAGAAAAAAGCAGAACCGTAACCTCCCGTCTCTTCACCCGTAAATGCCACAAAAATAAGTGTTCGTGCGTTATCGTTTTTCTTTTTAAAAAATTCAGCCAAAGTAATTACGGCTGTAATTCCAGAAGCGTCATCATTTGCACCATTAAAAACTTTGTCATCGCCAGACTCTTTCATTCCTAAATGGTCGTAATGTCCTGAAAAAATAACATATTCATTTGGCTTTGATTTCCCTGGAATAATTCCAATCACATTATTGGCCTTTTTATCTTTGATTAAGAAATCTTGGCGATAGGATTGTAATTCTTTATAGTAGGTCAATCCAATTCGTTTGAACTCTCCTTCGATAAAAACAGACGCTTTTTCGATACCTGGTGTAAACAAAGCACGCCCTTCCATTGCATCCGAAGACAATTCCGTTTCTATCCGAGTAACCTCGCTTTTTTGAATCCCACTCTGAGCTTGAGCCGTAAGTCCAAAAAGCACCAACAATCCTAAACTAATTTTTTTCATTTTTTGTATGATCTGATTTAATTGATTTCATTTTCACGTAAAAGCCATTTTTTACCTTCAACGATTCGAGTCACCATCATTGCCGATATTAAATCGCCATTGGCATTGAGCAAAGTCGCAATGGGATCGACTAGTGTTCCAATAATCATAGCTGCGGGCAAGGCTTGTTCCATTGGAAAACCATAAATGGTGATGGCTAAAATTTCACCGATATAACCTCCGTTTGGAATCCCTCCTTCTACAACCGAAACAATAATGGTAATAGCAATGGCTGTTAAAATAGTAATCGGATCTGTGAAATCCTTACCAAAAATAGCAAAAATTACGGCTATTTTTACAATAGACGACATACTAGAACCGTCTTTATGCAAAGGCGCTCCCAAAGGAATTACCAAGTTTCGAATATAAGCAGGGATTTTCATTTGTTGAGCCCCTTCAAGATTGGCTGGAATTGTGGCAATACTACTGCAAGTTCCTATTGCTGTAAATGAAGGCGTGATATTGTTTTTCCAAAACACTTTCACTCCTAATAGCCCTCCCGAAAAAAAAGCATAAATAGTAAAGAATACAATGAAGTAAAAAGTACACATCCCATAATAAACGGCTAGTGGTTTCGCATAAGCTCCAAAAAGCTGAGGCCCAAAAATCCCAACCTGATACGCAAAATAGGCCCCAAGCCCAACAGGAGCTCCTTTCATAATGATTACCAACAACTGTTTCATCACCTCGTTCGCCGAATGCAAAAATTTAGCAAAATCTTTACCTTTTTCTCCAGCATTCAAAGTAGCAAAACCGATTAGAAAAGAAAAAAGGATTAATGCTAACATATTCTTACGAGACAAAATTTCATAAAAATCATTCACCGTTAACAGCTGAGTAACGGCCGAATCTGTTGTGCTATTATGAGCAGTAACCAAAGATGATTTTGCCAAAAAAACAGCCTGATCAACAGGAAAAATAAAAATCCCAATAATCATTACTATGGCAGAAATTATTACAGTTACCAAAAACACCATCAAAACAACTCCGAAAAGTTTACCAAGCTTGTCACTTTTTTGCAAATTAGCAATCGAGGAAGCTATAGTAAAAATTACCAATGGAATTATCGCTGTAAAAAGTAAATTAAGAAAGATATCACCCAACGGTTTTATTACCTCAACGTCTTTACCAAAAAGCAATCCAGCCAAACTACCAAGTACAATACCACCCAAAAGCAATAGGATACTGCTGTAATTTTTTAAAAAAGAATTTGATTTGTCTTCGCTCATAACTTCAAGTTTGAAGTAAATATAGAAATCTTAGTGCATTGGTAGGAATAAAACAGAGATAAATTAATCTCCAGCAAAAACAAAATCCCTAATATTTTTTCATACTACCCTAAGAAACTTCCATAGCTTGGTTTTTCTGTTTACTTTTGCAACAAAACCATTCTTATGTCTATAGAAGTTACAAATTTATCCAAAAGCTATGGTGCTCAAAAAGCATTAGACTCGATTACTTTTTCTGTAAAAAAAGGAGAAATCGTTGGTTTTCTTGGTCCAAATGGTGCTGGAAAATCTACTTTGATGAAAATATTGACCACTTATCTAGCGGCAGATGAAGGCGTAGCGCTAGTAAATGATAAAAATGTTATTTCAGACACCAAAGAAGTACAAAAGATAATTGGTTATCTACCTGAGCACAATCCGTTGTATTTGGATTTGTATGTTAGAGAATATCTGGCTTTTAATGCCGATGTGTACAAAGTACCCTCCTCTCGTATTCAAGAAGTAATCGAATTGACTGGATTAACTCCCGAAAGTCATAAAAAAATAGGACAACTTTCCAAAGGATACCGTCAACGTGTTGGATTAGCCAATGCCTTATTGCACAATCCAGAAGTTTTAATTTTGGACGAGCCCACTACAGGTTTAGACCCCAATCAATTGGTCGAAATAAGAAATGTGATTAAAAACGTGGGGAAAGACAAAACCGTTTTTCTTTCTACTCATATTATGCAAGAAGTAGAAGCCATCTGCGACCGTGTCATTATTATTGATAAAGGAAAAATTGTAGCTGACAAAAAATTAGAGGTTTTAATTGCAGCCGACAAAGAACAAGTCATAGAAGTAGAATTTGATTTAAAAGTAACCGAAGACCAAATTAACGCCATTCCACATTTAAAATCATTCATCAAAAACAGTGATTATCTATGGGAACTGACTTTTTTATCGAGTCAAGATATGCGTCCAACCGTATTCGATTTCGCTCACGACAATGGCTTAAAAACCTTGCAACTCAACCAGAAAAACAAAAACTTAGAAGCGGTATTTAGAGAGATTACGAAGTAGTGGTTAATAGATAGACGGCTATTTTAAAACAAAAAGCTTTCATTAAACTGAAAGCTTTTATACTATTCTGACAATTCATTAAAGAATGGAATTACGTGATTCTTATCAATATATTCTTCAATAATACCTACTTCATCAATATCAACAAATTCTAAAAAATCTGAATCTCTTATTTGTTCCCACATAAGATGATTTTTATCATAACCTTTTAAAGGCTCTCTTCCTAAAATAAAATATTTACCGTCTTTTTTACCTTCTAATTCTAATGCTTTCGTTAATGATATAAATCTTGTAACATCATTTTCTAAAAAATAGTGTTTTTTTTCGAAATCAAAAGTTTGACCAGCTACCGGAACACCATTAACTCCAATAAAATTAACTTCAACAGGTGCAAATAAATTTTCAAAATCTAAAGAGGTTAAAGTTCTATCAATATTCACCTTTCCTTCAATATTTGGATACAATTTAGTTCTTACTTTTTCAAATACATTTGTATATAATCGAGTAGTAATTACTTCATCATATTGAAAAATATATTTCTCAAAAACTTTTCTGAAAGTTATATCAGAAAGCGGTACATCAATATACTTTGGCTCTGAGAATTGTAATAAATTATTAGAATACTTTGATAAGTATGAGATATAAGAATTTGAAACCCATTTAGCTTTTGATGGTATATCAATAGAAAATAATTCTTTCCCAGATTCTGTTGCAACATTAATTTCCTTATCTAATGACTTAAGATACGATTTTAAAATATGGTTGCTTTCAACATCTAAAAGACCTTTTATTGCATTAAGTTTAGGTTGTGAATACTTAAAAAATTGATGGTCACCATTAGACATTACTAAACCAATACTAACTTTCTCATCGAGAGTTGCACTAATTGGAACATATAATATTGAAAATAAGGTTTTCATTTTTTTAATTAAGTATAAAAGATTGTATAAAAGTTCTGAAATTAACTTCACATTGCTTTTTCCATTCATCGTTAAACAAATGTTCTTGCATTTTCGCCCTAATATAAGGTTTGTCAATTAGCCAAGAATCAGGCAATAAGTCAAAAATAACGTCTAAATTCTTTTCACATTCTATTGTGCAAAGATAGAAATCCTCAACTAACTTATCAACAATTTCTGTTAATTTCCTAACATTACCATAAAGTAATTTTGCGAGTTCTGTTTTGATAATTGTGTCTTCTTCTGTTAATTCAGCAATTCCATAATTCAAAAAGCTACTGTTAAATATATTAACGTGGTCAATTGCGTAGAAAAAATATACATTGTTTGGTGAATAATGTAACAAAAGATTAAAATTATTATAATTTCTATCTTCATTTGCTAACCATATATCAAAAAGAGCAATTTTCAAAAAGTCAGATTTCTGCTGAATTTTATCACGAAAACTTTTGTCTCTAAACAAAGGAATGAAAGACAAATCAATTTCCTTTGTGTTTTTAAGAAATAATGAACCAAAACACTCCTTTTCAAAATAAGCTGGTTGCAGTTGAGGAAATTTATCGAAAGGAATATGCTCACTTTTTACAGTTATTAAAGCAGTTTCTGGAGTATTTATATTCCATATTTTAGCAAACTCTGAAGCAATTAACTCATTAAATAAGTACTTAGGGAATCTATCATATTTACAAACCCAGTCATTAAAATCATCACAAGTAACCAATAAAGGACTACTTCCTGCTGTATTGAAAATCCTATGTACTTCTTCAATTGTGTATAATACTTTCATCAAAACTAATTAATAACAATCGCAAGATATAAATTTTGAAGAGAAAAGACACAAAAATAAAAAACACCGCACAGATGCTACAACGGATTTAGATAATATGCATAATGGAAAAATGATTATATATTTGGAAAAATAGGGCTTAATTTAGTGCCAATAAGATTTATTATCAAAAGTTAATACTTAGTGAATAGCAAAAAAAGCTAAGAACTAAGGACTAATCACTAATTACTATTCACTAGTTACTCCAAACTATCTTTTATCGCTTGAATCCAATCCTCAATAGTAGTTTCGTTGGTATTGATTGCGACACTTTTTGCTCCATAAGGTGCATATTTATCTGTTTTGGTAACCGAAAACAAACCTACTACTGGTAATTGAGCCGCACTAGCCAAGTGCATCATTCCGCTATCAGCGCCCACAAAAACAGCTGTGCTTTTAAAAAATGCCGTAATTTCTCTGATGTCTTTGCTGTAATAGGTTGGCGCAGCAAAATGTATTTGCGACACGTTTTCTACAGGCAACACTTCCAAAATATTGTAGTCCGGAAACTCTTTAAGGATTCTTTCATAAAAAACCGCCCACCATTCCACCGAATAACATTTGGCTCCCGTGGCAAAAGTGAAAAGACATATCGTTTTTTTAGATGCTGGAACAATGGCGTCCAAAAGTGCTTTGCCTTTGGCTATTTCTTCAGCACTTAATTGCAAAAGCAAATTAGGAATTGGTGTGTTCGGCACTTTCATACCTACCGAAGCAAGAAAATGACGCAAATCATACACAGGATACTTTGCAATATGAGCATAGTCAGAAAATTGACTAGACAAATCAGTTGCTTGTTCCCCAAAACATTTAAACTTTGCATTGACAAGCTGAATAGACAAACGTCCAGACGAAGAGTTTTTATCAGCATTGATAGCCAAATCGTACTTGTTTTTCTTCAGTTTCAACCAGCCCTTCATATAGTTTCCTAATTCGTCAAAATGCTTTTTAGGCAAACGAATAATCTGATTTACATTTGTGAAATTTTCAAAAACAATAGGACCAAGATTCCCTTTAATAAAAATATCAATAGTTGCATTTGGAAAAAGCGTTTGCACTTCTTGCACCAAAGGTGTAATCAACAACAAATTCCCTAAACGGTGGTTAGGTCTCGAAATCAAGACTCTTTTTACTTGTTGTGGATTAATTGTTCCCTTATTTACATTCGAAGAGTTGCCAAGACCACTTGTTAGGCTTTGCATAACACTTCTTCTTATTCTATTAATTTTTATTTTGAAACTCATCGTAAAGCATGTTTTAGCCAAAAAAAAACTCTTTTTTGGAACTGCAAATGTAGAACTCTTGGGTAATATTATCAGAAGAAAATAAAAATTTAACCCTTAGATAATTACTTTCGCAACAAACCAAAAAAAATACCCGACAAGCCAAAAGCTCATCGAGTACTTTCAATTGAAATAATATAATCCTTTTATTAAAAAATCTGACTAGCGATTTGTCTGATGTTTTCTGATTTTCCCATAGAATAGTAATGCAAAACAGGAACTCCTGCGGCTTTTAACTCTATAGATTGTTGAATCGCCCATTCTATTCCAACTTGACGAATTTCGGCATTGTTTTTACATTTTTCTACGGCAGCAATTAAATCCTCAGGCAAATCGATACGGAAAATTTGTGGCAACACTTGCAAATGTCTTTCTACCGCAATAGGTTTTATCCCTGGAATAATCGGAACCGTAATACCCATTTCTCTGGCTTTGGCTACGAATTCGAAATATTTAGCATTATCAAAAAACATCTGGGTAACGACATAATCCGCTCCTGCATCTACTTTTTCTTTAAGCCGTTTCAAATCGGTTTGCAAAGATGGAGATTCCAAATGCTTCTCAGGATAACCTGCCACCCCAATACAGAAATCGGCTTTGTTATCAATATCCATTACTTCGTGTAAATACTTCCCTTGGTTCAATTGATAAATTTGACTTACTAAATCGGAAGCATATTTATTACCTCCTTTGGTGGGCACAAACGATTGCTCGTCTTTCATCGCATCACCACGCAAAGCCATCACATTATCAATGCCTAAGTAATGACAATCCACCAACAAATACTCGGTTTCTTCTTTGGTAAACCCTCCACAAAGTACGTGCGGCACCGTGTCGACATTATATTTATGCTTTATAGATGCACAAATCCCCAAAGTTCCTGGACGCATTCTTGTCAACTTCTTTTCTAATAACCCATTCCCTTTATTTACGTAGATAAACTCTTCACGAGAAGTGGTCACATCAATAAATGGTGGCTTGAACTCCATCAACGGATCGATGTTATCGTATAATTCCTGAATGCTTTTGCCTTTTTGTGGCGGAATAATTTCAAAAGAAAACAAGGTTTCTCCTTTGGCGTTTTCTATATGTTGTGTTACTTTCATAAGCCCCCTAACCCCCAAAGGGGGAATTTACAATCGAGCCTAAAAAATCTGGCTCAACTTGGTTAATATTTATTTTCTTAATTATTTACTTTTTCAATTTAAAAATCGTAGCCCAATTCCAATAATATTCAAAAAAATTGGAATTCCCCCTTTGGGGGTTAGGGGGCTAATCAGCTATATTCGGATTCAACCATTTCATTGCTACATCGGTCGAAACATTTCTTCGTTTGGCGTAATCAATTACTTGGTCTTCTTTTATTTTTCCAAGTCCAAAATACTTGCTTTCGGGATTTCCAAAATAGTACCCAGAAACAGATGAAGCTGGCCACATCGCCATACTTTCCGTCAAAGTCACACCAATTTCTTCTTCAACGTTCAATAATTTCCAAATAGTCGGTTTTTCTAAATGGTCTGGACAAGCTGGATAACCCGGTGCTGGTCGAATTCCTTTATACGATTCTTCAATCAAGTCCTCTTTACTTAACACCTCATCAGCAGCATAGCCCCAAATTTCTTTACGTACTTTTTCGTGTAAATATTCAGCAAAAGCTTCTGCAAAACGGTCGGCCAAGGCCTTCACCATAATCGAATTATAATCGTCTAATGCGGCTTCAAATTCGGCAGCCCACTCGTCTACTCCAAAACCAGTTGTTACACAAAACGCTCCCATATAATCCACTTTTCCACTTTCTTTTGGCGCAATAAAATCAGACAACGCAATGTTGGGCGCTCCTTTGGTTTTTTGAGCTTGCTGACGCAAAGTCAAGAATGTTTGCAATGGATTTCCGTTTTCATCTCTCAACTCAATATCATCATCGTTGATTTGATTCGCAGGGAAAATTCCGTAAACGCCTTTTGCGGTTAACTTTTTCTCCTCCAAAATGACTTTCAACATCGCTTGTGCATCAGCAAAAACCAAAGTGGCTTGTTCACCCACAACTTCATCGGTCAAAATTGCAGGATACTTGCCAAATAATTCCCAAGTTCTGAAAAAAGGCGTCCAATCGATATATGGTACCAAAGTCTCCAAATCTACTTCTACGATTTGTTTGCCAATTACTTTGGGTTGTACTGGTGTAAAATTATCCCAATCCAATTGCAATTTGTTTTTTCTAGCATCCTCGATAGACAAGAAATTTTTATCTCGTGAACGATTCAAAAACGTTTCTCTAAAGGCATCGTATTCTGCACGAATATCTGCCGCATATATTTTTCGATTATGGTCCAATAAATTACCCGCTACAGTTACCGCTCTCGAAGCATCGTTGACGTGAATTACCGTTTCTCTGTATTGAGGCGCAATTTTCACCGCGGTATGCGCGCGCGAAGTAGTGGCTCCACCAATCATTACAGGAATTTTCATATTGCGTTTGTCCAGCTCTTTGGCTAAATACACCATTTCGTCCAAAGACGGTGTAATCAAACCGCTCAAGCCAATAATGTCTACCTCGTGTTCAATAGCTGCTGCGATAATTTTTTCTGGAGGCACCATCACACCCAAATCAACTATCTCATAATTATTACAAGCCAATACGACTGAAACAATATTTTTTCCAATATCGTGAACGTCACCTTTTACAGTAGCCATCAGGATTTTTCCTGCCCCCCCCGCCCCCGAAGGGGGAGCTTCAAGCGCACCGATAATCATTGTCAATACTTTTTCTAATTCAAATAAAACCTGATTATTTGTAAATCGTAAAATCTGAAAACCTTGACTATTTAACCATTGTGTTCTTTCTAAATCGCTTGCTATATTTTCAGGCAATTGATGAATTAATCCATCAACCTCAATAATTATACGTTCTCGTAAACAGACAAAATCAGCAATATAATCCCCTATAATATGCTGTCTTCTAAATTTATATCCTTCGAGTTTTTTTCCGCTTAATTGCTCCCACAAAATCTTTTCAGTTTCGGTAGGTTTGTTACGCATATCCAAAGAAAACTGCTTCAATAATCCATAAGTGATTGGATTTGCAGTTTCCCAATGTTGCGAGGTTTTTACTCCCCCTTCGGGGGCTGGGGGGCGTTTCTCGGCATCTATAAATGGCAATAAATAAGCCACTGCTTTTTTCATTACACGTGCCGATTTCACCACTTGTGGCAAAAACATTTTTCCCGAACCAAACAAATCGCCCACGACATTCATTCCTGCCATCAAGTTGATTTCGATTACTTCGATGGGTTTTTCGGCGGCCAAGCGTGCTTCTTCTACATCAATTTCTATAAAAGCATCCACTCCTTTTACCAAAGAGTGCGTGATTCTTTCCTGTACGGTTCCATTACGCCATTCTTGTATTACCGCTTCATTTGTTTTAGAACCGTCTCCTTTTACATTTTCAGCAAAATCCAACAAACGCTCTGTAGCATCATCGCGTCGGTCCAGAATCACATCTTCAACGTGTTCTAATAAATCTTTTGGAATCTCATCGTAAATCGACAACATTTCTGGGTTTACAATTCCCATCGTCATTCCGTTTTGAATCGCGTGGTACAAGAAAACCGAGTGCATCGCCTCTCTCACCACATCATTTCCTCTAAACGAAAACGACACATTACTCACCCCACCACTAATATGTGCGTGTGGTAAATTTTCGCGAACCCATTTGGTTCCTCTAAAGAAATCCAATGCATTCAAGCGATGTTCTTCCATTCCTGTTGCTACGGGAAAAATATTCAAATCGAAAATGATATCTTGTGGTGGAAATCCAATTCCTACCAAAATATCATAGGAACGCTGACAAATTTCGATACGTCTTTCGTAATTATCGGCTTGACCCACTTCGTCAAAAGCCATCACAATCACCGCCGCACCATACCGTTTGATTAAGTTCGCATGATGAATGAAACGCTCCTCGCCTTCTTTCAAAGAAATCGAATTCACGACACATTTCCCTTGCACCACTTTCAAACCCGCCTCAATGATTTCCCATTTCGAACTGTCAATCATAATCGGCACACGCGAAATATCTGGTTCGGCCGCAATCAAATTCAAGAATTTGGTCATAGCATATTCGCCATCCAACATTCCTTCGTCCATATTGATATCGATAATCTGTGCGCCACCTTCTACTTGTTGGCGCGCAATATCCAATGCCTCATCGTATTTCTCTTCCTTTATCAATCGAAGAAATTTTCGCGAACCCGTCACATTGGTTCGTTCCCCCACATTCACAAATACGCTATCGGGCGTGATGATTAAGGGTTCCAATCCTGATAATACTAGGTTTCTTCTTTTTTCTGCCATTTCTTTATTTTGAGTTACTCAGTTGCTTAGCTACTAAGTGATTTTCTATTCTATATTTTATCTCCAGCTCGTCTTCAAAACTAAACTGGGTTTTCTTTTTTTATTTTGGGCGTGTCCCAAGGGCCGGGCTATCCGTTCCCGCTTTTTTTCTTGATAAAAAAATCAAGAAAAAAGAGCTCCACTACTATCCCTCACGCAAAAGTGCTAAACGACAACTTCCTTTTTTTATCCATTTTATTTTCTTCATTACAACAAGGATTTCAACGTTTCCGTATCTGGCAGAATGTTTTTATAAGCTTCTGGCAAATCATTATATGTTTTATACGTTACTACTCCCATTGGTTTCGAGGTATCTCTGAATGCAAATTCTACTATTTTATTGTTCTTCTCTTTGCAAAGAATAATTCCAATAGACGGATTTTCGTGTGGCTGTTTCACCATTTCGTCCAATGCCGAAAGATAGAGATTCATTTTACCAACATATTCCGCTTTAAACTTCCCCTTTTTCAATTCAATAGCTACTAAACTCTGGATTTTTCGATTAAAAAATAGCAAGTCTATAAAATACTCTTCGTCCTCAATAAGCAATCGGTGCTGATTCCCAATAAAACTAAATTCGGTCCCCAAAGCCATTATGAATTTTTTGATATTCTGCACAATGGCATTTTCCAAAATACGTTCGTTTGGTTCTTCATCAGCATCTTCAATATTGATAAAATCCAACAACATTTCATCTTTAAAAGCCATCAATGCTTTTTGCCTAAAAGCATTTTCAGATAAAGTGCTTTGAAAATTATGCGCCAATTTTCCTTGCCTTTGATACAAATCCGACTTTAAATGGTGTTTTAAAGTTTCAAAACTCCAAAACTCGGTTGCCACTTTTTGGATATAAAAAACACGCTCTTCCGTAACTTCCGCTCCTCGAATTATAAGACGATGCTGCGTAAATGGAACTTTCAAAAACAATTCCACCCATTCATTTTCTAATTCAGCAGTTGGCAACTGCTGAATTAGAAAACTATCATTCAAATCGCCAGTTGCCAACTGACGATTTTGGTTTTTCAATTCGGTAGACGGCAACTGCCGATTTAACTCTTCTTCCGAAAATTGAAAAAGAGGTTCTTTTTTGTCTATCAAAAAGGGCTGCATACATTCCCATTCTTCATAAAAAATACGCATATTTCTAATGTTCGTAGCCGAAAAACCTCTCAATCCGTGAAGCTCTTGTTGCAACAAACTCGAAATACTATCAATGGCACCTTTTCCCCAATTTTTGTTTCGGCTATGAAAGGATACGTATTGCCCAATTCCAAAATACAATTTCAACAATTCTTTATTGGCAAGCGCAGCAGCTTCATAACGACTTTTTAAAATTGCCGTTTTTATTTGCTTTACCGCCAATACATAATTATTATCTCCTTGTATTTCCATTTCTTACCTTCTATTAATTTTAACGGAATGAATTTTGTTCCTACATACAACGGATTAAAATCCGTTGCTACAAAATGAGTCGTTCCTACGGAACTTTTATGCTGCTAGCGCGAGCGTCCCGCTCGTGCTTATTCTTTTTCTTGAAAATATTTTCCTGCCTATATTATTTGCACGAGCGTGACGCTCGCGCTAGCTGGAGATTCCTCCTTCGTCGGAATGACAAACCTTACTTTATAACTCCTTCTGAATGGATTGCAAATTGGCTCTATCAGAATGAACTACCGTATTCAATTGCATCTCATTCAATTCTTCCGAAAATATAAACTCAGGATTGTGTCCGTCTCCAAAATAAACTTTTACATTTTTATCATTCTGAGAGTTAAAGCGTTTTACTTTTTTTCTAGATTCATCAGAATAATAAAAAATATTTTTTCTAGCTTCATCTGGCTTTTTAACATTATTATGACCTCTTTTCTCGTTGTTCACAATTGAACCAATAATATGGGGATCTCTGGTTCCTTTCTCCAGTTCTTTACCAGACACTTCTAAAACATATTGCGAGAATTGGTCTTTCACATTTTTAATTTCAAATTCTTCATCAAACTTTAATGTTGCTGCAAAATCAAATAAAAGATCGAAAACTGGTTTCCCATAGTTTTTCTTTTCTAATTTATCTTCTAAACTTTCTCTGACATAGCTCTTAAAATTAGTTTTTATAAATGAAAGAAAAGATTTTATCAAATAAGATGATTGATTATTTATTGGGTCAATTAAACCTTCATTCTCTTTGTTGAAAATATTTATTAATTTATTAAAAACAGAATTTTCATCATTATTATCCCAATATAAATGATGTTTTTTTTCATATTCAAACTTTTCGAATGAATCAGTAGAGATTTTTGATTGATAAGGTGTTAAATAAATAACATAAATTTCAGGTGAAACACCACTTTCAGAATATAGACTTTTTAATCCTTTTAATTCATCTTCAAGTTGTGAATCTCTTTTATTAATAGACGAATCTGTTATTTTGTTTTCTAAACAAATTGAATATAATATCTCTTTACTCTTATTTTCTATTATTTCAATCAGAATATCAATATCCCTTCTTTTTTCTTTTTTGTCTTTGAAAATTTTTACTGATAATTCTGGAATAATATTTACAGTAAAATTAGAAAATTTAGAAAGGTCAGTAATTCTGTTACCAAATTTTATTTTTGACAAAAACTTTTCATCTTTACCAATAAACTCTTTCAAAATCTCTTGCAACAAAAGACTTGAAATCCCGTGATCCTCATTTGGATCTAATAAGTATGCTAAAAAAGAACTTACGTTTGGTTCGTTAATTGAACCATCATTAGATGATAAAATTCGGAATATATTCATTTTAAATTTTACAAATTATATTAACCTGACTAATAAATTTTCTCTGCCCTCCTGCAAGGTTTACAAAACCTTGTAGGTCTATTAAATACCTACAAGGTTAAAAAAAACCTTGCAGGAACATATTCACTACATCACCGCAGTCGAAACCCTCGGCTTATACTCCTTGGCGATATCGGCAATTAATTTGATATGTTCTGGGGTGGTGCCGCAGCAGCCTCCTATGATGTTGATTAAATTATCTTCTAAATAAGAACGAATTTGCGCTTGCATTTCCTCAGGCGTTTCGTCGTATTCTCCAAAGGCATTCGGTAATCCTGCATTAGGATGGGCCGAAATATTGAAGGAGGTGTTATGCGACAAAGTTTGTAAATACGGCTTGAGCAAATCGGCTCCCAAAGCGCAATTGAATCCTACACTCAACAACGGAATGTGCGAAACCGAAATCAAGAAAGCCTCAACGGTTTGTCCAGAAAGGGTTCTTCCTGAAGCATCGGTGATGGTTCCAGAAACCATAATAGGCACATCGATGTTGCGTTCTTCTTTGACTTCTTCGATGGCAAAAAGTGCGGCTTTGGCATTCAAGGTATCGAAAATGGTTTCTACCAAAAGAATGTCAGAACCTCCATCCAACAAGGCTTCGACTTGTTGTTTGTAAGCGATACGTAAATCATCAAAAGTTACGGCACGGTATCCTGGGTCATTCACATCGGGTGACATACTTGCGGTTCTGTTCGTGGGTCCGATGGAACCCGCTACGAAACGCGGTTGGTCTGGATTTTTGGCAGTGAATTCATCGGCTACTTCACGGGCTAGTTTAGCGGATTCGTAGTTGAGTTCGTATACCAAATCCTCTAAGTGATAATCGGCCATTCCGATGGTGGTTCCCGAGAAAGTGTTGGTTTCTACTATATCGGCTCCTGCCTCAAAATAGGCGGCGTGCACGGCTTTGATGGCCTGTGGTTGCGTGAGGGACAATAAATCATTGTTCCCTTTTAACGGATGCGGAAAATCTTTGAATCGTTCGCCACGAAAATCTTCTTCGGAGAAATTGTAGCGTTGCAACATGGTTCCCATCGCTCCGTCGAGCACGAGAATTCTTTTTTTAATTTCTTCTTGTATTGTTGACATACTTTATTTTAAACCGCTAAGTCGCAAGGGCGCAAAGCTTTATTACTATTTCCAAATATTCACTATTTGAGGCTCTTTAGCCCCGATAGCAGTGTAAATCCTTGTGTGCCGGGGTTCGGCATACAAGATTGTAACGGATAGCGGGAACGTTGATGGCAAAAAAGCCCCAATGATGCGCTCATTCAATTATTTAAAAATGTATCGGGAAAGGGGTTTGAAAAAATACGAGTCTGTATTTTGTTGTTATCTATCCGCGCTATGCTTGGTAGAATGTAGCACCTTCTTTAAAAAAGTAAAGGGTTGCTAAGGTTTCATCGGGTCTTTTCCCTCCGCCTTTCGTGATAACTTTCAATAAAAATAGGAACGGTGCAAAGTAACGACATAACGCTAACAATTGCAAGTGTTTTTTTAGAAGTTTAAAAGTTTAAAAAAAGGCTTAAATTGTTTAAAGTTGTTTAAGATTGTCGCCGAATTGACGCTTCACTTAAACTTTTAAACAATTTAAACCTTTAAACGGAATAAACGAAACTATACAATAGCTTTCACTACTGCTTTTGGCGCTTCTTTACGAGTACCGTCGAATCCATCAACACCTGAAACGGTGGTGTATTTCATCACATATTTTTTACCTGGATTGATAATTTGGTAAGCCGCTTGACACATTAAAGTGGCTTCGTGGAATCCGCAAAGAATCAATTTTAATTTTCCTGGATAGGTGTTTACGTCACCAATGGCGAAAATCCCTGGAATGTTGGTTTGATAATCTAAAGCATTGTTTACTTTGATGGCATTTTTTTCGATTTCTAATCCCCAATCGCCGATAGGTCCTAATTTTGGAGTCAATCCGAAAAGTGGAATAAAATAGTCGGTAGCGATGGTTTGCTTAGCGCCTTTGTCATCTTCAACCACTACAGATTCGATGTGTTCGGCACCATTTAAGCCTACTACCTCACCTGGAGTTATCAATCTGATTTTTCCAGCAGATTTTAATTCTTGTACTTTCTCTACAGAATCTAATGCGCCACGGAATTCGTTACGACGGTGAATCAAAGTTACCTCTGATGCTACATTCGACAAGAAAATACTCCAGTCTAAAGCAGAATCTCCTCCTCCAGCAATCACGACTCTCTTATCGCGGAATTTTTCTGGATTCTTGATAAAGTATTTGATTCCCTTGTCTTCGTAAAACTCAATGTCTTCGATTAAAGGTTTTCTTGGTTCAAAACTTCCTAAGCCTCCTGCAATAGCAATAACTGGAGCGTGGAATTTTTTCCCTTTGTTAGAAGTTACAATAAAGCTACCATCTTCTTGTTTTTCGATGGTTTCTGCACGTTCTCCTAGGGTAAATCCTGGCTCGAATTGCTTGATTTGTTCCATTAATCCATCAATCAAATCACCTGCTAATACTTCTGGAAATCCTGGAATATCATAAATAGGTTTCTTAGGATACAATTCTGATAATTGCCCTCCTGGCTGTGGCAAGGCATCCAAAATATGACATTTTAATTTTAATAATCCCGCTTCGAAAACCGCAAAAAGCCCTGTGGGTCCTGCTCCTATTATTAATATATCTGTTTTAACCATTTTTTTTTATTTATACTTATTACTTCCTTTTTTTTCTTTTGTACTTACAGGTCGCGACCGGTCCGTACGGTGTTCAAATAAACGATTAATTCATTTGAGGATTCGTGATAAATATCACTTAGGTATTTTTTTATTGTGATGGAGGACAGGTCGCGACCTGTCCGTACACGTATTATTTATTATTTTTTAATGCCTCGGTGATTTCATTCATACGTTGCACCTTTTCTTCAAAATTACCTTTCAACGTTTTGCGATATTCATTCAAATTTTCGACCATTTTATTCACATCTTCTGGAATGACCTCTTCAAAAAATTCACGCAATCGCTTGGCGGTTGTCGGTGATTTTCCGTTCGTTGAAATTGCGATTTTCACATTGCCTTTGGTCACAATTCCGCCTAAATAATAATCGCATAAATTGGGCGTATCGGCAATATTACAAATCAAATAACGCTTTCTGGACAAATCATACACACGCTTGTTTACCTTCAAATCATCGGTGCAAGCAATTACTAAATTACGCTTTCGAAGCATCCAACGATTGAATTTTTTGGGCGTCAATTTTACTGAAGGATGTTTTTCAGCCAAAGCTTCCAACTCGGGAAGAAATCGAGGTGCGACCACTTCAACATTAGCATTTGGGCTTGATTTCAACATAAAAGACAACTTTTCTAAACCCACATTTCCGCCACCTACAATCAATACATTTAATTGATGTAGTTTTAAAAATACGGGGTATAATTCGTTTCTTTCCATTGTTTATTTTGTTGGGTCAGGTTAAAACCTGACGGTTTTTGCTTATTTAGGTCAGGTCGCGACCTGACGCTACGATAAATTCTTCGTAAAATCCTTTTAATTTATTGCTTTCTTTTACCACTTCGCCGATTACAATGATGGCTGGATTACTCAAATTATGTGCTGCTACAACAGCTTCTATCGTATCAATCGTTCCTACTCCAATTCTTTCTTCAGGAGTCGTTCCGTTTTGAATGATGGCAATCGGTGTTTCACCTTTGCTTTCCTCTTGAAATAGCGCCACGATTTGCGCCAATTTACTCATTCCCATTAAAATCACTACCGTTGCCGTTGATTTGGCTGCTAGCTGAACATCATCTGATAATTTTCTTGCCGATGTTGTACCAGTAATTACCCAAAAGCTTTCGGATACCCCACGTTTTGTCAACGAAATCCCCTGATAAGCAGGAACTGCAATTGATGATGAAATACCTGGAACGACAAAGGTAGGAATTCCAAAGCTTTCAGCGTGCTCAATTTCTTCACTTCCACGTCCAAAAATAAAGGGGTCACCTCCTTTTAATCGAACAACGTGACCGTAAGTCAAGGCATTATCAACAATTAACTGATTGATTTGCTCCTGCGAATAGGCGTGACTTCCTTTGCGTTTACCTACAAATATCTTGATTGAAGATTTTGGCGCAAACTCCATTAGCTCTTCGTTAGCCAAAGCATCATACAAAACGACATCAGCTTCAGCCAAAGCTTTTACCCCTTTTATAGTCAAAAGGTCTGGGTCACCTGGGCCTGCTCCTACTAAAGTAACTTTAGGAGCCCCACCCCGGCCCTCCCCAAAAGGGAGGGAGGAAGAATTGGTACTTGTTATTTTATAGCTCATACGCTTCCGCTTTTATGCTTTTGATAAATCTAGTGCTCTGTATGTTTCAATCGTTTCAAAAAACGCAATTGCGGTCGCAATGTATTCTTTGGCAAAAGTTTCAGATGGTTCGTTTTCTCTTATTTTATATACCAATTCTTTAAAAGAGGTGGCTAATTGTATTTTATTCGTCTCCACAAAAACAGTATCAAACAAATCGATAATTCCGGCGTGATGATTTGTTTTTTGATTTTCGGCTAATAACAAAGCTTTAGCTCCATTTACAAATCCAGCGTAGGCCAAATAAATTGCATCCGACCATTTTTTATCCTCGAAAGCTTCTTGTGCAAACGTCAATTTATCTTTGGCTTCATATAATAAAGTCGCTACTAAATCAATTACAACACCAGCACATTCTCCAACTCCAACCGCTTTTACATAATTATCTGCGTTGCCCCAATCTACAAAATCAGCTTCGGTTAAATTGGTTACATCTGATAATGGTTTTAAAAACTCATAGAAATATTTCTCTCCTTTGGCATCATAATAATCCAAGAAAGTCGAACCGTTACCATTAGCATCAAAATCATTTAAGATATAACGCAAAGCATCTGGTCCTCTACGGCTTGGGATTTTGATTACTTTATCAGCAAAACGTCCTTCTCCATTTCCTAAACGACCTCCTCCTAACAAAACCTGTAACGCTGGCGCTACCAATTTTCCTGAGTTGATAGACATTCCTTGGAAACCAATAGCTGACATATTGTGCTGTCCGCAGGCATTCATACAACCACTGATTTTGATTTCAATTTCTTGGTTGTTGCTATATTTTGGGTATTCTGCTTTGATAACTTTTTCTAACTCATCAGCAATTCCAGTACTGCTTGCAATTCCTAAGTTACAAGTATCTGTACCTGGACAAGCGGTGATATCGCCAATAGTATTGTAACCTAAAGCTACCATATCCAATTTGGCTAATTCCTGATAAAAGAAAGGTAAATTCTCTTCTTTTATGTTACGGATTACAATATTCTGACGCAATGAAAAACGCAGTTCATTAGCTCCATAATTTTTAATCAAATCAGCTAATAATCTTGCTTTGTCAGTATAAAAATCTCCTAAAAGAACTTTAATTCCGATAGCAAAATAACCTGCTTGCTTTTGAGCAATAACATTTGATGCTTTCCAAGCTTCGTAAGCTGTAGCATCGTCAATAGTAACTTGCGGTACTTCTAATAATGGCGCAGTAATTGGTCCATCGAAAGCAGTTGTATCTATTTCGTATGTTTCAAAAGCGATTGCTTTTTTCTCTTTTTCAACCAAATCAAGGAAAACATCTTTTCCGATTTCTTTGATCAAAAACTTCATACGAGCTTTCATTCTTTTGGCACGCTCACCGTATCTGTCAAAAATACGGATGATTCCTTCTGCAGTTGGAACGATTTGGTTAACCGGAATAAATTCTGAAAGTAATTCGGCGTGAGCAGGCTGTGAACCTAAGCCTCCACCAAAAACTACTTTAAACCCTTTTTGTCCGTCTTTAATTTTTGGAATAAATCCTAAATCATGCAAGTAACTCAAAGCAGTATCTTCATCAGATGATGAGAACGAAATTTTGAATTTACGTCCCATTTCCTGACAGATAGGATTTCTTAATAAATACTGGAACATTCCGTGTGCATAAGGCGAAACATCGAATGGCTCATTTACATCTACACCTGCCAATTCGCTTCCAGTGATGTTACGTACTGTGTTCCCACAAGCTTCACGCAATGTAATATCGTCTTTGGCCAATTCAGACCAAAGTTCAGGAGTTCTGTCCAGACTCACGTAGTGAATCTGAATATCCTGACGTGTAGTGATATGCAGACGTCCTGTAGAGTATTTATCAGATACTTCAGTGATTCTTTTCAATTGTTCGCTGGTCACTTTACCGTAAGGCAGTTTGATACGGATCATTTGAACACCTTCCTGACGTTGTCCATAAATTCCACGCGCTAAACGAAGACTGCGAAAACGCTCATCATCGATTTGTCCGTTACGGAACGAGTAAATCTTTTTCTCTAAATCGATAATCTCTTTTTGAACTATCGGGTTTTCTATTTCTGTTCTAAAACTTTCCATTTCTTTTTAGTTGTTGGTTGTTAGTTGTTGGTTGTTGGTTGCTTTACTATCAACAAAAAACCATCAACAATCAACTATTTAATAAAACCTACTCCTGCTGTTGTATTAGTTGTTGCATCAATTAAGATAAAAGCTCCATTTGATTTGTTGTCATTATAGGCATCAAAATAAATGGCTTTGCTTAACTTAATAGTAACTTCTCCAATTTCATTAATTGACAATTGTGATGCTGGAGCAGTTCCAGAATAATCAGTTGCAATTACATTTTTCACACTGTCAATTTTCGCCAAAACTCTGTTTGTATTGTGTTGTACAAAATATTTAGCACCTGCAACTAACTTTTTACTGTCCATCCAGCAAACTGTTGTTGTAATATCTTTTTCTACTTTAGGAAGCTCATTTGATTTTACAATCATATCACCTCTCGTTACATTGATGTCATTTTCCAATTCAATCGTGATAGAAGATCCTGCACCTGCCTCATCGAACTGCTGATCGAAAAAGTGAATATTTGTTACTGTAGATTCAGTCAAAGAAGGAAGAACGGTTACTGCATCTCCAACTTTAATAGAATTTCCATATAATTTACCAGCATATCCTCTAAAATCGTGGTATTCTTCCGTTTTTGGACGAATAACCGTTTGAACAGGGAAACGTGCTTGTCCGTTATCGTAAATATCTTCTGGCTCTAAACCTTCTAAATGCTGAAGGATAGTCTGACCTGTGTACCAAGGCATTTTTCCTAATGTTTCTACCACATTATCTCCAGTTAAAGCACTCAACGGAATGTAACTTACGTTTTGTTCTTTGTAAGCGCTTTTTGCATTTAATGCCTGAAAATCGGCTTTGATTTTATTGAAAACTTCTTCTGAGTAATCAACTAAATCCATTTTATTAATCGCAACAATCACATCTTTTACTCTCAATAAATTATTGATAAAAAAGTGACGGTACGTTTGCTCAATTACTCCTTTTCTAGCATCAATCAAAATAATCGACACTTGCGAAGTCGAAGCGCCTGTTACCATATTACGGGTATATTCTACGTGACCCGGTGTATCAGCAATGATGTAACTTTTTTTGGCAGTCGAAAAATAAATATGTGCTACGTCTATTGTAATTCCTTGCTCTCTCTCAGCCACCAAACCATCAGTAGCCAAAGAAAAATCTAGGTAATCGTATCCTTTTTGCTTGCTGCTTTTTTCTATTGCTTCAATTTTATCGGTAGTCAAGGATTGTGTATCGTATAATAATCTTCCGATTAACGTACTTTTTCCGTCGTCTACACTTCCTGCTGTTGCTATTTTTAAAACTTCCATTCTTGTTTTGTTTATTGTTTGTTGTTTATTGTTTGTTGTTTAGAGTAAAAGGACATTTCCATAAACTATAAACTAAAAACCATAAACTCTTAAAAGTACCCTTGTTGTTTTCTTTTTTCCATAGCGGCTTCCGAACGTTTGTCATCGATTCTGGCACCTCTTTCTGAAATGGTAGAAGAACGAATTTCTCCAACTACTTCAGCAATAGTGGCTGCATACGACTCTACTGCGGCGGTACAACTCATATCACCAACGGTTCTGAAGCGAACAATTCGTTCTTCGATTTGTTCGTCTTCTTCTTGGTACACATAAGGAGAGTGTGACCAAATTAAACCGTCTCTCAAAAAAACTTTTCTTTTGTGTGAAAAATAAATAGATGGAATCTCGATTTGTTCTTGTTCGATATAACTCCAAACATCCAATTCGGTCCAGTTTGAAATTGGAAAAACACGTACGTTTTGACCATTTTCGATTTTACCATTCAACAAATCAAACAATTCCGGACGTTGATTTTTTTCATCCCATTGACCAAAATCATCACGAACTGAGAAAATACGCTCTTTGGCTCTGGCCTTTTCCTCGTCTCTACGTGCTCCACCAATACAAGCATCGAATTTAAATTCTTCGATGGCATCCAAAAGTGTTGTCGTTTGCAGTGTATTTCTACTAGAATACTTTCCTGTTTCTTCTATTACTTTACCTTCATCAATAGCATCTTGTACATTGCGAACGATTAATTCTAATCCTAATTCTGCCACCAATTTATCTCTAAATTCAATGGTTTCTGGGAAATTATGTCCCGTATCTACGTGCAACAACGGAAAAGGAATTTTGGCTGGAAAAAAGGCTTTTTGTGCCAAACGCACTAGTGTAATCGAATCTTTTCCTCCTGAAAAAAGCAAAACAGGTCGGTCAAATTGAGAAATCACTTCTCTGAATATGTAAATAGCTTCGCTTTCTAAAGCATTTGTTTTTAATACTGAACTCATTATTTTTAGTTTAAGAGTTTAAAGTTTAAAGTGAAAGGTTGTTGCAACCTCGACTAAAATCTTACCACTATTATTGTTTTTTTCTATTCTCTTTATTCTATTTTCTAATATCTGCCTTCTATTTTTGGTGCAACCCACATTCTTTGTGACTGGATTCCCAAGACCATCTTCCAGCCCTGATGTCTTCTCCTTCTACTATGGCTCGTGTACAAGGCGCGCAACCTATGCTTATAAACCCTTTCTTGTGCAAGCTGTTTTGTGGCACATTATTGTCATCAATATATTTTTGCACCTCAGCCAAAGTCCATTTGAGTAGAGGATTGAATTTGATGATATCAAAATGGGCATCGTATTCAAAAAGGGCTAAATCATTTCTATTTTCAGATTGCTCTGCTCTCAACCCTGTAATCCAAACTTTATTACCCGCTAATCCTTTTTTCAACGGCACCACTTTTCGAATGAAGCAGCACTCTTTTCTGTTTTCTACCGACTCGTAAAAGCTATTGGGTCCTTTTGTATTTAACAATTGCTCTACTTGACTCGTTTCTGGATATAAAGTCTGAATAGTCACTTTGTATTTCTTTAGCGTCTTATGAAAAACATCGTAAGTTTCTTGAAACAACCTTCCAGTATCGAGGGTAAATATTTTTATCGGCAATTCATTGGTTGCAATTAAAGCCGTGATTACTTGGTCTTCTTGCCCAAAAGAAGTCGAAAAAACTACTTTTTCTGGAAATTCATTAGCCAAAAAAGCTAAAGTTTCCTCGATGGAAAGGTTTTTGGTTCTTTGTATTAACTCTTCTACTAGTAAAGCACTCATATTTTTTAATTTAAAAATCTATTACCCTATCGGCTTTGTAGATTACTTTGCAAAAGTACTATTATTTTCTAAAACACAAAATTTATTTTAAAAAAAATAAGGCTGAGTTTTTTATCAAAAAACCCAGTCAATTAAGCAATTAAAAGATTTAAGAGTAATTAAAAGAATAAAAAAGTGAATTGAATAAATATACTTCTGTTATAGCCCCGGGAGTAGCGGCATCCTTTGTTGTCTCGTTTTTTTAAACGAGATAACAAAGATATAGCGAATCACGGGAGGAGACGTGATGAAAAAGAACAATTCGTGCTCCGAAAAAATTTAATTCTACTTAATCCATAGGATTATTATAAAATTGTTTTACATTTGCAAAAAAAAGTTTCAATGGATTTTCATATAGGATTTGTAATTGCAGGTTTAGTCGTAGGTTTTGTGGTCGGAATGACCGGTGTTGGTGGTGGGTCATTGATGACTCCTATTTTGCTTTGGTTTGGTATTCCTCCAACAACTGCTGTAGGAACTGATTTATTGTATGCGGCTTTTACCAAAATGGGAGGGATATTTGTTCACAATAAAAAAAGCAATATCAATTGGACCATTGTGGGATGGCTTTCGCTAGGAAGTTTACCTGCTGCTGCTGTAACCTTATGGATTTTAGAAAGTTTTAAGGCTGATATTTCGGGACTGAATAGCATCATCAAATACAGTCTAGGCTGGGCGTTATTGTTCACCTCTATTGCGATAATTTTCAAAAAGAAATTATTGGTATTTTCTCAAAAACACGCGGGAGATAAATTTCATAGTGAAAGCAAGACTCAAAATTTTCTAACTGTAGCTATTGGAGTGATGCTAGGTGCAACAGTGACATTGACGTCTATTGGTGCTGGTGCCCTAGGAACTGTAACCCTGTTTTTTTTGTATCCACTTTTACCTACTCCAAAATTGGTAGGTACAGAAATCGCACACGCCGTTCCTTTAACGCTAGTGGCTGGCTTTGGTCACGCATCGATGGGTAATATGGACTATGGACTATTAGTGCAATTATTAATGGGCTCTCTACCAGGGATATATATAGGCAGTATGCTCAGTGGAAAAGTTCCTGATTTATTGCTAAGAAATGCCATAGCAATGATGCTGTTTTTTGTTGGGTATAAATTGATTTTTTAATTTTCTCTGACCACTAAATAAACTTTCAAGAACCAAAACGGCAACTGAAAGTATAACAAAGAACCGCAAATTCGCAAATTTTAAAACCTAATTAAAATTTGTGAATTTGCGGTTAATTTTTAAAAAGCAATGTCTGCCAAGGTGTTATTCTCCAAAATCATTAAGGTATTGTCTCTGACTTCCATCATCAATTTACGAACGGCACAAGTAGCTTCGTCATTGCAATCGTCGCAGGGTTCATAAAAATTGTGACTAGCACAAGGCAATAAGGCAATTGGTCCTTCGAGTATGCGATAGACTTTGGCCATATTGATGTCTTTGGGTTCTTTGATTAAATAGTATCCGCCGCCTTTTCCTTTTTTGGCACCCAAAAAACCCGAATGACGCAAAAGCAATAAAATGCTTTCCAAAAACTTCAAAGAAATATGCTCTGCTTTAGCAATTTCGGCAATTTGCACAGGCGTATTGTCCTTTTGACGTGCCAAAAAAGTAAGGGCTTTTATTCCGTATTTCGTTTTTTTTGAAAGCATAATGAATTTGGGTTGACGTATAACGATTGTAGCTTTTACCTACAACAATCTTTACCTTATTATGGTAACAAAAATATACTTTTTAACAATATAAACACAAAACCCACGGATGAAACCGTGGGTCATTGTATATGAATCAATAATTAAAACTTTTTATGCTAAAGCCTGATTCAAATCAGCAATCACATCTTCTACGGTTTCTAATCCCACGGAAATACGTACCAAACCATCGGTGATGCTCACCGCCAAACGCTCTTCTACAGATAATTTACTATGTGTGGTTGAGGCTGGATGCGTTACAATAGTTCGAGTATCTCCCAAATTAGGCGATAACGAACACAATTTTATTTTATCCAAAAAGGCTCTTCCTGCTTCTAGTCCGCCTTTGATTTCGAAGGCTACGATGTTACCACCCAATTTCATTTGCTTTTGAGCAATTTCGTATTGTGGATGCGATTTCAAGAAAGGATATTTCACTTTATTGACTTGGGGATGATTTTCCAAAAATTCCGCTACTTTCAATGCGTTTTCACAATGTCTGTCTACACGAACCGCCAAAGTTTCTAAACTTTTAGACAATACCCAAGCGTTAAATGGCGACAAAGAAGGTCCTGTCAATCGAGAAAAAAGATAAATATCTCTAATCAAATCCGACCTTCCAACGGTAATCCCTCCTAACACTCTTCCTTGTCCATCGATTAATTTGGTAGCCGAATGAATCACCAAATCCGCTCCCCATTTGATAGGTTGTTGAATGTATGGCGTAGCAAAACAGTTATCGATAATCAAAATCAAATTATGTTTTTTGGCAATGGCACCCAATAATTCCAAATCAATGATATCAATGGCTGGATTCGTTGGGGATTCCGCATAAAGAATCTTGGTGTTGGGCTTAATAAAGCTTTCTATAGTTTCAGGTTGATTGATATCAAAATAGGTCGTTTGAATATTCCACTTTGGAAAATAATTCATAAACAAAGAATGCGAAGCACCAAAAACACTACTCGACGAAACAATATGGTCGCCCGACTTCAGTAAAGCTGCAAACGTAGAATAAATAGCAGCCATTCCTGATGCAAAAGCAAATCCAGCCTCAGCGCCTTCCATTTTGCAAATTTTATCAATAAACTCAATGGTGTTTGGGTTGCTGTAGCGGCTGTATACATTGCGCTCTTTTTCTTCTGCAAATGAAGCTCTCATATCTTCGGCATCCTCAAATACAAAACTTGACGTTAAGTATAAAGGCACCGAATGTTCTAAATATTGTGATCGTTCAATCTGACCGCGAATGGCTTGGGTTTCAAAACCAAAATCTTGTTCGTTCATAATAAGCCCCCTAACCCCCAAAGGGGGAATTACAAATCGGGGTGGATTTGTTTCTTATTTAATTAATAAATTTATTCGTAAAAAAACGCAACCTGCTAGTTTCCCCCTTCGGGGGCAAGGGGGCTTCCGTTCAAAACCACTTTGTAGTGAATGGTTGCGGTTGGTTCTAATGTTTTGGAAACAGAACAATATTTCTCAAAAGAAAGTTGTGCTGCACGAGCTGCTTTTTCGGGGATAATGTCACCTTCCAAATAAAACACTACGTGAATGTCTTTGAAGGGTTTGGCTTCGCCCACTTGTACGCGTTCTCCTTCTACCTCAGCTTTAAAAGAGGTGATTTCTTGACGTTGTTTTTTCAAAATCGAAATCATATCGATGCCGCTACAACCTGCCACACCCATCAATACTAATTCCATTGGACTTGGTCCCATATCATTTCCACCAAATTCAGGACGCGCATCTACATTTACTAGATGACCTCTGTCATTTTTTAACTCAAAATGGAAATTTTCGTTTACTCTGTTTAATGTTACTTTCATTACTGCTTTTTTTTGAACGCTGATGACGCGGATTTTAAACGCGGATTCAACGGATTTATTTAAAAAAACTGATTACTAAAAACTGACTACTGATGACTGATTTTACCCTTTATCCGACAACCTCAAAATATCGCCAAAAACACCTCTCGCCGTCACTGCCGAACCAGCTCCTGCTCCCTGAATCACAATAGGTCGGTCGCCGTAGGATTCGGTGTAAATTTCGAAGAAAGAATCCGAGCCTTTCAAACCTCCTAAAGCGGTATCCGAAGGTACGGAAACTAATTTTACTTCTAGATTTCCTTTGTCGTTTTGCAAATCGCCAGACAATTCTCCAATATAACGTAAAACGTGGTTGGGTTGCTGCTCCGCTTTTATTTTGGCATAAATAGGGTCGAACTCTTTTAATTTGTTCAAGAAAGTCGACACATCGCCTTCACGCAAATGCTCTGGAATTAAATTTTGAATGGCAATCTCATCAAATTCGTTTTGCAAATCCAATTCTCTGGCCAAAATCAATAGTTTTCTACCTACATCGTTACCACACAAATCTTCTCTTGGGTCGGGTTCAGTATAACCGTTGTCGATAGCTTCTTTCAAAATTTCACTAAAAGGAACGTCTTTGGCTGAGAAATTATTGAACAAATAACTTAACGTACCTGAAAATACTCCTTTGATTTTGGTGATATTTTCACCTGACAAATGCAACAATTTGATGGTATCAATCAAAGGCAAACCTGCACCAACATTGGTTTCGTACAAATAACTTTTTTGATTCTCATCCAAAACCTTTCTCAATTTTTTATAAAAACTATAGCTCAACGTGTTGGCCACTTTATTCGAAGAAATCAAGTCAAAACTACTTTCAACCAATGGAATATAATTTTCAACAAAAGCTGCACTAGCGGTATTATCAATAGCAATTAGATTTTCTAAATGATGTTCATTTGCGTAAGCAATTACTTCATCAATAGTGTACGAATGCCCGTGCGTTTGAATCTCGTTTCTCCAATTCGGTGACACCCCATTTTTGTTCAATAAGACATTTTTAGAATTGGCTATCGCAAAAACATTCAATCGGATGTCCTTGCGTTTTTCAATCGCATCTGCCGATTCCAAAATTTGGTTAATCAACGTTCCTCCTACCAATCCGTGTCCAAAAATTGCAATATTAATTTTCTTCGAAACCCCAAAAATTTCACCGTGAATTACGTTCAACGCACGGTTCAATTCAGACTTATGCACCACCAAACTCACGTTTTTCCCCGTCACGGTGTTGTTGAACAAAATCGGAACAATCTTGTTTTTGATTAAAGCCGTGTAAGGTTTGTGAAACGTACTCAAATCCTGCCCGATAATCGAGATTACAGAAACTTCATCAGTAACCGAAATTTTATTTACGTCTTTGGAATAAAAGTCATTTTCGAATTCTTTTTCCAATTCTATCATCGCTTTACTCGCTTTGTCCGCAGCCACTACCAAGCCAATGCCTCGCTCAGAAGACCCTTGCGAAATAATACTTACACTAATATCATTATCGCCCATCACTCTAAAAATACGCGCATCTACACCCGTTTTCCCAAGCAAACCACGGCCTTCTAAATTGACCAAAGCCACATTCTCCAATACCGAAAGCGTTTTAATACCTTCTTTTCCAGCATTCGAGGTAATCAAAGTCCCTTTGTTTTCGTGATTGAACGTATTTAAAATTCGTAGCGGAATATTTTTTTCCAAAAGCGGGATGATAGTTTTGGCGTGCAAAATAGTAGCCCCAAAATTAGCTAGCTCATTGGCTTCGTTAAACGATAAAAAGTCTATTTTTTTAGCATCTTCTACTAATTCTGGATTGGCGGTATAAATTCCATCCACGTGCGTAAAATTCTGCAATTCGGATGCATTCAAATAATTAGCAAAAAGCGATGCCGTGTAGTTACTTCCGTTTCTACCCAAAGTCGTTGCCTCATTTTTGTTATTTGAACCAATAAAACCTGTGATTATATTGACTTTATCGCTGTGTTGTTTAAAAAACTGCACCACATTTTTCTTAGAAACTTGCTCGATAGGCTGCGCATCACCAAATTTCCCATCGGTTTTAATTAACGCTCTAGCGTCAGCAAAATTGGCATTGACTCCTTTTTGCTTCAAAATAGCCGTAATCAATTTCGCCGATAGTAATTCGCCTTGCGACAAGACTTGGTCTTTGATTTTTTCGCTATAATCACCAATCAAACTTACCCCTTCAAACAATTTTTCGAGCACGGTAAATTCCTCGGACAAATCCACCGTTGGGTAATCCGCTTGTTGATAAGCTTTAAATTTTTCGAACAAAGGTTTATAATTTTCATTCTTAGACGCAATCGCTAACAAATCTTCCAATTCATCTGTAGCATTGCCTCTTGCCGAAACAACCACAGCAAATTCTTCACCCTTCAACACTTTATCAGTAAGGATTGCCAAAACTTTTTGAAGTCCTTCTCCATTGGCTAATGATTTTCCTCCGAATTTTAATATCTTCATTTTATTCTATTTTACGAGTCATTCAACTCCTTTTATTTACTTTATTTTTACTCTTTCCCCTCATTTAATTAGGGCGTGACCCTGTTACAAAAAGTGGCTTATTTATAGCGCCGTTTACAAAGCCCCTTTTTGTAACAGGGTCGGGCTATCCGCACTACTTCGGTAGTTTGCTCCTATCCCTCACGCAAAATTCCACAAGAACTTTTAGTGGAATCTCAGTTCTTCAACTATTCAAAAACCGTTGCAAGCAAACGATGCAACTGTTCAAATTCTATTAAAAAAGCATCGTGTCCGTGAATAGAATCAATTTCTTGATACGATGTTTGAAGCTGTAATTTTTGTAATTCTAGATTTGTTTTTCGGTTTTCTATTGGTGTAAAAAACAAATCGGTATTGATTCCTATAATATGAATATTGGCCGTTATGGGTGCTACCACACTTTCAAAAGAACCTCTCCCACGGGTAATATCAATGGTTTTCAACAACTGATTCATCAATTTATATGAAGCCAATTGAAACCGTTGTTGCAATTTCTCTCCGTGATGCGCCAACCAACTTTCGATATTAAAAACACCCAATTCGTCATTAATTGTTCGGTTAAATTTAACTTCAAACGATTCTGGAGTACGGTAACACAACATCGCGTGTATTCTTGCGTCTTCAATAGGACGAGAGGAATTATTCAGAATTTGTTCTTGCAAATAGCAATTGGCCATCAACCAATCGGTCGCCTTCCAGTCCGTTGCAATTGGAATTAAATGCTGAGCGAGTTGTGGCGACAAAGCAGCCATTTCCCAAGCAATTCCTCCACCAACAGAGCCTCCAATAATAGCATAAACACTTTTAATCTCGAGTTGTTCCAAACCTAAATTAAAAAGCTGCGCCACATCACGAGCAGTAAAATCCAAATAGGATTCAATTACACTTCCATCAAAACCATTGCCTGGCACATTAAAGGCGAGAACGGTATATTTTTGAGTATCGATAGTTTTTGCAGAACCAATTAAATCGTTCCACCAGCCTGTTGCGCCAATCACTTGTGAGTTTCCTGTCAAGGCGTGATTTACAACCACAATAGGAGCCGTGTGCAAAGCAGGTCCAAAAACTTGATAACTTAAGTTTAGCGTAGCATAAAAAGCACCACTTTCGGTGGCAAAATTAGTAAGGGTAAGTATGTTGGGTTTATTTTCCAATCTCAAATCTTTGTTGTTGTTGATTTGTATTTGGAAACATTAGAAAGAAAAACTAGTGGAGACTAGAGGTATTTTGTTGCGTTATCTTTTTCGCTAGGCGAATAGAATGTAGCACCTTCTTCGATTTCCGAAGGGTTGCTAAGGCTTCATTGGGTCTAATCCCTCCGCCTTTCTTTATAACATTTCAATACGTTTGTGAACTTAAAGCTGCAAAGTAACTATTTATTTTTTTAACACGCAAATTTTAAAACAACAACCAAGTTACAAATCAATTGTGAACTTGGTTATTGTTAGCTTATTGAATGGTATATTCTTTAAATGAAAAGCGTGTCGTTTTCGTTAGAATACATATGAAACAACATTGATTTTTCAGTAGTTTCATTCGTAGCTTCAGAAGATTTATCCATAATAAAACGTGGATGAATCAACTCGTGTACGGTTTGGTCTACTTTTTCTATTTTGTTTTTGATGTTTTTTCTACTAAAGAAAGAAACTATTGTTCGGAAGGTTATATTTGTTATCATGATGATTGTTTTTTATATGTTTATCTTTTTTTTAATCTGAAAAGCTATCGAACACAGCTTTTAAATCGGCTTTTAAATCTTCTATGTCTTCTAATCCGACCGAGAGTCGAATCAAATCTTTGGTCACTCCTGTTGTGACTTGGTCGTCATCAGACAATTGTTGATGAGTTGTACTCGCTGGATGAATGATTAACGACTTGGTATCTCCAATGTTGGCCAAAAGTGAAAAAAGCTTCGTTTCATCGGCAACTTTCTTCGCTGCTTCAAATCCTCCTTTGAGTCCGAAAGTTACGATACCACTCTGACCCTTAGGTAAATAGCGCGTTACCAAATCGTAATATTTACTCGAGGACAATCCTGGATAATTCACCCAAGCAACTGTATCTTGTTGCTCTAACCATTGGGCCAAGGCCAACGCATTTTCGCTGTGCTTCTGGACTCGGATTGGCAAAGTTTCTAAACCTTGAATGATTTGAAAAGCATTGAACGGACTCAGTGCTGCTCCGTAATCTCGTAATCCTTCGATACGAACTTTGGCGATAAAAGCGGCATTCCCTAACGCTTCGTGATACACTAAACCGTGATACCCAGCAGAAGGTTCTGTAAACTCAGGAAATTTTCCGCTGCTCCAATCAAAAGTTCCTGCATCAATGATTACACCTCCCAACGAAGTTCCATTTCCAGAAATGTATTTCGTTAAAGAGTGAATTACAATATTCGCGCCAAATTCAATCGGATTGAGCAAATAAGGAGAAGGAACAGTGTTATCTACAACGAAAGGAATTTTAAGCAATTGAGCCTCAGCCGAAATGGCTTTTAAATCCAAAACATCTAATTTTGGATTCCCTAACGATTCGGCAAAAAAGACTTTCGTATTTTCTGTAGCGGCTTTAGTAAAATTCACTGCTTCCGATGGGTCAACGAAAGTGGTCGTAATTCCAAGTCTTGGTAAAGTCACACTCAAAAGATTATATGTACCTCCATACAAACTGTTGGAAGCTACAATATGGTCCCCAGCTTTTAAGAGTACCAATAAAGTTGTAGCTATTGCAGCTGTACCCGATGCAGTAACTACAGCGCCAATACCTCCTTCAAGCGCTGCTAAACGTTGTTCCAAAATATCGTTTGTTGGATTATTCAATCGAGTGTAAATAAACCCAGCTTCTGATAAACTGAATAAATTAGAAGCGTGTTCAGAATTATTAAAAACATAAGAACTGGTTTGAAAAATAGGAACCGCACGTGTTCCAGCCGTCTTAGTAGTATCGTGCCCTGTATGTAGTGCCTTGGTGGCGAATTTAGTAGTACTCATTTTTTAATTTTTTTTAATTGTATTTTTAATCGTTTTGGTAACAAAAAACCCTTTTAGAAATAGTTCCAAAAGGGTTTAAAAAAGTTATTTATAAACTTACTTTCAGAATCAGCACATCTCAATCATACACATACCCATAACCATTGCCTTGGCATTCTTAATAGACTTGACATTTAGAGACTTGGACTGTTGCTGACTGATTTGTTTCATTTGATTCAAATTTTTAGTATTGTTTTTTTTGTATAAATAAAAAGCCTCCCGTTTTTGGCGAGAGGCTTTTGCTATATTTTGAATAAGTTTAAATACGTGCAATAGGCGACCCGCAGGAATTATCCTGAATGGCTTTCATCATCTTACAAGAGACTAACTTCATTTTTTATTGTTTTGTTTTTACAAATGTGCAAACTTAAATTCTAAAAACCAAACAATTAGTAAGGTTTTAAGAAATGTTTAGGCTGAAAATAACAAAATCGTGGAGATAAGAGGGTTAACCTAACATAAATCCAAAAAAAAGTTAAGATTAATTTGAAATTAAAAATGGTTTCATACCTTTGCGCCCGAATACAGAGGAAAAATTTGAACTGATTGCAACCTCTTCATAATGAAATATTTCATTGTGAATATCGAAAACAAACTTCGATATAAAAAATGCTAAAGCAGGAACACTTCCCTTTAGTTTTTTACAGCAATTACAATTTCCTCGCTTAATTTTAAAATACATTTTTTATTATGGCTTATTTATTTACGTCAGAGTCTGTAAGTGAAGGACATCCAGACAAAGTTGCTGATCAAATTTCAGACGCATTAATTGATAACTTTTTAGCTTTTGATGCAGACTCCAAAGTAGCATGTGAAACTTTAGTAACTACAGGTCAAGTAATTTTGGCTGGTGAAGTAAAATCAAATACGTACTTAGATGTACAACAAATTGCTCGTGAAGTTATTCGTAAAATTGGATACACTAAAAGCGAATACATGTTTGAAGCCAATTCTTGTGGTATTCTTTCGGCTATTCACGAACAATCAGCTGATATTAATCAAGGAGTAGATAGAGCGAGTAAGGAAGAGCAAGGAGCAGGTGACCAAGGAATGATGTTTGGTTACGCTACTAACGAAACCGAAAACTACATGCCATTGGCACTAGATTTATCGCACAAATTATTGCAAGAATTAGCGATTTTGAGACGTGAAAACAACGAAATCACGTATTTGCGTCCTGATGCTAAGTCTCAAGTAACTTTAGAATACAGCGATGATAACAAACCAACTCGTATCGATGCGATTGTTATCTCTACACAACATGACGATTTTGATGAAGAAGCTGCTATGTTAGCTAAAATCAAAAAAGACATTGTTGACATTTTGATTCCTAGAATCATCGCTAAGAATCCAGAACACGCTCATTTATTCAATGATAAAATCCAATACCACATCAACCCAACAGGAAAATTCGTAATTGGAGGACCTCACGGCGATACTGGTTTAACTGGAAGAAAAATCATTGTAGACACTTACGGTGGAAAAGGCGCTCACGGTGGTGGAGCTTTCTCAGGAAAAGACCCAAGTAAAGTAGACCGTAGTGCAGCTTATGCTACTCGTCATATTGCTAAAAACTTAGTAGCTGCTGGTGTAGCTGATGAAATTTTAGTACAAGTTTCTTATGCAATTGGTGTAGCTAAACCAATGGGTATTTTCATCGAAACTTACGGAACTTCAAAAGTGAATTTGACTAACGGTGAAATCGCTAAGAAAGTTGAAGAAATTTTCGATATGCGTCCTTACTTCATCGAACAACGATTGAAATTAAGAAACCCTATTTATAGCGAAACAGCGGCTTACGGACACATGGGACGTACTCCTGAAACCGTAACCAAAACTTTCTCTGCTCCAGGTGGTCTAACTAAAACTGTGGAAGTAGAATTGTTTACTTGGGAAAAATTAGATTTTGTAGATCAAGTAAAAAATGCTTTTGGATTGTAAAATTAATTTACTATTAAAACAAAAAGCCGTTTCATTTTGATGAAACGGCTTTTTGTTTGTTTAAAAATTCCTAACGAATTTCGTTATTCTGAATTAAATCTATATACAAATTGATTTTGTCTTTTAATTCTTTTCTTGGCGTAATAAAATCTAAGAAACCATGTTCTAAAAGAAACTCAGCCGTTTGAAAACCTTCAGGTAAATCTTTACCAGTAGTGTCTCTAACCACACGCGGTCCAGCAAATCCAATTAGTGCTCCTGGCTCAGAGATATTAATATCTCCTAACATAGCATAAGAAGCAGTTGTTCCTCCAGTTGTTGGATCTGTACACAAAGAAATATAAGGCAATCCAGCTTCTGCTAATTGCGCTAATTTTACGGATGTTTTAGCCAATTGCATCAATGAATATGCTCCTTCCATCATACGAGCTCCTCCTGATTTCGAAATCATTACGAATGGCAATTTGTTTTTAATCGCATGATCAATTCCTCTAGCAATTTTTTCTCCTACAACAGCCCCCATAGATCCTCCAATAAAAGCAAAATCCATACAGCAAATTACTAATTCTTTGCCTTTTGATTTTCCTACTCCGGTTCTAACAGCGTCTTTGAGTTGCGTTTTATCCATCACATCTTTTAAACGATCTGAATATTTTTTGGAGTCAACAAAATGCAAAGTGTCTTTTGAGGTCATGTTTTTATCTAACTCAACGAATTCGTTGTTGTCAAATAAAATTTCAAAATAGGTAGCACTACCAATTCGAACATGAAAATCATCTTCTGGGCTCACAAATAAGTTACGAGCTAATTCATCGGCATCAATAATTTTTCCTGTAGGTGATTTGTACCAAAGTCCTTTTGGAATATCCATTTTGTCTTCGGTAGCAGTAGTAATTCCTTTTTCTTTTCTTTTAAACCAAACCATTTATATAGTATTCAGTGTTCTGTAATCAAGTGTTCTGTTTAATAATCAATAAAGTGTTCAATTATCAGTTTTGATAACTGAACACTTACTATTGAAAGTGAATCACTTTTTAAAGTGTATTAACATTGTTTAAGTCAGCAAATGCTTGTTCTAATCTAGCATTAAAAGTCACTTCGCTTTCTCTTAACCATTTTCTTGGGTCATAGTATTTTTTGTTTGGAGCATCAGCACCTTCTGGGTTACCAATTTGAGTTTTCAAATACTCTAAATTATTAACCATATAGTCACGAATTCCTTCTGTGAAAGCAAATTGCAAATCAGTATCGATGTTCATTTTTATTACTCCGTATCCGATAGCTTCTCTAATTTCTTCTAGAGTAGACCCAGAACCTCCGTGGAATACAAAATCAACTGGGTTGTGTCCTGTGTTGAATTTTTCTTGAACAAAGTCTTGAGAGTTTTTCAAGATTTTTGGAGTCAATTTCACGTTTCCTGGTTTGTAAACACCGTGAACGTTTCCAAAAGAAGCTGCAATTGTAAAACGTGGGCTTACTTTTGATAATTCTTCGTATGCATAAGACACTTCAGAAGGTTGAGTGTATAATTTTGAGCTGTCAACGTCAGAGTTATCTACACCATCTTCTTCTCCACCTGTAATACCTAACTCAATTTCAAGCGTCATTCCCATTTTGCTCATACGAGCTAAATAACCTTTACAGATTTCGATATTTTCCTCGATTGGTTCTTCTGATAAGTCAATCATGTGTGAAGAAAACAATGGTTTTCCTGTTGAAGCAAAGTGTGCCTCAGAAGCATCTAACAAACCATCAATCCAAGGCAATAATTTTTTTGCACAGTGGTCAGTATGTAAAATTACAGTTGCTCCGTATGCTTCTGCTAAAGTATGAATATGTTTTGCACCAGCGATTCCACCAGCGATTGCTGCTTTTTCACCTGCATTAGAAAGTCCTTTTCCAGCGTTGAATTGTGCTCCACCATTAGAGAATTGAATAATAACAGGCGCGTTTAATTTTGCTGCAGTTTCTAAAACTCCATTGATGGTGTTTGATCCAGTTACGTTTACTGCCGGAAGCGCGAAGCCTTTCTCTTTTGCATATCTAAATATCTCTTGTACTTGGTCTCCAGTAGCAACTCCTGGTTTTATGTTGTGTGCCATTTTACTTATTTTTTTAAGTTATTTACTTTTTTATATATTGAATGCAAAATTAATCATTTCTAACTTTAGAACGGGTAATTAATTCCAAAATTTAAGACCGATTTTGTGAAATTTAAATCTTTGAACCAACGACTTCCAATAGCATATGCGGGGTTGTATGTCTTAAAACCTAAATCAAACCGAACAACAAAGAAACTAAGGTCGTATCGCAATCCAAATCCAGTTCCAAGAGCAATTTCTTTTAAATCTTTCAAACTAGTAAATGTAGCCGATTCGATATCTGTAGCATCTAAAACATTCCATATATTCCCTGCATCTGCAAATAAAGCTCCTTTTACACTTCCAACTATCTTGAAACGATACTCAGCACTTAATGCAATTTTCATATTCGCTTCATTAAAATCCAGTATGGAACCAGTACTACCAGGACCTAAACTATAAGGCTGCCACGCTCTGTTATCATTGGTTCCTCCCGAAAAATAACTTCTTGAAAACGGAATATAATTGGCATTACCAAACGGAATAGCTATTCCAAAAAAGCTCCTAAAAGCAATAATATTTTCTTTTGCTAAATCCCAATGCTTTATATAGTCTAGTTCTAATTTCAAATATTCCGAATAAGGCAAATTAAAAATCTCATATTGATTGGATGCGTTTTTCTCTAAATTACTCGCCTTTGCCAACAAGCTCAATAATGTTCCTGCTGATTCTATTTTAGTTTTAAATTGATAAAACTCATTATCCTGCAAATCTTTTTTGGTGGATTGACTAAAAGTATAACTAGTTCCTAAAATGAAATCATTTTCTGTTAGTCTTTGCCTTCTTTCTTCTATACTAAGTACCTCTTTAAACTCTTTATCAGCGGGGAGTATAGATGTTTGCAGTGTTAAAACATCATTAGTAAAACCCGTTGTTCCAAAATTAATTCTAAGATTGTTTTGACCATCAACATAGCTAGGGTTATTGTTAAAGTTTTTCGCAATTTTATTTAAGGCATTGTAGGAGGAACCGTAAACATTAAAATAATTGTCCGGATTCAGGTTTCTAACAAATTGTATATTTAATAAATCAACCCTAACGGAGTTATTTCGTATTGGGTTCCAGTTGTAAGTAATTAGTCCAGTAAAATTTTCTTTATCTAAACCAATATTCCTTTGTTTATTGAAACCTGACGAAATTTGGGTATAGGGTATCATTCTCTTAGGAATAATTTTGTCCGTGTTAAAAGGAAGGAATATTCTAGGGAAATTTAGCTTTAGATTAATTCCGTATTCCGTAACATTAAAAAATGCATCATCAGGATTTGCAAAATCCTTAGACGAGCCTATGTTCCCTCGAAAACCAATTTCCAAAGTCTCCGCTCTATTAAATACATTTCTAATTGTTTGAGTGATACTTCCACCAATTCCAAAATCTTGAATATTGGAATGGGTAAAATCTAGAGTTGTACCAAAACTGAACTTTTTCCTAGGAGACAAATAAATTTTAGCAATTAAAGATTGTGCAGTACTATCTTTTTTATCTAGTTCGTACTGTATACTGGGATAACCAAATATTTTTAGATTATTTAAAGACCGATTCGTGAGTACTGTTTTATAGTCTCCAAAGTAAGTTCCTTTTGTCAAAAAAACCGCATCAGTAATTGCAGATGGTTTGTATTTTAGTTTTCCATGACTATAGAGATGAAAACCTTTGTATTCCGCACTATCGGTTACTGTTTCTGGTGGATTTTTTGCTGAAAAGTCGGTATATATTTTTACATCACTTATTTTAAAAAGCTTAAAAGGTACAGTATATGTGGAATCCTCTTTTTGATAAGAATAATTTTTTATGATCATATTTACGTTGGCTTTGTTTTTTTTGCCAATAGTATCTATGTCAAAAGTGACGTTGTTCGGTTGGAAATGATAAGCGCCATTATTTCTAAAAAAAGTAGTAATTCTATTCTTTTCCTCCTCAAAATCATTTGTTTTATACTGTTTTCCAGATTGTATAAAACTACTTTCTTTAGAAACATTATACAAAGAATCCAATGCTGGAGACGTTATAGACTTTGTTATGGTATCAAGAATAAATGGATCTGACAATGCAATTTGATACCTAACTTTCGCTTTTTTATTCTTTAAAGTATCAATTGAGTAAGTAGTTTTGGCTTTAAAATAGCCATTATTAAAGTAATAATTATTTAATCTATTAACTGTTTTTTGGGTTTTAATAGTATCAATAACAACTGGAGGCTCTCCAACTTTTTTTAGAAATTGATGAATCCCTTTATAATAGAATGATTCCCCAAGGCGATCTACTTGTTTCGCAGATAGCCATTTTGCCTTTCTTTCGTATTTACCAGGTTTATTCGAGAATTTTGCTTGGTATGTAGAGTCAGGATTTAGGTTAGCTGCATTGTAAAGTGCCAATCGCAACCTAAAACCCGCAATTGTACCATTTGGAGTTTGATACATTTGATTGAATGCCGCTTCATCCTTGATGGCTTTGTTATTTACTAGTATTTGGTTTTTGGTTAGTAAAAATTTGCCCTCAGGAACTCGTTTTACAGCATTACATGCTGAAATAAATATTGCAATTAAAAGAAATGCAACTACTTTTGTGGAATTCTTTTTCAAGTGATTTAATAAATTTAATTCAAAAGTACATCTTTTTATGGTTAGTAAAAACCAAATAAAACTTATATCGAGTTTGCACCAAAAAAAATATAGAATAGCTCATCAATTATTTATTGCAGAAGGAGTAAAAGGCATTAATGAGTTACTACAATCTAATTTTGAATTAGAACATCTATATGTTACGATTGATGAATTCAAATCGGTATCAACAACGCAAAAAACAGTGATTTCTGATGCTGATTTAAAAAAAATAAGCGCCTTAACCACCCCTAATACCTGTTTAGCGGTTTTTAAAATTCCTAAAGAAAAACCCGTCCTTAATAAAGGTTTGATTGTTGCACTTGATACTATAAGAGATCCCGGCAATATGGGAACGATTTTAAGATTATGCGATTGGTTCGGAATCAATCAAGTAGTGTGTTCAAAAGAAACTGTTGACTTATACAACCCAAAAGTAGTTCAGGCCACAATGGGCTCTATTGCAAGAGTAAATGTCAATTATTTAAACTTGAAAGATTTCTTAGAAACGACATCACTACCCATTTATGGAACTTTTATGGATGGAGAAGATCTATATAATTCTGAAATTACTAATGAGGGAATTATCATCCTAGGTAACGAGGCTAACGGAATTTCAAAAGAAATCGAAGAACTGGTTACTAAGCGAATTACAATCCCTCGATTTGGAAATTTACAACAAACCGAAAGCTTGAATGTTGCAACCGCAACTGCAATTGTTTTAAGTGAATTTAAAAGAAGAGTATATTAATGAAAAGTAAAATTGATAAAAATAGCTCTACTTTTTATCGACTCAATATTACTTGTCCACGGGCTATTAGGATCTTTATCTCTAATTAATTCATCATTTATACCAAAAACGCCTCGAATTGAAGGTGAAAAAATAAAGTACTCCGAGAAAATATCAATTCCAAATCCTAATTCATAATTAGGTGTCCAAGATTTCATTCTAAATCTTCCTTCTGCATTATCATCTAATGATTTAGAATTACTAGACAAATTAAGTGTAAGCGAACCTCCTCCAAGCAAATAAGGTCGTACATTGCCTGTTCGCAATGACGAAAATTTGACCAATAACGGAAAATGAATATAAGTACTATTCACTTCTCTTAATCGATCACTTGCTGTTGGAGTAGTAGGAAAATAAGAACTAGGATAATACATATCTCGCTTTGTATAATACAATCCTGGTTCAAACCTCAAGTTGATGTACTCTTGCAATCTTAAATCAGCGACCAATCCTACATTAAAACCTGTAGTTCTTTTTACCAATACATCAGGAATATCATTCTTATAATCGATTTTAAAATCATATCCATTAAACCCCATATAGAATCCAAAGTACAATTTTTGCTTTTGAAAATTCTCTAGATTAATAATAGGGTCTTTGCTAAAAAGGCGCTTATTCCATTGCGCATTAGCAAAAGTTAGACAGAACAAAAAAAGGATTACAGTTATTTTTTTCATAGGTAAGAGGAAAGCTTCTAATTATTTTTTGGATGCATAATAAATCGTCGCCACACCAAAAGTTTGAGGCATATCTTTCACGTCTATAAACCCAGTTTTTCGTAAAATATTGTTCAATCGCTCTCCGTATGGAAAAACTGCAGACGATTCAGACAAATAGCCATATGCAGTATTATCCTTTGAGAACAACTTACCTATAAGAGGCAAAATATTTCTACTGTAGAAATGATACCCTTGTTTATAAGGTGTTTTTTCCGGCACAGAAGTTTCCAAAATAACAAAAGTCCCTCCTGGTTTTAAAACTCTCAAAATCTCTGAAAGTCCTTTTTCAAGATTCTCAAAATTTCGAACACCAAAAGCCACAGTTATGGCATCAAAATAATCATCTTCAAAAGGCATATTCTCTGAGTCGCCCAAAATCATTTCGATACGACCAGAGAGCTTTTTGTCTGCAATTTTCTGAACTCCAACCGCCAACATTCCAGAAGATATATCAAGTCCAATAATTTTTTTAGCTGGAGTTTGTGCCATCAAAATAGCCAAATCTCCTGTTCCTGTTGCTATGTCAAGAATCGTCTCTGGGTTTGATTTTGTCACCAAATCCAATACTTTTTTACGCCATTTGATATCGATACCAAAAGATATAACTCGGTTTAAACTATCATAATTTCCTGAAATAGTATTGAACATAGTAGCAACCTGCTCTTTTTTGCTTAATTGTGAATTTTTATAGGGAGTAACTTTTTCTGACATGGTTTTTTAATTTCCACAAATATACTATAAAGTCCATTAACACAGCACTTGATTTAATTTGGAGGACACTTTTTTGCTATTAGGAGTTTTATTAAAGTAACTTTTTAATTTTAACAAAAAAAATACAAATATCACCAAAAGTGGGTATTGTGCAATATTAAAATATTATCCAAATTTGCTCTGTAAAAGAAAATAAATGGTTAGTATTAATTTAATGACTCAAATCAAATGGTTTATTATTGCGCTGATAGTCGCGTTTGTTCTTGTTAGCAGTTTTGAAAATATCGCTTTCACTAGCGGTACTTTTTTTGAAGCGCAAAATACGTTCTTAGGATTAAATTTGTTTTTGGAAATTTTAATTTTTTTGGTCTTTAGTATCTTTGTGGTATTTGGTATTAAAGGCTACTTTGAGTTTTACTCAAAAAAAATATCAAACATTATTATTTCAGTCTCTGGATCAGTTTTGTTTCTTGGTATTTTAATATTGTTGTCTCAAATTCTCTTACAAGAGTGAGTCATTAACAAAATCATATCTTTTACAAAGAAAAAACATCCTTCACAGGATGTTTTTTTGCTTTTATACATATTTGGCTTTTCTAGATTTTTGAATAGCTTTCAAAACTGTAATCATAAAGATGTCTTTCATCTTTAGAATGTTTTTCTGAATGCAGTAATTTCCACTTCTCTGGATTAATTTCAGGGAAAAAAGTATCTGCTTCAAAATTATTATGTACTCTCGTAATATCCAATTGATCCGCATAGGGTAATGCCAAGTTGTAAATCTCTCCGCCTCCTATCACATAAACAGGAGCGTCTTTTGGACAGACTTCAATAGCTCTTTCAATCGAATCTACAACTATGCAGCCTTCGGGTTTATAACTTTTTTGGCGTGTTATTATGACATGTGTTCTATTAGGCAAAGGCTTAGGAAAACTTTCAAAAGTCTTGCGTCCCATAATAATATGATGACCTGATGTTATTTCCTTGAATCGCTTAAAATCGTTAGGGAGATGCCAAATTAAATCATTGTTTTTGCCCAAAGCAAGATTTTCTGCTACAGCGGCTATAAGTATTATCATGAATAGGTTATTTGATTTCTTTTTCTATTTGACGCTCCAACTGGGTTATTTTTTTTTGTTGTAACGCAACTAATCGGTCAATTTGATCTCTTTCCCAATTTTTATCCATAAAACGATCTGTTATAAAGACTTTAATAAAATGAAGTACAAACAAAAAGGCCCAAAAAGTAATGACCCAAATACACCAATTGCTTTCTATACCAACATCAAAAAAGCGGTGAGCTATGAATAAAAAAATGCTAGTTAAAGCAAAAAGGACAAAGTGAAAATACAATCTCTTTTTTTGTTTAATTCTTCTTCGAGCATATTCATATTGCTCGTGCGTGGCCTGATCCATAGTTTTTTATTTTGTAGATAAAGATAAAATTTATTTTGCAAAAACTATAACCTCAACAGTGTTTTGATTAAGCATAAGAGATTTAATAATTTTGAATTTAAATTTTTAATCGCCTTAAAATTATTGTTTTTTTTAAATTTTAACAATAATTTGATATTAGTCTTAAAAATGAGTAGACGCTATCTGTTGTTACATTAAAATTGTTTAACTTGTTTTAAAATTTTAAAAATCATTGTGTTATGGCTATTAAAAAACAATTTGTAAAAACTAAACCAGTATGTAAAGTAACCTTTTCAATCGAAGCAAAAGAAGCAACTTCAGCTGCAGTAATTGGTGATTTTAACAATTGGAATATAGAAGAAGGTGCTTTATCTAAATTGAAAAACGGTACATTCAAAGGTGTTTTCGATTTACCTAAAGATTCTTCGTACGAATTTAAATACCTAATTGACGGAAATTATTTAAATGACCCTGAAGCTGATGGTTTAAAATGGAATGACTACGCTGGAGCTGAAAATTCTGTTTTAGCATTATAGATAATAAAAAAAACCGCTTTTATAGCGGTTTTTTATTATACAGCAACACTTCCTTTTATCGTAGGATGCGGGTCGTAATTCTCTAAAGTAAAATCTTCATAGGTAAAAGAAAAGATGTCTTTTACATTGGGGTTTAACGTCATTGTTGGTAATGGTCTTGGCTCTCTTGAGAGTTGCAATTCTATTTGTTCAAAATGATTGTTATAGATGTGTGCATCACCAAATGTATGAATGAATTCACCTGGAGCTAAGTCACAGACTTGTGCAATCATAAGTGTTAGTAATGCGTATGATGCAATATTGAAAGGTACTCCTAAGAAAATATCAGCACTGCGTTGGTACAATTGACAGGATAGCTTTCCATCAGCTACATAAAATTGAAAAAAAGCATGACATGGAGGTAATGCAGCTTTGTTGTTGGCTACATTTTCTTCAAAGGATTTCTTAGTATCTGGTAATACCGATGGATTCCATGCCGAAACTAATAGTCTTCGGCTATTGGGATTGGTTTTTAGTTCCGTAATTAAATCGGAGATTTGATCAATTTCTTCACTGTTCCAATTGCGCCATTGGTGGCCGTAAACTGGCCCTAAATCTCCATTGCTGTCTGCCCAAGCATCCCATATTTTCACACCGTGCTCTTGTAGGTAAGCAATGTTGGTTTCTCCTTTTAAAAACCATAGTAACTCATGTATAATGGATTTCAAATGGAGCTTTTTGGTGGTTACCATTGGAAATCCTTCGGCTAAATCAAAACGCATTTGATACCCAAAAACACTTTTGGTACCCGTTCCAGTGCGATCGCCTTTTTGTGTGCCGTTTTCCAAAACGTGCTTAACTAAGTCATGGTATTGCTTCATAGTATGGACCGCTTGTTTTATTGATTTTTATAAATTTTTCCGTCTTTCATTACAAAAGAAACTTCTTCTAATGTTTTAATATTTTTGAGAGGGTTATCATTTACAGCGATAATGTCTGCCCAAAAAGATTCTTTTAGTTGACCAGCTTCTTTATCGATTCCAAGTAATTGAGCATTAGTTATAGTTGCTGCTTGAATAGCTTCTATTTCAGGCATTCCAGCCTCTACCATATACCCAAATTCTTTTCCATTTATTCCGTGTGGAAAAACTCCCGCATCTGTTCCAAAGGCAATTTTTACTCCCTTTTTGTATGCTTTGACAAAGGTTGCTTTAATTTGCGGACCTACTTCACGTGCCTTAGGAACAACAATTTCAGGGTAGAATCCTGGTACTTCTGCATTTTTTTCGACTTCCTTTGCAGCAGTAAGCGTTGGAACTAAGTAAGTGTCGTATTTTTTCATAAGCTCCATGGTTTCTTCGCTCATAAAAGTACCGTGTTCAATAGTTTTGATTCCTCCTAATATGGCTCTTTGCATGCCTTCATCTCCATGAGCATGTGCTGCGGTCAGCATATTGTAATCTTTGGCAGTAGCTGTAATGGCTTTTATTTCTTCAATAGAGAATTGTGGGTTCTTACCGCTTTTGGCTACACTTAAAACACCACCAGTTGCGGTGATTTTAATTACATCTGCTCCTTCTTTATAACGTTCTCTTACTGCTTTTACTGCGTCTTCTGGTGAATTGATTACGCCTTCATGTGGTCCAGGGTCGCCTACTAATTTTCTATTACTTCCGTTTGTTGGATCAGCGTGACCTCCTGTTGTTGCAATAGCTTTTCCTGCGGTATAAACTCTAGGTCCTTTAATTAATCCTTTGTTGATGGCATTTCGTAAAGAAACATTAACTCCCGTTCCTCCTAAATCTCTAACGGTAGTAAAACCAGCCAGTAAAGTGATTTCGGCACAATTCACGGCTTGAAAAGCGACATCGGCTTCGTTGTCAATATATTTTGAAACGTAACTTTTGGAATTTAGTTCTCCTTCTATATGAACATGAAGATCAATCAGTCCAGGCAAAACAAACTTATTTTTTAAGTCAACTTCAATATCATTTGGATTGGCTTTTGCGACAAAACCTTCTTGTATTTTAATGATTTTATTTTGGGCAACTACAATGGTTTTATTAGAAAGTAGCTTTCCTGATTTTGTATCTAAAATGGACCCGCAATGCAAATAATAATTTTGGGCCAAAGTAACTTGTGCCAAAAGAAGGGCAAAGCCAAAAAATAGTTGTTTTAGTTTCATTAGGAATACAATTCGTTGGACGCAATTATTAAGTTGCTAGTTTTAAACTATTCAATCAAAAATACGATGCTAAGTTAGCGTTTGGATATCTCGTCTCTTATTTTTGCAGCTTTTTCATAATCTTCATTGGCTACAGCTTGATCTAAAAGCTCATTCAATTCTTGGAGACTATGATTAGCGTATGTAGGACCTGATTGATTAGTTTCTTCACCGTGACCAAAAGTTTGTGGATTAGACAAAATACTGTCTATTTCTTCTGCGCCTGGATCTGCTGGATTAGGGTTTGATTTCAAATAGATTCCTGCCTTGTCCAAAATATTTTTATAGGTAAAAATTGGTGCATGAAATCGAAGTGCCAAAGCTATAGCATCCGAGGTTCTGGCATCAATAATTTCTTCAATTTTATCTCGTTCACAGATAATACTAGAATAAAATACGCCATCAACCAACTTGTGAATAATAACTTGCTTTACAACTATATCAAAACGTTCTGCAAAGTTTTTAAATAAATCATGTGTTAACGGACGAGGTGGCTTGATTTCTTTTTCTAAAGCAATAGCAATAGATTGAGCTTCAAAAGCTCCAATGACAATTGGTAGTTTTCGCTCGCCATCCACTTCATTCAAAATTAAAGCATAAGCTCCGTTTTGTGTTTGACTGTAGGATATCCCTTTTATGGTTAATTTTACTAAGCTCATGGATTTTTTATAGAAAAAACAACTATTGATTTTGCTAGTTATTCGGTTTTTTAAAGGTGCAATTTTAATCAAAAAAAGGCATAAAAAAAAGAGCTACCTAAAGCAAAGATACGATTATCTTGTTTTTAGGTAGCTTATAATTTAAAAAGATTGTATTTTATGAATGTTGTGCTTTAAAAGCTTTGAATTTTTCAATCAATTGCGGTACAATTTCGAAAGCGTCTCCAACAATTCCATAATCAGCAACTTTAAAGAAAGGTGCTTCTGGGTCGCTATTGATAACTACTTTTACTTTTGAAGAATTAATACCCGCAATATGTTGAATTGCTCCAGAGATACCTACCGCAATGTATAAATTAGTAGCAACTGGTTTTCCTGTTTGTCCTACGTGTTCTCCGTGAGGTCTCCATCCTAAGTCGGAAACTGGTTTTGAACATGCAGTTGCAGCGCCTAAAACACCTGCTAATTCTTCTATCATTCCCCAGTTTTCTGGACCTTTCATTCCGCGTCCTGCTGAAACTACAATATCAGCATCGGCAATAGAAATTTTTCCTGAACTTTTTTCAACAGCTGTTACTTTTACTCCAAAGTCGTTAGCATCGATTGTTGGATTAAAATCTTCTTCTGTTAACGAACTTGCATTTTCAAAAATACCATAAGAATTTTTAGCAATCCCTAACACTTTTACTTCAGTATTAATTTCGGTAGTATTGAAAGCTTTGTTTGAAAAAGCAGTTCTTTTTACTTGAAAAGGAGCTGTACTTACTGGCAAGCCAACAACATTCGAAGCAAAACCTGCTTCTAAACCTACAGCTACTAATGAAGACAAATAGATGCTATCTGTTGTAGATGAAAGAATAACCACTTTTGAACCTTCTTTTTGAGCAGCTTGCTTGATTACATCGGCGTAAGCTTTTGCTGAAAAAGTTGCTAATTGGTCATTAGTCACTTTTAAAACTTTATCTACACCATAATTTGACAATTCTGAAACATCACCAGCATTTACAGTTACAGCTGTTACTGTAGTACTTAAGGTTTCTGCTACTTTTTTAGCATAAGATGCAAGCTCGAATGCTACTTTTTTGAATTTTCCTTCTGCAGATTCTGCGTATATTAATATTGACATGATTTTTTTGTTTAAGAGTTTAAAGCTTAAGATTTAAAGTTTTGCAACTTAAAAACAGATACTAAAAACTGAATTATTTTAGATTTTTAAACTGAACACTAAAAACTGATAACTGAATACTAAATTACTTTAGCTTCGTTATGTAATAAACTGATTAGTTCATCCAAGTTATCCGCTGCTATTAATTTAACTGCAGATTTTGGAGCTGGTTTATCAAATTTTACTGCTTTAGTAGCTACATTAGCATCTACAGGCTCTAAAATAGTTAACGCTTTTGTTCTTGCTGTCATAATTCCTCTCATGTTTGGAATACGCAAATCTTTCTCCTCAACTAATCCTTTTTGACCTCCAATGATTAATGGTAAAGTTGTAGCTACAGTTTCTTTACCTCCGTCGATTTCTCTAGAAGCAGTAACGGCATTTCCGTCAACCGTTAAGCTCACACAAGAGTTCAAAAAGTTGTATCCTAAGATTCCAGCAATCATTCCAGGAACCATTCCACCGTTGTAATCTAATGATTCTTTTCCGGCGATTACTAAATCGTATCCGCCATTTTTAATTACTTCTGCCAATTGTTTGGCTACGAAGAAACCATCAGTTGGATTAGCATTTACACGAATTGCTTCGTTGGCTCCAATAGCTAACGCTTTTCTTAAAGTAGGTTCTGTGTCTGGTCCACCCACATTTACAACAGTTACCGTTGCGCCTTGTTGTTCTTGAAACCAGATGGCTCTAGTTAATCCAAATTCGTCATTTGGATTGATAACGTACTGAACGCCATTGGTGTCGAATTCTGAATCACCGTTAACGAAATTGATTTTTGAAGTAGTATCAGGAACGTGACTGATGCAAACTAATATTTTCATAAGACTTATTTTTTTTGATAAAGCTTGACAAATTTATAATAATAATTGGAATATTTACTATGCATGCATAATATTTTTTCAAAACTATTACGATTTCGCTGGAGGCTAGGTATTCTCTAGATAAACTTACGTAAAAAGAATTCTACGGCTTTGAGTATTGATTGTATTTGTATTGTTTTTAACAATTTTATTTTTATTTGTTTCAAATTCCCAATTCCTATCTGTATGAAAAAGTGTCTTTTGAACCTCATCCCTAGCCCAGATAGGAGCGACATCCTCTAGTGGAGGGGTTCGCCACTAGAGATATAGCGGATAGCTGGAAATAGCTCCTAATAATTTTAAACCCATTTTATGCTTTAAAGTAGTTTAAAATATTTATTTTTGCTGTTCGAAAAAACACACATAGATATTATAATATGAGAACGATACAATTTAGAGAGGCGATTTGCGAAGCGATGAGTGAAGAAATGCGTCGCGATGAGTCCATATACTTAATGGGTGAAGAAGTTGCTGAATACAATGGTGCCTACAAAGCATCGAAAGGGATGTTGGCCGAATTTGGTGAAAAACGAGTAATCGATACTCCTATTGCAGAGCTTGGTTTTACAGGTATTGCTGTAGGTTCAGCCATGAATGGATGTCGTCCGATTGTAGAATACATGACCTTCAACTTTTGTATGGTTGGTATTGATCAAATTATTAATAATGCTGCCAAAATGCGTCAAATGTCTGGTGGGCAATTCAATATTCCAATTGTATTTAGAGGACCAACAGCTTCTGCTGGACAATTAGGAGCAACTCACTCTCAAGCTATCGAGAATTGGTTTGCGAATACTCCAGGTCTAAAAGTTGTAGTCCCTTCGAATGTATATGACGCCAAAGGATTGTTGAAATCAGCTATTCGTGATAACGACCCTGTTATCTTTATGGAATCTGAGCAAATGTATGGCGACAAAGGTGAAGTGCCAGATGGAGAATACACTATTCCGTTGGGAGTAGCCGATGTGGTGAGAGAAGGAACCGATGTGACAATTGTTTCTTTTGGTAAAATTATTAAAGAAGCGTTCAAAGCAGCAGATGATTTGGCAAAAGAAGGAATTTCTTGTGAAGTAATCGATTTGAGAACGGTTCGTCCAATGGATACAGAAGCGATTTTGAAATCGGTTAAGAAAACAAATCGTTTGGTAATTTTAGAAGAAGCTTGGCCTTTTGCTAGTGTATCTTCAGAGATTACGTACTTGGTTCAAGAGCAAGCTTTTGATTTCTTGGATGCACCAATTCAGAGAATCACAACTGCAGATACACCAGCACCTTATTCTCCTGTTCTATTGAAAGAATGGTTGCCTAATGCTGATGACGTTGTGAAAGCAGTTAAAAAAGTATTGTACAAAAAATAAGAGTTGTTAAAAAGCATAAAATAGGTTTTTTTTAACATTCGTAGTGGCGGTTTAAGACTACTACTTGTCATCTAATTATTATATTTGGGGCTTCATCGATACGCATTCGATGAAGCCTTTTTTTTACTATGAAAAAATCAATTTTATATTTCTTTATACTGGTATTTGCAATAGTTGCTGTTGCAAAAGCTCAAACTAAGGTTAGTGGTATTGTAGTCGATAAAGCCAATCAACCTATTCCCTACGCTAATGTTGTTTTTAAAAACTCTAATGTAGGCATTGTAACTAATGAAGATGGTCGATTTTACATTGAGTCTCCACAGACTTATACTGTATTAGTAATTACCTCAGCTGGCTTTTCTGACAAGGAAGTGACCTTAGAAAAAGCAGTGAATTACAATTTCAAAATTGTATTGAAAGAAATGCAAGAATTGAATGAAGTGGTTGTTTTTACTGGGAAAACGTCAAAGAAAAACAATCCTGCTCTAGATATTCTGCGCAAAATTTGGGAACGCAAACGCAAAAACGGTTTGTATCAATTCAATCAATACCAAATGGAGAAGTATGAGAAGATTGAATTTGATATGAACACTATCGACAGTGCTTTTATGAAGAATAAAATTTTCAAAGGAATGGAATTCATCTTCAAGCAAGTGGATACTTCTAAAGTTACTGGAAAAACGTATTTGCCTATTTTTATCAACGAAGCTTTATATGATGTGTATGGAGACAATACCATCAAGAAAGTCAAAGAAATCAATAAAGCCAATAAAACCTCTGGATTTAATGGAAATCAGCAAATCCTAGCTTTTGTCAAAGATTTGTATTCTGATTACAATATCTATGACAACCATTTGACTTTTTTCGACAAAAGTTTTACCAGCCCGCTTTCTAGAACAGGGATTGATGTCTATAATTATGTATTGCGTGATAGTGCATTAATCGATAACAAATGGTGCTTTAATATTGTTTTCTATCCAAGACGTAAAAACGAATTGACCTTTAAAGGAGATTTTTGGGTAAACGACACCACTTTTGCCATAAAGAAAATTAATATGGCGGTAACCAAGAGCGCCAATATTAACTGGGTAAAAGACATTTATATCGAGCAAGAATTTGAGGTAATGAACGACTCTGTTTTTCTTTTGACTCGAGATTATTTAATGTCGGATTTTGCTTTGAACAAAAAAGAAAAATCAAAAGGAGTGTATGGCAAAAGAACTTCTTTTTATCGCAATCACGAGTTCAATAAGCCTAAACCCACTTCTTTTTACAAAGACGAAGTCAATTTTATAGACAACGAAGTTTACAATAAATCCGAAGAATATTGGGAAGAGAATCGCTTTGAAAAGCTCTCGAAAGACGAAAAAGGCGTGTACAAAATGCTCGATACCTTGCAAACCGTCAAAAAATTCAAGCAATTGTATAGCTTGGTTTCTATCTTAGGAAGTGGTTACGTAGAGTTCAACAATTTTGATTTTGGTAATGTATTTTCAACGTTTGGCTTTAACGAAGTAGAGGGTATTCGTCTGCGTCTAGGCGGAAGAACGTATTTTGGACCTAATGACCCTTGGCGCGTTCAAGCTTTTACGGCTTATGGTTTTGATGACCAAAAATTCAAATATGGTGTTTCAGGCAAATGGATGGTCGATAAGAAAAACCGAATCATCATTTCGGGAGGAAATCGCCGAGACATTGAGCAAATAGGCGCCAGTTTGACCACGACCAATGATGTCTTGGGACGAAGTTTTGCTTCATCGGCCTTGTTTACAACAGGTAGTAACGGAAAGCTCACGAATATCAACTTAACCAGTTTTTCATTCGAGATAGAACCTTTCAAGAACTGGACCTTTCAAACCGGAATTTCTCATCGAACATTGGTTTCGGCCTCGCCTACCTTTAGTCTAGATTATTATACCACGTTGCCGTCAGCAGCCAATCCAGCAGGAGTGATTAAAAGCGATGTAAGACAATCGGAAGCTAATCTTCAAATTGAGTACACACCTAACCGAAAAACGATTGGTTTTGGGGTAGAACGCGATATTGTAGACAGTCCTTTTAGTCGTGTTTTTGTTAATTTCAGCCACGGATTCAAAGGCGTTCTAAACAGCGATTTTAGATATGATAAAATTCAGGTGTATTACAAACAGCCGTTCATTATCGGACCACTCGGAAGAACCAATTTAATTTTAGAGGCTGGGAAAACATTTGGCACGATACCTTTGGGGCTGATGAGTGTTATTCCTGGGAATCAAACCTACTTTAGTATCGAAAACACCTTTAATAATCTGAATTTCTACGAATTTATTAGCGACCAATACGTAACCTTACAGTGGAATCATAATTTCCAAGGGCGTTTGTTTGCTCGAATTCCGTTTATGCGAAAACTCAATTGGCGTGAGGTAGTGGGTATAAAAGGTGTTTACGGAACCATTTCGGATGCCAACAGAGCCATCAATGCCTCAGGTTTACCCTATGTCGCTCCGGAGAACATTTATTGGGAATACAGCGCCGGAATTGGAAATATTTTCAAAGTATTTAGAATAGATTTTGCTTGGCGCGGTAGTTATCTCAACACACCCGATGCGCAAAATTTCACGGTCAAAGGAACCTTTGGGTTTAATTTTTAGGAGCTCATCCAGCTGTACGCTATATCTCTAGTGTCGAACCCCGCCACTAGAGGATGCCACTTCCATCTGGGCTAAAAAAATCGATTATGCAAGAACCTTTTTCGTTATTAATTACCCAAGAGCCCGTTTTCAAGACTATAGTCGAAAAATACGGTTTGCCCACTATTCCACAACGCCCCGAAGGTTTCGAGACACTAGTGCTCTTGATTCTAGAACAACAAGTTTCTATAGATTCAGCTAAAGCGACTTTTTTACGTGTAAAAGAAGTGGCAAAACCCTTTTTTCCTGAAACAGTTGTGCAACTTAGTGATGAGCAATTGAAGGCAGTGGGCGTTAGTCGTCAAAAAATAACCTATATCAAAGCTTTGGCTGCTGCACTCCTTTCAAAAGAATTGGTTTTAGAGGAATTGTCCACGCTTTCTGCCGATGTGGTCCGCGAAAAACTAATCAAAATAAAGGGAATAGGTCATTGGACCATTGATATTTATTTGATGTTTTCCTTACAAGCACCAGATTTGTTGCCTCTTGGTGATATAGCCGTGGTAAATACCTTCAAAGAATTATTTGACATCCACGACAAAGAGATGATGGAGCAACGCGCGCAACATTGGCAACCTTATCGTTCTTTTGCTACCTATTTATTATGGCATCATTATTTGTGTAAACGCAACCGAAAAGTGGTCTACAATCCCTAATCAACGAAAACGTTATAGTTATATACCCTTATTTTTTTCTTGTAAAAACGTTCGGTTTGTATACTTTTGCAAAAAAATTATAAAAAGCTAAGACTTAATAAAAATGACTGCAGACAAATTAAAAACTTTCGATGTATTAATCGAAATACCAAGAGGAAGTAGAAATAAATACGAGTACGATTTTGCTATCAAAAGAATGCGTTTCGACAGAATGTTGTTCTCTTCTATGATGTATCCAGCAGACTACGGATTTATTCCTGAAACATTAGCCTTAGATGGCGACCCATTGGATGTATTAGTATTGGTAAACGAGCCAACTTTTCCTGGATGTGTTATGGAAGTAAAACCAATTGGAGTTTTCCATATGGCAGACGATAAAGGACCAGACGAAAAAGTAATCTGTGTGCCGGTTTCTGACCCAATTTGGAATTCATTAGAAAATCTTTCAGATGTGAATCCACACTTGTTAAAAGAGATTGAACATTTCTTTCAAGTTTACAAAGATTTAGAGCACAAGAAAGTAGATGTAGAAGGTTGGGGAGATGTGAATGAAGCATACGCAATTATCAAAGAATGTACAAAACGTTTTGATGATATCGAAAATAAACCAGAAGGATTATTTAGTATTAAATAAATTTACCCTTCATTTTTTATAAAAAAAGCAATACTCAGCAATGAGTGTTGCTTTTTTTTGCTTAAATTCGTTACCAACTAGATTTTATAATTAATCAAAAAATAACATTTTTTTATGAATACATTTATGATTTATGTGCCAATTGTAATGGCATTTATTGGACTTCTGTTCATGGTAGCAAAACGAGCCTGGGTGCTCAAACAAGATGCTGGTGACGGCAAAATGAAAGAAATATCAGATTACATTTATGAAGGGGCTTTGGCCTTCTTAAAAGCAGAATATAGATTATTAGCTGTTTTTGTCCTTTTAGCAAGTGCAGTATTGGCAGGGATAACTTTCTTGCCTGGCGTAAAAACGCATCTGTTAATAGTTATCGCCTTTATCTTTGGTGCTTTTTTCTCAGCTTTGGCTGGAAATATGGGAATGAAAATCGCCACCAAAACCAACGTAAGAACTACTCAAGCCGCACGTACTAGTTTACCTCAAGCTTTGAAAGTATCTTTTGGTGGAGGAACCGTAATGGGATTAGGTGTAGCCGGTTTAGCTGTTTTAGGGTTGACCGGTTTTTTTATTGTCTTTTTCAGAATCTTTATGAACGGAGAATGGACTTCTACAGAAGACATGACGATTGTTCTAGAAACCTTAGCTGGTTTTTCGTTAGGAGCTGAATCTATCGCTTTGTTTGCTCGTGTTGGTGGTGGAATTTACACCAAAGCAGCCGATGTGGGTGCCGATTTAGTTGGTAAAGTAGAAGCTGGAATCCCTGAGGACGACCCAAGAAATCCTGCTACAATTGCAGATAACGTTGGGGATAACGTAGGTGACGTTGCCGGTATGGGTGCCGATTTATTTGGTTCGTATGTAGCGACTGTATTGGCAGCAATGGTTCTTGGAAACTATGTGATTAAAGATATGGGTGGTAAAATCGAAGATGCCTTTGGCGGAATTGGTCCAATATTATTACCAATGGCGATTGCCGGTTTTGGAATTTTGTTCTCTATTATTGGAACGATGTTAGTAAAAATCAGCAGTGATGATGCTAAAGAAGCTCAAGTACAAAAAGCCTTAAACATTGGAAACTGGGTTTCTATTGTTTTAACCTTAGTGTCTTGCTACTTCTTAGTACAATATATGTTACCTACGACTATGAAAATGGAGTTTTACGGCGAAGGAGTTAAAGACATCGATTCTATACGTGTTTTTTATGCTACGATTGTAGGTTTGTTTGTGGGTGGAGCTATTTCTTCAGTTACTGAATATTATACAGGATTAGGCACAAAGCCAGTTTTAGCTATCGTACAAAAATCTTCTACTGGAGCTGGAACTAACGTAATCGCTGGTTTGGCAACAGGGATGATATCTACTTTTCCAACAGTTTTATTATTTGCTGGTGCCATTTGGGCTTCTTATGCTTTGGCAGGATTTTATGGTGTTGCTTTGGCAGCTTCAGCGATGATGGCTACTACTGCTATGCAATTAGCAATTGATGCATTTGGACCTATCTCAGACAATGCAGGTGGAATTGCTGAAATGAGTGAATTACCAAAAGAAGTGCGTACAAGAACTGATATTTTAGATTCAGTAGGAAATACAACCGCAGCAACTGGAAAAGGTTTTGCCATTGCTTCTGCAGCATTAACTTCATTGGCTTTGTTTGCGGCTTATGTAACTTTTACAGGAATTGATGGAATCAACATTTTCAAAGCTCCTGTTTTAGCAATGTTATTTGTGGGTGGAATGATTCCAGTAGTTTTCTCTGCTTTAGCAATGAATTCTGTTGGAAAAGCTGCAATGGATATGGTGTACGAAGTACGTCGCCAGTTCAAAGAAATTCCTGGAATTATGGAAGGAACAGGAAGACCAGAATACGGTAAATGTGTGGAAATTTCAACGAAAGCCGCTTTACGCGAAATGATGTTACCAGGTATATTAACCATTGGTTTTCCAATCGCTATTGTGTTACTTGGTAAATTAGTTTACGGTGATAACAACCAATTGATTGCTGAAATGTTAGGAGGCTATATGGCTGGAGTAACTGTATCTGGAGTATTATGGGCAGTTTTCCAAAATAATGCTGGAGGTGCTTGGGACAATGCTAAGAAATCTTTCGAAGCTGGGGTTATGATTAATGGAGAAATGACCTACAAAGGTTCTGACGCACACAAAGCGGCGGTAACTGGAGATACAGTGGGAGACCCTTTCAAAGATACCTCTGGACCATCTATGAATATTTTAATCAAATTGACTTGTTTGATTGGATTAGTGATTGCACCTATCTTAGGAAGCGGCCATTCTGATACGGCTGCTATGGCGTCTTGTTGCGCAGGTGGAGCTACAAAAGAAATGATGTGCGAAGCCAAAAAATGCGACCCTGCAAAAATGGCTACTATGACCAAAGACGAATGTGCAGCGATGTGTAAAGAAAATGGTTGTTCAGAAGAATGTACTGCTAAATGTTTGTCAATGTACGATGCCGATGGAAAATTTGTGGGCGAAAAAACACAAACCATCAAATTGACTACGATGAAAGATGTTCGTGTGGAAATGACTAATGATAACGGAAAAACCAAAGCGACAGTAACAACTACAACCAACGGAACTACAACTACTCAAACTTTCGAAGGAACTGAGGAAGAAGTGAAAGCGAAAATCAAAGCTTTGAAATAAAATTTGATTTAAAGTACATAAAAATGCCTCTAAAATTTTTTAGAGGCATTTTCTTTTCTTTAATATAGTAATGTGGTCAAAAATGGTTGGTGAATTTTCTTCAATCATTGGCTTAATTAAGCGCGCGCAGCGGACGTATGGCCGTATTTTTACGGTATCAGGCGCTATAGCGGGGTTCCGTAAAACAGCCTTGGACCGGATCGGCTACTGGCGTGATGACATGATTACAGAAGATATCGATGTGTCGTGGCGCTTGCAGTTTGATCATTGGGACTTGCACTATGTGCCGCAAGCGCTGTGCTATATCTACATGCCTGAAACGTTTAACGGCTTGTGGAAGCAGCGCCTGCGCTGGGCGCAAGGCGGTATTGAAGTGCTGTTTGCGTATTTGCCGAAAATCTGTAAATG
>ERZ650300.17-NODE-17-length-64601-cov-10.073839_pt1 | contig 64601 bp, 60 predicted proteins | sample MGYA00376236_ERZ650300 | MGnify/ENA primary metagenome ERZ650300 (study PRJEB26733, sample SAMN07839303) | wastewater metagenome | biome: urban; feature: wastewater treatment plant; material: waste water | place: USA: North Carolina | collected 2016-04-28 ...
CAACTTGTATATAGTCGCTATTTTGTAGCGACTATCACTCCTAGATAGCAGGCAAACCCGCTATTCAGTAGCGTATACTTTGTAAATATACATTTTATTTATTATCCTACAAATTATCAAATGGACTTTTGATTTGTTGGATGCTTTTGGTACTGACATGGGTATATATTTCTGTGGTTTTGCTGCTGTTGTGACCCAATAATTCTTGAATGTAACGCAAGTCGGTGCCGCTTTCCAATAAATGTGTCGCAAAACTGTGACGTAACCAATGCAATGTTGCGGGTTTTGTTATACCTGCTTTTTTTAGGGCTTGTTTCATCACTTGTTGCAAGCTTCTGTCGTCATAAGCTTGCCCTTTGATGTTGCCTTCAAACAAATAGGTTTGTGGTTTGAATGTTACATAATAGTCGCGAAGCATCACTAATATTTTGGGCGACAAGGGAACAATTCTGTCTTTTTTTCCTTTGGCGTTTTTTAGCAAAACAATGTTACGTTTAGAATCTATATGAACTGGTTGTAATGCTAATAACTCTCCACAACGCAATCCACAACTATAGATCAAACTCAACATCATTTTGTGCTTTAAATTGCTATGCGCTTCCAGTATAGCTTTTACTTCCTCCTTACTCAACACATTAGGCAAAACCTTTTCCCGTTTTGGTCGGTGTATCTTGTCAACTTCAATCTTAGTATCTCTACATGTTTTAAAATACAATTTAATCGAATTTACTATCTGATTCTGATACGATGACGACAATCCGCTTTTCAAAATATACTCATTATTATATACAATCACATCCTCATTGCTTATATCGGCTATAGCTTTATTATTACAAAAAACTAGAAACGATTTTAAAGCTTCGCTGTAAGTAACAATGGTACTCTCGCTATACCGCTTAGAACGCAACCATTGTTTAAATTTGGCTATTTGTATAATTCCTTCATTACTAGGCAAGGTGTCAGCCACTAAAGGTAATTTAAAACGTTTTCTGTTTTCATCTGTATCGGGCAAATGCCAAAGCTTTAAAGTTTGACTCCATCGGGAGCCTTCAAGGGCTTTAATTCGGGAAATTAATGCAGCGTCTTTTTCAAAATAAACGGCAATTCTTTTTTCTTTTCGGTGGGTAATCAATTCGGCTTTCCAGTACATAAGGCGTATAATTAGAGTGTTAAATATAGGAAAAAAAGTTATAAATGACTAGTAGCTACTGAGTAGTGATTAGTAATTAGTGATTAGTCTTTGTTATGGATAGGAGTCTTGCGTCCAACCTGAAATCTTTTTCCTCAAACTATCTAATTTCTACCTTCTACTTTCTGCCCTCTAATTTCTGCCTTCTACTTTCTGCCTTCTAACTTCTAACCTCTAACCTCTAACTTCTAACCTCTAACCTCTAACTTCTACTTTCTACTTTCTACTTTCTGCCCAAAACTTATGAGTCCGCAAACGTTGGAGTGAAATTTTTTACTTTCAAAGAGCATAAGGCGTTCCTTATTACGGCTGGGTTCGGGACTTTTTGCGTATTTTTATAGTTCCAAAAAAAAATAGAATCCAAATGAAACAATTATTTTCCTTACTGCTCCTATGTTGCATGAACTTGGTGTCTGCACAAAGGGTGGAATCGCCAACGGGAACTTTGGTGCTAACGTTTAAGCTCACGCCCGACGGTCAACCGACCTATGCGGTGAGCTACAAAAATAAACCTGTGGTGCTGTCTAGCGCTTTGGGGGTGAGTCTAAAAGATAAAACGGCTTTGGTCAACCATTTTGAAGTGACGGGAACCACGACCCACGCGGTCAACGAAACTTGGAAACCGGTATTGGGAGAACAAGCCCAAATCGTGAACCATTACAACGAATTGATTGTAGCTTTGGTACAGAAAGATTCAAAAGTGAAACTCAATTTGGTCTTTAGAGCCTTTGACGAAGGAGTGGCGTTTCGCTACGACTTCCCAAAACAAGAAAACCTGAACTATTTTATCATTTCGGACGAGAAAACCGAATTCAATTTGACCGAAAACAATAAAGTGTTATGGATTCCGGGTGATTTTGACAGCAATGAATACGTGTACAACGAAACCAAATTCTCCGAAATTGACAACGAAAAACTGAACCTTAATAACGGAATCGGAGTAAAATCCATTCCCGGAAAATACACAGTGCAAACGCCTTTGCAAATGAAATCGCCTTCAGGGCTGTATCTCAATATTTTTGAGGCAGCAGTGGTGAATTATCCCGTAATGCATTTGGATGCCAACGTGCAAAAGTACACGCTAAAAGCCAATTTGGTGCCCAACGCCATAGGAGACAAAGCCTATTTGCAAGCGCCTTGCGTTTCGCCTTGGCGTACGATTATGGTCAGCGATGACGCTAGAAAAATCGTGAGCTCTAAAATGATTTTGAACCTAAACGAGCCCTCTAAAATAGAAGATACTTCTTGGATAAAACCAATGAAATATGTTGGGATTTGGTGGGAAATGCACGTGGGGAAATCGACTTGGGATTATGCGGGTTCTCAAAATGCGCAAAACGCTGCGGGCAATCCAATTCCAACAGGCAAACACGGCGCAACTACCGAAAATACCAAACGCTATATTGATTTTGCCGCCAAGCACGGTTTCGATGGTGTGTTGGTCGAAGGTTGGAACGTAGGTTGGGAAGACTGGGTAGGCAACTGGAAAGAGGATGTTTTTGATTTTACGACGCCTTACCCTGACTTTAATTTGGCAGAAGTTTCGGCCTACGCCAAAGCAAAAAACGTAAAAATGATTATGCATCACGAGACTTCGGGTTCTGTGGGCAACTACGAACGCCACTTGGACCGCGCATTAGATTTGATGAAGAAATTCGACTATCCTGCGGCCAAAACGGGCTATGTGGGCAAAATCATTCCGCGTGGCGAATTCCATGACGGACAAGCAATGGTGAATCACTTTAACTTTGTGGCGCGTCGCTTTGCGGATAACAAATTGATGGTCAACTCACACGAATGTTCGCACCCAACAGGCTACAGCCGAACTTATCCCAACTACATCGCGGCCGAATCAGCTCGTGGGAACGAATTCAACGCTTGGAGCAATGGAAATCCGCCAGCGCACGAAACCATTTTGCCTTTCACGCGTCAGTTGGGCGGCCCTATGGATTACACCCCAGGGATTTTTGAAATCAAAATGAGCTACTACGATAAAAACAAGACAGAGCAAGTCCACACCACTTTGGCGAAGCAATTGGCCTTGTACGTGACGATGTATTCTCCTTTGCAAATGGCGGCCGACTTGATTGAAAACTACGAGAAATATCCCGATGCTTTTCAGTTCATCAAAGACGTGGCGATGGATTGGGACGAAAGCTTGTATCTAGAAGCAGAACCCGGCGATTATCTTACCGTGGCCAGAAAAACCAAAGGCAAAGACACTTGGTTCCTAGGCGCCATCACCGATGAAAATGCCCGAACCACCGAAATCAAATTGGACTTCCTAACCAAAGGCAAAAAATACAAAGCCATCATCTACGAAGACGCCAAAAATGCCCATTGGGAGAAAAACCCAATTGCTTACACCATCAAAACACAAGTGGTAACATCGGCTAGCAAACTCAAACTGCAATTGGCCGCTGGGGGAGGAACCGCCATTAGTTTCGAACCACTTCCTTAATTTTTAGGAGCAGACGCAGGCGGAGCACCTCACGCGTCGTCCCGCTCTCCGCTCTATCTTTTTCACAAAAAAACCTAGTAGTAACCCACTACTAGGTTTTTTTGTAAAAAAGGATGCCGCTGCGATCGGGGCTAGGCGAGACACTTCATTTTCATAAGAAGGTTTGTTTAAAACCCAATTAAAAAATGAAGTACCACTTACCAACCTGCAAGGTCTTTTTCTAGACCTTGTAGGTTTTCATAATTAGTCCTTATACCTACAAGGTTGAAAAAAAACCTTGCAGGTAACCCCAAAAAATAGTGTTTAATGCCAACGTATTAAATTCAGTTTTAATAGAGCTTGTAAATTCGGTAAGAGAGCCGTAGGCTCGACCCATTTTGTAAAGCTGGACTTTAGTCCAGTCCACACAAAGCAAATCGAAAAGAGCCGAAGGCTCGATGTATCCCAAACACAACAACCTTAAACCTTAAACAACCTTATACTTTAAACAATCTTAAACCTTAAACAACCTTAAACAACCTTAAACAACCCCAAACCCTAAACGATTAACCAATTAACCGATTAAACTTTAAACAATCTTAAACCTTAAACAACCCCAAACCATTTTTTAAACAACCTACCTCATAATTCATAAACTTTCCCGAAATTGCCACCAACTATAAAGTTCCAAAACCAACCTAAAACTATGAAGAAAACTTTTTTTACAGCCCTGTTGTTATGCCTAGGCGGAGTCGTTTTTTCGCAATCATCAGAGGAGTTGCAACTCAAAGCCATTTACCAATCCGCATTGACCAAAGGGCAAGGCTACCAATGGCTGGACTATCTTTCTAACCAAATCGGACACCGTTTATCAGGCTCTGATAATGCTGAAAAAGCGGTACAATACACCAAGGCACAATTAGAAACCTTAGGGTTAGATAGAGTGTTTTTGCAGGAAGTAATGGTGCCAAAGTGGGTGCGTGGTGCTAAAGAAACCGCTTATATCAAAGATGGAAAAAACAAAATTGAAGTGCCAATTTGTGCTTTGGGCGGGTCGATTGCCACACCTAAAAAGGGTTTGCTAGCGCCCGTAATCGAAGTGCATAGTATCAAAGAATTAGAAAGCTTGGGAACGGCTTTGAAAGGAAAAATAGTCTTTTATAACCGCCCAATGGATGCAGAACAAATCGAAACGTTTAAAGCTTACGGACATTGTGTGGACCAGCGTTCTTCGGGCGCGAGAGAAGCGGCAAAGTATGGTGCAGTGGGAACAATTGTGCGTTCTATGAATTTGCGTTTTGATGATTTTCCGCATACTGGTAACCAAAGCTATGGCGACTTACCGCAAGCACAATGGATTCCTACAGCAGCCATCAGTACCAATGGTGCGGACTTGTTAAGCAAGAAGTTAAAAGAAAACCCACAACTGCAATTTTATTTTAAGCAATCCTGTGAACAAATGGCCGATGTGTTGTCTTATAATGTGGTGGGCGAATTGAAAGGAAGCGAAACGCCCGAAAACATTATGGTAGTGGGTGGTCATTTGGATTCTTGGGATTTAGCCGATGGTTCGCACGATGATGGAGCAGGAGTGGTACAAAGCATGGAAGCGCTACGTATCTTGAAGCAGCTGAATTTTAAACCCAAAAATACGATTCGTGTGGTGTTGTTCATGAACGAAGAAAATGGCAACCGTGGCGGAAAAAAATATGCAGAATTGGCACAAACAAATAAAGAAAATCACGTTTTTGCACTAGAAAGCGATTCGGGAGGCTTTTCGCCGAGAGGGTTCTCATTCGAATGCAATGATGAGGAGTTCGCTAAATTTAGCAGTTGGAAAGGGTTATTTGAACCTTATTTGATTCATAGTTTTGTAAAGGGACATAGCGGAACAGATATTGGACCATTGACATCCAAGCATATCGTCAAAGCAGGACTCAAACCCGATTCTCAACGCTATTTTGATTACCATCATGCGGCCAACGATACCTTTGATGCCATCAACAAAAGAGAATTGGAATTGGGAGCAGCTACTATGGCTTCTTTGTTGTATTTGATGGATCAAAAAGGCTTGTAACTATGAAACCCGCTGAAGCCTATATTTTCAATCAGCCGCACTTGTACCAGAGTATTATGTTGCATTTACTTCAGGTGATTCAGCAACAACTACCCGAAAGTGAAGTGTTGTTCAAATGGGGCATTCCTTATGTGTATTATAAAAAGAAACCCTTTTGCTATCTCGCTCCCAATCACAAGAAAGGATTTGTAGATTTGGGTTTTGCCAAAGGTTTTCAATTGCAACACAATCAGTCCCATTTGATTGGCGAGAAGCGAAATACGGTAAAATCGCTACGTTATTTTAACCTAGAAAATATCGACCACGACATTTTGATAGCCGTAATTACCGAAGCAAAGACATTGTAACCTGAGTTCGATTATTATTTTTTTTGTAAAAATTCAATAGGAATGGGCTTTAGCCCATTCTGTTATTGAGTTCAATTTTTATTTTTATTCAAAAATTCAATAGGGACGGGCTTTAGCCCATTCTATTATTGTAGAGGATAGACATTGTAGTCTTATTGGATTGTTATTTTTATGCAAAAATTGAATAGGAATGGGCTTTAGCCCATTCTTTAAAATGAGTTTCGTATTGGCTTTAGCCAAAATCAATTATAATTTTAAATAAATTGATTGTATTATAGTCATTTAATAAATATAATTCTATTGAAGCGATAGTATTCGAACTTAGGTCTGTGTAAAAAAAAATCTCCTTTTCGGGAGATTTTTTTATGATTTTTTGGTAAAAGTTTAGATTCTAAATTTTCCACCTACAGCAAGGATTCTCTGAAAAAAGAAGAAATCTTGTGATGCTTTGTCGTCCGTACTCATTGTAGTTCGGATGTCATGCATGTTGATATAACCGCCTTTTAATTCTCCTTGGATATAGAAATATTTAAAGAAAGTAATATTCAAACCGGCTTTCAAGGAAGTTCCAAAACCGGATACGTGAAAATCATCATGACGTTCTTTACCCAGTAATTTGGTATTTGTTTTTGGATACAATACCCCAAAACCAACTCCTTCGGTCAAGTTAACCTGAATTTTATCCGTATTCCCAATTTTGAATAACTTAGAAATATCATCATGACGAGAAACTTCGGTATTGATATAGTTCAAACCATCAGTATGCTCGAAGGTCAAAAATGTTTCGTCTGTAAAGTCAACGGGAGTGTTGTTATACGTCCCATTATGTACAGGACCATTGATAAAACCTGTTACATTGGCCGTTTGATCTTGGGTCATCACATATTTCATATGATCCACCCCAATAGCTACACTATAATGATCAGAGAAAAAATAACCCAAACGCAAATTGGTTTGTGGAATCGTCATTTTAGTTGGATTAATATAATCGATATGCCAACCTTTGGGTTTATCGTGAGCGCGCATATCCGCTACTGTAAAACGATAATCCTTACCAGTAAAAGTAACGTCAGATTTACTGTAGGATTCTCTGTTTCCTCCCCACGAGATAAAGAACTTTCCTTTATTGTGAGCAGTGTATCTTATAGGAGTGTTTTCTTGTGCAAAAGTAATTGCTGTCGTTACTAAAAAAAGAACGAAATAAAAATACGATGTTTTCATGGGGATAGTAAAGTATAAAAAAATTAAAATTGATTAATGGTTTGTCTAATAGCCACAAGTTTGGTCATTAAAGCTTCAAAATAATCCAAATGCAACATGTTTGCGCCATCACTTTTAGCGTTAGCTGGGTCAAAATGAGTTTCAATAAAAATTCCATCTACACCTACAGCAATTCCAGCTTTGGCTACAGTTTCTATCATGTCTGGTCGACCTCCAGTTACACCAGCGGTTTGGTTAGGTTGTTGTAGAGAATGCGTAACATCCAAAACCGTTGTAGCATATTGCTGCATGGTTGGAATACCTCTATAATCCACAATCATGTCTTGATACCCAAACATAGTACCGCGATCAGTAACCATTACATTTTCGTTTTGGCAATCCAAAACTTTTTGTACGGCGTGTTTCATACTCTCTGGACTCATGAATTGTCCTTTTTTCAAGTTGACTACTTTTCCAGTTTTGGCAGCAGCTACAACCAAGTCCGTTTGTCGAACCAAAAAAGCTGGAATTTGCAACACGTCTACATAAGCAGCAGCCATAGCCGCGTCCTCATTAGTATGAATATCAGTTACAGTTGGAACACCAAAAGTTTCAGAAACTTTTTGAAGAATTTTCAAAGCTTTTTCGTCCCCAATTCCAGAAAAGCTATCAATTCTAGAACGGTTGGCTTTTTTGAAAGAACCTTTGAATACGTATGGAATTTGCAATTTGTCAGTGATGCCAACCAAACGCTCTGCTATACGCAAAGCCATTTCTTCTCCTTCAATGGCGCAAGGACCTGCTAAAACAAAGAAATTACCACTATCGGTATGCTTAATTTGCGGGATATGATGTATGTTCATTTTTTTAAATTTTGTGTGCAAAGGTAATTAGCTTTTGCGATTTTTGATTAAAAATAAAGGGGAAATATTGTTTTTAGAGTTGTAGTTAAGAAAGTCTTAAGCATTGCAGCAAACGCAAACTAATTTTTCTTCAAGCTAAACCCAACAGGAACCATCAATTGGCCTCTTTCATAGATGTTCAAATACAATAAAATTGGCTTTTTAAGTCCTTCCCATTTTATTTCATAGACATCTAGAAATCCAGCACCCATTTCCGTGTTTTTTGAAGGGAAAGGACAACAACTTTCTAGTTTCGAAAAAGTAATTGCTTCCCCGTTTGGCCCAGCCAAAGCATTCAAAAAGCGCTGCTGATTGATGACATCGTCTTTGGTACCACGATAAAAGATATTAATTGGATAATCTTTGTCATACCCATACTTTTTGTCTTTACTGAATTCCGTAATGACAAAAGTATTGTTCTTGGTAAGTTTCGGTATTGGCGCATTGTTGTCCACATTTTTCAAAGTCGATTTGGTACTGATGCAGGAGGCAAATAGAAAAAGACTAGCCACTAGTCCAAAGATTTTTTTCATAATTAGAAGTTATAATTTTGTATTCTTTTCAAGTGTTTCGGGTAGATACGCTGTTTGGGTCAAGCAAGAATGATACCAACTTTGTAATGCTTTTCAAAAGCAAATATAAACACTTTACATTTTACTACTCGAGATTATTTCTGTTTTTGAGAGTAGGAATTTCAAGTTTGTAAGATGACATATTTTAGAGGCAGTAAAAGGTTTTCTAGGGCAATAAAGGCCAAATCTCCGCTATACTCGAGCCTTTTACTTTGCAGTAGAGTAAAAACAGCAAATGTAGGGTAGGCAAACTTTGTTTTGAATTACGCTCAGAATTTTCAAGATGCGATTTTAATTCAAAAAAGCACTTTTTGTATGAAACTTAGATTTGCTTACTATCTTTGCCGAAAATTAAACAGTGTATATGGATTTTATTTCTCAAACTTGGGCGTGGTACGTTTCTGGTTTTATCATCGGATGTGTCATGCTTCTTTTAGTGTATTTTGGAAAAACATTCGGCATGTCTTCTAATCTTCGTTCTTTATGTACCTTGGCTGGTGCGGGCAAAAAAGTGCCTTTCTTTGATTTTGATTGGAAAGCCTCCCGCTGGAATTTAGTCGTGGTACTAGGTGCAATGCTAGGTGGTTTTGTGGCGGTACATTATATGAGTGCTCCAACCAACGTAGCAATCAATCCTCAAACTGTCGAGCAATTGGCAACGCTAGGAATAGATGCTCCGAATGGGAAATTAGTGCCTGATGCGCTTTTTAGCAGTTCGGTGTTTCAATCTCCAAAAGGAATAGCGCTATTGCTTTTAGGTGGTTTTTTAATTGGTTTTGGCTCTCGTTATGCCGGTGGCTGTACCTCAGGACATGCTATTACAGGCTTAAGTAATTTGCAATTGCCTTCGCTCAAAGCGGTAATTGGTTTCTTTATTGGTGGTTTAATTATGGCGCATCTCTTGTTGCCTTTACTTTTAAAATAATTATGTTATGTTCAAAGCTTTAAAATACCTTCTCGTTGGATTTTTATTCGGAATTGTTTTAACGAAATCGGAAGCCGTTTCTTGGTACCGTATTTACGAGATGTTTCACTTTCAATCCTTTCACATGTATGGAATAATTGGCGTTGCCGTAGCCACTGGATTAATCGGAATGCAATTGGTGAAACGGTTTCAAATCAAAAATATCAAAGGGACGCTTATGCAAGTTGAAGACAAAGAAAAAGGGTCAGCTCGCTATTGGATTGGAGGCATTCTTTTCGGCTTAGGATGGGCCCTTGTAGGCTGTTGTCCTGGACCTATCTTTATATTACTAGGCGCTGGCTTTTTCCCAGTGGTGCTAGTGCTATTGGGAGCACTTTTAGGAACTTTTGTCTATGGATTGACAAAAGACAAACTACCTCATTAAGCTTCTGAATAGAATTTTAGTTAAAAATTGATAAAAAAAGTAGTCTTTCTATGCTGAAAAGACTACTTTTTTTGGTTTAGGCGAAGTATACCTGAAACAATAAAGAACTGTGCCAAGATGTAAGTGCTCATAATCCAAAAACCAGATTGAGCTAATGGTTGGTAAAATTTATTAATAGCCAAAATACTGTCCGAAAGCACAAAGAAAATGGCACCTGCTAGGATAAAATAAGCAGCTGGTTTTTCCCAAGTCAAACTTCCTTTATAAGCAACAAAGAGCATTGTAGTAATAACTGCAGCGTAAACCATTACAGGGATTTGCAAAGGACCTAATTTCGGAAACAATAGACCAACCATACCAAAGAAGTAGCCAAGAATCAGGATAGCTCCTAGATACAAAGCAACGGAAGTACCTTTAAGTGCTGATTTGGGTTGTCTGCTAAAAAGGATAATGTAAAGGATGTGAGAAAGTAAAAAGGAAACCAATCCCAAAATGAAATAAATTTCGGCTTTGTCTACAAACATCAAAATGATGTCTCCTATCCAAGAAAACAATAAAGCGCTAAGCAATAATTTTTTGCCTTGGAAATCGGCTGTAAGGAGAACCGTAGCTAGCAAAAAGGGCAACAAAAAAGGCTTTAAATACCAATTAACAGTATCTAGTCCAATAAAAGGTAATAATAAGTAGAGTAGGCTAAAAATAAGGTAGCTGTTAAAGATGCTGTTTGTTTTCATAAGACACAAGAAGTAATAAGCAGTCTATGCGACTACGGAATGGAAATTAAATTAGTTTGGAATAAAACCATTAGGTGAAATTGTTTTTTAACACTTCTATGCTTCAGTTCTAGATAGAAGCATAGAATTTATAGTTTTTAGAAAGATAAATAGATGTTTTACTAATTGCATAGCTTATCTATTGTGGGAAATAGTGCTATTTCTGTTTTTTCTTAGTTGATTTGCTTTTAATCTATGCTGCTCCTATGTGGTTAAATTTTGTTTAATTAGAATTTCACCCAACGGGTTAAAATATGTTAAAGCAACTAGGCGAGTGCTATTTTTTCTTTTTCAAAATCAACAGCCACAAAGTAAATGCTCATAGCAAGGGAAATCGAAAAATACCCAATTAAAATAAAGGTACTCATGGGTAATAAATGGGTCAATCCAAACCAATCACCATAAAAATAGAGCAGCCCCATAGCAAAAAGGAATCGTAAAGCTTCCCAAAATACAGCCGTTTTTCGGGCATCCATCAATTCTGTGTAACTGTATACGGTTACAAAGATAAAGGCCCCATACACAAACACGTGCGGTAAGCCAATCGTCCCTATTGAATCATACATATAGGTTATCAAAAGCAAAGTAACCAATGCTTGAAAAATAGACCAGTACATCAGTTTTTTAGAATGCTGAGTCCCATATTTTTCAAAATGATAGACGTCGTTAATTTTAGTAACAGGATATTTTTCTTCAAAATTTTCTGGACGCCAACCGGTTGGTTTGAACCAAATGGTGAGTTTGTCTTTCCAATTTTCGGCACGCCAAGCATCCGAAATAAGCAATCCTAAATGCTGAAAATTAATTCGGATAGGGTTCCAAGTTTGTGCAGGTCGGGTAATTCCAAAAACAGGAGGGACTTCATCCAATTCTTCTTGGAAGGTACCAAAGAGTTTGTCCCAAAAAATGAAGATTTGGGAATGATTCTTATCAATATATTCTGGATTGATGGCGTGATGCACTCTATGATGAGAAGGTGTAACCAAGATTTTTTCTAAAAAGCCCATTTTTTTGATATGTTTGGTATGATACCAAAACTGCAAGAACAAGTGAATGGGTAAGGTAACGGCAATTACCACCGAGGGAACTCCCAAAACTGCGGCAGGAATAAGTAAAAAGGTAAAAAGATTGACAAAGCTTGAAATGGTTTGACGCAACGCACAAGCCAAATTGAATTCCTCGCTACTGTGATGAATAGCGTGTTTGTTCCATAAAAAATTAATTTGATGTGCCCATCGGTGCGACCAATACCCATAAAAATCAATACAAATAAAGGCAATGATATACGCCCAAACAGTGGCTTCCAAATGAAATAAGGCAATATGGGATTCAAGCCATTCATAAGTTAGAATGGAAATACTAATGCCCAAAACATCTTTAACCGAATTGGTCATTCCTGAACTTACACTTGAAACGGTATCCATATAAGGTGCAGTGTCATAGCCTTTAAAATGCCCGTAGATTTTTTCAATCGCAATGAGTAGTAAAAATATAGGCATTACAAATACTAATATTTTGCCGTATTCTTCCATAAAGTACTTTTTTTTTATCAAATATATAAAAAAGAAAAAGCAGAACTACCAATTGTATTGATAATTCTGCTTTTTTATGAAAGTTTTTTTCTTAGACTATTTCAGCGTTTAAGCCTGCGGCTAATAGTTTCGTGCACTGCGGTTTTAATTTGTCATAAGGCCCTGTTTTTACAGTACATTTTCCGTTATAGTGAATGATTAACGAACATTGTTCTGCTTGTTCAGGGGTGTGGTCACAAACTCGAATTAAAGTCTCAATTACGTGGTCAAAGGTGTTTACATCGTCATTGTATACTATAATTTCATTGTTGAGTCCCATCAATTCCTTGATATTGACTTTTTCTCTTACTTTTTCTTTAGTACTCATAATGCTGTGTTTTGATACTAGGAATGGTGTAAAATGATTACTTGTTATATTTAAGCGAAACCCAGTTGTTTCTTTGAAGTTTTTTTACAAAAGTTAGTCCTTTTTCAGTACAAGAAGCGTCTAGGAACGGAATGTCTTCTTCGTAAAAACCACTCAATAATAAGGTTCCTTTTGGATTCAAACAATCAACATAACTTTGCATATCGTTCAATAAAATGTTTCTGTTGATGTTCGCAATTATCAAATCGTATTGTTTGCCAGCGAGTAAAGCGGCATCACCTTCGTAAACGCTAATATGTTCGCAATTATTGCGTTGTGCGTTTTCAATGGAATTCAAATAACACCAATTGTCGATATCAATCGCGTCAATGGGTTGAGCCCCTTTCATTTCGGCTAAAATGGCCAAAATAGCAGTACCACATCCCATATCTAGTGTTTTTAAACCGGCAACATCCATATCGAGTAGGTGCTGAATCATCATATGTGTGGTTTCGTGATGGCCTGTACCAAAACTCATTTTCGGTTCGATGACAATATCAAATTCGGCATCTGTTTTTGGGTGAAATGGAGCGCGAACGTGACAGTTTCCGTCTACATCTATAGGTTCAAAGTTTTTTTCCCATTCTTCGTTCCAATTGATTTGTTCGATTTCTTCGAAGGTATAGCTAATCTTGAATTCTTCGGATTGTAGAATGAAAATATCCTCTAAAATAGTTTCGTCCCAAAGGTCTTTTTGAACGAAGGCGTCAATTCCTGTTTCAGTTTCAGTAAAGCTTTCAAATGCTTTTTCGCCCAACTCGGCAATTAGAATTTCTGAACCTAATTCTTTGGGTTCAATAGTAAAATGGTATCCTATGTAACTATTTGACATCTTTCAATTTTTTTGCAAAGGTACTATTTCTGTAATGAAGCTACGTTAAAAATATCAAAAAGCTATTATCTTGATTATTAGGAATAAAACCAAAAAAGCAACAATGCTGCTCCTTAGCCTTGATCGCAGCGGCATCCTTTGTCTTTTTTCTTTAAAAAGACAAAGATATAGCGGAGAGCAAGTATCCTGCTAACAAATAAGCCTTTTGTTTTGTGCTCCTAAAAAAAGAAACCTCGACTTTGTTGTATCTGAAAGTCGAGGTTTTGTGATGGTTTGAGAACGGTTATTTTTTCTAAGCTTCTTCTTGTTGTTATTTTTTATCACATAGGAGAAGCATAGAAAATGTGGCTTTTTAAAAGAACAAATAGACGTTTTACTATTCACATAGCTGGTCTATGTGTGAAATAGTGCTATTTCTCTTGGTTTCTTTACTTATTGAGTGTTTGTATTTCTTTCAAATGATTTATTTTTTGTATTCGAGTAAATCGCCAGGCTCGCAATCTAAGGCTTTGCAGAGGGCTTCTAGGGTGCTGAAACGAATGGCTTTTGCTTTGCCTGTTTTTAAAATCGAAAGATTGGAGAGCGTTAAATCTACTTTTTCGGAAAGCTCGTTGAGGGACATTTTTCTTTTGGCCATCATTACATCTAGGTTGACTACTATAGGCATAATTATATGGTTAATTCGTTATCGGACTGGATTTCGATGCCTCTTTTGAAGATTTTTGCTATCAGAAACAAGATGATGCCCATAAAAAACCAAACATCGCCTCCGCCTACTGCGAATGTACTTAAGTCAGGAAGGGCAATGGGTTTTTCTTGCAACCACTTCAAGTAGTTGAGACCGTAATTAGAGAAAAAGGCGATTACGACACTTAAACCGCTTAAGGTTAAGAGAAAATGATACATTTTTGTGCTGAAGGGCTGATAAAGATTAAGGTTTTTATCGTGCAATAGTTTTACGATAACAAAAAAGAGTACGGCTTTTAAAGTTGTAACGATGCTTAACAGCAGCATCACTACACCATAATGTCCTGGGTCAAATTGATAGAGTGCTTTTAGACTTAAAAAATTGGCGTTGTACGAATTGATAGTGAAGGTGTAAATGCCATTAAAAATGTACATTCCCGACTCAATGCAAATGCCAACAAAAAGTAAAAGGGCTACATAAAATAGAATTTTGAGTAGCTGTTGGGTGCTAATTCTGATTTCCATAAAAGTTTGTTTTTTTGGGTTTATTGATTCAAAAATAATAAAAATTTATTGATAAACAATAAAAATTTATTATTTTAATTTATTTGAATGAAAACGGTAATTCAGAAAAGAGTGAAAGTGAAGGATTTAAAAAATGGGGTACGCCTAATGAAAACCCTTGTTTTTGCTGGTTTTTTTTCGGGGAATTTTGATAGTTTATTTTGGTTTTTAGACTAGCTTTTGCCATCGTTTTTCATTAATTTAGCGCCACAAAATAAAAAGAGAATGATTTCAGAAGCACAGTTTCAACAAGAGTTACAATTGTTTATTGCCAATGGTATTCGTGAAGATGTTGGTCCAGGGGATTACAGTTCCTTAGCTTGTATTCCGTCAACGGCCACGGGAAAAGCAAAATTGTTAGTGAAAGAAGATGGGATTATCGCGGGTGTTGCCTTGGCAAAAATGATTTTCAACTATGTTGACCCTTCCTTACAAATAGAAACTTTTATACAAGATGGAACACCTGTGCGTTATGGCGATGTGGTTTTTCACGTTTCAGGAAGTTCGCAATCTATATTAAAATCAGAGCGTTTGGTGTTGAATACGATGCAACGAATGTCGGCTATTGCGACAAAAACCAATAGCTATGTTCGTTTGTTAGCAGGTACGAAAACCCAAATATTAGATACTCGTAAAACTACACCGGGATTTCGTGCTGCTGAAAAATGGGCAGTAACCATTGGGGGAGGAGTGAACCATCGTTTTGCTTTGTACGACATGATCATGCTCAAAGACAATCATATTGATTTTGCTGGAGGCATCACAAAAGCTATCGACAAAACAAAAGCGTATTTAAAGGAAAACAACTTAGACTTAAAAATCATCGTCGAAGCTAGAGATTTAGCCGAAATTGAAGAAATTTTAAAGTCTGACGGTATTTATAGAATCTTGATTGATAACTTTAATTACGAGGATACTCGCAAAGCAGTAGCAATGATTAACGGCAAATGCCAGTCCGAATCTTCAGGAAATATCAACGAAACAACCATTAGTGAATATGCGGCCTGTGGAGTAGATTATATCTCTTCTGGAGCCTTAACGCACTCCGTGTACAATATGGATTTGAGTTTAAAAGCCATTTGATTGCATAAAAAAGATATTCAAATGACCCCAACAAATAAAGTTCCTTTTGAAATTTTAGTCAAAAACAAAATCAAAGCGAATGGCTTGGTTCGTAAATTGATGCATTTCTTGCAAAGCCAAAAACTCCTTTGGCTAGAAGAGGTTTCGCTATATGACTTCTTGCGTTCTTATATAGTGGGCGTTTTAAACGGAAAGTTAAACGTTAGGGCAGGAGCTATCGCGTTTAGTTTTTTTATGGCATTATTTCCTTTCGCTCTTTATATTTTAAACTTAATTCCTTATATCCCAATTCAAGGTTTTCAAACCGATTTTTTGCGATTTGTAGAACAAAGCGTGCCGCCCAATACCTATGATGCGATTGCTGGAATCATTGATGATATATTGAATAATAGTCACTCTGGCTTACTTTCTTCAGGTTTTATTTTATCAATTTTTTTAATGGCCAATGGTTTAAATGCTATCCTAGGAGGCTTTGAAGAGTCAAGGCACGTAACTGAGAAACGTGGTTTTATTGACCAGTACCTTGTGGCAATTGGAATGTCCATTTTCCTGTCTTTTTTGTTGATTTTTACAGTGGCCATTATCGTAGTTTTTGAAGTTTTCATCCAAAAATCGAAAATACAAGATGTACTAAGTGACAATATTCCGCTCATTCAACTCGGACGTTATTTGTTTCTTTCATTAATGATTTTGTTTACCACTTCTATTTTATTGCGCTTCGGAATCAAACAAAGACACAAACCCAAATTCATTTCAGTAGGTTCTGTTTTTACTACTATTTTAATCATTATTTCTTCTTACGGCTTTGGAATTTGGGTAGTAAAATTTTCGAAATACAACGAATTGTACGGCTCTATCGGTACACTTTTAATTCTGATGTTTTACATCTGGATTAACTGTATGTTGCTCTTGCTTGGTTTTGAGCTCAATGCAATTATTCAGTCCCACCGCAACCAAATAAAATCAAAAAAATCGTTATAGTTGTGTTATAAATACGACAAACTGTTTTATTTTTGAATAAATTTGAAATTCCAAAAGACCCTTTTTATAAAGTATAGAGTGTTCTTTTTGGTGCTATTTGCTTCGCCAGTTCGCGATGCTTGTGTCCTGCTGTACGCTATGTCTTGCTTGCTCTCTAAAGAAGAGACCAAACAAGGATGCCGCTTCCATCAGGGCTAGAAAAAATAAAAAAACCAAAAAATAAATAACAAATGAGAAAAATCATTCTAGTAGCAAGTGTTTTATGTTTTGCTGTAGTGACAACCGTTCGTAGCCAATCTGTAGTTGGTAAATGGAAAACCATCGATGACGAAACTGGTAAACCAAAATCTATTGTAGAGGTTTACGAAAAGTCAGGCAAGATTTATGGTAAAATTGTGGATATATTGGACCCACAAAAAAAAGACAAGCTATGTACTGAGTGTACGGGTGATGAAAAAAACAAACCTGTTTTAGGGATGGTTATTGTCAAAGGGCTTCAAAAAGACGCTGATGAATTCAACGGAGGTACTATTACAGACCCAGTGACAGGAAAGAAATACAAATGTTTTATTACTTTAGAAGGAAAAGATAAATTAAAAGTAAGAGGCTATATTGGTTTTTCTTTAATTGGAAGAACGCAATATTGGCACAGAGTAAAATAGTTTTTTACTTATAAGAGATACCCTTATAACTCAAAGTTCAGATTATAATTTGAAATAGAGTTCTAAGGGTATTTTTTTATTATTTTTGATGCCTAGCCCAATACAGTAACCATTCAAAAATTGTCGCTTGACAAAACCAAGTATCCCATGTTTTTTGTTGAAGTAATTTTGCCATTAGCCTTAGCTAAAACCTTTACTTATCAAGTCTCTGAAACCGAATACCATTTCATAAAAAAAGGTATGCGATTGGCGGTGCCTTTTGGTAAAAGTAAAATCTACACGGCTATTGCTATAGAGTTACATCGCAACGAACCTACCTTATACCAAGCCAAAGAAATTCATCAAATTTTGGACCACGAACCAATGGTTACAGGGGTTCAATTGCAACATTGGTTCTGGATTGCTTCCTATTATATGTGTGCTATTGGTGAGGTATACAGAAATGCCATACCCTCTGCTTTACTTTTAGAAAGTGAAACGGTAGTGACGGCTCAATCGGCTTCTATTGTCAACGAAACAGACTTGTCAGACGAGGAGTATCTTGTTTATCAGGCGTTACAGCAACAGAGCTCACTAAAAATTGATGATATTATTGCAATTGTAAATAAGAAAAATGTCTTTCCAATCATCCAAAAGTTGATGGATAAAAAGATATTGATTGTTCAAGAAGAAATCGTAGAGGCTTATAAACCCAAATTAGTGCGATACGTTCGTTTGCATCCGCAGTACAATTCGCAAGAGGGTTTAAGTGCTTTATTAGAACAGTTGAAAAACGCCAACAAGCAAAAAGAAATTGTACTTCAGTATTTCCAATTGCATGCTAGTGAAAAAAAGCCAATCCCAGTGAAAAAATTGGTTGAATCGGCTAAGGTAACTTCAACAGTTGTGAAGGCTCTAATTGATAAAGAGATTTTTGAGGAGTATTACATTCAACAAGACCGAGTAATGTACTCGGGTGAGGCTACTAAAAAGGAGTTGCTGTTGAGTAATGCACAACAAGAAGCTTTTGATGCCATACAAAACCAATTCTCTAATAGAGAGGTATGTTTGCTTCACGGAGTAACCTCTAGTGGGAAAACAGAGGTATACATAAAATGGATAGAAACTTTTCTAGCAACAGGAAAGCAAGTGCTGTATTTGTTGCCAGAAATTGCTTTAACGACGCAATTAGTTAGCCGTTTGCGATTGCATTTTGGTGATAAAATCGCTGTTTTTCATTCAAAATTCAACAACAATGAGCGTGTAGAAGTTTGGTATCAAGTATTGCAAAATGCTGAAAAAGCACAAATTGTTATTGGGGCACGTTCTGCACTGTTTCTTCCTTTTCAGCAGTTAGGAGCTATTATTGTAGATGAAGAACACGAGCAAACCTTCAAACAAATGGACCCTGCGCCACGTTTTCATGCTCGTGATGCAGCCATTGTTTTGGCTAATTTCCATAAAGCCAAAGTGCTTTTGGGGTCAGCTACACCAAGTTTAGAGACCTATTATAATGCGCAATCAGCCAAATACGGTTTGGTTACACTCAAAGAAAGGTTTGGGAAAGTACAAATGCCTGTAATTGAACTGGTAGATATTAAAGATAAATATTTGCGAAAACAAATGAAAGGACATTTTAGCGATACTTTAATTAATGAAATATCCACAGCTTTATCCTTAGGGGAACAAGTGATTTTGTTTCAAAATAGGAGAGGATTTGCTCCTGTCATTGAGTGCATGACTTGTGGTCATATTCCGCAATGTCCTCAGTGCGATGTGAGTTTAACCTATCACAAATTCAAAAGCCAGTTGCGTTGTCATTATTGTGGATATGCAATGGGCAAGCCTTCCAATTGTCATGCATGTTCTAGTATTGATTTGACGACTAAAGGTTTTGGTACCGAGCAAATAGAACTCGAGTTGGTGTCGTTATTTCCAAATGCCAAATGTGGGAGAATGGACCAAGATACTACAAGAGGAAAATACGGTTTCGAAAAAATAATAGACAGTTTCAAAAATCAAGAAATTGATATTTTGGTGGGTACTCAAATGCTAGCCAAAGGATTGGATTTTGATAATGTGAGCTTAGTGGGAATCATGAATGCGGATACGATGTTGTACCATCCCGATTTTAGGGCATTTGAACGTAGTTTTCAATTGATGACTCAAGTAGCTGGGAGAGCGGGACGTTCGGAAAAGCAGGGAAAAGTGATAATACAAACGTATAATCCTTTGCATAATACCATTCAGCAAGTAACACAAAATGATTACGAAGGAATGTTTAAGGAACAGATGTATGACAGACAAATTTATAAATACCCACCTTATTTTAGATTGATTAAAATTACGCTCAAACATCGTGATTTTGATAAGCTAAAGGAAGGAGCAATGTGGTTGTATCAAGTAATGAGTCAAGCGCTAGATATGCCGGTTTTAGGTCCAGAAGAGCCCGCCATCAACAGAATAAGAAACGAGTACATCAGAACCATTATGGTGAAAATTCCTCACACACAACCTATTGGTAGTACTAAAACTAGATTACAAAAGGTACTCAACAGTTTTGAAGCTGTTGCAAATTATAGAGCGATAAAAGTAGGGGTGAATGTAGATTTCTATTAAAAGTAATGACCCTATAAAATAGAAAGGGCTCTAATTAAGTCTTCTTTTTTGTTGCGACTTAAAGGGATTTTAGTAACCCCGATTTCAGCAAATTTGCTATTGAAACGGTCAATTTTGTCAATGTTAACGATGTAGGATTTGTGAACCCGAATGAATTTTTCTTTGCTCAAATCGTTTTCAAAGGCTTTCATTGTGGAAAGCACTAAATTACTATCATCTTCAGTAACAACTCTAACGTAATCACCGTAGGCTTCTATCCATTTAATCTTAGAAGTGAAAATTTTCGATTTTTTTAAATTGCTTTTGATGAAAATGTGTTCTCCTTCTTCTTCTTTATTGTCTGTTCTAAGTAAATGTAAATCTATGGCTCTTTTTACAGAAGCATTAAATCGCTCAAGAGCTATGGGTTTTTGTAAATAATCGGTAGCATCGTAATCAAATGCCTTCATCGCATATTCTGCTTTTGAAGTGATGAAAATGATTTGAGGCTTCGTTTTTAAACCATCCAAAAAATCAAACCCACTGATTACAGGCATTTCAATGTCAAGAAAAATCAAATCAACGGTATGTATAGACATACAATTTTTAGCTTCAATTGCATTAGAAAAGTCCCCAATCAAGTGCAAATGTTGATGATTATTAACTAATTTAGCTATGATCATTCGTTGGATGGAGCTATCATCAACAACAACACAGTTTAGTTTCATAATTAAGCTTTTTTAATTTGGATAGGTAAATATATTTTTTTTTTGAGTAGCAAAGCAAATTTACAAACATTATTTTCGCACTTTGTCGATTATTTCAAATATTCATTTGTGTATTCAAATAAAAAAACTACTTTTGCACCCAATTTAACAAATAAATATATTATTTATGAATCATTATGAAACTGTTTTCATTTTAAATCCCGTTTTATCTGAGGTTCAGGTGAAGGAAACAGTAAGCAAATTTGAAGAATTTCTTACTAGTAGAGGAGCTGAAATGGTATCGAAAGAAGATTGGGGTCTTAAAAAAATGGCTTACGAAATTCAAAACAAAAAAAGTGGTTTTTACCATTTATTCGAGTACAAAGTAGCTGGTGAAGTTTTACTTCCATTCGAAACCGAATTTAGACGTGACGAGCGTGTAATGCGTTTCTTAACTGTTGCTCTAGACAAACATGCTATCTCTTGGGCTGAAAGAAGAAGAGCAAAACTTAAATCTACTAAAGCTTAATTATCATGGCAACATTACAACAATCTGCTTCAGGAAAAAAAGACGGAGATATCAGATATCTAACGCCTTTGAACATAGAAATCAACAAAACTAAAAAGTATTGTCGTTTCAAAAAATCAGGTATCAAATATGTAGACTACAAAGATGCTGATTTCTTATTGAAATTTGTAAACGAGCAAGGTAAAATCTTACCTCGTCGTTTAACTGGTACTTCTTTGAAATACCAAAGAAAAGTGTCTGTAGCCGTGAAAAGAGCTCGTCACTTAGCTTTAATGCCATATGTGGCTGATTTACTAAAATAATAATTAATTAATAGTTGTTGGTTTTCGGTCAAATGAAACCTAACTTCTGCAATATAAGGACAACAACATGGAACTTATTTTAAATAAAGACGTACAAAACTTAGGTTTTAAAGATGATATCGTAACTGTAAAAAATGGTTACGGACGTAATTACTTGATTCCTCAAGGATTCGCACATTTAGCAACTGCTTCTGCAAAGAAAGTATTGGCTGAAAACCTAAAACAAAGAGCGCACAAAGAAGCTAAAATCGTTGCTGATGCTAAAGCTACTGCTGAAGCATTGAAAGCATTAGAAATTAAAATCGCTGCAAAAGCAGGTGGTGAAAAATTATTCGGTTCTATTACCAACATTGACATTGCTGCTGCTTTAGCTAGTGCAGGTCAAGAAATTGACCGTAAATTCATCACTAGCGGTATCGTAAAACGTATCGGAAAATACAGTGCATCTATCCGTTTACACAGAGATGTAATTGTTGAAATTCCTTATGAAATCGTACCTGAGAAAGCATAATTTCAGCTTTAAAATTATAAAATCCCGATACGTTTTATGAACGGAATCGGGATTTTTTTTATTTTATAGAACGGATACGAAGTAAAAGTGTTTTAGGTTAAATCATAATAAAATGAAATATACAAGACTTACAAAAGAACAGTTCGAAGAGTTGCACCAAGAGTTTACGACTTTTTTAGCAACTCAGTCGATTGATAAAGCAGAATGGGATACCATTAAAAAAGAAAAACCTGAGGTGGCCGAACAAGAACTGGACGTTTTTTCAGATTTAATCTGGGAAGGGGTACTAACGAAAGCGCAGTTTTTAGAACATTTTTCTAAAAATCATATTTTCTTATTTCAATGCTTTGATACGGAAGTAAAATCAATTGTTCTGAAATCTTTGGTTCCAGAAGTTGACTTTTTGACCAAAGAAGGACTACAATGGCTTTCTGATAATATGTTTACAGAAACAATTGAAATGAAAGTGGGTAAAAAAGTATTTACCGAGGAACGAAATTATTCCTTGTTTCAATTGATTCAACAAGGCGCTTTTCTAAGCGATGGTCAATTGTTCAATCAAATTAATACAATTATAGAATCGTAAAACTATTTTATAAAGTATAAATTGGCTATTTTAGTACCTTATTTGAAAAACTAAAATAGCCATTTTTATTTCATGAATATTCAAGATACGATTCAGCAGTTGCGCTCCGAATTAGACCAACACAATTACAACTATTACGTGTTGGACCAACCTCAAATTTCGGATTTCGAATTTGACCAAAAATTAAAAGAACTGCAAGCCTTAGAAGCGGCACATCCCGAATTTTTTGATAGCAATTCTCCAACTCAAAGAGTAGGTGGGGCAGTTACTAAAAACTTCCAAACGGTGGTGCACGATTACCGTATGTATTCTTTGGACAATTCATATTCTAAAGAAGATGTAGTGGACTGGGAAACCCGAATTCAAAAGGTGTTGGGTAATGTTCCTATTGAATATACTTGTGAATTAAAGTACGACGGCGCTTCCATTAGCATCACCTATGAAAACGGTCAATTGTCTCGCGCTGTCACTCGCGGTGATGGTGTTCAGGGTGATGATGTGACGAACAATATCAAAACGATAAAATCAATTCCTTTGCAATTGAAAGGGAATTATCCTGCTCACTTTGCTATTCGCGGTGAAATCATCTTGCCTTTCGCTGGTTTTGAAAAAATGAACCAGGAATTGATTGAAATTGGCGAGACTCCTTATGCTAATCCTAGAAATACCGCTTCTGGAAGTTTAAAATTACAAGACAGCGCAGAAGTTGCCAAACGTCCATTGGATTGCTTGTTGTACTCTTTGGTTGGAAATAATTTGCCTTTTCAATCACAGTTTGAAGGGCTACAAGCGGCCAGAGACTGGGGATTCAAAGCGCCAAAGGAAGCAAAATTAGCCAAAAACTTAGACGAAGTTTTTGAGTTTATTGCCTATTGGGATGTACACCGTCACGAGCTTCCTTACGAAACAGATGGGGTAGTAATCAAAGTAAATGCTTTGTCGTATCAAGAGGAGTTAGGATATACTGCAAAATCTCCTCGTTGGGCGATAGCTTATAAATTCAAATCAGAACAAGTTAGTACCAAATTAAATTCAATTTCGTATCAGGTAGGGCGTACAGGTGCCATTACTCCAGTTGCGAATTTGGAGCCTGTACAATTGGCAGGAACTGTAGTCAAACGCGCTTCCTTGCATAACGCTGACCAGATAGAAAAATTGGATATCCGAATTGGAGATACGGTTTTTGTAGAAAAAGGTGGAGAGATAATTCCAAAAATCATTGCTGTTGACTTCGAAAAGCGTCCTGAACAGTCGGAAGTAACGCACTATATTACAAATTGCCCTGAATGCCAAACAGCTTTGGTACGTTCAGAAGGCGAAGCGAATCATTACTGTCCAAATTTTTATGGTTGTCCTCCGCAAATTATTGGTAGAATTCAGCATTTTATTTCTCGTAAGGCAATGGATATTGAAGGTTTAGGAGGAGAAACAGTGGCTTTGTTATACAATAACGGTTTGGTACATAATTATGCCGATTTATATGATTTGACAGTGGAGCAAGTGTTGCCGCTGGATAGAATGGCTCAAAAATCTGCAGAAAATTTAGTGAATGGCGTAGCCAAATCAAAGCAAATTCCTTTTGAAAGTGTTTTGTTTGCCCTGGGTATTCGCTTTGTTGGTGAAACGGTGGCTAAAAAATTGGCAAAGCATTATAAAACAATTTCGGCTTTAGAGCAAGCTACTCTTGAAGATTTGATTTTGGTGGATGAAATTGGAGAACGTATTGCCAAAAGTGTAATCGAATTTTTTGAAAATGAAGAAAATCTTGAAATTATTGAGCGCTTGAAATCAAAAGGGGTGCAAATGGAAATTGTTGAAAAAGTAAATCCTAATGCTACGACCAAGTTTTTGGGTAAAACCTTTGTGGTCTCAGGTGTTTTTGAGCAATTTTCTAGGGATGATTTAAAGAAAGCTATTGAAGATAATGGCGGTAAAGTAGGAAGTTCTATCTCATCGAAAACGGATTATGTGGTAGCGGGAGATAATATGGGACCTTCTAAATTAGAAAAAGCTACCAAATTGGGAGTTGCTATTGTATCTGAACAAGATTTTATCAATATGCTTGAAGCATAGTTTTGTTCCGAATAAAGTGATAGTTGTTCTCTGTTTTCAATCATAGTTGAATAGGTCGTACTGCTTCAATCATAAAAAAAAAGCACCTTTTATTGGTTTAAAAGGTGCTTTTGTATTTTATAGTAACAAGTTATTATACCACAATAGCTTTTCCTTTGGCGATATTTTGTTTGTTACTGTCAAAATAGAAATCAATTCTTCCAAGGTGAATACCGTAACAACCAACTTGGTTAACCAGAACTTCTTGGCCTGCAGCGTTTTTTACGACGGTAGGTTTGTCTAAAAAAGTGTGGGTGTGACCACCAATAATCAAATCAATGTCTTGTGTTTTTTGGGCCAATTTCAAATCAGATATTTTGTTTTCGTCACTTTTCTTATAGTCATACCCTAGGTGCGATAAGCAAATTACCAAGTCGCATTGCTCTTCTTTTTTTAGAATGCGACTCATATCCTGAGCAATTTCTATGGGGTCACGATAAACTGTTTCTTTGTAGTTTTTTTTATCGACCAATCCTTGTAGTTCAATTCCTAGTCCGAAAACTCCAATTTTGATTCCGTCTTTTTTGAATAGTTTGTATGGCTTTATGTGGGTGTCTAGCACTGTATTCTTGAAATCATAATTGGCTGAAACAAAATCAAAATTGGCATTGGGCAATTGGGCATAAAAGCCCTCAATACCGTTGTCAAAATCATGATTGCCTAAAGTAGCTAAGTCATAGTGCATCATACTCATCAATTTCAACTCCAATTCCCCACCATAGTAGTTAAAATAGGGTGTTCCTTGGAATACATCTCCAGCATCCAATAACAAAACGTTTGGATTTTCTTTTCGAATCGATTCGATTAAAGCAGCTCTTCTTGATACACCTCCCATATTCGCATTTCGAGGGTCGTCTGCTGGAAAAGGGTCAATGTGACTATGAACGTCATTCGTATGTAGGATAGTTATTTTTTTTATTTCTGGCTTTGTAAAACTCATTAGAGGCAAACTTGGTAATGCTAATAAGGCAGAACTAGCAGCGGTTTTTTGAATAAAATCTCTTCTTTTCATTTGATATTTTTTTACGTCGTAAAGGATTTTTGGTTTAAAATTTATTCTACTGCAACTCGAACTTCTGTTAGCACGGGAATGGTTTTGATTTCCTTGAAATAATCAATAAGCACATTACGTAATTTATAATTCAAGTCATACGTTTGGATTCCTTTTTGGAAAAAAGTCATGTCGTCTCCTCCGTTAGCCAAGTAATCATTGGTGGCAACATAATAAACTTTTGAGATTTCGATTGGGTTTCCTTGTATTTTGATGTCTTTTGGTTGGTTGTTTTTATCAATAGTGAAAGTCAAACCAGATAGCGGTTGTGCTTTTTGTGTTTTGATAAAATAACGAATCATATCCATTACTGTTTCTCCGTTCATAGCTATGACTACCAAGCTATTTTCGAAAGGCATAATTTGAAAAGCAGTACGAGGCGTTACATCACCTTTAGGTAAGGCAGCACGAATGCCACCGTGATTCAGGATGCAAATATCTATTTTCTTTTTTTCGCGAGCATACAAAATAGTATTCCCTCGAGCTACACAAGCATCTGCCATTAAGTTGCCTAAGGTAGACTGCCATTTTCCAGTGCTTTTGTCTATAGTTTCTGGACAATAAGCAATAACCGAATTTAAATCGGCAGCAATTTTTTCTCTATAAGGTGCAATATACTGTTCTATACTAGGTGTACTAGTGTATTTGTCAGTTATTGGAAGACGTTTTCCCTCGATTTTTGTAACGGAATACGGAGTGGAAGCACATGAAAGAATTAAAAAAAATGTTAAGAATATAACAAAAAGTTTTAAAACACCATTATACTTTTTTAAATTTACCATTTGTAATGCGACTTAATTAATTAATTTTGAACCTCAGTAAAAGTAGTATGTTTTTGAATTATTTTAAAGATTATTTCTTAAAAAAGAAATTAAAAAACTACCTATCAAATGTTGGTGTTTTAACATCTGATAATAAGGTTCAAACAGTAGGGATTCTCGTAGATGAAACTGCTTTTTTTCAGACAGTAGCACTAAAAGAAGCATTGGTTAAAGCTGATTTTTTGGAAAAGAACATTGCAATTATCGCGTTCAATGCAAATACGAAGAAGAATCAACTCAGTAACTATCCGGTTTTTAGTTGGGAACACATCAATTGGAGTTTTCAAATCCAAGAAACTTCGGTCTTAGATTTCATTCAAAATCCTTTCGATGTATTAGTGAGTTATTATGATACAAATAACAGTTTCTTACAATGGATAACGTACCAATCTAAAGCAAGTTTTAAAGTTGGATTCTTTAGTGTTGATAAACGTTTGAATCATGTACTAATTGACACTGTGGCACAAAATTACAAGCAATTCGTTCAAGAATTTGTTCGAATTTTACATTTATTTAATAAAATTTAATACCGTTATGCAAGCATTAATAGGCACGGGAGTTGCATTAGTAACACCTTTTAAATCAGATTTTTCAGTTGATACCGAGGCGTTGAAAAATATAGTGAATTTCTCTATAGAAAATGGAATCGAATATCTGGTGGTAATGGGGACTACTGCAGAAAATGCAACCCTAAGTGCAGAAGAAAAAGAACTAGTAATCAATACAGTGGTTGAAGTCAACAATGGGAGACTTCCTTTGGTTCTTGGTGTAGGAGGAAACAATACTTTACAAGTGGTAAACGAATTGAAAACAAGAGATTTCTCTGCTTTTGATGCTATTCTTTCCGTTTCTCCATATTATAATAAACCGACTCAAGAAGGAATCTATCAGCATTTTAAAGCAATTGCAGAGGCATCTCCAATCCCAGTAGTTTTATACAATGTACCAGGAAGAACGTCAAGCAACATGTTACCATCAACGGTTCTTCGCTTGGCAAATGACTTCTCTAATATTGTTGGAATCAAAGAAGCAGCTGGTGATTTAGTGCAAGCCATGAAAATCATTCAGCATAAACCCAAAGATTTCTTGGTTATTTCGGGCGACGACATGATTGCTTTACCAATGGTTTTGGCCGGTGGAGCAGGGGTAATTTCAGTAATTGGTCAAGGTTTTCCAAAAGAGTTTTCAGAAATGATTCGCCTTGGATTGAATAAAAAAGTAGACGCCGCTTTCGAAATCCAATACAAAATTGCTGATAGTATTGACATGATTTTTGAACAAGGAAACCCTGCTGGAATAAAAGAAATATTCAAAACGCTAAAAATCGCTGAAAATGTAGTACGTCTGCCACTAGTTCCTGTTGATGAAGCACTTTCTGAAAGAATCCAACATTTTGTTAAAAATTTTTAAAAAAAGATGCTCAAAAAGTAAGCTTTTTTTTAAATAAAAATATATTTTGTAGTCGCTAAATTAATAACTAAATTTGCCACCCAAAGTTAAGTTGGATTTATAACTATTTGGTGCTAAATTGTAATAAAAGTAAAATAAATGAAGAAAATAGTCGCATTGTTACTACTAACGCTAGCTTTAGGTTCTTGCGGAGAATATCAAAAAGCCTTAAAATCGGAAGATGTAGCTGTTAAGTATGAGTTGGCTGAAAAACTTTATGATGCAGGGAAATACAGTAAAGCAATTCGACTTTTTGAACAAATAGCACCAGCATACAGAGGGAAACCTCAAGCAGAGAAAATGTTCTACATGTATTCTCAAGCGTACTATAAAACCAAACAATACTATTTAGCAGGATACCAATTTGAAAGTTTTGCTTCCAATTATCCAAGAAGTGAAAAAGTGCAAGAAGCGGCGTATTTAGGAGCAAAATGCTACTCTATGTTGTCTCCAGTTTACAGTTTAGACCAAGTGGATACTTTCAAAGCCATAGAAAAACTGCAAAATTTTATAGATACGTACCCTAATTCTGAATATTTGCCGGAAGCAAATAAGACGATGCGTGTTTTAAATGATAAAATTGAGAAAAAAGTATACGAAAATGCTATTGGTTACAATACCATTATGGATTATAAATCGGCGCTAATTGCCCTTGATTTATTCATAGCTGACTATCCTGGAACGGCATTAAAAGAAAAAGCGTTGTATTATAAATTGGATTCTGCTTACCACTTGGCAATTAACAGTGTTCCTGAAAAAATGGAAGAGCGTTTACAAGTAGCTAAATTAGCCTATACAACCTTAATCCGTTACAAAGCGGATACCGAATACAAAGAAAAGGCCGATGCGATGTTGGCGAAGATTGAAACAGATTTACAAAAATTTACTAAATAAATAAAGTCATGGATTTAAAGAAGACGAATGCTCCAGTAAATACAATTACCTATAACAAAACTGTAATTGAAGAACCAACTGGTAATGTATATGAAGCAATAACCATTATGGCTAAGAGAGCAAACCAAATCAATTCTGAAATTAAAAAAGAATTGACTGAAAAATTAGAAGAGTTTGCTACTTATAATGATAGTCTTGAAGAAGTTTTTGAAAATAAGGAACAAATTGAAGTTTCTAAGTTTTACGAAAAATTACCAAAACCGCATGCTCTTGCTGTTCAAGAATGGTTAGATGGTAAAATCTACCATAGAGACGCAAACAAATAATTAAGTATTGATGTCTGTTTTAAATGGCAAAAAGGTTGTACTAGGTATTTCTGGTGGAATTGCTGCCTATAAAACCGCTTCGTTAGTACGTCTATTTATAAAAGCAGGTGCTCAGGTCCAAGTGATTATGACACCTGCTTCTAAGGATTTTGTAACCCCATTAACATTATCCGTTCTATCAAAAAATCCCGTCTATTCTACTTTTTACGATAAAGAGGTTGCCGATTCTTTAGCTCCTTCCGAAGAAGCAAAAGAGTTGTGGAACAATCATGTAGAATTGGGACTTTGGGCAGATATAATGCTTATCGCTCCAGCTACTGCAAATACCTTGTCTAAAATGGCAAATGGTACTTGTGATAATTTGCTTTTAGCAGTTTACTTATCTGCTAAATGCCCTGTCTACTTTGCACCTGCAATGGATTTAGACATGTACAAACATCCTTCTACGCTTAATAGTTTTCAAAAACTTCTCGAGTTTGGCAACATAATGATTCCTGCAGAAAGCGGCGAATTAGCAAGTGGACTTTCAGGCGAAGGCAGAATGGCTGAACCTGAAAACATCATTGCTTTTATGGAAGCGCACATGCAACAGCAATTGCCTTTATACGGCAAGTCAATTTTGATTACCGCTGGACCAACTTACGAAGCCATAGACCCAGTTCGTTTTATAGGAAATCATTCTTCTGGAAAAATGGGGTTTGATATCGCCAATAGGGCAGCCGAATTAGGAGCCAATGTTTTTTTGGTGACTGGGCCTACACATTGTAAACCGCTTTACACTTCTATTCAGGTATTTCCTGTAGTTTCAGCAAAGCAAATGTACGAGCAGTGTTTCGAATGGTATGATAAAATGGATGTTGTCATCGCTGCTGCCGCAGTTGCCGATTACAGACCTAAAGAAGTTGCCAATCAAAAAATAAAAAAAGCAGCAGAAAATTTTGTCATCGAATTAGAAAAAACACAAGACATTCTTGCCGCTCTCGGTGCAGAAAAAAAACAGCAGTTCTTAATCGGATTTGCGTTAGAAACAGAAAATGAAATTGAAAACGCAAAAAGTAAGATTCAGAAAAAGAATTTAGATTTAATTGTGCTGAATTCTTTGCAAGATGAAGGTGCAGGCTTTGGTAAATCCACGAATAAGATTACCTTTATTGACAAGAATTTTACTGTAGAACCAATGGAACTAAAATCCAAAACTGCAGTTGCTGTCGATATTATGGATAAAGTGTGTGCTTATTTTAAATAAACACGCAGCTGTTGTAAAACAGTATACTTTTTCAATTTATTAGCCGTTTCTAATTAAAACAATACTTTTGAATATGCATAGAGTTATAGGAGTCTTTTTCTTGATTTTGTTCAATACCACCTTTTTGTTGGCTCAGCAATTGAATTGTTCGGTAGTTATCAACGCCCAAAAAGTTACGAATACCAATCAACAATTAATTAAAAATTTAGAGATTGCTCTTAATGAATTTGTAAATAAAACCGATTGGACGGGACAAACGCTAAAGCAAAATGAAAGAATAAAGTGTTCCATGTTTATTACGCTTTCTTCAGTCAATTCAGATCAATTTTCGGGCACCATTCAAGTGCAATCGTCACGATTAATTTACAATTCTACTTACAGTTCGCCAGTTTTTAATTTTAATGATAAAGATTTTAATTTTAGATACGTTGAATTTGAAAATTTAATTTTCAATCCATCAGTTTTTGAATCCAATTTGGTTTCTGTTATAGCTTATTATAGTTATGTTATTTTGGGTTTAAATATGGATACATTTGTGCCATTTGGTGGAAATGCGCATCTAGAAACAGCTCAAAATATTCTGAATGTAGCCCAACAAGGTGGTTATAAGGGCTGGAGTCAATCGGACGGGATACAGAATCGCTTTTTCTTGACCAATGATTTACTTTCTCCAACTTTTGCACCGTATCGTCAAGCTTTAGTCGAGTACCATCAAGGACTAGATTTGATGAGCACAGATTTGAAAGCGGCCAAAGAAAAAATTAAAGCGGCTATTCTAAATTTATCAAAAATAAACCAAACCCGACCAAATGCCTTTTTGACTAGGGTTTTCTTTGATGCCAAAGCCGATGAAATAGCTTCCATCTTCTCCGGAGGTCCTAGTATTACTATTGCTGATTTAGTTGAAACTTTAAACAAAATCTCTCCAATGAATGCTAGTAAATGGAGTCAAATTAAATACTAATAACTCCTCTATTTTTGCCGTATATTAGTAGCTTTATTTAAAATACATTTTAATGATTACGTCACTTTCTATCAAAAATTTTGCTTTAATAGATCAACTAACTATTGATTTTACAAAAGGGTTATCTATCATTACGGGTGAAACTGGAGCTGGTAAGTCTATAATTCTTGGAGCTTTAGGATTAGTTTTAGGAAAAAGAGCGGACTTGTCTTCTCTAAAAAACACGGAGGAAAAATGTGTTATCGAAGCGCATTTCGAGATTTCTAAATACAATTTGCAAGCTTTTTTTGAGGACAATGATTTGGATTATGAAGCGGATACCATTATTCGTAGAGAAATTTTGCCTTCAGGTAAATCAAGAGCTTTTATCAATGATAGCCCCGTTAATCTGCAAGAATTGCAAGAACTAAGCCTGTACTTAATTGATATCCATTCGCAACAACAAACCCAAGAATTGTCTGATGAGGCGGTACAATTTAAAATTATTGATGCAATTGCCGAGAATAAATCGGAACTTCTGAAATACCAAGAGGGGTTAAAAAAATACAAAACAGAAAAAGCGCTATTGGCTTCTTTGATAAAAAAACAAGGGGAGTCAATTAAAGAACAAGAGTACCATACTTTTTTATTAGAAGAATTGTTGTCAGCCAAACTTATGGATGGGGAACAAGAACAACTAGAAGAGGACTTTGAACGATTGAATAATGTGGAGACCATAAAGGAAGCAATTGACAAATCGCTAGCCATTGCAAATGAAGAAGAAATTGGAGTCTTGCATCATTTGAAAGAAATTAAAAGCACTTTTCAACGGATTACTCCTTTTAGCGCTAAATACCAAGAGTTGCAAGAGCGAATAAATAGTGTGATTATTGAATTTGATGATATTTGTTCCGAATTAAACCAACAGGCCGAAGTGGTGTTGAGTGATCCTGAAAAATTAGAATACACGAATCAAAAATTGCAACTAATCTATACGCTTCAAAAAAAGCATCAAGTGAAATCGGTAGCAGAACTATTGGAAATTCAGAACGAATTAGACCAATCATTACTATCAATTAGTAACCTCGATGCTGAAATCGAAAAAATAAAAGCTGAAATCACTAGTCAAGAGCAAGAGCTAGATGGGTTGGCAATGGTGATTCACGAAAAACGCCTTCAGTCAATACCAGTTTTGACTGCTAAAATGACGCAAATTCTTGAGAATTTAGGAATGCCCAATGTTCGTTTCAAGATTGATTTAAATCAAGTAGCAACGTATTTTGCCAACGGCAAAGAAGAATTGAATTTTTTGTTTTCGGCCAATAAAGGTGGAGATTTTGGTTTGCTTAAAAAAGTGGCTTCTGGCGGTGAAATGTCCCGTATTATGTTAGCGGTCAAAGCAATTTTGGCACAATACTCTAAATTACCGACCTTGATTTTTGACGAGATAGATACGGGTGTTTCTGGTGAAATTGCTATTCGAATGGGGGAAATTATGAAGCAAATGAGTGCTAATATGCAAGTTTTTGCAATTACCCATTTGCCCCAAATTGCGGCAAAAGGAGATTCGCATTTTAAAGTAGCTAAAAGTACAGTAGGAGAGGTGACTAACTCGGAACTGAAGTTGTTAACCGAGGAGGAAAGAGTACTTGAAATTGCGCAAATGCTTTCTGGAACCGTTGTTTCTGAGTCAGCCTTAAATCACGCCAAAGCCTTGCTGAACTAAAAAAATGGGCTATATTTGTCGATTAAATAATTAAATCAATATTAATACTAGTTTTTTTTACTTTAAAAAAAGAAATTTCGATACTATGATTATAGAACCAAGAATGAGAGGATTTATTTGTTTGACATCTCACCCAGATGGATGCGAACAAAATGTGAAAAATCAAATAGAATACATCAAATCAAAAGGAACTATTGAAGGTGCTAAAAAAGTGTTAGTGATAGGTGCTTCTACTGGATTTGGGTTGGCTTCAAGAATCACTAGTGCTTTCGGATCGAATGCTGCAACTATTGGTGTTTTCTTCGAAAAACCTGCTGCTGAAGGAAAAACGGCCTCTCCAGGTTGGTACAACTCTGCCGCTTTTGAAAAAGAAGCGCACAAAGCCGGTTTGTATGCGAAAAGTATTAATGGTGATGCTTTTTCTAATGAAGTGAAGCAACAAACGATTGATTTGATAAAAAAAGACTTAGGTCAAGTTGATTTAGTAGTTTATAGTTTAGCTTCTCCAGTGCGTCAACACCCAGTTACTGGTGTATTGCATCGTTCTACTTTAAAACCTATTGGAGGGGTTTATACAAACAAAACGGTTGATTTTCATTCTGGTAAAGTGTCAGATATTTCAATCCAACCTTGTGAAGGTGATGATATTGAAAACACCGTGGCTGTAATGGGAGGTGAGGATTGGTCTATGTGGATTGACGCTTTAAAAGCTGAAAACTTATTAGCAGATGGAGCGATGACTGTCGCTTATTCCTATATTGGACCGTCTTTAACAGAAGCAGTGTATAGAAAAGGAACAATAGGAAGAGCTAAAGACCATCTAGAAGCAACAGCATTTTCTATTGCGGATAGTTTGAAAGAAATCAACGGAAAAGCTTTTGTTTCTGTTAACAAAGCATTGGTTACTCAAGCAAGTTCAGCTATTCCAGTAATTCCATTGTATATTTCATTGTTGTACAAAATCATGAAAGAAAAAGGAATTCACGAAGGTTGTATAGAACAAATTCAACGTTTGTACAGCGAACGTTTGTACAGCAACGAGGGAATCGCTACAGATGACAAAGGTAGAATTCGTATTGATGACTGGGAAATGAGAGAGGATGTTCAGGAATTAGTGGCTAAGTTATGGCCAGAAGCTACAACTGAAAATCTAGCAGAAATTGGAGACTTAGCGGGATACCGTCATGATTTCTACAACCTTTTTGGATTTGAGTTCGACGGGGTAAATTATCAAGCAGAAGCCAACGAGTTGGTAAACGTACCTAGTATAGTTTAATAGAAAAAAACAAGAACACCTTATTTTAATTTTATATACAGTAAAAATTAAAATGAGGTGTTTTTTTATTGATAAAAAATAGATAGTTACAATGTACAATTTACTAAAAGGAAAAAAAGGAATTATTTTTGGTGCTTTAGATGAAAATTCTATTGCTTGGAAAACGGCTGAACGAGTGCATGAAGAAGGTGGGATTTTTGTTTTAACAAATGCTCCAGCTTCTATACGAATGGGAAACATTGATCAGTTAGCAAGCAAAACTGGTGCAAAAGTCATTCCAGCAGACGCTACTTCTGTCGCTGATCTAGAAAAATTAGTCGATGAAGCCATGGTTATTCTGGGAGGGAAAATCGACTTTGTATTGCATTCAATCGGGATGTCGGTAAATGTGCGTAAAGGCAATCATTACACCAATCAAAATTACGATTTTACCGAAAAAGGGTGGAACGTTTCTGCGGTTTCATTTCACAAAGTACTGCAAGTTTTATACCAAAAAGACGCTATGAATGAATGGGGAAGTATTGTTGCTCTATCCTATATGGCGGCGCAACGTGTTTTTCCAGATTACAACGATATGGCTGATAACAAGGCTTTCTTAGAATCGATAGCTAGAAGCTTTGGGTATTTCTTTGGTAAAAAATCAAAAGTACGAGTAAATACGATTTCTCAATCTCCTACCGCTACTAAGGCCGGACACGGTGTGAAAGGATTTAATGGTTTTATCAATTATTCCGAAAAAATGGCGCCACTTGGTAACGCCTCTGCTTTAGATTGTGCCAATTATACCGTTACCTTGTTTTCTGATTTGACACGCAAAGTAACCTTGCAAAATTTAATGCACGATGGTGGTTTCTCCAACGTAGGGGTAAGCCAAGAAATAATGGAAATGTTTGAATAAATAGTATCTTTGCACAACAATTCGAAATACTAATATTAATACCACCCTGTTTACTATGTTTTTTTCTTTAATTATTCCAGTATATAACCGACCGGATGAAGTAGATGAACTATTGATGAGTTTGTCTCAAATGGAGTATCATGATGTATATGAAATAGTAATTATTGAAGACGGATCGACTATCAAATGCCAAGAGGTATTGGAAAAGTATGCTGACAAATTAAATATTTCGTATTATTTCAAACCAAATTCGGGTCCTGGTGATTCTAGAAATTTTGGTATGGAAAAAGCAAGAGGGAATTATTTCATTATTTTCGATTCAGATTGTATTATTCCTGCAAACTATTTAATAGAAGTAGAGAATGCTTTAAAAGAGACCTATGTGGATTGTTTTGGTGGTCCCGATAAAGCTTTGGATAGCTTCTCGGACATTCAAAAGGCCATCAATTTTGCGATGACTTCTTTTTTGACCACTGGAGGTATTCGTGGCGGTTCAGAGAAAATTGGTAAATTCCAACCGCGTAGTTTTAATATGGGATTGTCTCGTAGAGCTTTTGAAGTCTCAAAAGGATTTGGAAATATTCATCCAGGAGAAGATCCTGATTTGTCAATTCGATTATGGGAATTAGGCTTTGAAACGAGATTAATTCCACAGGCATATGTCTACCACAAAAGAAGAATCGATTGGGAAAAATTTGCTATTCAAGTGAATAAATTTGGTAAAGCAAGACCAATTTTGAACAGTTGGTATCCAAAATACAGCAAACCAACCTTCTTCTTTCCGACTTTGTTTATTCTTGGACTAGGGGTCTCTATTTTTATGTACTTGTTTAGCCAAAATTTTGATTTTTTACTTCAATTGTATTTCATCTATTTTATTCTAATTTTTATTACGTCTTCTATTCAAAATAAAAATATAAAAGTCGGATATCTTTCCATGATAGCCGTATGGAAGCAGTTTTGGGGATACGGAACCGGATTTTTAGTGTCCTTTGTAAAAGTGGTGCTTTTGAAACAAAAACCGCAAGAAGCCTTTCCTGAATTATTTTTTAAAGTATAAATGACGGCTATCATTGGTTTAACAGGAGGTATTGGTAGTGGTAAAACTACAGTAGCTAATTTTTTCAAAGAATTGGGGGTTCCTGTTTATATAGCCGATGACGCAGGCAAAGAAGTAATGGAGTCCCAAGCCATACTTTCTCAAATTAAAGCAGTTTTTGGGGAAGCAATATTCGAATTGGGGGCCCTAAACAGACAAAAGTTAGCGGCTATTGTATTTTCAGATCAAGAAAAATTGCAACAACTAAATGCTATTGTGCATCCTGCCGTAGCAAATCACTTCAAACTTTGGTTATCCAATCACCAACATTTTCCATTTATCATTTATGAATCTGCAATCCTCTTTGAAAGCAAAGGAAATGAAAAATGTAATAAAATAATTACAGTTACTGCACCCTTGTCCGTAAAACTACAGCGGGTAATGGCTCGCGATACTGCTACTGAAGAGCAAGTTCTTTTGCGAATGAAATCCCAATGGTCAGACGATCAGCGTGTTGCGAAAAGCGACTTTGTAATTGAAAACATCGATTTAGAAAAGACAAAATCACAAGTTGTTAAAATTCTTAAAATTTTATAGATAAAACAATTTGAGGATATAATGTTAATATTTGGTTAATACATTATTTATTATATTGTTAAAATGTTAATTTTGTGACATGAATAGGATGTTTTTTAGATTATTGGTGCTGTTAATGAGTTTGTCCCTAATTGGTATAATTCTTGTACAAGTTTATTGGTTCAATTCCTCTTTTAACAATAATGATGAACAATTCAAATTTCATGTTAAACAAGTTATAGGGAATGTTGCTGAAAAATTAGAAAAGCAAGAGGCTTATAATTTTTATGACAGATACAATAAGCTAAAAGATAGTACCGGTAGAATTCCACAAAGAGAGGATATAATGGAGTTCACATTGGTTCAAAAAAATAAGAAAACCAATAAAACAATTGTCTATTCTAATAGTATCATTTCTGAAGATTATAAAATTAACCCGTCGTTCTCGAGTAAGAAAAAAGACGATTTAAAGTTTAAAAATTTTAACTCTAAGAGGACTACTGAAATTTATAATAACAATAGTATTGATAATTCTGGTTATCAGAAAAGCTTGATACCAGATGTGAAAATTGAAAAATCAGGGAATTTAGACATTCTTGATAACGCACAATTTGAAATTTCATACAAAGACATTGCTTCTGCAATGCCAATACAAGAAAGAGTTTCCAATGACGTTCTTAATAAGTTGATAAAAAAAGAATTAGATGAAAATGGAGTAAATACGCATTTTGAGTTTGGAGTATACAGTAACGGTTTGGCAACAAAAATACGTTCTGAAAACTTTAGCTATGACAAAGATGCTACGTATTCTACACCAATCTTTACTGATAATGAAGGAACAGAAAAATACAAACTACTAGTTACTTTTCCATATAAAAAGAAGTTTTTGTTGTCTGAATTGGTAAGTATCACGGTTTTGTCTATCATTTTCACGTTGATTATTTTAATTGCCTATACTTCTGCTTTGAATCAGTTGATTAGACAACGTCAAATTTCTGAGATTAAAACAGATTTTATCAACAATATGACGCATGAGTTCAAAACACCTATTGCTACGATTAATTTGGCTTTAGATGCGATACGTAACCCAAAAATCATTGAAGATAAAGATAAGGTGTTTAAATATCTCGAAATGATTCGAGACGAAAACAAAAGAATGCATGCTCAAGTAGAAAATGTGTTAAGAATCTCTAAACTGGAGAAGAAAGAATTAGACATTATCAAAGAGTCTAAAAATGTAGAAGAAGTTATAGAGGACGCAATAGAGCACGTAAATTTAATTTTAGAAGATAGAGAAGGAAAAATTGATTTGCATTTTGAAGCCTCTAGAACAACAGTGCTATTAAACGATTTTCACTTTACAAATGTAATTGTTAATATATTAGAAAACGCCATAAAATACACACCGAGCATTCCTAAAATTGACATTTATACTGAAAACATCAAAGACATGCTTTTGATAAAAGTGAAGGACAATGGTTTGGGAATGAGTAAGATTGCTCAAAAAAGAGTGTTCGAAAAATTTTATAGAGAGCACACTGGAGATTTACATAATGTAAAAGGTCACGGTCTTGGATTAGCATATGTAAAACAAATAGTTGAAGACCATAATGGTCAAGTTTATGTAGAAAGCGAAAAGGGTAAAGGAAGTACCTTTATCATAAAAATACCACTAATAAATTAGCGAATGGAAAATGTAAATAAAAAGATTCTACTAGTAGAAGACGATTTGAATTTTGGAGCTGTTTTAAAAGATTATTTGATGCTAAATGACTTTGATGTTGTGTTAGCAAAAAACGGAATGGAAGGTTTTGAAAAATTTAAGAAGGACAATTACGATTTGTGTATCTTAGATGTTATGATGCCTTACAAAGACGGATATACTTTAGCCAAAGAAATTCGTGAGAAAAACAGCGAAGTGCCAATCATCTTTTTAACCGCAAAAACGATGAAAGAAGATGTAATGAAAGGCTATAAAGCAGGTGCTGATGATTATCTAAACAAGCCTTTTGATTCAGAAGTCTTGTTGATGAAAATCAAAGCCATCATTCAAAGAAAATCTTCTGAAGTGAAAACTGACCAAGTACAGTTTGAATTCAACATCGGGAAGTTCCATTTGAACTCTAAATTGAGATTTTTGACTTTCCAAAACGAAGAGCCAATCAAATTGTCTCCAAAAGAGAATGAATTGCTAAAAATGCTTATTCTTCACGAAAATGATTTAATGCCAAGAGAATTAGCGTTGACTAAAATTTGGAGAGATGACAACTATTTTACTTCAAGAAGTATGGATGTGTACATCGCCAAATTGAGAAAATACCTAAAACCAGACGAAGATGTTGAAATCTTGAACATCCACGGTGAAGGATTCAGATTGGTAGTAAAAAGCAGTACTACAGCCTAATAATCACAAATAAAAAAGCTTCGAATTTTTCGAAGCTTTTTTGTTTTATTTAAAATGCAGTTGCAAGGCAAAACAGATTTTGTCTTGTTTTGTAATGGTGAAAATTGTCTCTTTTTCTTCTATGTTTTCATGAATTTGAACGCTGTCATTCAGAGATAACTCTTTTAAAAAATTCATTTCAAAACTAGCCACTTTTTGTTGTAATAACAACTTTGGCTGAACCAAATCCAAACACCATTCTAGATACTTTACATTATTGGCATGATTGACTATGTCTAAATCAGAAAGACAAACCGTTTTCTCAAACAAAATCTCTTTTTCGTGATGTATGTCTATTTTAGAGAATGTATTTGTAGTTGCCTTTCTATCAGGGTATAATTCAAAATGCTCATAAGGCAAAGCAAGTGGCTCAGGACGTCTTTTTTGCGTATTAAATACCGCCCAAAATGTCTCAGAACCTACTATTTTTTTTCCATTTACGTGAACTTCTAAAGCTCTTACCGAACGGGAGTTTTCCAAAGAATTAATCCAAGTGGTCACCGTAACGGTATCTCCCCATTTAGGCAACGCCTCGATTTCTACTCGCATTCTGCTCAATACCCACGCTTGATGGAACTCTTGCATATCGGCAAAGCTGATGCCTCCAAGTTCAGAATGGGCTGCAGCGGTTAATTGGAGCAAATTACACAATTCGGTATATTTTAAATACCCATTGGGCGCACATTGCGTAAAATTGATTTCCCAGTTTTTGGATAAAATCGAAGTGAAATTAGGAGATATAGGCATTGTTGTATTGTAATAGTTGAATAGCAATTGGCTAGTGTTTTTTGATTGCTTCTTTCTGAAGGAGCCGATTTTGACGAACGATGTCTGGGGAGAAACAAGCTGTTTTTTATGACTCATAAGCTTGTATTACAATTACGAAATTTAAGATTGGTTAATCGTGCTTTCCATCAAAGCTTTCCATCCATTTGCCTTGTACTTTCATAACTTGCTCAATCACATCTCGAACAGCACCTTGTCCACCATTTTTATGTGAAATGTATTTTGAAATGGCTTTTATTTCTGGACAGGCATCTTGTGGACAGGTGGGTAAACCAACGAGTTGCATCACGTGATAATCTGGAATATCGTCTCCCATATACAACACTTGTTCGGGTAGAATGGAATAAACATCGGTATATTCATCAAATGTAGCCACTTTATCTGGGGTGCCTAAATGGATGTCGGTGATGCCTAAATTTCTCAAACGCACTCTAACGCCTTCATTGCTTCCGCCAGAAATAATGCAAACATTGTAGCCATTATCTACAGCAGCTTTTAGTGCATAGCCATCGCGAATGTTCATAGTTCGCAGCATTTCACCTGTGGTATTAACAAATACAGAACCATCAGTAAGTACGCCATCTACGTCAAACACAAACGTAGTAATATCATTCATTATTTCTTTATAACTTTTTGCCATGATTTTGTATAGATTGGGTTAAGATTTTATATATAGTGGATTGATTTTCATTAGATAAAAATGATTCGTGCGCCTCGATAGTAGAAACATCATTGCGCTTAGCGGGGCCAGTTTGTGCTTCTTTTGGTGAAAGGGTCAATAATTTCTCGGCAGTTTCCAAAATTAAGGGCTTTAAAATATCAAATGGAACATGGTTTTCTATGCAAATTTCATTGCCTAATTGATATAAATAGTTGGTGAAATTATTTACAAAAACAGCGGCCACATGTAATGCTTTTCGTTGATGAGAATTGATGGCATGAACGTTGTCTGAAATAGCAGTAGCCACTTTTTCCAAAATAGCATAATCCTCAGGGACTAATGTTTCTAGACACATTGGGATTACTTTGAAATTTAGAGGTTTTCCTTTTGTAAAGGTTTGCAAGGGATAAAAAACGCCTTTGCGATTTTTACAGTTCAAGGAATCCAATGGGGCTGCTCCTGAGGTATGCACTACTAAGCGGTTTTCAAATGGCAATTGTTCTGAAACGGTAGCAATCGCGTCATCAGATACAGCAATTATGTAAACATCTGCGTCTTGTAAAGCACTGTAACTACTTGTAATTTTGTGAGGCGCAATTCCATCGATTGTGGTTGCGCTGTTTCGAGCAAAAACTTGTACGATTTCAATATTCGAAGCCGAAAGAAAGGTTGAAATAAGGTGTTGTGCAACGTTACCTGCACCAATAAGTGTTACTTTAATCATATCGCAAAATTAGTGATTTTTTTAGAGCTTTAAAAGGCTTTGGTTTATTCGTCTTGGTTCTTTACGTATCGCTTAATCAAAAGGTTTTGTATTGTTTTTTCTCACTTAATTTTAGATTAAATTAACAAGGGTGGAAGTTTCAAATCAACAATATTTAAGTACTTTTGCGACACTTTTCAAAACCAAAGGATACAATAAATGGATAAAAAATACTACTCCTTTTTATTTTCAACACGATTAATGGCAATCCTTTTTATTGCCTATGCAGTAGCAATGGCAACCGGAACATTTATCGAAAGTAAGTACAATACAGATACGGCCAAAATTTGGATTTATAACGCATGGTGGTTTGAGGCTATTCATGTGTTTTTCTTGATTAATTTCTTTGGAAACATCAAAAGATACCAATTGTTGAAAAAAGAAAAATGGGCAACTTTATTGCTGCATTTGGCTTTCATCTTTATTATAATCGGCGCATTCATTACACGCTATATTAGCTATGAAGGCATGATGCCAATTAGAGAAGGTGCTACTGAAAGCCGAATTTTTTCCGATAAAACATTTGTAACTGTTTTTGTTGATGGGGAATACAAGGGCGAACCAAGACGCCGAACTTTTGAAGAACCAGTTTTGTTATCTCCTGTAACTCAAAATAATTTTTCGATTTCTGATGAATTTGCCGATATCCCTTTTGAAGTGAAATACGAAAACTTCATCATGGGAGCAAAAGAATACATCAAGCCTGATCCAAAAGGAACACTGTATTTAAAAATAGTGGAAGCGGGTGAAGGTGGAAGAGAAGAACATTTCCTAAAAGAAGGAGAAGTACAAAACATTCATAACGTTTTGTATGCTCTAAATAAATATACTGAAGGAGCTATCAATATTACGACTACAGGAAAAGAATACACTATCCAAACCCCATTTGAAGGAAACTTTATGCGAATGGCGGATGAGTTACAAGGAAAAGTATCCAAAGATGTGGTGCAACCTTTAATGATGCGTTCTCTTTACTCAATTGGTGAAAAGCGAATTGTTTTCCCAGAGCCTGCGGTTAAAGGGGTAATTGCTTACGAATCAAACAATGATTTTAAAGCAAAAAATCATGAAGATGCTATAGAATTGAGTATCACCTCGCAAGGAAAGACCGAAAAAGTAACTATTTTGGGTTCTAAAGGAAAAGTAGGCGAGCCTAAAACCGTAAAAATTGGAAAATTAGATTTTGCTATTTTCTACGGAAGTAAAGAGTATATGTTGCCTTTCAAAGTAAAATTGAATGATTTTATAGCAACTAAATACCCTGGAACAGAAAAGAGTTATTCTTCATTTGAAAGTCAAGTCACTGTTTTGGATGGGAAAGAAAATTTTGACGCGCGTATTTATATGAATCATGTGTTGGATCACAAACAATATCGATTCTTTCAATCAGGATTCGATCCTGATGAAAAAGGAACTATTCTCTCGGTAAACCATGATTTCTGGGGAACCAACATCACATATTTAGGGTACTTTTTATTGTATTTTGCTATGATGGCCATTTTATTTACCAAACATTCTCGTTTTGGCGATTTAAAAAGAAAACTAGAAGTTGTAAAGAACAAGAAAGCGAAATTACTTTCTGTCTTTTTGTTGTTTTTTGGACTGCAAGGTTTTGCACAAAGTCACGAAGGCCATAACCATACAGAAGGTGACGGTCATAATCACGAGCAATCCGTGATGCATACCCGAAAAGCGCCAACGGAAGCCGAATTGGATGCGCTGTTGAAAGCCAATACTATCAAAGCAGAACATGCGGCTAAATTTGGGCGATTGATTATTCAAGATGCCGGTGGAAGGATGAAACCTATCAATACTTTTTCATCTGAATTGTTGCGAAAAGTGAGTCATGAAAATACCTTTAAAGGAATGAACTCGGATCAGGTTTTCTTATCGATGACGCAATTTGCGAATATTTGGTTGGAAGTGCCTTTGATTTATATTACACCAAAAAACGATAGTATTCGCAAAATCATAGGTATAGACACCAAAGCCAAGTTCGCACCTTTTATTTCATTTTTTGATGAAAAAGGGAACTACAAATTGTCTCCTTATTTGGACGCAGCATACAAGGCAGCGAATCCAAATCAGTTTGAAAAAGATTTTATCGAAACGGATAAAAAAGTGAATTTGATGGAATCGGCATTAAGTGGACGTATCTTGAAAATTTTCCCGATTCCTAATCATGAAAATTCAAAATGGGTTTCCTATTTAGAATTGAATGAAGCTGGGCTAAAAGGAATGGATTCTACTTATACCAAGAGCATTTTGCCACTGTATTTTGGAACACTTAATAATGCCATTAAAACCCAATCCTATGACACTTCTGATGAGTTGTTAGAAAGTATCAATGGGTATCAAAAGAAATTTGGTGCAAAAGTTCGACCTTCAGAGGAAAAGATTGACCTTGAAATTGCCTACAATAAGTATGATGTATTTCAAAAATTACCTTATGCCTATTTGTTTGGGGCGATTATGATGTTGATTTTTACCATCATTCAAATATTTAAAGATAGAAAGGCCTTACGCATAGTTATTAATGGATTCCATATTTTTATTGGACTTTTGTTCGCTCTTCATACACTAGGTTTGATTGCCAGATGGTACATTTCTGGACACGCGCCTTGGAGTAATGCTTACGAATCTATCATTTATATTGCTTGGGCTACCATGTTCTTTGGATTGGCTTTTGATAGAAAATCAAAACTAACAGTAGCTTCATCAGCATTTGTTACGGCCATGATTTTAGCTGCAGCATATATGAATTGGATTGATCCAGAGATTGCCAACTTACAACCGGTTTTGAATTCGTATTGGTTAATGATTCACGTTGCGGTAATTGTAGCGAGTTATGGACCATTTGCGCTAGGTATGATTCTAGGATTTGTTTCTTTGTTGTTGATTTTCTTCACCAACGATAAGAACAAAGAAAAAATGGATTTGAACATCCAAGAGTTGACTTATATCAACGAAATGGCATTGACGATAGGTTTGGTAATGCTTACGATTGGGAATTTCTTGGGAGGACAATGGGCCAATGAAAGCTGGGGACGTTACTGGGGTTGGGATCCAAAAGAAACTTGGGCACTGATCAGTATCATGGTGTACGCATTTGTAATTCATGCTCGCTTTGTTCCTTCATTGAGAGGCAAATGGGTGTTCAATTTAATGAGTTTGTTTGCTTTTCTTTCCATTTTGTTCACGTACTATGGGGTGAACTTTCACCTAGTTGGCTTGCATTCCTATGCAAGCGGTGAGGCAAAATCATTTAATTGGATTTGGTACTCATTAGGAGCTTTCTCTCTGATAGGATTGCTTACTTACCCTAAATACAAAAAGTATTACAAGAAATAAGCTAATGTAAGTTTCACAAAAAAGTGCTTTGTCAACTCCTTTTAAAGGTGTAACAAGATAAAAGCTTCTTATTTTGCGAGGGGTACTGTTTAAATTTGTGCTTGTTTTTTCTAAGAAATCCTGTTGGATACTCAAGGAACCTTTATATTTGTGGTTCATTGAAGAATCGATAAATGGAAATTTACATACAGAAGAAAGCAAGTAATGAACAGAAAGTAAAACAACTTCAAAAACAATACAACCAAATCAGTTTTGGGCGTTTGTTAACAGTTGTTGTGATGCTGTTCGCTCTTTATTATTATCAAAAAACCAACAATGCAAGTTTGCTTTATATAGGAGCTTTTGCATTTGTTGGTTTTTTTGTGCTCATGCGTTGGCATACCCGTGTAGCTTATCAAAAGAAACTTTCGCAAGCTATTGTCGATTGCAATGCCGATGAGATTGCTTTTTTGGAACGTAAAAGCATTCCTTTTGAAAATGGTGCCGAATACAATGATTTTCAGCATCCCTATGCCTATGATTTAGATATTTTTGGTTCAAATTCCTTGTTTCAAAGTCTAAACCGCACCGGCACATTTATGGGAAAAAAAAGGTTAGCGGCGCATCTGTTAGCCAATTCTAAAGCCGATGAAATTCCACACATACAAGCAGCAATTAAGGAGTTACGCGAGAAGTTGGATTGGCGCCAAGCTTTTTTAGCCACTGCTAGAGTAGGACAAGACAATAAAAGTAGTTATACTCGATTATTGCAATGGTGCAGTTTTAATACTAAGGCAGTTTCTAAAATTACAACGGTGTTATCGTATGTTTTACCCATTGTTTTGGTTGGATTCGTAATGGGTTACCTTCTTACTTTCAACCCTATTTGGCTGAAGTATTTTGCCTTTTTATTTGTGGTGAACTTGGTACTTGCTGGTAGCTATGTGAAAAGAATCATGGCTGAAAATGCACATTCTTCCGAAATCAATACAATGCTAGACAATTATAGTCAGCTTTTCTTGAAAATAGAAAATGAAGATTTTAGTGCTAGTAAATGCAAACATTTACAAGAGATTTTGAGCGTGGATGGGCTTCCAGTTAGTGCTAAAATAAAGGCATTATCCTCAATTTTTTCAAAGTTAGACAGTACCAACAATTTGGTAGTATCGGTGCTTTTTAATGGATTATTTCTTTTTAATATTCATATTTTGAATGCCTGCTTGCTATGGAAAAAAGAACATGCTAAGAATCTTGAATGTGACCTAGATGTAATTGGTGAGTTTGAAATGCTCAATAGTTTAGCTAATTTTTCCTTCAATAATCCTGATTTTGCTTTTCCAGAATTGAATGAGGAGTATAAAATTGCTTTCGAAAGTTTGAGTCATCCGCTATTGAATCCGAAAAATAGAGTAGGAAATACAATAGCTTTTCAACCTCAATCCTTTATAATTTTGACAGGCTCTAACATGTCAGGCAAAAGTACTTTTTTGCGAAGCTTGGGAGTCAATATGGTCTTAGCGGGAATGGGTGCGCCTGTTTGTGCTACTCAAGCGAATGTGCATCCTTTACCGGTGTTGGTATCGATGCGATTATCGGATTCGTTGTCGGATAGTGAATCCTACTTTTTTGCCGAAATCAAGCGACTTAAGCAAATTATGGATGGATTGGATGAAAGCCCTGCTTTTGTTTTATTGGACGAAATTTTGCGCGGTACCAACTCAGATGATAAGCGCAGCGGAACGATTGAGGTGGTTAAAAAAGTAATTGCAAAGAAAGCGATTGGAGCCATTGCGACCCACGATATTGAAGTGTGTTTGACTACCAACGAATTTCCTCAAGTTTTAACGAATAAATGTTTCGAAGTCGAAATTAAAAACGACGAATTGCATTTCGATTACCAATTGCGAGAAGGTATCTGCCAAAACAAGAGTGCTACCTTTTTGATGAAAAAAATGGGTGTCATTTAATCAATAGTTTTCTTCTGGATTTCCTGCAAGTTCTTTTTTTTTGACCTTGTAGGTATTTTGATAGTTATGGTTATAGATTAAGACCTACAAGGTTTTAAAAACCTTGCAGGTCGTGTAGATTATAATCACTTTCTTCGATGATTTCCTGCAAGGTCTTTTTTTTTACCTTGTAGGTATTTTGATAGTTATGATTATTGAATAAGACCTACAAGGTTTTAAATAACTTGCAGGTTGTGTAGATTAAAAACAATAGTTTTTTTAGGTGATGCCAAAGAAGCCAAATCATTACTTTTAGCCCCGAGCGTAGTGGAAATCCTTTGTTGCCGGGGTTCGGCAATAAAGATTGAAGCGAAGAGCGGGACGATGTTTCTAGAAAATCCCATTCTTTCTGCTCCAAAAAAAATAAATCCGTAAAACTGGTTAGGAATTACGGATTCAAGAAATAGTATTGGTTTTGGTTAGTTTAAATGGGTGTTGATTAGCTGTTAAGCATTACTGGCATTACAAGCATAGTAACGGTTTCGCCTTCTTCTAAACCATCTACTGGTGTTAAAATCCCAGCACGGTTAGGTAAAGACATTTCAAGCATGATCATATCTGATTGAAGATTGGTCAACATTTCGGTTAAGAATCGAGAGTTGTAGCCAATTTGCATATCGTCTCCTTGATAATCACAAGTCAAACGCTCTTCGGCTTTGTTGGAGTAATCAATATCTTCTGCGGATACGTTCAATTCGGCACCAGCAATTTTCAAACGAATTTGGTGTGTTGTTTTGTTAGAAAAGATAGCCACACGACGTACTGAACTTAAGAACAAGGTACGGTCGATGATTAACTTGTTTGGGTTTTCTTTTGGAATAACCGCTTCGTAATTTGGGTATTTTCCGTCAATCAAACGGCACATCAAAATGTAATTGTCAAAAGAGAAAGTGGCATTGCTATCATTGTATTCAATTTTTACTTCAGCATCTGAAGAAGAAAGGATACTTTTTAAGATATTCAATGGTTTTTTAGGCATAATGAAATCGGCCACTTCAGAAGCAGTAACGTCTGTACGAGCATACTTTACCAATTTGTGAGCGTCTGTTGCAACAAAAATCAACCCTTGTGGTGAAAATTGAAAAAACACACCAGACATTACTGGACGTAAATCATCGTTACCTGCTGCAAAAATAGTTTTGCTAATGGCAGTTGCCAGTACATCGGCAGGAACAAGGGTTACTGAAGGTTCGTCCAATTGAACGGCTTTAGGAAACTCTTCTCCTGGAGCATAAGCCAAGGCATATTTTCCAGAATTAGAACTAATCTCTATAGTACTATTTTCTTCTACCGTAAACGTTAATGGCTGCTCTGGGAACGTTTTTAAGATTTCCAAAAGCAATTTAGCTGGTACTGCAACACTTCCTTTGCTAGTTGAATCTATCGCTAACGAAGCTGACATTGTAGTTTCTAAATCAGAAGCAGATACCGTTAATTGATTATTGTCTAATTCAAATAAAAAATTATCTAAAATGGGTAAGGTATTGCTACTGTTGATGACATTACCTAATACTTGCAACTGTTTTAATAAGTACGAACTCGATACTATAAATTTCATGTGTATTGTTTTATTTTTTTGGATTCTATATAAACTAGGTTAGAATACCTGATTACAAATATATCTCAATCTAGTGTATGTTTTTATTTTTTTTATTAACAGTTAGCGCGCATAGTTACGTTTGCGGAAATAAGTAAACAAGAGACCAAAAACGCCTAAAATTAGAATTGGAAGCCCGATAGTTAGGACTTGTATGTAAGTGTAATTTGCGTATACTTTTTCTTTATCCAATAAAGGAAGATCTAAATCTTTGCTTCTAATGTTAATAAGTCCACTATCATCTAGCAAGTAATTCACACTATTCATCAGAAAATCTTTGTTATCGTAGAGATTTCCTGAACGTTGATCGTAGCCTAACTCCACCGGAAGCTGATTTTTATCCAATTGATTTCTAAGGATATCGCCATCTGAGATGACAATCATTTTAGTAGGTTTACTAGTGGATTGAAAATTAGTTTGTTCAAAAGCTTTTATACGATTCTCGAATGCAGAATGGAAGGAGCCCTCTAGCAAAACGGCCAATGGAATTCCTCCTGTATTGGGATAGTCAGCTGGGCTAGTAGTCTCAGAAACCATCGATAAATTGATTGCTGTTGGTGTTCCTACGCGTTTAGAATAGGGTGAAGATTGCAAAAGAACTGTTTTCTTAATGCTATTTTTCAGCGTATCAATTGAATTGGCAAAATCAAATTTAATCCCTCCAAGGTTTTTTACAATTGGATGTGTGCTTATTGGAGTAACCAATGGCGCGTATTTCCAATTGAATTGTTGAAAGCGGGTAGCACTTCCTGGCTCACCTGATGCCAATTGTATCGGACTACCTTGCTCGTCTTTAACTATATCAGGATTAATACGAATGCCATATTTAAAAAATAGATCATTGATGTTCAAATCTCTAGGGTAAGCAAGACTCGCTCCTGATGGATTATAGAGACTGTCTATTTCTGCAACGACCTGATCGACCAACCAGATTGTTTTTCCGCCATTCATTAAGTATTGATCTAAAACTTGTTTTTCACTTTCACTAAAAGCTTCTGAAGGCTTTGCGATCACTGCCAAATCATATTCTTTAAGAGCTTGTAAACTTCCTTCAGGATTCTTCGCTACTGAGTCAAGTGTAAATGGAGCAATAAAATAACTGTCTCTAACTTGCAATAAAAACTTAGCAATAAAAGCTTCTTTTAGTTCTCCATTTCCTTTGATGATGGCCACTTTTTTCTGTTTGGCTTTGGTAATTTTATTGAAAGCATCTGAAAAGGAGTATTCTAAATGCTGAACAGAACCAATTACTTTTTGAGTGGTGGACGCTCCCATTTGGTTTTTAAGCAATGGAATCGAAACTTCTTTGTTGTCATAGGTAGCTATGGCCCACGGAAAAACTAAGGCTTGGGATTGTTTTCCTTTGTCGTCAACTGTAATGTTAATGGGAGTTAGGCCTTTTCGGTACAAATCTTTAATGAGATCCATGCTTTCTTCTTGATTTTCCATGGGATCAACAAATTCAAATACAATATTGCTATTGTACGCTTGGAATTCTTCTAGAATTTGTTTGGTTTCTTGTTGTAAACGCTTGAATTCTGCGGGTAAGTCGCCCTGCATATAGACTTTAATAGACAGGGGATTTTTCACTTCTTTTAGTAGGTTTAAAGAAGTAGTGGAAAGGGTGTACCTTTTGTCTTTTGTCAAGTCAAAACGATAAAAGAAAAAGGAACCTAGTAGGTGCAAAGTCAGTACTATTCCAAAAATATAGAGGAGTTGAATACGATTGTTTTTTATAGACGCCTTCATTACGCTTTAAAAGATTTTAGATTATAAACTGTAAATGATAAAAATAAAACGCTAACGCTTGCAAAGTAAAGGATGTCTCTGGTATCCAAAACACCTCGACTCATACTTTTGAAGTGATCTTGCATTCCAAAAAGACTTATGTACGAACTCCATTCACTAAAAACAGTTGCTAAACCATCAAATCCAAAATAGAAAACGAAACATAAAAAAACGGCAATGATAAAGGCTACAATCTGATTTTCAGAAAGGGTAGAAGTGAAAATACCTATTGCAGTATAACTACTGATAAGAAAAAGTAAGCCGAAATAAGAGCCAATGGTGCTTCCCATATCAATATTGCCCTCTGGTTGCCCAAGGCTAGAAAGAATGTACACGTAAAGAAAGGTGGGGACAATTGCAATTACAATTAAAAAGAAGGCACCCAAAAATTTACCCGTAGCAATCTCCCAAATACTTAAAGGCTTTGTCAAAAGCAATTCTAATGTTCCCTGCTTTTTTTCATCGGAAAAACTTCTCATAGTAACTGCTGGAATTAAAAAAAGAAGGATCCATGGAGATAGAGTGAAAAAAGGGGTCATGTCTGCAAAACCCGAATTGAGAATGTTATAATCACCCTCAAATAACCAAAGGAAGACGCCGTTGATAAGCAAAAACAAGGCAATGACCAAATAACCTACTGGCGAACCAAAAAAGGATTTTATTTCTCGTAATACGATTGATTTCATTAGTGATACTTTATTTTAAAGTGTTTTATCGTTAATTTAAATGGATGGTAAACCAAAAGGGATTAGGGTAAAACTGCTATTTTGTCTACACTCCAAGCTTCAGGTTTGGCATTAAACAATTGTTTGGTAAAGGTCCATACTTCATTGAATAAGGCTGACTGTCTATAGTTTTCCAAATCTGCCTCTGTTTCCCAATAACTATAGGTAAAAAATACGTTGGAATTGGTCTTATCTTGATACAATTCTAATAAACGGTTGCCAGGAGCATTTCTAATCTGTTGCTTCATCAATTCGAAATTAGCCAAAAAGGCAGTGCAATGTTCTGGATGAAAACTCAACTTTACAATTCGTACAAACATTTAAAGTATAGATATTAAAATTTAGTGATTTTTGATGGTGTTTTTATATTATGAAAATTTGACAGTTATGGTGTCTCTATAATTCAATCCCAATAAACTATGAGCGGAACCTACTTTTGATGGATTACTTCTGTAAATCGCAATTTCTAAATAACCAGCTTCATTGAATAAGGCCAGTTTTTCACCCTCATAATATTTGATAGGATACTTGTCTGAAACTGCAATGGCTGAATAATTGGAAACAATAGTCTTAATACTTTTAGTTCGTAAAAGTATCTCAAAAGAACGACCTTTGGCAGCCTCTGTAAATTGTTTTTGACTAATATTAGTTACCACATTACCAAAATGATCAATGTACATCACCGAACCAGTTAGCTGATTACCTAAATCATTCATAGTAACTTGCATTTCGGTTACTTCTTTGATAGAAGGGATTTCTTTTCCTATTACATTAAGCAATCCTCCTTTGGCCAAATGACAAGCCACTTGTACAAACACATCCAAATCAGTAGCACCATGATGCAGACGATCGTGAATGTTGATGGCAACCATTTTTTGGGGCACTATTTTTTGACATAACATACTCAAAATGCCATTGTCGGCTGCAATAAAATAATGGTCGTTCCACTGAATGGCTATATGCTGATTTTCTTTGTTTAACTCAATATCTACACCAATTAAATGTACCGTGCCTTTTGGAAAATTAGCATAAGCTGCACTAAGTATATAACTGGCTTCTACGATATTAAAAGGGTCAATGTCATGCGATAAATCGACTATAGTAAGCTCTGGATTTGTCGTTAATATCTTACCCTTAAGAGCGCCTACAAAGTAGTCTTTTAAGCCGTAATCGGTAGTAAGAGTAATTATTGACATAATTTTGTTTATAACTATTTAAGGCAATTTAAAGCTAATTTGCTTAAATTTGAGATATGCAAAGCTACTAATTTCAGCTATTATTTTTTAATTAAAAACTACTCCATTTTGAACGAAAGAACCATCGAGCTTGTTGATATTGCTCCAAAAGAGTTTTGGGGCGCTCAAGATACTCATCTTGAAATGATTAAAAAATATTATCCCAAGCTTAAAATCGTGGCTCGTGGCTCAACTTTAAAAGCTTTTGGGGAAAAAGAAGTCTTAGACGAATTTGAAAAACAGTTCCAAAGACTCATGCTACATTTTACAAGATACAACAATATCGACTTAAATGTGATTGAAAGAGTAATCATGAATGATGCTCAAGACAATCGAAAAATGGCTGATTACGACAAAATTCTGGTACATGGAGTAGGAGGTAAGATCATCAAAGCCATGACTCCAAACCAACAACTGTTGGTGGATACCTTAAATAAAAACGACATGGTGTTCGCGGTAGGACCTGCAGGTACAGGTAAAACCTACACTGGGGTTGCGATGGCCGTAAAAGCACTAAAAGAAAAACAAGTTAAAAAAATTATCTTGACGCGCCCCGCTGTAGAAGCAGGAGAAAATTTAGGTTTTTTACCTGGCGACATGAAAGAAAAACTGGATCCCTACATGCAGCCTTTGTACGATGCGTTAAGGGATATGCTACCCAATGAAAAATTGGAAGATTATATCACCAAAGGAATCATTCAAATCGCTCCTTTGGCATTCATGAGAGGAAGAACATTGGACCACGCTTTTGTGATATTGGACGAAGCACAAAACACCACCCACTCTCAAATGAAAATGTTCCTAACCCGTATGGGAAAATGCGCCAAATTCATGATCACTGGTGACCCAGGACAGGTGGATTTGCCCAGAAGAACAATTTCTGGACTCAAAGAAGCATTACTCGTTTTAAAAGATATTGAAGGTATTGGAATCATCTATTTAGACGATAAAGATATTGTACGCCATCGACTGGTTAAGAAAGTAATCGATGCTTACAAACAGATTGAAAACAATGATTATTAGCTTTTAAATTTAGTTAAAGAAGCGAAAAGTTGCAGCTCATCAAAAGCTTCACTTTTCGCTTTATTTTTTTTAATTGTGTAAAAAGGAAATAATTCAAGTTAAAATGAACAAGACACATCAAGAAATCAAAGTAATAGTTTCTGATTTAGACGGTACTTTGCTCAATTCAAATCACCAAATTACTCCCGAGACTAAAGCGGTATTCCATCAATTGTATGAAAAGGGATACACCATTATCATTGCTACTGGGAGACACCATATAGATGCTAAGGCTATTTTAAAGGAACTGCATTTTCCTTTGTATTTAGTAACGTCAAATGGGGCAAGAATTCATAGTCCTAATAATGAACTCTTGTTTTCTTTTGATATAGAAAGCGAAGTTGTCGCCTCTGTTTTTCAATTGGATATTGACCCCACTATCACTACTGTACTCTTTAAAGAAGAAGTGTGGCTAACATCCAAAACCAATAAAAAAATAAATAGCTTTCAAAGGGATTTGTCCTATCCCCCAGAAGTAGTCGATTTTAGTAGTTTGACGGATTATAGTGCTATAAAACTATTTTTTACGCACGAAAGTCACAATGTTCTAGTAGCTTTAAAAGACCAAATTCTCGAAACACATTCCGATGTTCTCAGCCACGCCTTTAGTTTACCTTTTTGCCTTGAGTTTATGGATAAATCGGTAGATAAAAGTGTCGCTATTGAAAGAATTCTAAATAAAGAAGGTTTTACCTTTGAAAACGCTATTGCCTTTGGTGACGGATTCAATGATGAAAGAATGTTAACAGCTGTGGCCAAAGGATTAATAATGGAAAATGCTCCCGATACTTTAAAGAACAAACTGCATCATTTGGAAGTGATTGCATCCAATAATGACAATGCGGTTGCCAAATATATTACAGATAATGTTCTAAAATAAAGACTTAATTAATGAATTCAAAGTATTCAATAACCAAATTTTTTATCGTATGGAAAAAGTATTAATAATTTCAAAAGTAATGTAATAGCTGGGGTTTTATTTTTATTGCCACTATATGTTTTAATGATTATCGTTCAAAAAACGTTTGGATTCTTTGCTAAGTTTGGTAGCGGAATCGCTAAGTTTTTAGGCTTAAATACAATTTTAGGAAATAATACAGCCAATGTTTTTGGGGTAATCCTGCTCTTTTCCTTTTTATATATTTGTGGTTTTTTAGTGCGATTGAGTTTTTTTAAACGTATCAGTGATGCTATAGATGAGAAGTTAAAAATCTATTTACCAGGTTATGAAAAACACAAAGAGCTAGCTAAGCAAAAATTAATTAATGATGACAAAAAGGAAGAAGCACCTATTGTGCCAGCTCAAATCCCTGTATTATTGCACTATAATGGATGTTGGATACCTGCTTTTTTAAAAGAAAAAAATGATAATGGGGAAGTAATTGTATACTTCTTAAACACTAATTCAATCGCAGAAAGGGGTTTTGTTCTCACTTCAATAGAAAACATTAGAGTATTGAATACAGTTACCGAAGAAGAATTTATCAAGTCGATTGATTCAAACGGTGAAGGATTTTTAGAATTAATTAAAAAATAAAACAAATGATTAAAAAAAAATGGGCCTTTTTATTACTTTTTACTGCTTTTATAGGGTATAGCCAATCTCTTAAATTAGAAGAAATCATGAAAGGAAATGATTTCATTGGTTGGCAACCGGAAAATCCACGTTGGTCTTTAGATGGGCAAAAAGTTTTTTTTGAGTGGAATCCCAACAAAGAATGGGGAGCAAGTACGTATTTCTGGCAAAAAGGAGCCACAGCACCAAAATTGGCTACACCTGAAGAAGCAGCTTTCTCTCGATACAATATCAAAATCAACAAGAGTGGTACCATTGGATATTATAGCAACAAAGGCGCCATTTTTTCATATAGTATTAAAGATAAAGTGACCAAAAAACTATATGCTACTACTGCTTCTATTACCAATTTAGAATTAGGAAGTAGGGAAGGGGTTTTATTTTTTGTGCAAAATGATAACTTGATGCAGTTGGATACAAAAGAAGGAACCTTGCTTCAACTGACCAATTTCAAAAAAGGAACCTCAAAGAACAAAAAAGAGGACGATAAATCATTTTTGAAAACGCAACAAACAGAATTGTTTCAGTTCATTAGAGACCAAGAGTCGAAAAAGAAATGGAACGCTGAAAGAGCAAAAGCCATTAAATCGGATTTTCCAAAGGAATACTGGTATGGAGAGGATAATTTGGAGGCTTTTAAAATGAACCCAAATGGCCGATTCGCTACTTTTAGACTCACCGAAGAAGCAAAAACTAAAAGTGAAAAAATGGAAGTGTTTATCACTGCCGATGGATACAACCAATCACCTGAGACTAAGGAAAAAGTGTCTGTCAAAAATTTAGTCAATTCGAAAATGGGAATTTATAATGTAGCCAAAGACACGGTGTACATGATTAATTTCTCAAAATTATCACATATCAAAGACCAACCAGAATATTATGCGTTATATGATAATCTGAAAAAGAAAGACAAAGAAGAAAAATTAATTATTGCGCAAGACCCAGTCTACAACGAAACGGGGTCCTTTGCGGTGGTAGAAATCCGAAGCCAAGACAACAAAGAGCGCTGGTTGGTGAACCTCAATCTAGAAAACGGTACTTTCGAAGAGATAGACCACCAACATGACGAGGCTTGGATTGGCGGACCTGGCATTCCTTCCTATTCATTTGGTTCGGGTAATTTGGGCTTTTTATATGACAATGAAACCATTTATTTCCAATCTGAAGCTACTGGTTTTTCTCATTTGTATACCTATAATTTGAAGACAAAAAAGAAAACACAAGTAACAACTGGCAAATGGGAAGTGCGAGACGTTACCTTGTCAAAAGATAAGAAAACATTCTATTTGTCAACCAATACTACGCATCCTGGAAATCGTGAGTTTTATAAGTTGAATGCTAATGATTCGGTTCTGCAACCAATATTGACAGCCGATGGAGCGCATGAAGTAAGCATGTCTCCTGATGAAACGACAGTAGTAGTTCGTTATTCTTATAAAGACAAGCCTTGGGAATTATATGTGGCGCCTAATGTAAAAAACGCAAAACTTAGTCCTATTACAAGTTCAACTACCGAAGCTTTCAAAAGCTACAAATGGAGAAAACCAGAAGTGATTACCTATAAAGCAAAAGATGGCGCTACTGTTTACGCAAGAGTGTACCAGCCGGAAGAAGCTAAAGCAAATAAAGCAGCAGTAATTTTTGTACATGGCGCGGGTTATTTGCAAAACGCCCACAATTATTGGAGCAATTACCACAGAGAATACATGTTTCATAACTTGTTGACGGATTTAGGTTATACCGTATTGGATATAGACTATAGAGGTAGTGATGGGTATGGAAGAGATGTAAGAACGGGTATTTATCGTTTTATGGGAGGAAAAGACCTTTCAGATCATATAGATGGAAAAAAAGTATTAGTAGACAAATACGGAATTGACCCAAACAGGGTAGGGATTTATGGCGGATCTTATGGTGGTTTTATTACTTTGATGGCGATGCTAACGACTCCAAAAGAATTTGCCTCTGGAGCAGCTTTACGTTCTGTAACCGATTGGGCACATTACAATCATGGCTATACGGGTAATATTTTGAATTTCCCTGAAACGGATCCTATTGCTTTTCAAAAAAGCTCTCCAATATATTACGCAGACAAATTGGAAGGAAATCTGTTAATGCTTCACGGAATGGTTGATGATAATGTAGAATACAAAGATATTGTTCGTATTTCGCAACGTTTTATCGAACTAGGAAAGAAGAATTGGAGCTTGGCTTCATTCCCAGTAGAAGCCCATGGCTTTAGAGAGACTTATTCTTGGATAGACGAATACAGCAGAATTTTGCAATTGTTCGAATCAACTATCGGAAAAAAAGAGACCAAGTAAATTATACCAAGGCTTTTCTTTGCTTCCTCCTAGAAATAGTTTTAAATTTGCGTTCTTAAAAATGACACAACTTACAACACAATGAGTACAACGATTACAACAACCAATTTTAGTTTCCCGAATCAGAAATCCCTTTACCGAGGAAAAGTTCGTGAAGTATACAATATAAACGATGAACTTTTAGTAATGGTCGCTACAGATAGACTCTCAGCATTCGATGTAGTATTGCCTAAAGGAATTCCATACAAAGGACAAATTCTAAATCAAATTGCTACTAAGTTTATGGAATTGACTAAAGATATTGTTCCAAATTGGTTAGTGGCTACTCCAGACCCAAGCGTAGCTGTTGGTCATTTGTGTACTCCTTTTAAAGTAGAAATGGTAATCAGAGGATACCTATCGGGTCACGCCGCTCGTGAGTATGCCGCTGGTAAAAGAACTCTTTGCGGAGTAACAATGGCAGAAGGACTCAAAGAGAACGATAAGTTCCCTGAACCTATAATTACGCCAACAACAAAAGCAGATAACGGTGAACACGATGCTGATATATCAAGAGAAGCGATCTTGTCAAATGGTATTGTGACCGAGGAAGATTATCTTGTATTAGAAAAGTATACACGTGCATTGTTTCAACGTGGTACTGAAATAGCAGCTAACCGTGGATTGATTTTAGTGGATACCAAATATGAGTTTGGTAAAACCAAAGAGGGACAAATTGTTTTAATAGATGAAATTCATACACCAGATTCTTCTCGTTACTTTTATGCTGAAGGCTACCAAGAACGACAAGATAAGGGTGAAGAGCAAAAGCAATTATCTAAAGAGTTTGTGCGTCGTTGGTTGATTGAAAATGGTTTTCAAGGTAAGGAAGGACAGCAAATCCCAGAAATGACAGAGGAATACATCGAATCAGTTTCTGATCGTTATATTGAATTGTATGAAAATATAATTGGCGAAAAGTTCGTGAAAGCTGATATTACAAATATTAATGAACGTATCGAAAACAATGTTTTGGAGTACCTAAAAGGATAAACCACTACTAAAACATATTCTTTAAAGCCTCTTACTATGAAAATAGTAGGAGGCTTTTTCGTTTGTAAATACTTCAATTTTCTTGTTTTTAGTGGGTTATCTCTTGTGTTTTGTTAATTATTTGTTAAAAATAAGTACTATGTAAAACAAGATACTGTTTAAAAGATATATATTTGCATAGGATATTATTATTTAAAACAACAAATCAAAAAACTAAAAAAATAAAAATCATGAAAGCATCAATCATTTACACAGTAGCAGTATCAGTAGTTTTAATTTCAACTTTAGAAATTCGTTTAGGCAAAAATAGTCTTGGCAAAATAGGTAATAAGAGAGCAATCAAAATGAATCCAATCTTCAATTCCAATGAAAGCCAAAATACAACAGTAGATTTTACCAAAGTTCAAGTAGCTAAAACAAATTCAGACGATAAAAAGAAAAGTGCTTTAGTAATAGCAAAACCAGAACTTGTTTTAGAAGAAACGCCTTCTGTTTTTACTTTAGTTTCTTCAACAGAAAAAAGTTGGTCTTTTGAAAGTGCTATCATTGAAGAAAATGATAGTGAGGAAACGCAAACATTAGTCGATATCGAAAGCAATTCTGTTTCGCCTAATGAAGAAGCAATTGAATTACCTGTAGTGGCAAAGAAAGAGACTGCTGTTGATGATATAGTACGTCAACAAAATGCATTCATTGAAGAAACGGAAGAGAGCGAAAGTAGAGTATTAGATTTTAATTGGATTTATACGTTAGCTATGTACGATGAAGCTATAGTTTCACCTTCATCAACTAATGAAAGCAATAGTGTAGACTTTAGTGTGGTAGGTGAGGACAGTTCTTTGTCAGAACAACCTCTAGATTTTAATTGGATAGAAACCTTACAAATGTTTGACGAACCCATAGTGTCTCCTCAACAAAATGTAACGGAAAAGAATTTAATAATTACTGAGTACTTAAATAATTCCATTATTGAATCTAATCAATAGTTTAAAAGCTAAATTAAAGTTAATTTATGTAAGCTCACGTAACATTAACCATTGGATAACGTCTATAGTAGTAAGTTGATTTAACTTTGAGTTGCCTTAAAACTAGATGTTTAAACAACGAGTTAATTATTAGTTAATAAATAGTACCATGTAATACACATAATTAAAAATACTTTACTTTTGAAAAGAAATTTAATCATCAATCAATAATCAAAAATCACAATCATCATGAAAAAAGCAATCATCTGTTTAGGTTTAGTAGTAGTACTGTCAAGTTTTGCTACAAAAGTAGAAGCGGCAAACGTTAAATCATTTGCTAAAGTAAAAGTTATGACTCCTGTATATGGAGAAGCAACACCTTTGCACGTCGCAATTTATAAAGGCGATTTGGAATTCATCAAAAAATTAATCGACTTTGGAGCCGATGTTAATGAAAAATCATATGGTTTGACACCTTTAATGATTGCAGCTCGTTACAATAAAGTCGAAATCATGAAATTACTAATTGCTAAAGGAGCAAAAGTAGAAGAAAAAACAACTTTTGGTGCAGATGCTTTGAAATATGCACAATTATCCAATGCAAAAGAAGCCTATGTTTTTCTTCAAATGAACAGAGAAAACGCAGTAGCTCAGCGTTAATAACAGCAATCATCAATCAAAAAAAACTCCGTTTATCTAAATAAACGGAGTTTTTGCTTTTATCAATTATTTGAAATAGGAAAACGTTTCATTGTTTTCTATTTTTAATAAGGTTTCGTAAATCAATTGTATTACGTTCTCGACATCCTTGCGATGCACCATTTCTACTGTAGTATGCATATAGCGAAGTGGTAAAGAAATCAATGCTGAGGCTACTCCACCATTACTATACGCAAAAGCATCAGTATCGGTACCAGTAACTCTAGAAGAAGCCAATCGTTGAAAAGGGATGCCTTTTTCTGAAGCAGTGTTTAGTATGAGTTCTCTAAGATTGTTTTGAACAGCAGGAGCATAAGTAATAACCGGCCCCTTGCCAATTTTTGTCTCTCCCTCAATCTTTTTGTCAATCATTGGTGTCGTTGAATCATGACATACATCAGTAACAATAGCCACATTCGGTCGTATGGTTTGAGTAATCATTTCTGCTCCTCTAAGACCAACTTCTTCTTGAACTGCGTTTACGATATACAAGCCAAAGGGTAATTTTTTCTTTTGCTCATGCAATAATCGAGCAACTTCGGCAATCATAAATCCTCCCATTCGGTTATCAATAGCACGACAAACAAATTTGTTTTCGTTCATAATCATAAATTCATCAGGATAAGTAATCACACAGCCAACATGTACGCCTAATTTTTCTACTTCCTCCTTTGTTTCACAACCAAGGTCTATAAAAATGTTACTTGTTTTTGGGTTTTCTTCTTTGTCCCTGTTGCGAGTGTGTATGGCTGGCCAACCAAAGACGCCTTTTATTATCCCTTTTTTGGTATGAATATTAACGCGTTTCGAAGGAGCAATTTGATGGTCAGAGCCTCCATTTCGTATAACATAGACCAAACCATCTTCTGTAATATAGTTAACATACCACGCAATTTCGTCTGCATGGCCCTCAATAACTACTTTAAACGGAGCATCTGGATTGATGATTCCTACCGCAGTGCCATAGGTATCTGTAATAAAAGTATCCACATAAGGTTGAAGGTAGTCCATCCAAATCTTTTGGCCTTCAGATTCAAAACCTGTTGGAGAGGCGTTATTTAAGTATTTTTCTAAAAATGCCATAGAAGAGGCATTCAATATTGATGGTGAATTCATATGAAATTATTTTTTGCTAATTTATAAATTTGGCATCAGACTTGTGTATAAATTTATAATTTTGAATTATAAAATTTTCCCATGAACCGAATCTCCCTTTTTTTCCTATTCCTTCTGTGTTCTCTGACAGCACAAGCACAAATTGTTCCAAAAGAAACCGAAAAAACAGACCCTACGCTTATCGAAAACGACAGTATTCTTAGTGATACTATTCTGTTGCCAGAAATAATTATTAGTAAGCAAAAGCTAAGTCTTGAAGATAAAAAGCAATTTCTAATTTTACAAAATAGAGTATACAAAACGTATCCTTATGCTAAACTAGCTTCCGAAAGACTCGTTGCCCTCAAAAAAGGGATGTCGTATTTAAAAACAAACAAAGAGAAAAAGAAGTATTTTAAAATTGTTGAAGACTATTTAACAAATGAGTTCGAAGCGAAACTAAAAAAACTGTCAAGAAAACAGGGGCAAATTTTGGTCAAATTGATTCATAGGCAAACCGGTATAACGACATACGACCTAGTTTCGGACTTAAAAAGTGGTTGGAAAGCATTTTGGGCCAATACCACAGCCCGAATATTTGACATTAATCTCAAAACAAAATACCAACCTTACGAAGTAAATGAAGATTTTTTAATTGAAACCATCTTAGTAAGAGCCTTCGAAACGGGAAGACTTCAAAACCAACCACCTGCTACCCCCGTAAATTATGACGATTTAAATGAAGCTTGGCATACAAAAGCCAGTCAACTTAAATAGTCAGCTTATCTTAGCTAAACAATTTACGCTACTTTTCTTTTTCAGGAGCTATTTCCGGCTGTCCGTTGTATCTCTTGGGTCGAACCCCGCCCCAAGAGGATGCCACTCCCATCCGGGCTAGGGTAGTTGTGCTCACAACAGGTTTTGTCTTTGTTTTCACATATAATGTATACTTTACGCTTTGTTCTAAATTTTCGCAATGAAGTTTACGTTGCTATTTTGTCAATTCCGACAAAGACGAATCACATGGTGCAATTAAGTAGTATGGTTTTTAGATTGTATTTCTGCTTATCCCTAATGTGTCTTGCTGCATTCAATAATCCTCGAGGCTGCCCATAAAGACGATGCTGGTGTATTTGTTGTAGAAAGGTGTTCTGTATTTCTTTTTATGTTTAATGTATTGTTCTTTATTGCTACATATATAATGTATAGATAGAGTATGGATAGAGTATGGATATAGTATGTATACAATAATGAAGTAATAAGTTTTACTATGTATAAGGAGTAATTGGCTCTTGAATGTCTTCAATATGTCCTATAAATAGAGTAAGAACAGGGTGTAATATGAGTAAATTGGGTTTTAAGAGTAGGGTGCCTGTAACGAACTATTTTTTTTACGATGCTAATGTTTGTGTTAAATAATGATTATCAATGTTTTATTGTTGTATTAAAAAATAAATCAAAAAAAGTTTGAAAAAGGTATTGTTTAAACGAAAAAAGGGTCTACTTTTGCACCCGCAACAACGGCAACGTTCATTTAAATACTGACAAGCGATTGATACAAAAGAAGAGAAGTTTTCGAAAAAAATATCAAAAAAAGTTTGTGAGAAATAAAAATGTTACTTACCTTTGCACCCCGCAAAATACGGAAAGTTCCTTGAAAGATTGATAAGAAAATGAGATTTAAATGGAAATAAAAATTTTCAAAAAAAGTTTCAAATTTTCTTGCCAGTTAAAAAAGAATTACTACTTTTGCACCCGCTTTGAGAAACAACGAAAGGCGGAAAAAATAAAGAAGAATACGTTCCTAGACATATTGAATTGACAGCCGTCTCGTTCGAAAGACGAGACAAATAAAATAAGAGTAAGATAATCGAGAGATTAGAATAAAACCGATAGTTTCTGATTCGAATAATAAAATGAGTCTAATTTATTAGACAAACAATATACGATGAAGAGTTTGATCCTGGCTCAGGATGAACGCTAGCGGCAGGCTTAACACATGCAAGTCGAGGGGTATAGTTCTTCGGAACTAGAGACCGGCGCACGGGTGCGTAACGCGTATGCAATCTACCTTTTGCAGAGGGATAGCCCAGAGAAATTTGGATTAATACCTCATAGTATGTGAGAATGGCATCATTTTCACATTAAAGTCACAACGGCAAAAGATGAGCATGCGTCCCATTAGCTAGTTGGTAAGGTAACGGCTTACCAAGGCAACGATGGGTAGGGGTCCTGAGAGGGAGATCCCCCACACTGGTACTGAGACACGGACCAGACTCCTACGGGAGGCAGCAGTGAGGAATATTGGACAATGGGCGCAAGCCTGATCCAGCCATGCCGCGTGCAGGATGACGGTCCTATGGATTGTAAACTGCTTTTGTACAGGAAGAAACACTGGTTCGTGAACCAGCTTGACGGTACTGTAAGAATAAGGATCGGCTAACTCCGTGCCAGCAGCCGCGGTAATACGGAGGATCCAAGCGTTATCCGGAATCATTGGGTTTAAAGGGTCCGTAGGCGGTTTAGTAAGTCAGTGGTGAAAGCCCATCGCTCAACGGTGGAACGGCCATTGATACTGCTAGACTTGAATTATTAGGAAGTAACTAGAATATGTAGTGTAGCGGTGAAATGCTTAGAGATTACATGGAATACCAATTGCGAAGGCAGGTTACTACTAATGGATTGACGCTGATGGACGAAAGCGTGGGTAGCGAACAGGATTAGATACCCTGGTAGTCCACGCCGTAAACGATGGATACTAGCTGTTGGGGGCAACTTCAGTGGCTAAGCGAAAGTGATAAGTATCCCACCTGGGGAGTACGTTCGCAAGAATGAAACTCAAAGGAATTGACGGGGGCCCGCACAAGCGGTGGAGCATGTGGTTTAATTCGATGATACGCGAGGAACCTTACCAAGGCTTAAATGTAGATTGACCGGTTTGGAAACAGACTTTTCGCAAGACAATTTACAAGGTGCTGCATGGTTGTCGTCAGCTCGTGCCGTGAGGTGTCAGGTTAAGTCCTATAACGAGCGCAACCCCTGTTGTTAGTTGCCAGCGAGTCATGTCGGGAACTCTAACGAGACTGCCAGTGCAAACTGTGAGGAAGGTGGGGATGACGTCAAATCATCACGGCCCTTACGCCTTGGGCTACACACGTGCTACAATGGCCGGTACAGAGAGCAGCCACTTCGTGAGGAGGAGCGAATCTATAAAGCCGGTCACAGTTCGGATCGGAGTCTGCAACTCGACTCCGTGAAGCTGGAATCGCTAGTAATCGGATATCAGCCATGATCCGGTGAATACGTTCCCGGGCCTTGTACACACCGCCCGTCAAGCCATGGAAGCTGG
>ERZ650300.19-NODE-19-length-64007-cov-8.974231_pt1 | contig 64007 bp, 59 predicted proteins | sample MGYA00376236_ERZ650300 | MGnify/ENA primary metagenome ERZ650300 (study PRJEB26733, sample SAMN07839303) | wastewater metagenome | biome: urban; feature: wastewater treatment plant; material: waste water | place: USA: North Carolina | collected 2016-04-28 ...
TTTGTGTTTTTCAATATTTTAAATTGTAGAACCACGCGAAGGGATTCGCGCGGGAACGGGGGCAATTTCGTGCTACCAGTGAACCACGCGAAGGGATTCGCGCGGGCAATGTCATTAAGTTAAGGGTTTAATTATTTGAAAATCAACAGATTAAACTTGTTTTTTTGTGAATAAATTCGTATATTTATATGGTAATCAGATAATTAGTATCATGCAAAAAAACAGCTTTTCAGATTTTATCTTCTCTTCAATCAGAAATTTTTAGTACTTTTCTGAAAGATAATTTTAAAACAAATCCTGAGGATTTTACAAGAAACAGGAAGCAATCTTTTTCAGGCACCATTTTATTTATGCTAAATTTTTTAACTAGAAGCCTATCAATCGAAATTGTAAACTTTTTGAGCTTTCTCAAAAGAAAAGATATTGCACAAGAAACATTTAGTAAAAGTGCTTTTGTCCAAGCTCGTAAGAAAATAAAGCCTGAGGTTTTTAAACACTTAAATCAGCGAATTATTGAAGAGTTTTACAAGGACAATTCAGGAGTTTTAAGACAATTTGATAACTTACGAATATTAGCAATGGATGGTTCCCGATTGACTTTACCTTTTACTAAAGAACTTGAAGAAATTTACGGACAAACTAAAAACCAAACTAATACTTACATTGTTCAGACCAAAGCTTGTGTTTTGTATGATTTACTCAATGAAATATGCATTAATGGGGTTTTGTCTTCAATTGACACTGATGAACGCACACAAGCCAAACAACTCTTGGAACATTGTCAAGCAAATGATTTGATAATTTATGACCGAGGATATCCTTCGTATGATTTTATAAACGAACACCTTACCGCAAGAGTTGACGCTTTAGCAAGAGTTAGAAAAAATCAAAATACGGCTGTAATTACTTTTATTAATAGTAAAAAGAGAACCGCAATCGTTGATATTTTACCGCATAAAGAGCAGGATTTTACAGCAAAACAATATGATAAAAAAACAACTATTAAGGTTCGATTGGTCAGAGTTGATTTGCCTAGTGGAGAAATTGAAATCTTGATGACAACATTACTAGATAGCCAAATTTATCCATCAAGTATGTTCAAAGAATTATATTTTCGAAGATGGGGAATCGAAACATTTTATGATGAATTAAAAAACAAACTCAAAGTTGAATTCTTTACAGGCTATTCAAAAAGTACTATTATGCAAGACTTTTTCTGTGCTATATTTATTAGCAATTTGCAATCGGTAATTGTTAATAGTTTGCAAGATGAGCTCAAAGAGAGAAATCAAAACACAAGATTAAACTATAAAATAAACACAAATCTATCTTATGGTTTTTTAAAGAATAGAGTTTTAGAATTACTCATTAAAGAAGTTCCATTAGAATCTGTATTTAATGAGTTAGAAAGCATTTTTCTACAAAACACAATTCCAATTAGAGAAAATAGAAATAATATACGGAATACTGGAAAGTACAGAGTAAGATCAAAACCTAAAGTAACTAAAAATCAAAAAGATGCAATTTAAAAAAAGCTTAACTTAATGACATTGCCCTCACGCAAAACGCCTTTTAATTAAGGATTCCTTTCAGTTTTTTTTTAAAATTTTTTCATCCCAGAGATGCAATGATTCAAGGTGGTTGGCACTAAAAATTGCGTCTTTGTGTCTTTGCGAGAACAATTAAAGTTTGACTTATTGACATTGCCCTCACGCAATCCCTGCAATCAAGACACTTTTCGGTTATACCCCAAACTGTCTCAAATGATGGTCCAAGTGTCTGTACATTAATTTGTCCCAATCCTCAAAACTCATCTTTCCCCAAAACGGATGATGCATTACCGTAATGACCGAAGTTCCTTTGGCAAATTCTTGAACACAAGCTATAAGTTGTGTTTGGCTTTCTCAAAATCTGAATGGGAAGTGATACGGAATTCTTTTGCCGTCGGACTATTTTTTCCAAAGTCACTGTTAAACCCAGAATCTGCATTAGACTTCGTAGCGAAACTGAATTATTCAATAAAAGCAAGAGCTCACGGACTATTTTTGAAGAAGGAATACTTTTGTATTTTGAATTTAAAAATGGGAGTAAGTTCTTGGTTTTGAAGAAGAATTTAGTTGTAGTAGATTTCTAATGCGGAATCTGGGTTAAAGGCTTTGTTTTTCAATAATCGTCCCAGCAAGCGCATAGGAAAACTAATTGTTAAATCTTGTTTCCCAAACGCTACATTTATGGCAGCAATACAGTGTTCACACATTTGGTCCACGCTCATTTTGCCCCAAAGCGGAGTAGAGGAGGCGTTTAATTTCTGAATCCTATTGATTAACTGAGTGTTGTCTGAAGTGTCGTAAATAGAAGCCATAATGTATTCATTTTTAGATAGTATCAAAAGTAATGTTTTCGCTCAAAATTCTGGTTGTTTTATTGCTATTCAGTTGTTTTTATTCAACATCTTAATTGCTGTTGTTGTTTTCTTAATAAAAGGAACTTTTGTCTGCAATACTGTTTTTTTTAGTACTTTTAAAACCTAATAATTTGTAAATTTTTCAATATGAATTCTTTTTCAAAAATAGCTAGCGCAGGCTGTCTTTTGTTGTTCAGTACGCTGCTAGTAGAGAACGTTAATGCCCAAAATACTACTGCTCCTATGAACAATCCTCTTTTGCAACGCAGTACTTTACAGTACCAAACGCCACCTTTTGATAAAATTAAAGACGAACATTTTAAACCTGCTTTTGACTATGGTTTAAAAGTACACGACGAAGAAATCGAGAAAATCACGAATAATACGGCAAAACCTACGTTCGAGAATACCGTTTTAGCGCTAGAAACTTGTGGCGTAGATTTAGGTAGAGCAACTGGAGTTTTTTATAATCTTTCGGGGTCGAACACCAATCCAACACTTCAGGCGATTGAAGCAGAATATGCACCAATTTTTTCGGCGCATAACGACAAAATTTACTTGAACAGTAAATTGTATAACCGCATCAAAAGCATTCCATTGTCGAGTTTAAAAGGAGAAGATAAAAAACTAACCGAATACTACTTGCAACAATTCGAATTAGCAGGAGCTAATCTTTCAGAAGCCGATAAAGAAAAAATGAAAAAAATCAACGAAGAGTTGGCTACCTTGAGTACTTTATACAGTAATAAATTATTAACCGCGCGTAAAAACGCTGCTGTGTTTTTTGATTCAGCTTCAGATTTGGCAGGTTTAACGCCTGATGAAATTGCAGCTGCCAAAGCCAATGCTACCGCAGCAGGACAAGACGGAAAATACATGATTGCGATTATCAATACCACACAGCAACCTGTTTTGATGAGTTTGACCAATCGTGCCTCTAGAGAGAAGGTTTTCAAAGCTTCTTGGTATCGTGCCGAAAAAGGAGATGAAGGCGATACTCGCGAAACCCTTGAAAAAATGGCCAAATTGCGTTTGCAAAAAGCCAAATTGATGGGTAAAAAGAGTTTTGCTGAGTGGAAATTGCAAGATCAAATGGCACAAACGCCAGCACCTGCAATGGATTTGTTAGCCAAAATTGCAAAACCAGCAGTAGCCAAAGCCAATGAAGAAGCCAAAGACATTCAAGCCTTAATTGATGCCCAAAATGGAGGTTTTAAATTAGAACCTTGGGATTGGGATTTCTATTCTGAGCAAGTGCGTAAAGCCAAATACGATTTGGACGAAAGTCAAATCAAACCGTATTTTGAAATTGGTTCAGTGCTAGAAAAAGGAGTCTTTTTTGCAGCTAAACAAATGTACGGACTCACTTTCAAAGAAAGAAATGATTTACCAGTGTACAATCCTGATGTAAAAGTGTATGAGGTGTTCAATGACAAAGGAACTTCAATCGCGATTTATTACTTGGATTTTTATGCAAGAGACAATAAAAACGGAGGTGCTTGGATGAGTAATTTGGTGAATCAATCGCATTATTTAAACCAAAAACCAGTCATTGTCAATGTGTACAATTTTGCAAAACCAGTAAATGGTAATCCATCTTTAATTAGTTTTGATGATGTAACTACATTATTTCACGAGTTTGGACACACCTTACACGGATTGTTTGCCAACCAAAAATATGTAACACTTTCTGGAACTGCTGTACCAAGAGATTATGTAGAGTTTCCGTCGCAAATCAACGAACATGCTGCTTTAGATCCAACGGTTTTGAAAAATTACGCAGTGCATTACCAAACCAAACAAGCCATTCCTCAAGAGTTAATCGATAAAATTAAAAAAGCGGATACCTTTAATAAAGGCTATGTGGTAACTGAATTGTTGGCTGCCGCAACGCTTGATATGGCTTGGCATAGTGTAGAAAAAGAGTCGGATTTTAAACCTACTTTAGATTTTGAAAAAGAGGCTTTACAAAAATATGGTTTGTTAGTTAATGAAGTGCCTACTCGTTATCATTCTCCTTACTTTGCTCACATTTGGGGAGGCGGTTACTCTGCAGGATATTATGCTTACACTTGGTCTAAAACTTTAGATTATAATGCTTACGATTGGTTTGAGGCCAATGGTGGAATGACCCGAAAAAATTGTGATCGTTTTGTGAAATACATTTTGTCTGTAGGGAACAGTGTAGATTTGAACAAAGCTTTCAAAGAATTCATCGGTCACGATATGAAGATTGAACCGTATTTGAAAAATGCAGGATTGACTAAATAGTTGACTGATAATGTATTACTGAGACTAAAAAATGACATTCGAAAGGATGTCATTTTTTTTAGTGATTATACTTTCTATGTTGACTTTTTTCTCTTTGAATAAAAGAATTTTGAATACATTTACTCAGCAAGTTTCTTGGTTGAAACTATTTATTATTCAAAAAAAGCATTATGAATTTTTATAAAATAGTGGTGTTGGGTTGTATTCTAGTACTCTCTTTTGGGGCTTTGGCTCAAACATCATCAAGACAATGGAATGGCAAAAAGTGTGCGGTAGTGCTAACTTATGATGATGCCTTGAATGTACATTTAGATAAGGTGATTCCAGCGTTGGATGCCTTCAAATTTAAAGGAACTTTTTATTTAGTTGGATCATCGCCCGTAGTTTCAAAACGTTTGAACGAATGGCGTGCGGCTGCTAAAAAAGGGCATGAACTAGGTAATCATACCTTAAATCATCCTTGTGATGGGACTTTTGCAGGAAGAGATTTTGTCACTCCCGAAGCCGATTTGTCTAAATTTTCAGTAGCTCGAGCAATCAATGAGATCAAAGTTACCAACACGATTTTAGAGGCCATCGACGGCAAAAAAGAGCGCACTTTTGCTTATCCGTGCGGGGATCGTAAAATAGGAGATGTTTATTATTATGATTTGCTAAAAGAAGATTTTGTGGCAGCGAGAGGAGTCGAATCGGGGTTGCTGCAAAAACAACAAGTTGATTTGGCAAATATCAATTGTTTTGGACAAAGCGAATCTACTGCTGTGCAAATGATTGCGCAAATAGAAGCTGCAGAAAAGGCAGGTTCGTTTGCTGTACTTCTATTTCATGGTGTTGGAGGGGAACACGGACTTAATGTTTCTGTCGAAGAACATCAAAAAGTATTGGCTTATCTCAAAAAAAGAGAAAAAGATATTTGGGTTGCTACTATGGTTGAGGTAGCCAATTATATCAAAAAGAGTAAGTGAATTTTTAAAGTAGTCTCTTATCTGTTTAATAGTTAAATGTATGAGCGAAAGTAACAAAAGAAAAAGTCAGGCTAAAACATTGAGAGTATTTAGAAAAGTGCACCGAACCACGGGCGCTTTTTTATTTATTTTCTTTTTTATTATATCCATCACTGGATTGCTTTTAGGGTGGAAAAAGAATAGTGGAGGCTTACTATTGGCTGATTCGCGCAAAGGAACCACAACCGATTTGAGACAATGGCTCCCAGTGGATAGTTTACAACAAAAAGCCTGTTATTATTTGCAAAAAGAAGTTTCACCTAATGTTTCCTTAGCTTTGAACCGAATTGACATTCGTCCTGATAAAGGAATGGTGAAGTTTGTTTTTGAGGAAGACTATTGGGGTGTTCAATTGGATGGAGCTACTGGAGAACTTTTGCATCTAGAACGTCGAAATGCTGATTTTGTCGAAAACATTCACGATGGTTCCTACCTAGATGCGTATTTTGAAACCGGTAACGGCATCTTTAAATTAGTTTATACCACTGTAATGGGACTAGCTCTTTTGGTTTTTACCATAACTGGTTTTTGGCTTTGGTATGGGCCTAAGCGGATGCGTGTTGCCTAGCTGTAATTTGAAACTACTTTTAGTTATCCAAATCAATTTTGTTTTGTAGATTTGTTAAGTTGTTGTTTTTTAAAGAGTTGTGGTTTGTTTATAAAAGCGAGTAAAACACTCTAAGCCTTTAATTGATTCACTGTAATTTTAACAAATAAAAATATGAAAAAGGGATGGGTAGTTTTCGTTTTACTCTTTTTGTCTCAAATTACTTTCGCGCAAAAAGAATGGTTTTCCGCTTTTACTGATTCGACCGCTTTGGTCAAACAAGCCAATCAGATTTCATCAACGTTCATCAAAGACATAGCCCAAATCAAACCAACATTGGTGCTAACCTTAAAAACCAGATTGAATACCACGCCTTATCTTATTTATTATGATGATGATGGCAAACAAAAAACAGCCAATTTGCCTTTATGGGAGCAAGTAATTCCAGAACAAAAAGCTTTTTTTTATGAAGTGGCTGGGGGAGAAGTAGAGGGAAAGGAGGTTTTTGGATTGTTTTTTAACGGATTTTATTTGCCACATGAGCTAGGACATGCCTTAGAACAAATGATTGAAGGGAATGTCTTCGGCTCTTATGAGAGTGAGTATTTCGCAAATGTTGTTGCGATGCTTTGGTGGAAAAAACAAGGCAAACAAAAAGAATTGGAACAATGTTACAACTATGCCAAGAAAATATGGGCAAAACTACCTAATCCAGTACCGGAAGGAATGACTATAGAAGCTTATTTTAAGGCTAATTACCAGCAAGCTTCTCAAAATCCGTATACTTATGGTTATATGCAATTCAAGCAATTTATTTTGGTTTATGAAGATAAAAACTTGCCCAATTTTGAAGTGTTTGTCAAGAATTACCTAGCCTCAAAAGGAAAATTGTAATAGAGTTTCAAAGGAATTTTTAATCTAAAATTATAATGCTATGAGAACAGTAAATGCAGTAACTTGGTTCGAAATCTATGTTGACGATATGGATAGAGCTAGAAAATTTTATGAAACTGTTTTAGGAGAAGAGATGATACCAATGCCAATGCCAGAAGGGTTTTCTGGTCAAATGGTTACTTTTCCTTGGGTAGAAGGTGCTACTAATTCGTCAGGAGCGCTTGTGCAAGATGAAACGAGTAAGCCAAGTGCAGCAGGAACTTTAGTCTATTTTGCTTGCAGAGATTGTGCAGAAGAATTAAGCAGAGTGGAAGCAGCTGGAGGCAAAGTCGTTGCGCCAAAGTTTGCTATAGGCGAACATGGTTTTTGTGGATTAGCTTCTGACACCGAAGGCAATACAATCGGTTTTCACTCAATACAATAATATAGCTCAAAAAAGAATACTTTCAAATGACTCCCTTATTCAAAAAATTAAATTTTAAAAATCATAAAGCTATTTTAGTTCTGAATGCTCCAGCATCTTTTGTCTCAGAAAAAGAGGCAATGGCAAACGAAACTGTTTTTTACGACAACGAAAATGAAATAATAACTATTGATTTTGTTATGGTTTTTGTCACGCAATTGCAAGAAATAGAAAAAGCAATTACATCACTTTTTCCAAAAATTAACGGAGATGCTATTGTTTGGTTTTGTTATCCAAAAGGAACTTCCAAAAAATACAAATGCGAATTCAATAGAGATAATGGTTGGGCGGTTTTAGGTAATTTCGGTTTTGAACCCGTTCGTATGGTCGCTGTTGATGAAGATTGGAGTGCTCTACGATTCAGAAAAACGACCTATATTAAAACGCTTACTCGCAGTTCTAGTTTTGCTATTTCTGCCGATGGAAAAGCCAGAACTCAAAAGTGAAATATTCTAAATTAAAAATGTAGCAGTCAAAAACTAATGCCAAGTTTTTTTAGCCAAAGAATAAGAATGATAGGACTTAGGAGTGGGAATTCAACGTCAGATTATGGTTCTAGAGTGAGGATTTTGTGAGCTAATAAAATAATAATAAGCAAAAATTGATATCGCATTTATTTTCGTAAATTTGCGCCTCAATAAAAATAATTTATCATGGAAAACGGAATATACGCTAAATTCAATACCTCTAAAGGATCGATTTTGGTAAAATTGACGCACGATTTGACTCCAGGAACTGTTGGAAATTTCGTGGCTTTGGCAGAAGGAAATATGGAAAACAAGGTTAAGCCTCAAGGTGTAAAATACTATGATGGTTTATCTTTTCACAGAGTAATTCCTGATTTTATGATTCAAGGGGGATGTCCTAAAGGTACAGGAACTGGAGATCCAGGATACAAATTTGATGATGAGTTTCATCCTTCTCTAAAACACGATCGCCCAGGGGTATTGTCTATGGCTAATGCTGGACCTGGAACCAATGGATCACAGTTTTTTATCACTCACGTTCCAACAAGCTGGTTGGATAACAAACACACTGTTTTCGGACATGTAATCGAAGGACAAGAGGTTGTAGATGCTGTAGCACAAGGAGACCAATTGGAGACTTTAGAAATTATTCGTGTTGGTGAAGAAGCGCAAAACTGGAATGCTATCGAAGCTTTTATTGGTTTAAGAGGTGCTAGAATGAAAAGAGAAGCAGCTTTGAAAGCAGAAGCAGAAGCAAAAATGGAACAATTGGCTGCTGGTTTTGAAAAAACAGAAAGCGGATTGCGTTACCAATTCATTCAAAGAGGTTCTGGTAAAAAAGCAGAAAACGGAAAAACTGTTGCTGTACATTATGAAGGTTCTCTTGAAAACGGAAAAGTATTTGATTCTTCTTACCCAAGAAAAAAACCAATCGAATTTCGTTTAGGACAAGGTCAAGTGATTGAAGGTTGGGACGAAGGAATTGCTTTGTTACAAGTGGGAGATAAAGCCCGTTTTGTAATCCCATCAGATTTGGCTTATGGTCCAAGTGGAGCAGGAGGAGTAATTCCACCACACGCTACTTTGATTTTTGATGTTGAATTAATGGACGTAAAATAAAAAAAGCGTTACTCAATAAATAGATCCCAAAACAGACTAATTGACTGTTTTGGGATTTTTTATATAATTATAAATCATGCTGGTACGCTCCTGCTCCATAATGCAATTCATAAGAATGGGAATATATTTCAATGATGTTGCCAAAAGGGTCTTCCATATAGACCATTCTATAGGGCTTTTCTCCAGGATAGTACTCTCTTATTGGCATCCTTTGTTTTCCTCCAGCTTCTATAATGCGTTTTGCAAGGCCTTCAACATCGGGATCTTGAACACAAAAATGGAAAATTCCTGTTTTGTAGGGTTCAAAGTCTGCTTTTGGCTTGGTATTTTGAGGAAATTCAAACAATTCAACGCCAATACGGTCGCCAGTAGACAAATGGGCAATCTTGAAAGTTCCCCATCCAGAACCAAATACGTCTATGCACATTTGTCCAATGGCTGTTGTTTTTTCTTCTTCTACGATGGTCGGTTCCATAATAACATACCAACCCATAACATATTTGTAGAATACTACGGCTGCTTCTATATCTGGTACTGAAATACCGATATGTGAAAAAACTCTTGGATAATTATTTAAGTTGCTCATAAATAGTGTTTTAAATTTAAATAAAATTACATTTTTTTTCGATAAAAGCTGTAATTTGTATTCGTAAAACCATCAGTAAATAAAATGAAATATGCAATATAAAACGTTAAGTTGGGAAGAATTTGAAAGAGTAGAGATGCGAGTAGGAACCATTTTAGAAGTGAATGATTTTCCTGAGGCCAGAAAACCTGCGTATCAACTCACTATTGATTTTGGTACTATTATAGGTATTCGTAAATCTTCGGCTCAGATAACTTCGCATTATACGAAAGAGGAATTAGTAGACCGACAAATCGTAGCGGTAGTTAATTTTCCTAAAAAACAAATAGGTAAATTTATGAGCGAATGCTTGGTACTTGGCGCGGTAGGCGAGCAGGGTGATGTGGTTTTGTTGTCGCCTGATTTTAAGATAGAAAACGGATTAAGAGTCGCTTAGTTTATCTTTTGTATTAAAAGTTTTAAAATGTCTTGTCCTTCTGGCCAAAGACCTAGATTCATTTCAGAATTTATGTGTCCTTTTTTGCCAATATTTATGAAATCACTTCCCCAGTTTTTAGCTAATTCTTGAGCTCGCTCCAACGTCATGTAAGGGTCGTTTTCGCTTCCAACTACAATGGATGGAAATGGTAAGGAATGCAAGGGAATTGGTGCGAAATTCCAAATGCATTCTGGGGTGTGTTCAGGGGAATCAACATCAGCGGGTGCTACTAATAATGCTCCTTTAATATATGAGTTTTCAAATGTCTTTGCCCAATGAGCTACTAAGATGGTGGCTAAACTATGCGCTACCAAAATAATAGGTTCATTAATGGTTTTTAGGGTCGCTTCTAAACGTTCTAGCCAGTCGCCGAGCAAAGGTTGGTCCCAGTTGTCTTGGGTTACTTTGGTAGTATTTGGAAAATGGTTTAACCAAAAGTTTTGCCAATGACCCACGCCTGAGTCACCTAATCCAGGAATAATGAGGAGTTTTGGTGTCATTATAATTTCTTTTTTAATGCTGTTATTCTTTTTACTTCTTTGATCAATAGCGGAAGTGCGGGTTCTACCATTCCGTGGTCAAATCCTTCTAATTCATAAAGTGTGGTCGATGGATGACCTTTGATTTTCATCATGCGCATCAAATAGGCATTTTCTTCGTAGCGCCCTAGGAGTTCGAGTTCGCGATCACCAGTGATTAATAATAAAGGTGGCGCATCAGCTCGAACGTGATACAAAGGTGAGAATTCGTCAATTATGGGTTGTGTGTCTGGAATGCCTCTTTCTTTTCTGATTTCAAAATGAGTAATGGCTTGACCGCTCAAAGGGATAAGTCCTGCAATGGTATTGGCATCGATGGCATAAGGTTGTAGCCATTTTTTATCGAGTCCAATCATCATTCCGAGATAGCCACCAGCAGAATGTCCAGACACAAATAGTAAAGAGGAATCACCTCCATATTTTGCGATGTTCTTGAAGGTCCACGCTACTGCTGCAGCGGCGTCTTCGATACAGTTTTTTACTTTTACTTTAGGTGAAAGGCGGTAGTTTACTCCAATAATAGCGAAACCTTTTTCTTTTAATCCAGATAAAATTTCTTTGTTTCCTCCTGATAAACCTCCTCCATGAAACCAAATGATGGTAGCAAATCCTTTGCTGTTTTTTGGGTAATAAATGTCTAAAACGCAGCGCTCTTTGATGTATGAATCGCTTTGTGTAACAGCTTCGTTATAATAAGGAATATTATTTTCTTGAACATATTCTGTTTTTTGTCCCCAAAGAATAGGGCTTATGAGCAATAGCAGAAGGGCAAAATAAGTGGTTTTCATGGATTGTTTTTTACTCCATAAATATATGATTTTTCGACTTTTATTTGGTACATGTTATGAAAAATAGACGTGATTTTTAGCCCTGATGGGAGCGGCATCCTTGTTGGGGCTCTTTTTTTGAGCCTCAGCAAGATATAGCGTACAGCAGGACGAGGCGTGAAGGATTGCGTGGACTTGTGCTCCAAAAAAAAATCCAAAAATCGGTTGACTTTTGGACTTTGATAATTGTTTTAATAGTTTTTAGATGTCATCAAAATCGATATGAGTAAAACTAGATACTTTTGGGGTATTTTCGTTTTCTACTGTTTCGTTTGAGAATTCTCTTTTGAAATCTTTTTGGTGTCTTTCCGAGATTACTTCTTCTCCTTTGTGGTTTAAAATGTAAGAAGTCATGTCGCTTAAAATTTCTTCGAAGGCTGCAAAATCCTCTTTGTACAAGTAAATCTTGTGTTTTTTGAAATGGAAAGAGCCATCTTCTTCTGTAAATTTTTTGCTTTCGGTAATGGTAATGTAGTAATCGTCAGCCTTCGTGGCTCTTACATCAAAGAAATACGTTCTTCTTCCAGCGCGAAGCACTTTAGAATAAATTTCTTCTTTTTCTAGCATGTCATTTTCTCTCATAATTCTTTCGATCCTTTTATAAATAGCAATCAAAAATCATAAAAAATTATTGATAAAACAACATTTAGAGTAATTCTTTTTCCGAAAGTTGTTTTAAATAAAGAGCGGAATAATAACCGTTTTCGTTTATTAATTGATTATGAAAGCCTTGCTGAATGATTTTGCCGTTTTCGAGGATTATGATTTTGTCGGCGTTTTTTGCAGAAGAAACTCTGTGACTTACAATTATGGTAGTTTTGTCTTTACAAATTTCGAATAGATTATTCAAAATTGCTTCTTCGGTTTCTGTGTCTACCGCTGATAAACAGTCGTCAAAAAGTAAAATTTCAGGTTTTTTGATGATGGCTCTGGCAATAGAAACACGCTGTTTTTGTCCGCCAGACAAAGTGATGCCACGTTCGCCTAAGATGGTGTCGTAGCCTTTGTTGAATCCTTCAATATTGTCATGAACTACAGCGCTTTTGGCAGCGGCGATAACCTCGTCATCGGTGGCGTTTTCTTTGCCAAACTTGATATTGTTTTTGATACTATCCGAGAAAAGAAAGGCGTCCTGAGGTACAATTCCGATGCTGTTTCTTAAGTCGAATAAGTTCAACTGACTGATTTCTTTTCCGTCAATTTTTACTTGTCCTTCGGTTACATCGTACATTCTGGAAATGAGCGAGAGAAGCGTTGATTTTCCTGAACCCGTTTTACCAAGAATAGCCAATGTTTCTCCTTTTTTTACAGTGAACGAAATGTTTTTAAGTGCTTCGATATTGGTGTCTTCGTAAGTGTAGCTTACGTTTTCGAAACTAATGGTTCCATCTACAGTGCTTGATGAAGGATTGTTGTTTTGGATGTCTGGTACAATTTTTAGGAATTCGTTCAAGCGTTTTTGGGACGCTTCTGCTTCTTGGACCATAGACGAAACCCATCCTAAAGAGGCTACTGGCCAAGTTAACATATTAACATACAAAATGAATTCTGCAATGGTACCAATGCTTTTTATGGTTCCGTTGATGTATAACATTCCACCAAAATAGATAACCACTAAGTTGCTAATTCCGATTAAAGCCAACATCAATGGGCCAAATAATGACTGAACTCTAGCAAGGCTTAAGCTTTTGCTTTTGCTTTCTTCTGCAAGTGAGATGAGGTTGTTTTGTTGTTGGTTTTCTAAAGAATAAGCCTTGATTACACGAATTCCTGAGAATATTTCCTGAGTAAAACTAGAAACTTTGGATAAATATTGTTGGAAAACCGTACTGCGAATATTGATTTCTGAACTCAATTTGAAAATTGCATACGACAAAATTGGTAGAGGTAGCAAAGTGTAAAGGGTTAATCTTGGTGAGACATTGTACATATATGCAATGACAATAGCGAAACGAATAAAGGTGTTGATGGTATACATCACGGCAGGTCCTACGTACATTCTTACTTTGGAAACATCCTCGCTAATACGGTTCATCAAGTCTCCAGTGCGGTTTTGTTTGTAGAAGTTTTGTGAAAGATTTTCGTATTGGCGAAACACTTCATTTTTCAAATCAAATTCGATATGACGGGACATTACAATCAATGTTTGTCGCATCAAAAAAGTTAAAAATCCAGCAATAATTGTTGTAGCAATAATCAATAAAACATTGTGAATGAGTTCTTCTCGATATTGACCAATGACCATTGTAGATGATTTTTCTACACTAGAAAGTTTGTCGAATTTTTCGATAGCTTCAAGTGAACTACTAATTAATTTTGGAGTAAATAAGGAAAATATTTGTGCGATAATTGTGATTAAAATACCAAGAGAGAAACTGAATTTGTATTTTATAAAGTATTTATCTAAATAACGTAATTCTTTCATTTTTTTTTGAGATTCGGACTTGTTTCTTTTTCTATTATTACTTTTTTGTTAAAAAAAGTAAGGTGTGTTTTCTTTTGAGCGCAATAAAATTTTATGATATTGTCAAAATAACGATTTAAAATTAGGTTATGTTTGATTATTTTATATTTTTGACTTGAAATTTTATCAATTTTGTAAAATAATAAAAACAACACGCTCATGAATGCAACAATAGCAACCGCTAAGGAAATTCAAAAAATGGATCCTGTTTTTGGTCAAATGTCATTTGATGACCACGAACAAATTGTATTTTGCAACGACAAAGATACAGGATTAAAAGCAATAATTGGTATTCATAATTCTGTAATGGGACCTGCTTTAGGTGGTACAAGAATGTTCAATTATAGCAATGAATGGGAGGCTTTGAATGATGTTTTGCGTTTGTCACGCGGAATGACTTTTAAATCAGCTATTACCGGTTTAAATATTGGTGGAGGAAAAGCAGTAATTATTGGTGATGCTAAAACACAAAAAACGCCAGAATTGATGCGTAAGTTTGGTGAATTTGTTCACTCCTTAAGCGGAAGATATATTACAGCTGAAGATGTTGGAATGGAAACTGCCGATATGGACATCGTGAGAGATGTTACTCCTTATGTAACTGGAATTTCAGAAGAAAGAGGTGGAGCTGGTAACCCTTCTCCTGTAACTGCTTTTGGAGTTTATATGGGAATGAAAGCTGCTGCTAAACAACAATTTGGCTCAGATGTTTTAACTGGTAAAAAGGTTTTAGTACAAGGAATTGGTCACGTTGGTGAAGCTTTGGTTGAGTATTTGACTAAAGAAGGTGCTTTGGTGACTATTTCTGATATCAACGAAGAGCGTTTGTATGAAGTTGGTCAAAAATACAATGCAACTGTTTATACTGGAACAGATGTATATGCAGAAGAAGTAGATATCTATGCGCCTTGTGCAATGGGAGCTACTATTAATGATGCAACTATTCATAAAATTAAAGCAAAAGTAATTGCAGGAGCAGCTAATAATCAGTTGGCTAATGAAGTGGTTCACGGAGCAATTTTGCAAGAAAGAGGCATTTTGTACGCGCCAGATTTCTTGATTAATGCTGGTGGAATCATTAATGTATATGCGGAATTAGCGCATTACGGAAAAGCTGAAATTATGGCTAAAACCGAAAATATCTATAACACTACTTTAGAGATTTTTGATTTTGCAATTGCTAACAAAATGACCACACACCAAGCTGCTTTGACTATTGCGCAACAACGTATTGCTGAAAGAAAATTAGCAAATAGCAAATAATATTTTTTATAAATTTTTAGTGTTCCAATTATAGAAAGGTTTTTCGAATCTTTTATTAATTGGAACACTTTTTTATTTATTAAATAAATTACTGTTCAAATTTTCATTTAAAGGATGAAATCCTTAATTTTGCAGACTAATTTTTAAAAGTTCTTACAAGGTGGTAAACAGAAGACACATCCGCGTTAAAGTCATGCAATCCATTTATGCAATGCATCAAAATGGTGCTGATAATCTAGAAAAAGAAGAAAAATTTCTTTTTTACAGTATCGATAACATTCTAGATTTATACCTTACAATGGTGTCATCATTATTAGAAATTTGTAAAAAAGAACAAATCTTTTTGCATTTATCAAGTCAAAAACACCTTGCAACTCCTCAAGAACGCAAACCCAACGAAAAGTTTATTAAGAATGCTGTTTTTCAGATTTTGGCTGAAAACAATTCTTTGAGCATTGCTATGGAAAATCGAAAAATCAATAATTGGTCATTGAACGATGATTACATTATTATTTTGCTTAATGCGATAAAAGAAAGTAAATTGTATGCTAAATACATGAGCAATACAGTTAATACTTTTGAAGAAGATAAAGATTTTATTGCGGCTATCTTTGAAGAAATTATCGTTCCTAATGAAAAGTTATACGAGTATCTAGAGGACGATAAATTAACTTGGATTGATGATATTCCGATGGTGAATACTCAAATTTTGAAACAGTTAAAAGCATTGAAGCCTCTCGAGGAAGATAATTTTAGAGTTCCAAAATTATATAAAGATACAGAAGACAAGGATTTCGTAAGGGATTTGTTCCGCAAGACGGTTTTGAATGAAAAAGAATTGGCTAAAACGTATGACGATAAAACGCCAAATTGGGACAGTGACCGTATTGCTGAAGTTGATACCATCATATTAAAGATGGCTATCTGTGAGTTTTTGAAATTCCCATCAATTCCTGTGAAGGTAACTTTGAATGAATATTTAGAAATTGCAAAAGAATATTCTACGCCTAAAAGTAGTATTTTTATCAACGGAATTTTAGATAACCTTGTAAAAGAATTAACTGAAAGCAAGAAGTTGGTAAAAGTTGGTCGCGGTTTGATGTAATCAATAACGCACAACATTTAAATTTAACAAAACAAAAAAATAACAAATTAAGATTTTTATTATGGAACAATTACAAAGCTTTTTACCGTTTTTATTGATGTTTGTGGTGATTTATTTCTTCATGATTAGACCACAACAAAAACGTGCTAAAAACGAAAAAGAATTTGAAAGCAGTTTAAAAGTAGGAGATAAAATTGTAACTAAAAGTGGATTGCACGGTAAAGTTGCTGAATTAGCTGAAACGACAGTTATTATCGAAACTATGTCAGGCAAATTGAAAATGGAGCGTTCTGCTATCTCAATGGAAATGAGTGCAGCTTTAGCTAAGAAATAGTAGCTTTGCTAATCAAATAAAAAAATCCCAAATTCCAAATTAATTGGAGTTTGGGATTTTTTAGTTTGGAACAATCGGTTTATTTCTTTTTGTTCTTTTTGTTTTTCTTGGCTTTTTTTGCCTTTGCTTTTGCTTTTTTCTCTTTAGCCTTAGCTTTTACTTTTGCCTTTTTGGCTTTGTCTTTTTTAGCCTTTTTTGCTTTCTTGGCTTTTGCTTTAGCTTTTTCCTTTGCTTTAGCTTTTTTGGCTTTTTCCTTTTCTTTATCGCTCATTTTTACTTTGTTTTTTTTCTTTTTTTTGTCTTTTGACTTTTTATCAGGGATTAGGTCAAGTGCCGTGATTTCTGTTTTTTCTATCGTTACAGTTTCTTCAGTTGCTGGGCTGATGGTTTCTTCAGGAGCAGTAGAGGTAGTGTCTGTTTTTGTGCTACGTCTTCTTGTTTTTGGTGCAGCAACGTTTGTTTTTGTAGTTTCTGTTGCGACCTTTTTTGTGGTAGCTGTTGCTGTTTTTGCAGTTCTCGTTCTTCTTACAACTGGCTTTTCAGCTTTTGGTTGCTCTGTAGTTGGAGGTGTAGCCTCTGGAGTGATATTATCTTCTTTTTTTTCTATCATGGTTTGGGCTGTTGGTTATAATTCTCTATTATTTGGTTTTTTGTTAACGAATTGTTTATTTAATATTAACAAATGTAGTGAAGATTAATCAAATCCAATGTTAAGTTTTTAATGGGTGGTGGGGTAGAAAAAGGAATAGAAATAAAAAACCTCCAAAAAGTTCAAAGACTTTTTGGAGGTAGTATTTTTAAAACAATTTTAATCTGGAATCAGATATGTTGTTATTTATCTTTTGCGTCTTGATTCAGGCGCGGGATTTTCAAAATCGGTACTTGCGGTAAGTTGAGCAATTTTTACAATAACATCTATTGCCTTTTGCATGCTTTCTACTGGTACATATTCGTATTTACCGTGAAAGTTGTGACCACCGGCAAAAATATTTGGGCAAGGCAATCCTTTGTAGGATAATTGACAGCCATCGGTTCCTCCACGAATAGGTTTGATTATCGGTTTTACTCCGACTTGTTTCATGGCTTCTTCTGCAATATCTACGATGTGTTTTACTGGTAACACTTTTTCCTTCATATTGTAGTATTGGTCTTTAATCTCAGCTGCAGCAATAGGCTCACCAAATTGTTTGGCAAACTTTTTATTGATTTTTTGGACCATTTTTTCAATCAATTCTTTTCTCTTTTCAAATTTTTTCTTAGAATGGTCTCTAATAATAAGTTCTAAAACTGTTTCTTCAATACTGCCTTTCAAGTGATGAACGTGAAAAAAGCCTTCGTAACCCTTAGTTTCTTGCGGTGTTTCTCCTTTTGGTAAATCACTAATAAAATCATTAGCAATAAGCATCGAATTAATCATTTTTCCCTTTGCATAACCGGGATGCACACTTTTTCCTTTGAAGGTGATTTTAGCTCCTGCAGCATTGAAATTTTCATATTCTAATTCGCCTACTTGGCTGCCATCCATAGTGTAAGCCCAATCTGCGCCAAATTTTTCCACATCAAAATGATGAGCACCACGGCCAATTTCTTCATCGGGAGTAAAACCAACTTTAATAGTTCCGTGTTGGATTTCTGGGTTTTGAATCAAAAATTCCATAGCCGAAACAATCTCAGTGATTCCGGCTTTATCATCGGCGCCAAGAAGCGTAGTTCCATCGGTGGTGATTAAGGTTTGTCCTTTGTATTGCAACAAATCTTTGAAATATCTTGGTGAAAGTACAATGTTTTGCACTTCGTTGAGTACAATGTCTTTTCCGTCGTAATTGGGTACAATTTGAGGTTTTACATTGGCACCTGTAAAATCTGGGGTAGTGTCAAAATGAGCAATAAAACCAATGGTTGGCACTTTTTTGTCAACGTTACTTGGTAATGTAGCCATAATGTAGGCTTTGTCATCAATTGTCACATCTTGTAGTCCAATTTTTTGGAGCTCCTCTACTAGTTTATGGGCAAGATCCCATTGTTTGGCACTACTAGGGGTGGTTTCAGAATTTGGGTCGGATTCAGTATCAACAGTTACGTAGCTTATAAAACGATCAATAATGTGTTGCATGGTGATTATTTTTTTAGCAAAGGTAAACATTTTGGGCTGTTTTTTTTAAACTAAAAGCAAGGCTTAGGGTTCACTTTTTTGCTGGTTTTTGAAATCAATTCTTTACTTTTGTGCCACACAACTACACTACTTATGTATAAATTATTGATTCGTCCGATACTTTTTTGTTTTGACCCTGAAAAAGTACATTATTTCACCTTTTCGTTAATTAGAATAGTGTCTAAAATCCCAGGATTTACGGCAATTTTCAGAGCACTTTATGTGGTCAATGACAAACGTTTAGAGACCGAAGTTTTTGGGTTAACGTTCAAAAATCCAGTAGGTTTGGCGGCTGGTTTTGACAAAGATGCTACACTTTATAAAGAACTTTCGAATTTTGGTTTTGGATTTATCGAAATAGGTACCTTAACACCAAAAGGACAAGAAGGAAATCCTAAAAAAAGGTTGTTTAGATTAAAAGCAGATCAAGCCATTATTAATCGAATGGGATTTAATAATGGAGGTGTTTTAGAAGCAGTAGAACGTTTAAAATCGAATACCAATGTGCTTATTGGGGGTAATATTGGTAAAAATAAATTGACGCCCAACGAAGAAGCTACTTCGGATTATGAAATTTGTTTTGATGCTTTATACGATTATGTGGATTATTTTGTGGTGAATGTAAGTTCACCTAACACTCCAAATTTAAGAGCGTTACAGGATAAAGAACCGTTGACTCAGTTGCTGCAAACACTTCAAAATAAAAATATAACTAAAGTTAGCCCTAAACCGATTTTGCTAAAAATTGCACCAGACTTAACAGATGAGCAATTATTAGATATCATTGATATTATGGCAGAAACTAAAATCGCGGGTTTAATTGCAACGAATACTACACTTTCCCGCGAAGGCCTTTTATCTGAAACCAAAGGAGAAGCAGGAGGATTGTCAGGCAAACCGTTAAAGAATCGTTCAACTGAAGTGATTCGATTTTTGGCCGAAAAAAGCAATCGTGCTTTCCCAATTATTGGCGTGGGTGGTATTCATTCTGCCGAAGATGCTATTGAAAAATTAGAAGCTGGTGCTAGTCTCATTCAATTGTATACTGGTTTTATTTATGAAGGTCCTGCTTTGGTAAAAGCAATCAATAAAGCTATTTTGAAGCAAAAGAGATAGTGGTTTTTCTGAATTTAAAACATCTAATCCTAAGAACTAAGAGCTAGTAACTAAGGACTAGTTACTAATCACTAATTACTTTCTAACTTTTCGATTTTGAACTTTAATTCCTTTTGCTATCTTTGAAAGCTATGGAGCCAATAAAAATTATCGAATGCCCACGTGATGCGATGCAAGGAATAAAAACATTTATTCCCACCGCTAGAAAAGTATCGTATATTCAAGCATTATTGCGAGTGGGTTTTGATAGTATCGATTTTGGAAGTTTTGTTTCTCCAAAGGCAATTCCTCAAATGCAAGATACGGCTGCGGTGTTGGATCAATTGGATTTATCGAAAACGGATAGTAAATTATTGGCTATAATTGCCAATGTCCAAGGGGCAAAAGATGCTGCTTCTCACGAACCAATTCAGTATTTGGGTTTTCCCTTCTCAATATCTGAGAATTTTCAAATGCGAAACACGCACAAAACCATTGCAGAATCTTTGGTTACCTTACAAGAAATTCTCGAAATTGCCGACCAAAACCAAAAAGAAGTGATTGCCTATCTTTCTATGGGATTTGGAAATCCATACGGAGATCCTTGGAATGAGGAAATTGTGGGAGAATGGACAGAACGATTGGCGCAAATGGGAGTGAAGATTCTTTCATTGTCTGATACAGTTGGAAGTTCCACCCCAGAAGTTATTACGCATTTGTTTTCTAATTTGATTCCCAAATATCCTCATATTGAGTTTGGAGCTCATTTACATACTACCCCAGATAAATGGTTTGAAAAAATTGATGCAGCTTATCATGCGGGTTGCAGACGATTTGATGGAGCGATTCAAGGTTTTGGTGGTTGCCCAATGGCTACTGATCGTTTAACGGGAAATATGCCTACTGAAAAATTACTTTCTTATTTTACTGCTAAAAAAGAAAATACCAATTTGAGCGCTATGAGTTTTGAAAGCGCCTACAATGAGGCTTCAAAGTTGTTTGGAGAGTTTCATTAGAATGATGTACTAAAGTAATAATCTATTCGTTTGGAATAGTAGTAATAAAGATAAAACAATGAAAGCAACCCAAACCCTACTCGGATTTTTTGTACTGCTTTTGACGGTGTCTTGCAGTAGTGATCTTGATTTTGATCAAGTAAATGACCTTCAGTTGCAGCCCGTAGTTGTGGCTAATTTATCAAGTTTTGATGTTGCGGCAAATCAGTTTGTAAATAATGGCACAGAACAAGCTGTTTCTATAGACACTCCAGACGTGGGAGTTTTTAATGACTCTTTTTTTAGAGATAATTTAAGTAAAGCCGATTTGTTTTTTGAAGTCAACAATACCATCAATCGAGCTTTTACTTTGCGATTGGTATTTCTTGACGCTGCCAATACACCGCTTACAACGATTCAAATGGATATTCCTGCTTATGCTGGAACACCCAATCAAACCACTTTGACACAAACATTTCAAGGCACTAATCTTGATTTATTAAAGCAAACCAAAAAGATTGCTTTTGTGCTTACCTTATTGCCTGGGCCACCATTATCTTCGACTAGTGTTGGGAATTTGAAATTACGTTCAAGTGTAACTGCCTATTTTGATATTCAATGAGAAAAGTTATTACCTGTGCGCTACTTTTTTTAGGAAGTGTACTTTTGGCTCAAAATAAAGCCGTTTTGTATAATTTTACGGCAATTCCACAATCTTTATCTTTAAATCCAGGGGCTGATGTAACTTATAGATGGTACGCTGGCGTTCCTTTATTGTCTGGGATTTCGGCTAATGTCGGCTCGACCGGTTTTTCAGCTTATGATTTATTTGCAGATAATGGTGTGAATTTTAACACCAAATTGCGTACTATTATTTTTTCAACTTCAAGAAATGATAAAGTAAGTCTCAATCAGCAATTGGAGGTTTTTCAAGGAGGATTTAAAGTAGGCGATTGGAATAATACCGCTTATATTTCTTTTGGGATGTATGAAGAATTTGATGTATTGAGTTATGTTCCGAAGGATTTAGCAATTTTAGCTTTAGACGGAAATCAAAATTATTTAGGAAAGTATTTTAATTTGAGTGATTTGAATGCTCGTGCCGAAATGTTGAGTGTTTTTCACGTAGGCTACAATAAGAGAGAAAATGAAAAATTGATTTGGGGAGTGAGAGGAAAGATTTATTCTAGTATTTTCGATGCGCGTTCCACCAAAAATTCAGGCTATTTGTATACTATTCCTTCAAATGGGAACACTATGTATGAACAAGTCATCTCGGCTGATATGTTGTTGAATACCTCTGGAATTGCAAAATATGACGACAAAGATGACGACTCTGATGTGGCCAAAGACATACAAAAAAGAGCACTGTTAGGAGGGAATCTAGGTTTGGGTTTTGATGCTGGAATCACCTATTATCCCAAAAAAGACATTCAAATTACGGCTAGTGTTCTTGATGTAGGTTTTATTCGTCATACAAAAGAAGTGGAGAGCTATCGCGCCAGAGGAACCTATAAATATGAAGGTATTCTTCCTGATTTTTTTACTGGAACTGGTGGGAATAACATAACCGAAGAGTTTAATGATGCTTTCCCTAGAGATACCTTAAAAGGAAGTTACACCTCTTGGAGACCTGTTAAATTTAATGCTTCTGCGCAATATTCTTTCGGGCAAACCGAAGAGGAAAGTTGTAATTGTAAATCCAGTGACGCAACAGCAAAGTATAATAACTCCGTTGGATTACAATATTTTGCAATGTCAACACCAAGAACTCCAATGATGGCTTTGACGGCTTTTTATAGAAAGAAAATTTTCACTGGGTTAGAAGCCAAAGCCACGTATACTGTAGATTCTTTTTCGAGTAAGAATATTGGTTTGGGTTTGTCAACACAAATAGGACCCGTTAATTTTTATTTGATGGCCGATAATTTATTAGAACTTAGAGATGTAGCCAAGGCGCAAAGTGCCTCTTTTCAACTAGGACTTAACCTTATTTTTGCTGAGAAAAAAGAGGGAGAATATTAAATAGTTCAAATCCCAAATACTAAATCCCAAATACTAAATCCCAAATTCCAAATCTCAAATCTCAAATCCCAAATCATGAATCCTAAATAGTAAATCCCAAATTCCAAAGTTATAGTTGGAATTTGGGATTTTTTATTCTTTAAATTTGTATTTTTTAGCTTTTTCTTCTTTTGAAGAATTTATAAATTTCAATCCAAAAGACAGCAATTACAGCCACTAGAGTACACCACCCTATTTGAAGTAAAGTGATTTTTTCGAATAAGAAAAATTTAGATAATGGTGGAATAAAAAGCAGTAAAGCAGTGATGAAAAGCGTGATTCCGATGATAAGCACTACCAGGTTATTCTTGTATTTCCAAGTGGTTAAAACAGAATAATAAAAAGAGCGATTGGCTAGTGTCAAGAACACATTCGAGAAAATCAAGGTCAAAAACACCATAGTTCGAGTACTACTTTCATTATACTGATTGGCTATGGCAAATTGGTAAATAAACAACAATCCTGCGGTTATCCATAGTCCTTGGATTAAGCTAATGGTGATTTCTTTCCAACTGAAAAAAGTGGTACTCAGTGGTCTTGGTTTTTGTGTCATCAAATTATCTTCCATTGGCTCATTTTCATAAACGATAGAGCAGGTGGGACCCATAATCATTTCTAAGAAAATGATGTGGACTGGAGAAAAAATGTTGGGATACATCCATCCCAAAGCTAATGGAATAAGCACGATTAAAATGATGGGAATGTGGATAGAGATAATGTATCGAATGGCTTTTTTGAGATTCATATAGATTTTTCTTCCCATTGCAATGGCATCTGTCATTTTTGAAAAATCATCGTCAATCAAAATTAAATTCGCGGCTTGTTTGGCAATTTCTGTCCCTTTTTTGCCCATAGCAATTCCGATATGCGCTGATTTTAAAGCGGGTCCATCGTTTACGCCATCTCCGGTCATGGCTACAATTTGATTGTTGTCTTTTAGCGCCTGAATGATTTTGAGTTTAGCCTCTGGAAACATTCTAGTAAAAATAGTAGTTTCCATTACTTTTTCTTTTAATGTAGCAGGACTCATTTGCATTAGTTCGTCTCCATTGAGTATTTTTTCAGGGTTTTTAAAACCAATTTGTTGAGCAATCGTAGCGGTGGTTTCGGCATTATCACCAGTAATTATTTTAACGGCAATTCCGGCTTTATAAAAAGTTTCTAAAACTGCTTTGATGTTCTTTTTTGGAGGGTCATAAAAAGCAACAAGACCTTTAAAATGTAGTTCAAATTCTTGTTGTGTTTTAGGGAAATTGGTTCCGTTAAAATCAGCTGTCCCAACACCCAATACTCGAAATCCTTTTTTGGTCATGGCAAGAAAAGCCGTGTTGATTTTTTCTTTTTCAGTTTCAGATAGTTTAGAACAGGCAATAATGGCTTCTGGTGCTCCTTTTGTTGCAATAATTCGATGTCCTTCTTTATTTTCGAATACATGTGTCATCATAGGTGGTTTTCCACTCAAAGGATATTCGTGTATCATTTTATATTGAGGACGTTCATCTGTTGCAATGGAGTTGGTGTAGGCGTCATGCAATGCCATTTCCATAGCATCAAAAGGGATGGGCTCACTCGCCCACATTGCAGCCTTGATAAGTTCTTGTTCTTTGGGGTTTAAATTGCTATGGCTTGCTGTAACCGTTGTAGCATCAAGAGTGAACCATTCGGCAAGACTCATTTTATTTTCAGTGATGGTGCCTGTTTTATCGGTACAAATAACGGTGGCACTTCCTAAAGTTTCTACTGTTTTAGTCTGCTTAACAATAATTCCCATTCGAAGTAATCGCCAAGCACCAAGTGCCATAAAAGTGGTAAAAGCTACCGGAATTTCTTCGGGGATAATACTCATAGCGAGGGTTAATGCTTTTAGTAAGCTGTCTAAAATTAGTTTAGAATTCCAATAGTTGATTCCCCAGACAATTATAAAAGCGACCAAACCAATCAAAGAAATATAGGTAACAAAATTGCTAATTTGAATTTGTAATGGCGTTTTTTCTTCGACGATGTTTTCTAGACTTTTTCCAATTTTCCCCAATTGGGTTTGACTTCCAATGGCGGTAACTTGGCAAATAGCCAATCCACTTGCGACTATGGTTCCTTGATAAATTTGTTTGTTTTCGGATTGTTCATTCTTTGAAACCGATAAAGATTCTCCAGTTAATATGGATTCATTGACCGAAAAGTCATTGGATTGGATGATAATTCCGTCTGCGGGAACAAAAGTTCCTTCTTCTGTTTGTATAAAGTCGCCTAAAACAATTTCTTCACTCGGAATCTCAACAACAATTCCATTTCGAATGACTTTGCTTTTGGGTTGTGTTAATTTAGATAATGCTTCGATGGCATTTCTACTTTTCGATTCCTGGTACAAGGAAATTGATACGACCAAAATAATAGCCAAAAGCATAAAAATGCCATTATTATAATCCGCAGTTATGAAATAAACACTAGAAGCCGTGAGTAGTAATAAAAACATCGGCTCCTTTATCAATTCGAAGAGCGAGTGCAAAAAGTTGTTTTTTTGTTGATGTTCGGTTGAATTGGCACCGTTTTTTGTTCTAGAGGCGATTACTTCTTCTGAAGAAAGCCCTTGGATAGAGGTAGTATTGGATTCAGACATAATGATTGTAGTTTCTATTGGATTTTTGTCTGGTGAAGTAATAGTGGCAAATGTTCCAATTCCTGCAATTTAGTCAATTAATGTAAAATTTAGGTGTTTTTTTGCTTAAGATTGTCTATATTTGCACGCAATTCAACTAGAAATTGCACCATGAAAGCACACAATTCCAAGATTATCGGCGAAGGTTTAACTTACGATGATGTATTATTAGTTCCAAATTACTCTAGCGTTCTTCCTCGCGAAGTGAGTATTCAATCAAAATTTTCAAGAAACATAACTTTAAATGTACCTATTGTATCTGCCGCTATGGATACAGTGACTGAAAGCGCTATGGCTATTGCTATGGCTCAAGAAGGAGGTATTGGAGTGTTGCACAAAAACATGACGATTGAGCAACAAGCAGCCAAAGTAAGAAAAGTAAAAAGAGCTGAGTCAGGAATGATTATCGACCCTGTTACTTTGCCTTTGACTTCTACGGTTGCCGATGCTAAAATGGCAATGAAAGAATATGGTATTGGAGGAATTCCAATCGTTGATGAAAATAAAATTCTAAAAGGAATTGTTACCAACAGAGATTTGCGTTTTGAGAAAAATACATCAAGAGCTATCGTTGAGGTAATGACTAAAGATAATTTGATTACGGTTGCAGAAGGTACTTCTTTAGAACAAGCTGAAGTGGTTTTGCAAGGGCATAAAATCGAAAAGTTACCTGTTGTAAATGATAAATACGAATTGGTTGGTTTGATTACCTTTAGAGATATTACTAAGTTAACTCAAAAACCAATTGCTAATAAAGATATTTATGGTCGTTTACGTGTAGCTGCAGCTATTGGAGTTACTGGAGATGCAGTTCAAAGAGCTGAAGCTTTAGTTCACGCAGGAGTAGACGCTATTATTATCGATACGGCTCACGGTCATACCCAAGGTGTGGTTAACGTATTAAAAGAAGTAAAATCTAAATTCCCACAAATTGATGTTATTGTTGGTAATATCGCAACACCAGAAGCAGCACAGTACTTGGTTGAAAGTGGAGCTGACGGGGTAAAAGTAGGAATTGGTCCTGGGTCAATTTGTACGACTCGTATCGTTGCGGGAGTAGGTTTTCCTCAGTTTTCTGCTGTGCTTGAAGTTGCTGCTGCTATCAAAGGTTCTGGTGTACCAGTTATTGCTGATGGAGGAATTCGATATACAGGAGATATTCCTAAAGCTATTGCCGCTGGAGCTGACTGTGTAATGTTAGGGTCATTATTGGCTGGAACAAAAGAATCGCCAGGGGAAACTATTATTTTTGAAGGAAGAAAATTCAAATCATACAGAGGAATGGGATCTGTTGAAGCCATGCAAGAAGGATCAAAAGATCGTTATTTCCAAGATGTAGAAGATGATGTTAAGAAATTAGTTCCAGAAGGAATTGTCGGACGTGTACCTTACAAAGGAGAGTTGAACGAAAGTATGCAACAATTTATTGGTGGACTTCGTGCTGGTATGGGGTATTGCGGAGCAAAAGACATTCCAACTTTAAAAGAAACAGGTCGTTTTGTTAGAATCACAGCTAGTGGAATTAACGAAAGCCATCCACACAATGTAACGATTACTAAAGAAGCTCCTAATTATTCTAGGTAGTTCTAATTTTATCAATAAATTTTTAAAAGTGCAAAATTTCGATTTTGCACTTTTTTATGGTCTCAAATTTCAGTTAAAACTAGATGCTTTAGTGCATTTTCCTTTCAGGTTCTAAATTTTTTTACAGCAAATTCACAAATTATAATATGCTTTTAAGTTTGTAATTTGCGAATTTGCGGTTTTTTATGTTTTCAAACGTGCAGACTTAAGACTGCTAACCAATAAGTTCATAGTTGTTTATTCATGCACCAAATCGGCGAGTAGTTTTTTATCACCTACAATCCACAAAATATCATCTTTTTCTAGCAAGATGTTCGATTCAGGATTCATGAACCGTTGTCCTCTTTTTTCAATTCCGACTACGAGGCCTTTTGTCTTTTCACGAAGTTTGGACTCTTTGATACTTTTACCAATAAACTCATGATTTTTTAACTCGATTTGTCGGAGTACAATATCTGGTTCTCTGATTTCTGGTGTAGCTTCAATTTCGTGTTGGTCCAAATATTTTTTGAATTCTTGTACCTGTGCATCATTGCCTATCACGAATACTTCATCTCCAGGAAAAATACGTTCATTGGCGTCTGGAATATGAATGGTAATTTCCCCTCTTTTGATAGAAGCAATATTTATTCCCAGTTGTTCTCTTAGTTGTAATTTTTTTAAAGTCTCTCCAGCAATATTAGATTCGGCTGCAATATCAAAAACTGCCATGTGACCGTCCCAAGGCGATAAATCACTGCGACTTCTTTTAGCTTTGCTAATTTCTCTATCATTTAAATTGGATAAAAAATGATTCTCTATTTTATGATACTGATGGTTTAATCTTTTTTGGAACAAAAAGTATAGAATAATAGCCACTACAAACGCAACTAAAGCTGTTTTTGGAGAAAAGAAGATATTCAATAAAAAGCCAATATAAACAATGGCAATTAGTATTCTAAATAAGAATAACATCGCCATTGGACCTCTAGATTTTCGTTCTTCCAAAAGAATACTAACCTCGGCAACCGCAACTCTTCTTAGAGATAATGCCCAAAGAAATGGCGCTAAAAAAGCCAATGTAATTAAAGCGCCTATAGCTGCTCCAAAAGGATATTCTTTTACTAATGGCAGAATGAATCTCGATGAAAGTAAAATAACGGCAACAATTATTATAGAGTGAATAACAACCTGTGTCAAGTAAGCATTAATGACAGTTTTCCAATTGTTAACTGTTTTGATGGCTTGGGTACTTGCGCTATATCGTTCAATTCTTTTAAGCCATTTTCGGGGTAGTTTTCTACTTAAAAAATCAGAAAAGGGACCTGAAAATTTAATCATGTAGGGCGTACTAAAAGTAGTCATCGCAGAAACGGCAACAACTATTGGATAAAGGAATGAACTAGTCACTTGGAGCGTAATTCCTAAAGTAGCAATGATAAATGAAAACTCTCCAATTTGTGATAAACTCATTCCTGTCTGCACAGATTCCTTTAGGGGTTGTCCAGAGAGAAGGCATCCAATGGTTGAACTAATAGATTGACCAAATATAGTAACTAGGGATAAAATTAGAACTGGAATTGCGTGTTCTACTAGTGTATGAGGGTCTATCAACATTCCTACAGAAACAAAAAAGACAGCGCCAAACAAATCCTTTACGGGCTTTACTAAATGTTCAATATGTTCGGCTTGAGTGGTTTCGGCAATAATAGAACCCATAATAAAGGCACCAAGAGCGGGAGAGAAACCAACATTGGCAGCCAAAATTACCATTAACAAACAAAGGGCTATAGATATGATGAGCAACATTTCATCGGTTAATAAATGCTTGGCTTTTTTTAATACCGTTGGAATGATAAAAATACCACTCAAAAACCAAAGCACTAAAAAGAAAACCAATTTCAAAATGGATTGAATCAACTCGCCACCTGAGAAATTTTCACTAACGGCTATTGTAGACAAAAGAACCATTAGCAGAATGGCAATAATATCTTGTACGATTAACGCACCAATTACATTGCCTACAAATCGTTGCACTTTAATGCCTAATTCATCAAAACTTTTCAAAATAATTGTTGTTGATGAAATGGATAGAATTACACCTAAAAAAAGACTATCCATTTTGGACCAATCTAACAATTGTCCCACAAAATAGCCCAAAAAAATCATAAAGCTAATTTGAGTGATGGCTGTTATCGATGCCGTTCCACCTACTTTTATCAGTTTTTTAAAACTGAATTCTAAACCCAAACTGAATAGTAAAAAGATGATGCCAATCTCTGCCCAAACTTCAACACTTTTGGTATCACGAATCGTCGGGAAAAAGTCAAAATTATTCCCAGCCAAAAATCCTGCTATTAAATAGCCTAAAACCAAAGGTTGCTTTAATTTTTTGAACAGTAATACAGCAATTCCTGCCGTCATAAGTATTAACCCCAAATCAGTAATTAGTGGTTCAAGATGGGTTGATGCTTCTGCAACTGCACTCATTATTTTTGGTTTTGAAAATTATAAAATCTCGATTTTGGCTAATTTACAAAAATCGTTTTTGAAATCCTGTTTTTGAGCTACAACAAAAAGTTAAAACCAAAAAAAAGCTATCGGTTAGGATAGCTTTTGTAGGTAAAAATATTTTTTGGACGATTAAATCCCAATAAAATTACTTGGTGTAATTTGAAGTAATTCTGCTTTTATGGCATCGGAAACTTCTAACGTAGCAATAAATGCATGCATAGAATCTTTAGTGATTGCTTCGTTCGTTCTTGTCAAACCTTTTAACGCTTCATAAGGATTTGGATAGGCTTCGCGACGTAAAATCGTTTGAATAGCTTCTGCAACTACTGCCCAATTGTTTTCTAAATCTTCGTGGAATTTACTTTCGTTCAATAACAATTTGTTCAATCCTTTCAAAGTCGCTTCAAAAGCAATAAGTGTATGACCCATAGGTACACCAATATTTCTTAAAACGGTACTGTCTGTTAAATCACGTTGCAGTCTTGATAAAGGCAATTTAGCAGACAAATGCTCAAAAATCGCATTGGCAATGCCTAAATTTCCTTCTGAGTTTTCAAAATCAATAGGGTTTACTTTATGTGGCATAGCCGAAGAACCAATTTCGCCAGCTTTGATTTTTTGTTTGAAATATTCCATCGAAACATACGTCCAAATGTCACGGTCCAAATCGATAATGATAGTGTTGATTCTTTTTAAAGCATCGAAAAAAGCAGCAAAATGGTCGTAATGTTCAATCTGAGTCGTTGGGAAAGAATGGTGCAATCCTAAGGTATCTTCCACGAATTTTTTACCAAATTGTCTCCAGTCAATTTGTGGATAGGCAACGTGGTGTGCATTGTAGTTTCCTGTAGCACCACCAAATTTAGCCGCAAACGGGATATTAAACAACAAACGCATTTGTTCTTCTAAACGCTCCACGAAAACCCCAAGTTCTTTTCCTAAACGAGTAGGAGAGGCAGGCTGACCGTGCGTACGAGCCAACATAGGAACGTGAGCCCATTCTTGACTTAACTCTTTCAATTTAGCAATTAAACCAATCAAGGATGGCATATACACTTTTTCAAATGCTTCTTTAGTCGAAAGCGGAATAGCCGTATTGTTAATGTCCTGAGAAGTCAATCCAAAATGAATAAACTCTTTGTGAGCCGAAAGACCCAATTTTTCAAAAGCGTCTTTTATAAAATATTCTACCGCTTTTACGTCGTGATTGGTAACTTTTTCAGTTTCCTTAATCCAAAGCGCATCTTCGGTACTAAAGTTTTTGTAGATGTTGCGTAAACTCTCAAATACACTTGGGTTTACACCAGTCAATTGTGGTAAAGGTTGTTCGCATAGGGCAATGAAATACTCGATTTCAACCAAAACACGGTATTTAATCAACGCTTCTTCTGAGAAAAATGGCGCTAATGCAATTGTTTTATTTCTATATCTTCCATCAATAGGAGAAATGGCATTCAATTCGTTTAAAGTAGTCATTGTTGTGTTTTTTGTTCGAAAGGCACAAAAATAAGCATAAGTGTTCAGTATTCAGTTTTCAAGACTTAGTTTTTTTCTCTAATTCCATTAACTTTTGTTGCAAAACAAGAATTCCTGCTGTAGCCTTCATAGGAATACAAGTCAAAGGATTTTTCAGGTTCGAAATCGAGGTTGCTTTGGGGTCAATATAAAAAATAGGAATATTTTTGGGTGCAAAATCCGTCAGTCCCGCCGCAGGATACACTTGCAACGAAGTCCCAATAATGGCGATATAATCAGCTTGTTCAACTAGAACAATTGCATCTTCTAGCGCAGGAACCGCTTCGCCAAACCACACTATATGCGGCCGTAATTGGTTGCCGTTCGTATCAAAATCGCCCAGTTGCAAATCGCCTCTCCAATCCAAAACATACGATTCATTTCGTGTGCTTCGTACTTTTAGCAACTCTCCATGCAAGTGTAAAACGTTCTGACTTCCCGCACGTTCATGCAAATCATCTACATTTTGTGTGACAATATAAACTTCAAAATCCTGCTCCAAATCCACCAAAACCTGATGCGCCAAATTCGGCTTGACCTCCAATAATTGCTTCCTTCTTTGGTTGTAAAAATCCAAAACCAATGCAGGATTTTTTCGCCAGCCTTCTGGCGTTGCCACCTCCATTACATCGTGTCCTTCCCACAATCCGTCGCTATCTCTAAAGGTCTTTATGCCGCTTTCAGCACTTATTCCAGCTCCTGTTAATACTACTAATTTCTTTTTCATTTGTCGAAAATTAATTTGTTCACCATTATTTGGGCGTGCCCACAGCTTCACAAAGGGGCATACAGCAAGCGTGTTATGCGCCCCTTTGCGAAGCTGTGGTCGGGCTATCCATACTACTTCGGTAGTTTATTCCTATCCCTCACGCAAAAACAACAACTCAAATAAAATCATTTTTTCATTCAATTCCCAATTCCAAAACTCAAAAATCAAAACTCAAAATCAAAACTCAAAATCAAAACTCAAAATCAAAAATCAAAAATCAAAACTCAAAATCCAAATTCCAAATTCCAAAACCCAAATACTATTTACTAATTACTAATCACTAATTACTAAGGACTAATTACTAATCACTAATTACTAAGGGCTAATTACTAAGGACTAATTACTTTTCTTATTTTTGCCAAAAAAAAAAATCAGGGATGATAGATTTGGATTACCTAGAATATTTAGAAGGATTTTTAACCGACAATAGAAAAGAGAATTTCTTAAAAGTACTCAAAAACAGAACCAATCACTTTACAGTGGTAGTCGAGGACGTGTTTCAAATGCACAATGCTAGTGCGGTTATGCGTAGTTGCGAAGTTTTTGGGGTACAAAATATGAATGTAATCGAGCAGCGTTTTGGTAAACGAATCGACAAACAAATCGCTATGGGCGCTCAAAAGTGGGTCGATATTACTCCATTTGATTCGGTAAACAATTGTATCGACACACTAAAAAGTAAAGGTTACCAAATCATTGCCACCACACCTCATACAGACGATTGTGATTTAGAGAATTTTGATTTTTCTAAACCCAGCGCTTTGTGTTTTGGTACCGAAAAAGAAGGTTTGTCCGAAGAAATTATGCAAAAAGCCGATGGATTTCTCAAAATCCCTATGGTAGGTTTTACCGAAAGTTTGAATATTTCAGTATCCGCAGCAATTATTTTGCAAAATCTCACCAATCGTTTGCGCAATTCCGATATTCCTTGGCAATTAACCGAAGCCCAAATTCTCGAAAAACGACTCGATTGGGCACGAAAATCCATCAAAGACATCAAACGCATCGAGGCGCGTTATTTTGAGGAGAAAAAATAGCATTTGGCTTATGGCTTTTAGCTGTTAGCCTTGGAATTTGGAATTTAGAATTTGACTTTTTACCTTTACCAAATAACAAAGGCTACCTTTTGGGTAGCCTTTGTTTTGTTATATAAAATTGGGTTTAGCTTACTAAAACCCAAGTTCCAGCTGCCAATAAGCTTTCAGCTTTTTTGTATTTCATCGTTTCGGTTTTACCAGTAGCTACTTCTTGAATAGTTACAGTGTCATTACGATTAATTTTAGGCTGGTCGCGAACAATAGTTTCAGTCACTTGACGGGCTTGTGTTTGTCCTGCCTCGCGATTGATACTTTCGCTGTTCTCGATTTCGTCTTTGTTCAATTGGTAATCGTCTTTTGGACGTTCTACCTCTTTAGCTTCTTGAATTCTTTGATTTTCTTGAGCTGGTAAGTCACCTTTAAACAAGAATGAAATCACTTCTTTATTCACATTATCCAACATAGAGCGGAATAAGTTGAAGGCTTCTAATTTGTAAATAAGCAAGGGGTCTTTTTGTTCGTGAACTGCCAATTGAACCGATTGTTTCAATTCGTCCATTTTACGTAAATGTTTTTTCCAAGCTTCGTCTACAATCGCTAAAGTGATGTTTTTCTCAAAATCAGCGACTAATTGCGCTCCTTCAGTATCGTAAGCTTTTTTCAAATCGGTAACCACATTCAAGGATTTAATTCCGTCTGAGAAAGGAACTACAATGCGCTCGAATTGGTTGTTTGGGTCCTCATATACACTTTTGATAATAGGGAAGGCCTCTCTAGCACTTCTTGCTGTTTTTTCGGTGTAAAAATCCAAAGTAGCTTTGTATACTTTTCCAGTTAATTCCATTTCATTCAGTTTAGCAAAATCACTTTCGCTAACTGGTGATGTAATAGAGAAATAACGAATCAATTCAAATTCGAAGTTTTTGAAATCGTTGCTTAATTTATTGTTTGAAACAATTAATTCGCAAGTATCATACAACATATTGGCGATATCTAATTTCAAACGCTCACCAAATAAAGCATGACGACGACGTTTGTATACCACTTCACGTTGTGCGTTCATAACGTCATCATATTCTAACAAACGTTTACGAACTCCAAAGTTGTTTTCTTCTACTTTTTTCTGTGCACGTTCAATAGATTTGGTCATCATAGAATGTTGAATTACTTCACCTTCTTGTAAGCCCATTCTATCCATTACTTTGGCTACTCTTTCAGAACCAAACAAACGCATTAAATTATCTTCTAAAGAAACATAGAATTGAGAACTTCCTGGGTCTCCTTGACGACCTGCACGACCACGTAACTGACGGTCCACACGACGTGAATCGTGACGTTCCGTACCGATAATGGCCAATCCACCAGCTGCTTTTACTTCTGGGGTCAATTTGATATCCGTTCCACGACCCGCCATGTTGGTAGCAATAGTTACCACACCTGGTTTACCTGCTTCCTCAACAATTTGAGCCTCTTGTTTGTGCATTTTTGCATTCAATACGTTGTGCGTTACACCACGCATTTTAAGCATTCTACTCAATAACTCTGAAATCTCTACGGATGTTGTTCCAATTAATACTGGTCTTCCAGCTTTAGATAATTCGGTAACATCTTCGATAACGGCATTGAATTTTTCACGAGTCGTTTTGTAAATCAAATCGTCTTTGTCAATTCTAGCCATTCCTCTATTGGTAGGAATTTCAACTACATCTAGTTTGTAGATTTGCCATAACTCGCCTGCTTCTGTTACAGCTGTTCCTGTCATACCACCTAGTTTGTTGTACATTCTAAAGTAGTTTTGTAAAGTAACAGTAGCAAAAGTTTGAGTGGCTGCTTCAATTTTTACATTTTCTTTGGCTTCAATGGCTTGGTGTAATCCGTCAGAATAACGACGACCATCCATAATACGTCCTGTTTGTTCATCAACAATAAGAATTTTATTGTCCATGATTACATACTCAACGTCTTTTTCAAAAAGAGTATAGGCTTTTAATAATTGCGTCAAAGTATGAATACGCTCGCTTTTTACTCCAAAATCTTGGAATAATCTTTCTTTAGCTTCCGCTTCAGCATCTTTATCTAAATTTTGCTTTTCGATAGCAGCAATTTCAGTTCCAATGTCTGGAAGTACGAAAAAGTCTGCATCTGTATCACCAGAAAGGAATTTAATTCCATTATCTGTCAATTCTACTTGATTGTTTTTTTCTTCAATTACAAAATATAAAGCTTCATCAACAATATGCATTTCACGATTGTTGTCTTGCATGTATTGATTTTCGGTTTTTTGAAGCAATTGTTTGATACCTTCTTCACTCAAAAACTTAATCAATGCTTTGTTTTTTGGTAAACTTCTGTAAGCTCTCAATAAATTGAAACCACCGTCTTTGGTGTTACCTTCTTTGATTAGTTTTTTAGCTTCTGCCAAAAATCCATTAGCCAATTGACGCTGTAAACTTACTAGGTTTTCGATTTTTGGTTTCAATTCATTAAACTCATGACGGTCTCCTTGAGGAACTGGACCAGAAATAATCAACGGTGTTCTTGCATCATCAATCAAAACAGAATCCACCTCATCGACTATGGCGTAATTGTGTTTGCGTTGTACCAAGTCTTCTGGCGAATGCGCCATATTATCTCTTAGATAATCAAAACCAAATTCATTATTAGTTCCGTAAGTGATGTCTGCATCGTAGGCTTTTTTTCTACCCTCAGAATTAGGTTCGTGATTGTCAATACAATCAACAGTCAAACCATGAAATTCGAACAAAGGTGCTTTCCATGTGCTATCACGTTTTGCTAAGTAATCATTCACAGTTACCAAGTGTACTCCATTTCCTGTCAAAGCATTCAAATACAATGGAAGCGTAGCAACCAAAGTTTTTCCTTCACCCGTTTGCATCTCAGAAATTTTTCCTTGGTGCAACACCATACCACCAATCAACTGAACGTCGTAGTGAATCATATCCCAAGTGATTTCTTTACCAGCGGCATTCCATGAATTAGCCCAATTAGCCGTATCGCCAACAATGTTGATATAGCTTTTAGTGGCTGATAATTCTCTGTCTTTTGGGGTAGCAGTAACGCTAATTGTGGTGTTTTCTTTGAATCTTCTTGCTGTTTCTTTTACTACTGCAAAAGCTTCAGGAAGAATTTCCATTAAGGTTTTTTCAGAAATGTCATAAGCTTCTTTTTCAAGAGCATCGATAGCGATATAAATATCTTCTCTTTTATCGATATCAGAAATAGTTTCTACTTCATCTTTCAAAGCCGCAATCTTGGCGTCTTTTTCAGCTCTTGCTTGTTTGATTTTTTCTTTAAAAAAGATAGTTTTAGCTCTTAATTCGTCGTGAGACAACGCTTGTAAAGGTGCTTCAAAAGTTTTTATCTTATTTAGATAAGGTTGTAATGCTTTAACGTCTTTTTGAGACTTATCGCCTACAAATACTTTTAGTATGCTGTTTATGAAACTCATGATTTAGTTGTATTTCTGTTTTATATTTTGTGTTATTTATAACAAAAAAAAAGCCTCTTTTTTGAGACTTTTTCTTGGGTTACTTTTTAATACTCATCCTCGTTCCAAAGATAATCTTCGTCAGTTGGATAATCTGGCCAAATTTCTTCCATTGATTCATATATCTCGCCCTCATCTTCAATAGATTGAAGGTTTTCTACTACTTCTAATGGAGCACCAGCTCTAATAGCGTAGTCAATAAGTTCGTCTTTGTTAGCAGGCCATGGTGCATCACTTAAATAAGATGCTAATTCTAATGTCCAATACATATTTTGTCGATTTAATTTGTGCAAAAATAATTTTTTTATGAAAAAAAACAAGTAAAAAGTGATTTATTTTTGCGTAAAGTTAAGAACGTTTTTTTTAGGAAAAGATTTACTTTCTAGGAATCCATTTTACTTCCTCAGCGTTTAAGTCTAGGGTCAACTTTCGTGCCAATACAAAAAGATAGTCAGAAAGTCGGTTTAAGTACTGAATTGCTATTGGAGCTACTGGCTCGTTATGACTTAAATGTACCGCTAAACGCTCTGCACGTCGGCATACACAACGCGCGATATGACAATATGACACTGTGGTATGCCCGCCCGGAAGTACAAAATGCGTCATTGGTGGCAATAAAGCTTCCATAGTGTCAATTTCTATTTCAAGGAATTCAATATCTTGATCAGTAATGCCTAAGTTTTTTAGTCGTAACTCACCGTTTTTTAGTACTTCTTTTTCTGGTGGAGTGGCAAGAATGGCGCCGATGGTAAATAAGCGATCTTGCACTTCTATAAGTGTGTTTTTGTAATGGTTGTCCATTTCTTGATCACGAATCAAGCCAATGTAGGAGTTCAGCTCATCAACTGTGCCGTAGCTTTCAATTCGAGCGTGATCTTTTGGTACTCGCGTTCCTCCAAATAGGGATGTGGTTCCTGAGTCACCAGTTTTAGTATATACTTTCATTAGGGTAAGTGTTCTTAGTTTATTTATCAATGGTTGTTGATGGCTGTAAATATAAAAAAAGACCGCTAAAAGCAGTCTTTCTTTAGTGGATAAAAAAATTAGAATCCGAAAATTTCTTCTAAAGATACTTTCTTTATTTCTCCTAGTTTTTTCATTTCATTCATATCAATCTTATTTTCAGAAGCTACAATGGCATAACTGTAAGGTTTGTTGGCTATGAAGTTGTTGTGAAAAGTTTTGAGGTCATTCATAGAAATTTGTTCTACAGTTGAGAACGTCTTTTTTCTAATATCCTCTTTTAATCCTAGTTGTTTTGCAGCTAAGTAATTAAAGATGATATTGTCTTGGGTGATTCTTTCGGTTTGAATGTCTTTTTTAACTTGACCTTTGGCTAAATTTAAATTTTCGCTTAATTCAGGTAAATTGTTCAAAAGTTCATTCATCGCTATCGAAGCTTCTTTGAATTTGTCAGCTTGACTTCCAACATAGTTCAAAACTCGGTAGTATTCGTCTTTCTTTTGAGGTTCTACATAATATCCATAGGTGCTATAAGCTAAGGCTTTACTTTCTCTAATAGTTTGAAAAACAATGTCGCCAAAATAGTTGTTAAATACAGTAATGATTGCATTTTTATTAGCATCATACGTTTCCGTATTTCTTACCCAGCGAGTTTCGGCTTGCACCATATCATAATTAGTAAAAAATACTTGATTTTGAGTTTGAAGTAAAGGTTTGAAAACTTTAGATGCTGGTGTAGCAGTAAATGAAGCAGGAACTTTATGTAGGCCTTTTATTTGTTTAACAACAGTCGCTAGAGGTGCTGGTCCATAATAAATAATCGTTTGCTCGTAATTATTCATGTTTTTCAAACGACTCATTAATTCCTCAGTAGTTAAGGATTCTATTTCAGAATTAGTTAGAACAGTATTGAACTTATTCACTGGACCATAAATAGCATAGTTAGTTAATCCTTGTAAAATAGCATTTTTGTTTGCTTTTACATCTTTTCTTGATTTTGCTATTCTTGCTTTAAGTGCAGTTAAAGCCTTTTCATCTGCTTTTGCATTTGAAATCACTTCTTCATACAATTGAACTGCTTTTTCAAAATTTTCTTGTAACCCTTCAATACTCACGGTTGTGTATTCTTCACCACTTGAAATATTGAAACTACAGGCAATTTTATAAAATGCTTTTGAAATTTGTTCAGCAGTCATTGTATCAGTACCTAAAAATTGAATGTATTGTGTCGCTAAGGCTTGTCTTGAGTCATTAAGAGTACCTATTTTATAACGGTAATTTAATCTAAAAATAGAGTTGTCTTTGTTTTGAACATAAAGTACTTCTGCTTTTTCAATTTTAGATTTCTGAATGTTTTTGTTGTAATCCAAAAACACTGGTGTAGACGGATTACTTGTAATAGCATTGACCTGTTTTAAGAATTCAGATTGTTTGTCGGCATTCGTCTCGACAGGAGTAATTTGTGGTTTTTCAATTTTAACTTTGTTTTTGTTTTCGCCTTTTCTTTTGTAAATTACTACATAATTGTCCCCAAAGTATTTATTAGCAAAAGCTACGATGTCTTCTTTTTTTAATTTTGACAAATCGTTTACATAGGCAACTTGATCTCTCCAATCTAATTCTGATGTAAAATTGCTCATTAAATTACTTGCACGATCACTGTATTTTTCAGTTTCGTAGATTTCACTTTTTTTGATGTTGTTAATGATTGATGGAATTAAATCATCATCAAAATTTCCTTTCTTTAAATTTTCAATCTCAGCTAAGACTAATGCTTTTGCTTCTTCTAAGGTCTGACCAGAAGTAGGAGCGGCAGATAAATAAAGTGCGCTGTAGTCTATTAGGCTGTAATTAAAAGCACTTGCACGAAGCATTTTTTGTTTTTTCACTAAATTTAAATCCAACAAACCAGCTTTGCCATTAGTAAGCACTTGTCCAACTAAATTTGCTAATAAGGCATCTTTATCTTTGTTGCCAGGAAGACGGTAACCGATTGCAAAACTTTCTGCATCTGGGCCAACAATTTCAACTGTTATTGGTGCTGTTATTGGTGCTTCTGGTTCAAAAGTATATTTTTCAATTGCTTTAGGCTGCATATAAGAAAAAGCCTTGTCTATTTTTGCAATTACTTCATCAGGATTAAAATCACCTGACAAGATAACGCCCATATTATTCGGTACGTAGTATTTGTTAAAATACTTTCTGATTTCTATTAAGGATGGGTTTTTTAAATGCTCAACTGTTCCAATAGTGGTTTGTAAACCGTAATTGTGTTTTTTGAATAAGTTGGAAAATAAAGCTTCCGAAACTTTACGACCATCATTATCTAAACTCCTGTTTTTTTCTTCATAAACGGCTTCTAGCTCGGTATGAAAAATTCTTAGAATTGGATTTCTAAAACGTTCCGCCTGTACGGCCAAGTATTTGTCCAAAGAACTACTTGGAACATCATCAGTATAAACCGTTTGCTCAAAAGAAGTAAAGGCATTGGTGCCTTGTGCGCCCATAGCAGACATCATTTTGTCGTACTCATTGGCAATAGCATATTTACTGGCAACTCCTGAAGTTTGATCGATTTTCTTATAGATTTCTTTTCTTTCGATGCTGTCTTTTGATTTGTTGAATTGCTCATATAAAGCATCAATTTTATCTAATTCTACTTTTTCTTTAGCCCAATCCAAGGTTCCGTATTTATCCGTTCCTTTAAAAAGCATGTGCTCCAAATAATGAGCTAATCCAGTATTGGTAGAGGGATCGGTTTTGCTTCCTGCTTTAATAGCGATGTAAGCCTGAATACGAGGGTCTTTTTTAGTCGGGCTTAAAATTACAGTTAAGCCGTTTTTTAAAGTATAGAAACGGGCCTTCGTAGCGTCATTAGTAACATATTTGTAGGTGTACCCATTACTTGAAGCTTCTTTCCATTCAATAGGACTTTGTGCTACAACAGTCGAAATTGAGCATAAGAATAATAAAGATAAAATTGGTTTTTTGAACATATTGATAGTCTTGGTTAATGTGAATTATTTTGTAGTATCTGTTTCGATCAATCCATCTCTTAAACGAATTACACGGTGTGCATAAGCAGCAATATCTTCCTCATGGGTGACTAAGATAACGGTATTTCCTTGTGCGTGAATGTCTCCAAATAACTTCATAATTTCAACAGAAGTTTTACTGTCTAGATTTCCTGTTGGTTCATCAGCAAGAATGATAGAGGGTTTGTTGACAAGGGCTCTTGCAATAGCAACACGCTGACGTTGACCTCCCGAAAGTTGGTTGGGTTGATGGTCCATTCTATCGGCTAGATTTACTTGTTGAAGGACATCAGTGGCTCTTGCTACACGTTCTGATTTTGAGTAACCAGCATAAATCATTGGTAGTGCTACATTGTCTAGTGCGGTTGTTCTTGGCAAAAGGTTAAAAGTTTGAAAAACGAAGCCAATTTCTTTGTTTCTAATTTCGGCCAATTCATCATCTTTCATTTTACTAACATCTTTTCCGTTAAGGATGTAATTGCCAGAAGTTGGGGTGTCTAAACAGCCTAAAAGATTCATCAATGTTGATTTTCCAGAGCCAGATGGTCCCATTAAAGCAACGTATTCTCCTTTTTTTATTTCTAAATCAATTCCTTTTAGTACATAAACGGTTTCGTTGCCCAATGAAAAATTTCGTTTAATATTGGTTATTTTAATTAGTGATTCTGCCATCGACTATTGAATAAAGATTAATGTTGTTTTAAATTCGATTTTAAAAATACGAAATAGATTTTTATTAGTTGACCGAATTTGATTTCCGTTACAACTTTATCGTAATTTTAATTTTTTATAAGCGAATTGTAAAATGCTCTTTGGCTTGTTCTTCTCTAAAAAAAACTAATCCCCACTGAAAGGTGTCTATTGTAACTCGAACCTTTGGGTGTTCTTTTATTTGTTCCCAAGCTTCTTCCATAGCTGATGACCAATGAATATCGTCAAAAATCCAAAGGGTTTCATTGTTTATGGTTGGTAATAATTGTTCAAAGTAAGCTAAAGTTGCTTCTTTTGAATGATTGCCGTCAAAGTAAATGAGGTCATAGTTTTTTAAATAGAGATTATCAGCATTCAAGAAAGATTCGAATTGACTAGTAATTGATTCAATTGTGTTAAAGTTGAATTGTTGAAATTGCTCTTTGGCTATTTTTGAAGTTTCGTGACAGCCCTCTAGAGTCGTTAGCTTGGCCTTTGGATTGCCTAAAGCTAGAGCAGAAGTTGCCAATCCCAAGGAAGTACCGATTTCTAAAATTGATTTTGGCTGAAAATACTGTGTTATTCGAAATAATAATTCGGCTCGTTTTGATGAAATTCCAGCAGTTTGTGCAATTCTTGAAATCTGCCTTTTGTTGGATTTGAAAACTCTTGAACCTGCGCCAAAATCAGTAACATCGATAGTGTTTTTGTTTTCTAATAATGCTTTTCGGTAGTCTTTTATTAAGGTATATTCGGGTTTGTTTTTTTTGTCATAAAAACATTTTGTGACTAAAGAAAAAACAAAAGGCGAATGCACTCCGTGTTCGTTTTTGGAGTGCCAAAGGAATTGTAAATAGGATTTTATTTGAAAAAGCATAAAAATAATTGTTAGAACTTGGACAGAGTTATTGAAACTATGTTGCATATTAAAGCTCAAAAGGGCAATATAAATCTAAGCACAAAAAAAGCCACAACAAAATTCTGGTTGTGACTTTAGTGTGTTTTTTAGTTTGATTATTAATTGACTGAAATTAATTTTACATCAAAAATAAGAACTGATCCTCCGGGAATTGGACCGTAATTGTAGCTTCCATAACCCAAATGAGCGGGAACTAAAAGAACGCCACTACCTCCTGCTTTAAAATACGGAATGCCTTCTGTCCATCCTTTAATAACTTGATTTAATCCAAAAGAGATTCCTTCGGCTTTACTTTGGTCAAATACATTTCCGTTGGTAAAATATCCTTTGTATGCTACCGTTACATTAGATGCTGCAGTAGGTTGTGTTCCCGTTCCTTGTTCATTAATGATATAATACAAACCTGAAGTGCTTCTTTGAGCGGTTAAATTATTTTTGGCGAGGTAATCCTTTATTTCTTGTTCATTTTTAGCGGTATAATCCGTTACTGTTTTAGTATCTTTAGAACAAGAAATGAAAAGAGTTAATACTAATAAGGTAGATAGAAGTTGTTTCATTTGGTGCTGAAGTTTTTTTATAAATACGAAAATAGTAAAAACACTATTTAGTAGAATTGTCTTTTTAGAAAAAAGATAATTATCCTTCTGATTTGGCTAGAAGTTCAAACCAGCGTTCTTCTTTGCTTTCAATTTTTTTGATGATGTTTTCTAGTTCCTTGGCTTTTTTCTCGATTTCTGCATCGGCAACTTTTCCGTCTGAAAAAAGCTGCTCAATTTTGGACTTATCGATTTCTAAATCTTTGATTTCGCGTTCAATTTTTTGGAACTCTTTTTGTTCGTTGAACGTTAAATTTCCCGATGGATTATTTTGCTTCCATTCTTTTTTTTCTGCTTTATTGTCTTCTTTTTGAATCACATCGTTACTGTCTTCATAAGCTCTAAAGTCAGAGTAATTTCCTGGAAAAGTTTCTATTTCGCCTTGACCTCTAAATACAAATAACTGATCTACGATTTTATCCATAAAATAACGGTCGTGAGATACAACCACCAAACAACCTGGGTAATCTAAAAGAAAACTTTCTAAGACATTCAGTGTTACAATGTCTAAATCATTTGTTGGTTCGTCCAGAATCAAAAAGTTGGGATTCTGAATCAAAACGGTACATAAGTACAATCTTTTTAATTCGCCTCCACTCAATTTTTCTACATAATCGTATTGTTTTTTTGCGTCAAAGAGAAAACGCTCCAATAATTGAGAAGCTGAAATCATTCTTCCTTTGGCTAAAGGGATGAATTCTCCATACTCTTTGATTACATCAATTACTCGTTGTCCTGGTTTTGGATTGATGCCGCTTTGTGTGTAATATCCAATTTTGATTGTGTCACCAACAACCACTTTTCCGCTGTCTAAAGGAAGTGTGCCAGTAAGTAGGTTTAAGAAGGTTGATTTTCCAGTTCCGTTTTTGCCAATAATTCCGATACGTTCACCACGTTGAAAATCATAACTAAAATTATCCAGAATAACGTGGTCCTTGAACTTTTTGGATATTTTATGAAGCTCTACGATTTTGCTTCCCATTCGCTCCATATTAATTTCGAGTTCAACTACGTTTTCTTTTCTACGACTTTGTGCTTTTTCTTTAATTACATAAAAATCGTCTTGACGTGATTTGGATTTTGTAGTTCTAGCTTTTGGTTGACGACGCATCCATTCAAGCTCTTTGACGAATAAATTTTGAGCTTTATCTACACTAGCATTTTCAGAAGCAATACGTTCTTCTTTCTTTTCTAAATAGTAAGAGTAATTGCCTTTGTATTGGTATATTTTTCCGTTGTCGAGTTCAATGATTTCATTACATACACGCTCTAAAAAGAAACGGTCGTGTGTCACCATAAACAAGGTGATGTTTTCTTTTGCAAAGTAGCTCTCCAACCACTCAATCATTTCTAAATCGAGGTGATTCGTAGGTTCATCAAGAATCAATAAATCAGGTCGATTAATCAAGATAATGGCTAGTGATAATCGCTTTTTTTGACCACCAGAGAGACTTTTTACTTTAAGTTTGAAGTCCTCTAGTTTTAATTTGAATAGAATTTGTTTGTATTGTGTTTCAAAATCCCAAGCATTATGACGGTCCATAGCGTCGAAAGCCTTTTGGTAAGCTTCTTCGTCTTCTGGGTTTTCTAGCGCTTTTTCATAAGCTTCAATAACTTTCAAACTTTCGTTATCGGAAGCAAAAATACTTTCCTCAATCGTTAATTCGTCTTGTAATTTATTATCCTGAGATAAAAAAGCCATTCTGATGCTTTTTCTCAAAACAACTTGTCCAGTATCAGGCTCGTCTAGACCATTAATAATGCTCATTATTGTGGTTTTTCCAGAGCCATTTTTAGCAATAAAAGCAATTTTTTGGTCTTTGTTGATTCCAAACGAAATGTCTTTAAAGAGCGTTCGTTCTCCAAAAGATTTTGATATATTTTCTACAGAAAGGTAATTCACGAGTGTAATTTTTTGCAAAAGTAAGTTTTTAAAACGGAAGTTACTATCCTAACTATTCAAATGGTTAGCTGTTACTTCTGGTTTTGTGACTTTAAAAAGCTACTCAAATCGATAGTATGCAATTGCGGAGAAGTGTTTATGAAAGGTTTTTTTATAGTTGCTTCATTGGTTAGATAAAATATTTTGCCGTCATCGGTTGTGATTCCTTCAATTTGATGAAACGGAAGTTTAATTTTTATTTTACGTTTTTTACCCTTCCAAAAGGCATTATTTTGATAATCATCTATTACAAAAACAAAGGGCTGAAGTGTTTTGGAATAACCACAAAGAACGATACCATTTTTTCTCGGTAATACAGTAGCGTCTGTAATTAATCCTTTTACGTTAAGTGTTTCTTGGTGCTGCGCTGTATAATTCCCAGGTGTTTTTGGTACAGAATAGATGCTGGTTTTTCTAGAACTCCATTCTTTGGTAAACAAATAAATACTGTCTTTTAAAATTACAAAGGCTTCACAATCAAAGTTGGTAGTATTTGCTTTTTGAACAGAGAAATCTGTTTGTTTTGCATACGAAAAAGCGATAGTGTCAATGATGGGTGTTGTGTCGTAAAACGATTTTTTTTCAATTCTGTAAATGCATAAATCATTTCTATTGCCTCTGTAATTGTTGCCAAAGTTACCTATATAAATGTATAAACTATCCTGAGAGATGGCTTCCCAATCCTTGTTTTTGATTTGTTTGAGCGTGATTTTTTTCTGAATTACACCCGATGTATCCAATCCGTAAATGGTTGAATCGCTATCGTCATTATGTGTCCATATTTGATTGTCAAAGAACAATAAGCCAGACGTTTCTTTTATCGTATCTGATAATTTTACGGATGACTTTATTTTTATTGTTTTTGTACTTGGATGTGTTTCTTTGCTATCACTAGGTGTGTAGCTTTGGCTGTAGGATATTGAAATACAAAACAATATAAATAAAAAATTCTTCATAGTATTTTTTCGAATGATGTTGTAAAAATAAACAAATACATTTGTGGCATTTTTTTCTGGATAAGAATTATTATTTAAATTTTTAAAAGAAGGTTATCAAATTACATTTGTATTATGCAATTATCAATTATCATACTCAATTACAACGTTCGCTATTTCTTAGAACAATGCGTGCTTAGTGTTCAAAAAGCACTAGAAAACATTGAAGGCGAAATTATTGTCGTAGATAATGCTTCTTCAGACGATAGTTGTGCTATGATGCAAAAGCGTTTTCCGGAGGCAACACTTATTCAGAATACTGGTAATATTGGTTTTTCAAAAGGAAATAATATAGGGGTAGCAGCGGCTCAAGGGGAGTATATCTGTATTTTGAACCCAGACACTGTAGTTGCTGAGGATACTTTTGTAAAAGTATTGGCTTTTGCCAAAGCACAAAAAAATCTTGGGATTATCGGAGTAAAATTGGTTGATGGTTCAGGTAATTTTTTACCTGAAAGTAAACGCGGTATTCCAACACCTTGGGTGGCTTTTACAAAAATAATGGGTTTGTATCGATGTTTTCCTAAGGTTTCTTTCTTTACCAAATATTATGCTTCTCATCTTCGTTCAAATCAAACAGGCAAAGTAGATATATTAGTTGGTGCTTTTATGTTTATGTCCAGAAAAGTCTATCTTGAAGTGGGCGGATTTGATGAAAATTGCTTTATGTACTCCGATGATATCGATTTGTCGTATTTAGTGTTACAAAAAGGGAAAGACAATTTTTATTTTCACGATACTACTGTTTTGCATTATAAAGGAGAAAGTACTATCAAAGACGGCGCTTATATGAAACGCTTTCAGCAAGCGATGCGTTTTTTTTATCAAAAACATTTTAAGGTTCCGTTTTTCTTTGAGCTATTTATGCAGATAGGGATTTTCTTTTTTTCGGCATTAAAAAGAATACAAGGAAAATCCAAAAAAATCAAAGCGCCAAATCATTATTTGTTGTTGTCTTCAAATGATAAATTGGTGGAAGAATTAGAGTCTGTTTTAGGAAAAAAAGTAGTTTTTAGACTTTTTGAAGGAGAAAAAATGGTAAATTCGTGTCTTTTTAAAACAAATGAAAACGTAGAAATACTTTTAGATAATTCACATATCTCTTTTAAGGATTGTATCTCAATTTTAGAATCGTTAAAGAACCAAGGGTTTACTTTTAAAATTATCCCAAAAAGTTCTAATTTTTTGATAGGAAGCAATAATAATAACGAAAGAGGTACGATTATAGAAATTCGGTAAAAATTACATTAAATGTAATTTATATTTAAATTATTTATTAATTTCGCAAGCAGAAAATAAAAATCACCTTTTAGGCTAATAATATGGCAAGATTTGAATTAAAGCTTCCAAAAATGGGAGAAAGTGTTGCAGAAGCAACTATTACCAATTGGTTGAAACAAGTTGGAGACAAAATTGAAGCGGATGAAGCAGTTTTAGAAATTGCAACAGATAAAGTGGATAGTGAAGTTCCAAGCGAAGTTTCGGGAGTATTGGTTGAGCAATTATTTCAGGTAAATGATTTGGTTCAAGTAGGGCAAACAATTGCTATTATTGAAACCGAAGGTGGTGCAGTTACAGAATCTGTTGTTGCGAATGAAGCTCCAGAAGAAGCAGTAGCTATCGAAAAAGCGATAGAAGTAGCCAAAGAAACGGTGCTTGCTCCAGTAGATTTTACTGAATCAGATAAGTTTTTATCACCTTTGGTAAAAAACATAGCTAAAGAAGAAGGTATTTCTATTGCAGAACTTCAGACTATTTCTGGAACAGGAAAAGAAGGAAGAATTACCAAAGCAGATATTTTAGAATATATTAAAAATAGAGGAAATCAACCTAAAGTTACTGCAACGCCATCCTTAATGGTTGATACCATCGCACCTGTGGCGACACCAGTAGCGGCAAAAGCAGCTCCAGTTTCTGTTAATGGAGGAGACGAAATTGTAGAAATGGATAGAATGCGTAAGCTAATTTCAGGTTATATGGTAGCTTCTGTTCAAACTTCGGCTCACGTGCAGTCATTTATTGAAGTAGATGTAACTAACATTGTAAAATGGAGAGACAAAGTTAAATCCGCTTTCGAAAAAAGAGAAGGTGAAAAATTGACTTTTACTCCTATATTTATGGAAGCTGTGGCCAAAGCATTAAAAGATTTTCCAGGTATGAATATTTCTGTTGATGGTGATTTTATCATCAAAAAGAAAAATATCAATTTAGGTATGGCGGCAGCTTTGCCAAACGGGAATTTGATTGTTCCTGTTATCAAAAATGCAGACCAATTGAATTTAGTTGGAATGGCTAAAGCGGTAAATGATTTAGGAAATCGTGCTAAAGCTGGAAAATTAAAACCAGACGATACGCAAGGAGGAACTTATACCGTTACTAATGTGGGAACTTTTGGTTCTGTTTTTGGAACACCAATTATCAATCAGCCACAAGTTGGAATTTTAGCTTTAGGTGCTATTAGAAAAGTGCCTGCGGTTATTGAAACACCAGAAGGAGATTTTATTGGAATTCGTCAAAAAATGTTCTTGTCTCATTCTTACGACCATAGAGTGGTAGACGGAGCTTTGGGAGGAAGTTTTGTTAAGCGAGTTGCTGAATATTTAGAAGCTTTTGATGTGAATAGAGATTTTTAATCGCTTTACGATACTAATAGTTAAAACCGACAATGAGTAATTCATTTGTCGGTTTTTTTTGTAGTTATTTTTTTTGCATTAGCTCTTCATACTATTTTTTTTCTTTTAATTGTTGTAAATGTGTGTTCTTTAATCGTTTATAAAGATTTATATTTGCAGCCTTATAAATACCAAAAATGGAACTGAAACTAAATAGACCAATTTGTTTTTTCGATCTGGAAACAACAGGCATTGATATTGGGAAAGATCGTATTGTAGAAATTTCAATTTTTAAAGTTTTTCCAAACGGAAACAAAGAAAGTAAAACTTGGTTGGTAAATCCAACAATTCCTATTCCTTCTGAATCTACTGCGGTACACGGTATTACCAATGAGAAAGTGGCCAATGAACCTACTTTTAAAGAATTAGCATCTCAAGTGCATTTGATGATTAAAGACAGTGATTTGGCGGGATTCAATTCAGATCGTTTTGATATACCTTTATTGGCTGAAGAGTTGTTAAGGGCAGGAGTAGATTTTGATATGAAAAATCGCGTATCAGTTGATGTTCAGACTATTTTTCATAAAAAAGAAGAGAGAACATTAGCAGCAGCTTTAAAGTTTTATACTGGGAATTCCCTCGAAAACGCCCACTCTGCTGAGGCGGATACTATGGCGACCTATGAAATTTTAAAAGCACAATTGGATAGGTATCCTGAGCTAGAGAATGATATGAAGGCTTTGTCAGAGTTCACAACTCGAAAAAAAATAGCCGATTTTGCTGGAATGATAGCTTTTGATAAAGACAACGAAGAGATTTTTACCTTCGGCAAACACAAAGGTGTTAAGGTTGAAAAGGTGTTAGAAGCTGAGCCAGGTTATTTTAGTTGGATTCAAAATGCTGATTTTCCTTTGTATACCAAAAAAGTGCTTACGGCCATTAAATTAAGAAAGTTAAATACTAAATAGAGTGATTAGTGAAGAGTAATTGGTGAATTGCTAATTACTATTCACTAATTACTATTCACTACGAACATGAAAATAATCTGTATCGGCAGAAATTATGCCAACCATATAGAAGAGTTGAAAAACGAACGACCAACGGAACCGGTGGTTTTTATGAAACCTGATTCGGCTATTTTGCTAAAGCAGCATCCATTTGTGATTCCAGAATTTTCGGAAGATATTCATCACGAAATTGAGTTGATTGTAAAAATTAGTAAAGTTGGAAAATACATCGAACCTAAGTTTGCACATAAATATTATGATGAAATTAGTGTTGGAATCGATTTTACAGCAAGAGATTTACAGGAAAAACTAAAACAAAAAGGGTTGCCTTGGGAAAAAGCAAAGGCTTTTGATGGATCGGCGGTGATTGGAGAATTTTTACCCAAAACGCAATTTAGTTCATTAGAAAATCTTACATTTGAGTTGACCAATAATGGGCAAACAGTTCAAAAAGGCTGTTCAAGTCATATGTTATGGGCGATTGACGAGTTGATTGCTTACGTTTCTCAGTTTTTTACTTTGAAAATTGGAGACATTATTTTTACTGGTACACCAGCAGGAGTAGCATCCGTTCGTCCAAATGATATTTTAGAAGGATTTTTAGAAGGACAACAACTATTTAGAATACAAGTAAAATAATGGCTTTAAAATACAACCTCTCCAAAGTGTATGCACTTTCCGATAATGATCCAGAATTTGTGAAGCAAATTTTGATCTTATTTGTTACTGAAGTTCCAGAAGATTTAAAAAAAATCAAAGAGGGAATTAATAATAAAGACCACAAACAAGCCTATGCGTTTGCACATAAAATCAAGCCTACTTTAGATTTAATTGGTTTGAATGTTGCTTTCGAGGAAATACTTCAAGTAGAAGCTTGGACAAAAGTAGAGGGAAGAAAAAAAGATATTATTGAGACTTTTAAAAGTATAAAAAAGCGTGTAAAAGAAGCTGTTAAGGAAATCAAGAAAGATTTTGATTTATAGTTTTTTTTAATTTTTCTCTATCCATAATTTATTTACTATTAAATGAAAGCAGCCATAATTACTATCGGTGACGAAATTCTTATTGGTCAAATTGTTGATACCAATTCTGGTTATATTGCCAAAGCTTTGGATCGCATAGGAATTGAGATAAAAGAAATGTTGTCTATTAGTGATGACAAACAAGCTATATTGGATGCTTTTCTTTATTTGCAGAACAATGTTGATATTGTAGTTATAACTGGAGGATTGGGTCCTACAAAAGATGACATCACTAAGAAAACTATTTGTGATTATTTTAATGATGAATTAGTTCGTGATAGTGCTGTCGAAGCTCATGTGATTGCTTTGATAGAGAAAGCGCTGCAAAGAAAAGCTTCACAAATGAACATCGACCAGGCTTTGGTTCCTTCAAAGTGTACAGTTTTGCATAATGAAGTTGGTACTGCGCCAGGAATGTGGATCAAAAAAGAACAAACGCTCTTTGTTTCTTTGCCAGGAGTTCCTTATGAAATGAAATATTTGGTGGATCATCAATTGGTTCCAAAGCTTGTCAAGGAGTATGAGCGACCTTTTATTATTCATAAAACTGTTTTGACTTATGGCCAAGGTGAAAGTTTGGTAGCGGAACGTATAGAAGATTGGGAGAATGATTTGCCAAGTTTTATAAAATTAGCGTATTTGCCAGCGCCAGGAAGGGTTCGGCTGCGGTTAACAGCAAAAGGAAAGGACAAACAAGTTCTGGAAACTGAATTAGAAATTCGATTAGCCGCTTTGAGTACGCTTATCGGGGATATTATTGTTGGTTTTGATGAAGAGGAAACGCTAGAGTTTGTAGTTGGAAAACAATTAACTCTAAAAAATAAGACTTTAGCTACAGCAGAAAGTTGCACGGGAGGGAAAATTGCACAATTAATTGCAGGTGTCCCAGGTGCGTCAAATTATTTTAAAGGGAGTGTGGTGGCTTATGCTACCGAGATGAAAACGAAGTTGTTAGAGGTCTCTTTGTCGACTATAGAAGCGTATAGTGTTGTTAGTGCAGAAGTAGCAAAAGAAATGGCAATAAATTGTCAAAAAATCTTCGAAACTGATTATGCAATTGCTACAACTGGTAACGCTGGACCATCAAAAGGGGATTCGGATGCTAGTGTTGGTAGCGTTTTTATTGCTTTGGCCACACCTAATGGTGTCATAGTTGAGGGCTTTAATTTTGGACAACCCCGAGAAAAAGTAATAGATAGAGCCGTTACTAAGAGTTTGGAAATGTTACAAAAAGAAATTTTAAAAATTGTGTAATTATTTTTTGTTTCATCCGTTTATTTTTCTTTTCTTTGCACCCTGATTTTGAATAACGATAAAAGATAAGCATAATGTCAAGAGTTTGTGACCTTACAGGTAAAAGAGCGATGGTAGGAAATAACGTTTCTCACGCTATGAATAAAACTAAGAGAAAGTTTTCTGTAAACTTAGTGAAAAAGCGTTTTTATCTTCCAGAAGAAGATAGATGGATTACTCTTAGAGTAGCAGCATCTACGATAAAAACAATTAACAAAAATGGAATTGCAGCTGTTTTGAAAAAAGCGCAGTCTGAAGGATTTATAAAATAATCTTTTTCCTAAATAAATATATAGCAAGATGGCAAAGAAAGGTAATAGAATCCAAGTAATTTTAGAATGTACTGAGCACAAAACAACTGGTGTTGCGGGAACTTCAAGATATATAACAACAAAGAACAAAAAAAATACTCCAGATAGATTAGAGATTAAAAAATTTAATCCAATCTTGAAACGTGTAACTGTTCACAAAGAAATTAAATAATTAAAGATTTTAATAGCCTCTAGTTTTTGAGAATTAGAAATTTATTAAAATATAAAAAACATTTAAATCATGGCAAAGAAAACCGTAGCATCGTTACAAACCGCTTCTAAGAGATTATCAAAAGCCATCAAAATGGTGAAATCTCCTAAGACTGGTGCATATACATTCGTAGAATCAATTATGGCTCCTGAAGCTGTTGATGAATTTTTGAAAAAGAAATAATTCATACACACATTATACATAAGCTACTTTCAATCGGAAGTAGCTTTTTTATTTTTTATATTTACGCTCTAAGTGAGTGATTGCCTTTTTATTGTATTTATAAATAACTACCCCATGAGTTTTTTTAAACGTATATTTTCTACTGAAAAGAAAGAGACTTTAGATAAAGGTCTTGAAAAAACGAAAGTTAACTTTTTTACTAAATTAACGAAAGCCGTTGCTGGAAAGTCAAAGGTTGATGATGATGTATTGGATAATTTGGAAGAAATTTTAGTAGCTTCGGATGTTGGAGTTGCTACTACTTTGAAAATTATTACACGTATTGAAAATCGTGTTGCAGCAGATAAATATTTAGGAGTTGATGAGTTAAATGCAATTCTTCAGGAAGAAATTGCTGGTTTGTTATCTGAAACCAATAATGGTGAAGCTACAGAATTTGTAGTTCCAATTAGCACTAAGCCTTATGTATTGATGGTGGTAGGCGTAAATGGAGTGGGTAAAACCACTACTATTGGTAAATTGGCTTATCAGTTTAAGAAGTCAGGCTACAATGTAGTTCTAGGTGCGGCGGATACTTTCCGTGCGGCAGCTATCGATCAGTTACAAATTTGGGCAGATCGTGTTGGAGTGCCTATAGTGCGTCAGGAGATGGGAAGTGACCCAGCTTCTGTAGCTTTTGATACTTTGCAATCAGCTGTGGCTCAAAATGCCGATATTGTGATTATTGATACTGCTGGACGTTTGCATAATAAAATCAATTTAATGAATGAGCTATCAAAAGTGAAACGTGTGATGCAAAAAGTGGTTGCTGATGCGCCTCATGATGTACTTTTGGTACTAGATGGTTCTACAGGCCAAAACGCTTTTGAACAAGCCAAACAATTTACAGCTGCTACCGAAGTTACTTCTCTTGCAGTTACGAAATTAGACGGAACAGCCAAAGGTGGCGTTGTGATTGGTATTTCAGATCAGTTCCAGATTCCTGTAAAATATATCGGAGTAGGTGAGGGCATTGAAGATTTACAAGTCTTTAATAAGTTTGAGTTTGTAGATTCTTTCTTTAAATAGTTTGGTATGAAAAATTTGAGTCCTTTATATCTTTACTTTATGAGTATGATTTGTCTTTTCTTGGCAAATTTAGTTAGAGGCAAAATGGATTATGCGTATGGTTTTTTTCTTGGAGCTGGCGTTGTTCTTTTTATAATTGGTGTTTACAAGAAGTTTAGTGCGAAGTAAAAGCTGATTTTTCCTTGCTTTTTTTGTGCTAGTTTATTGTTTTCCTGTCTTTTTAATTTTCTTTTAGTTGCTTTCCTTTTTCTTTTAGAATGTGGAATGCGAACAATTTTTCTTTGTTTCTTTACTTGATTTAGGCGTACTTTGTAATTAGAGCAGACGTGTTGTTGTGCACTGTTTTTCTAGCCCTGATGGGAACGGCATCCTTGTGGTCCCGGGGTTCGGGACGACAAGATATAGTGGACAGCAGGAAGTAGCTCCTAAAAAAAAGTCAATATAATATGAAATGAGCATGACCGAAAATTGGTTGTAAAAACCTATGATGATATGCGAATTATATATGACCGATAAAAAATCAATAAATATCAACATATGAAAAAAGTAGTTGTAGTAGTAACCCTTTGTTTGGTTTTTTTAGGGTGTCAACCTAAAGTTGAGAAGGAATCGGTGACTTTGTTGACTGGGTATTGGGAGATTGAGAAAGTGGTTTTCGAGGAAGGTGAAGATAAAGAATACCCGAGCAATGATAGTTTTGATTATTTTGAAATAAAAGGCGATACTGGATTTAGGAAGAAAGTAATGCCGCAATTGGATGGTACGTTTCAAGCAAATGATTTGGTAGAAACGATTCGTATTCGAGAGAAAGATGATCAAATTTTTCTTGATTTCAAGACTGATTTTGCGCAATGGTCAGAGGAATTGGTTAGGATTGATGCAAAGGAATTGGTCTTAAAAAATGCAGAGCAAAAAGAGTATCACTATAAAAAAACAGGTCCGATAAAAATTATTGACAATGGCAAAACGACTAAATGATCAGAATACGGTAGGTGATGTTTTGAAGCATATTATTGAAGTTAATAAACTGCAAACGGGACTTAACCAGATTGATGTACGTGAAGCTTGGAAAAATTTGATGGGCAATGGTGTGAATCATTATACCCAAAATGTGATTTTGAAAGGATCCGTTTTGTATGTTGAATTGTCTTCTTCTGTTTTACGTGAAGAATTGAGCCACGGGAAATCGAAAATAATTGCGATGATTAATGAGGAATTGCGTCGTGATGTGGTCAGAGACGTGGTGTTGAGGTAGTTTTGTTGAGTTTAAAAAAATATGATGAGTATAGTTTCGAAGTTTAAATTCTTGCCGATTTTATTAGCATCTTATATTAGTATTTTGCCCGTTATGCTTATTTATCTTTGTTATAATTCACCCTATGCAACGATGACTCTTCCTATTTTGTTCTTGTTTTTTATCTTGGTTTTTTGGGGAACAGTTTTTAGAACTAGGGCGCATAGAGTAACAATTGATCAACAATGTGTAGTTGTAAAACGTTATTTTGGGTTAGGTAAATCAGAATCATATGCTTTAAATAGTTTAGATGGATTTGTAAGCTTGTTTGAGTCTGGAAAACTTGGTGTTTCTGAAAACCTTTTTATTCTTCAAAAAGGAAAAAGAGTTGTCTGTATTTCTGAATTCTATCATTCTAATTATGGTGAATTAAAAAAAATACTTATTGAAAGATTAATCAATTTTGGAGTTAATGACTATGATGTTAAAGAAGAATGGAGTAATCTTTTTAAATAAAAAATCCCGTTTCAATTGAAACGGGATTTTTTTATGAGATAACTATTTTTAGTGCATTTTACTGCCCACTAAAAACTGTTTACTGAACACTGATTTAGAATTGCTCTCTTCCAGCAAAGTGGAAAGCACCTTCGATAGCAGCATTTTCGTCGCTATCTGAACCGTGAACTGCATTTTCTCCGATAGAAGTTGCGTAAGCTTTACGGATAGTTCCTTCAGCAGCTTCAGCTGGATTAGTTGCTCCAATTAAAGTTCTGAAATCTTCCACTGCATTTTCTTTTTCTAAAATGGCAGCAACAATAGGACCACGAGTCATAAATTCTACTAATTCTCCAAAGAAAGGTCTAGCTGAGTGTACTGCGTAAAATGCTTGTGCGTCAGCAACATTCAATTGCGTTAATTTCAAAGAAACAATTTTGAAACCTGCGTTAGTAATCATTGCTAAGATGTTTCCGATGTGTCCGTTTTCTACAGCATCAGGCTTAATCATTGTAAAAGTTCTATTTGTAGCCATTTTTTGGTTTTTTAAAATTTGGTGCAAAAATAGACTTTTTTGCAAATACAATTTGTGAAATTGTCATTTTTAAGTCAAATTTTTGATTATGCGATAAAATACGGTGATTATACTTTAAAAAACTGTTTCTTTTGGTAGAAATACCACAATAAAAGACTCCAAAAACCTACATAAAGCAAAGCAAAAGCCAGTGAAGCATTCATAGGATTTTCGAAATGAGGCAAAACTCCAAATTCATAACTGTAGGTCCAAAAGTCGATTGGAGTGTTGTTTTTTGGATTTTGAACCGAAATCATTACCAAAGCTTGAGGAATGATTTGGGATAAAAAGAAAACAATCATAGGATTAACTCCCCAAACCAAAAATAGCGTGATTCCTTTTTTGAAATTGAGTAGGTCGATGCAATAGTATAAAATCGTCAAGATAAGCGTTGCCAATCCAGCGGTATAAAGCACGTATGAACTTGTCCAAAGGGCTTTATTGATGGGGAAAACAAAATTCCAAAACCAACCCAAGAGCAGTAATAGTGCTCCAATGCTAAGCATTTTTTGTGCTTTTGATTTTTTGGATATATTCATATTGAGTAATTGCCCAATTTGAAGGCCTAATAAACCCGTTACTATAGCAGGAATTGTACTTAGAATACCTTCTGGGTCCCAAGTTTTGGTAGCTTCCCAAACATGTCCTGATAACATCATTTGGTCCACCCAAGTAGCTAAATTGGTTCCTTTTTCGAGATTGGTAACGGCAAAGCCCGGCGCAGGAACTAATGTCATTAGCGCCCAATAACCCAGTAGTAAAATACTGCTAACAATGAGTTGTATTTTGGGCGTAGTTTTTAAATACAAAAGAGAAGCGATGAAATATATAATCCCGATACGCTGTAAAACCCCAGGAAGACGTACGTTTTCATAAGCTGGGATACCGCTGTATGCAAGGAACATAAAAACAATAAAACAACCAATGGCTAAATAGGTTTTGGTTTTTTGATTGAAATTCCCCATTAAAGCATATCCAACAATAGCTGTTATAAGTAGGCGAATAATCATTAATGGTATTCCTTCAAGGTCTAAAAACTGAATTTTACCGAAAAAGTTAAAGAACAGGCCCAAGTTTATCATGCGCAACGAACGAACAAAGATTTTGTTGAAGGTTGAGCTGTCGTAGGTTTTAGTAGGCATGGCAAAAGCAATGGCGGTTCCCATAATGAAAACAAAAAATGGAAATACCAAATCGGTTGGGGTGCAGCCGTGCCATTCGGCGTGACGTAAGGGAGCATAAATCGTGGACCAACTTCCAGGATTATTAACAACAGTCATTAATAAAATAGTTAATCCTCGAAATACATCCAATTAAATCAGTCGGTCTTTGCTCATGAAAAAAGTTGGTTTTAAAAGGTAATAATGGTAAAATTGGTAGACAAAGGTTTTATTTCATTAACCAATTTAGGAAGTAGTTGCTCGCCATTTTCTAGATAAAATTCCGAAAAATTGGCTTGACGCTCTTGCAAACTTTGGTTGGGGAACAATTCATTTTGAAGTGCTGTGATTCGGCTCAAGCTATCGGCTAATTTTCGTTTTTGTGCTTTTAGCAATCGTTTTTCAAGTTGTTCTAGTCCTTTGGTTTGTTTTACTTCCTGCGCTTTTACGGCACCTGCAAAAGAACGGTCGGTTTTGTAAGTCAGTTCATTTAGGGCTTGAAACTGTTGTTGTAATTGCTGTTTCAAATCGCTCAAATCGATATCGAATTCTGATAATTGTTTGGTTTTGTTGTTGATTAAAAGGGTTTGTTTTTGGAATAAATCACTCCAAGTCAAGGCTAAGGCATTGGCTTTTTTTAGCTGTTTTTCAGTGGCTAAAACTACGGAGTTACGCACAATAAGCATAGGAAAAGTTACCTTTACCGTTTCAAAAAATGATTTCAATTCTAGCCAATACGCTATTTCTCCACCACCACCAATATAGGCTAGATTAGGAAGAATAACTTCTTGGTATAAAGGACGCATCACTACATTGGGACTAAATTTTTCAGGATGGAGTTCCAATTCAGCAAGTAGTTCTTGTTCTGAAAAATGGCGTTTAGTATTGTTTATTTTGTAACCACCGTCTTCAAAAATAATACGCTCTCTCAAGTTGTCTTCTATAAAGAACAAATTGATTTCACGAGGATTCACTTGAACGGTATAGTTACCAAATTGCTCAATAGTTTCATTCACTTTTGAAAAAGCAGTTTGTTTGAGTAATTCTTCTTTTATGAATGGAATAAATTGTCTTTTTAAATTCGCGTCATCAGCATCCAAAATAACTAATCCGTAGTCGCCAAATAACGCATTGGCCAAATATCTAGTTGCGTCAGCTAGATTGGTATGCTTCAAATAAGCTTCATGAAATAGTGTTTTTAGCTTTTCGGCATTGGTACTGCTCCCTAATTCTAGCGCAAAAATGGTTAAAAAATCTTCAAGACCTTCTGTAGATAATCGGCCTACTGGTCCAGAACTTTCTCTGTTCCAACAGAATTTTTTCCCTTTAAAAGTAAAGTAATTGATTTCTTCAAAATCGTGGTCTTCGGTAGCCATCCAATAGACGGGAACAAAATTTTGTTCAGGATATTGTTGTTGTAATTGCTTAGTCAGATTGATGGTCGAAATGATTTTATATAGAAAATACAAAGGTCCGCTGAATAAATTCAGTTGATGACCAGTTGTAATGGTATACGTATTGGAATGATTTAAAAGTTTGATGTTGTTTAACGTTGCCGTTGAAGCCTTGATTTTGGCATATTGGGCTTCTAAAACAGCAACTAAAATAGCTCTTTTAGAGTCATCGAAGTTGGCTTTCTTTTCTTCTATTTGAGGGCCAAAGTTTTCAAGAGTTGGGAATCGATGGTACAATGGCTGTACGTTTGGTTTTTGGTCTAAATAATCATTGATTAGTGAGGAAAAATACCCAGAATTTTGAAAGCTGATACAGTCGGATGGCATAATTAAAATAGATTTAGGGCTAAATTACCAAAAAAAGCGGAATTAAATAGCTTCCCTTTTTGAATAACAATGCATTTTAACTTATTATTGTAATTCTAAACCACTAACTAAAACCACCACAAATGACCCAAAATACTCCTTCTAAAGGAAAAAATTCATTGCAACATGTGCTTTTTGGCAGTTTGATAGGAACGACCATTGAGTTTTTTGATTTTTATATTTATGCCAATGCAGCGGTATTGGTGTTTCCCCAACTTTTTTTTCCGAGTACCGATGCTACTATGGCTACGTTGCAGTCATTAGCCACGTTTTCTATTGCTTTTTTGTCAAGACCTTTGGGTTCGGCTTTTTTTGGACACTTTGGAGATAAAATAGGGCGTAAATTTACTTTGGTAGCTGCATTACTTACTATGGGAATTTCTACTGTTGCCATTGGTTTTCTGCCGAGTTATGCTAGTATTGGTATTGCTGCACCTTTGTTGTTGATGCTGTGTCGTTTTGGACAAGGCGTTGGTCTTGGAGGAGAATGGGGCGGTGCTGTTTTACTAGCCATCGAGAATGCGCCACCCAATAAAAGAGCTTGGTACGGAATGTTCCCACAGTTAGGCGCTCCTATAGGTTTGTTGCTTTCGGGAGGCACTTTTTTGCTTTTAACTGACAGTATGAGTAACGATGATTTTATGAATTATGGTTGGCGAATTCCCTTTATCGCTAGTTCGCTTTTGGTAGTGGTTGGTTTTTATATTCGAACTAAAATTTCTGAAACACCTTCTTTTGAACAGGCTAAAAAAGTAGAGAAAGAAGTGAAAATCCCATTTCTTACCTTGCTTACCTCTTACAAGAATCAATTGATTTTTGGAACATTGGCGGCAGTGACTACTTTTTTGGTTTTTTATTTAATGACGGTATTTACGTTAAGTTGGGCAACCTCTGATTTAGGTTTTACCAAAAGAGATGCTTTGTTGATTCAATTGTTCTCTGTGCTCTTTTTTGCGCTGTTCATTCCTGTTTCGGCAGTGGTTGCAGATACCATTGGGCGTCGCAAAATGCTGGTTTGGGCTACTATTGCCATAGCTGTTTTTGGTTTTTTCTTCCCATTTTTTCTTAGTTCGGGAAGTGCGGTAATGGTAACGGTTTTCGTTTGTATCGGAATGGCGTTGATGGGATTTACTTATGGGCCATTAGGAACCTTTTTGTCTGAGTTATTTCCAACACAAGTTCGATATTCAGGAGCTTCCTTGACCTTTAATTTAGCTGGAATATTTGGTGCTGCTTTTGCTCCTATGATTGCCATTTGGCTGGCTACGGATTATGATATTTCGTATGTGGGGTATTATTTGACGGGGGCTGCTTTGTTAAGTTTAGGCTCTCTTTTTATGATTTCTAGAAAGAGTCATCAGTTTTAGGATTTATATCTAATACAAAAAGGGAGTTTGGATTTTTTAGACGACCTTTTTTGTATGGTTCATAATAGGTTTACTAATCGATTGCTATTTCTAAATTTTTTGAAATAGATTTTTTGAAAGCTGAATCGTTTTTATTGTTATACAGTGGTAACCCAATTAATTTATAAAAATGATTTTCTCTTTTTAATAATTTTTCTCCAGAATATTTTTCTGTAATTTGGTCTAAAAAGGTTTCTTTCCAACCTTCTTTTCCGTCTTTAAAATTACCCGAAGCGTCTTCAAATTGACTTCCTTTTGGCTCAATAAAAACTTGGTAATACACCTCTTCTTGTGTTGATTTCAGAAATAGTAAAAAATCGGGCTGAAAACCTCTTCCTTTTTCAAAATCGTAAATTTTATACACTTCTTCGTTTCTTAAAAGGAAAACTTTTTCATATTTAGATTCAAAATTCCCCATCGTATCTTTTAGAAAGCCAACCAAATTGCGTTCTTCGCTCGTTCCGCTAAATCCGTTGTAGATATACCAAGGTTTGTCTTTTAATTCATTTTCAAGAACCGTATTTTCTTCTTCAACGATAATTGATTTTTCTTTATACCAAATTTCCATATCCGTAAATGGTTTGGCTTTAAATTCAGATCCAATAAACGGATTTGAAATTAACTGCAATTCAAAAGCTATTTTTTCAAAAAATCGAATTAACAGATTCAGTTTTTCTTTGTTTTCGATAGTTTCAAGTTCTTCTTTTTTTGGAATAATGAGTGTAATTGGGAATAATCCTAAAAAAGAATCGGATGTAATTTCGTCAATTGAATTGATTTGTAACTCTTCTTTTAATTTATTGAATCTAAAAATGGAGTTTTCTTTCTGTGCCAAACAATTAATTGATTTTCTAATAATATGCAATTCAAAATCTTTTAGCAATAGTGAAATTGTTTTACTCTCTGATGATCCTTTTTTAAAACGAGTAATATCTTCTTCTTTTTTTTCTAATTTTAAAGTCGTTTCATTTAATCTGAAATTTTCAATTTTATACCTAAAATCGAAAGCATTTCTAATTTCTTCTAATGTTGATTTCCGTTTGTTTGGATTGATTTCTTGTGAATTATAATACAATTTCAAACCATTGATAAAAGCTTTGTTGTCTCTTAAAAAAGAATCTTTTAATTGATATGTTTTTAATATTTTATCATTTGGAGGCAATAATCCTTCTCGCTTCAATTCATTTTTTAAATCACTTATGTATTTTTCATCATTATCACTATGAAAAAAGAACTCTTCCAAAACTCTCATTTCGTGGTTTAGCTGATTATCAAACTTTCGTTTATTAATTTCTTTATCTTCAAATTTGAAAGGATTATATCGAACACCTCGACCAATAAGCTGGACCTCAGATGTTGTTGCACTTCCTGATTTCCCTTTGTTTGTTCCTCCGGTGTTTTGCCCTTCATACATTCGTACAATGTCATACAAATTCAAAACATCCCAGCCTTCTGTCAAACGTTGTACGGTAAAAATAGCTCTTATATGATTGTTTTTGTCTTCTAAGCTATTCAATAATCGCTCTGTTTCTATTTCTGTTTTTTCGAGTGTTTTTGTGCCTTTTTTGGAATTGGTAATAATGCAATTTCGTTCTGTAAAAGCACCTTTTAAATAGGTTATTATAGTGTTTACAGTCAAATTGTTTTCCTGCATATACCTCTTGATATCTATAATTCTGCTTTGCCCTTTTTTATAAAGTTCAGTAATGTTAAACAAGGATTCTTCATCAAAGTCATTCAGAAAATCAAAATCGTCAATAGTCAAATCTTTTACCAAATTAATAAAAAACTCAAAATCGTCCTGCGAATTATTTTCTTGCTCTTTGTCTATGTATTTACTTCTAAAAAGAATTACAGGTTTAAAATTGGGAATGTTGTTTTTTAAAGCAATCTCATTTCGATACCAATTAAAAAGTAGGGCTTGTAAAACTCTTTTTCGTTTGTCAAAAGAACTCGAAACCAAATTTATTTCTTTGGTGTAACCTGCTTTTAAAAAGTCTTTTAGGTCAAATTTATAAATGGTTTTTGAGATATATTTGTTTTCTACGTCATTGTTTTTAGGAACAGTTGCTGTAAATTCTAGTAACGCATTGTTGTTAATGTTAGTTTGCGTTTTCTTGTCTTTGTGCAATAATTTGGTAATTACAGTGTGTTCCCAACTTTTTTCAATGACATCTTGGCTGGCTTTTTCGCTCAATTCGGTTATCAAATCCAAATCTATTTGTTCGCCTTTTTTCTTTTTTGTATCAGCGTTTAAGTGATGCGCTTCGTCGCCAAACATTATAATATCATCTTTTTGAAGTTGCTCCAAAAAAATGCTGTCTTCTTTGACTTTGTAAACTGAATTGTGTAAATCGTGTATCGTTGTAAATAGCACTTGAATAGATTCATCGTAATTTGAAAACGAATCTACTTTTTTTATCGTTACAAGACTGTCGTCAATTATAATACTGGGTTGGAATAAATATTTGTTATGTAAAGGATTGGTTAAATTGTCTTCGGTTTTTCCAACAATATTTTTTTGGTTCACAAAAAACACAAATTTGTTTTTGCCTTGTTTGTAATAATACAAAATCAAAGCTGCCATTATCAATGTTTTTCCGGTCCCGGTTGCCATATTAAATAGTAAATGAGTTGGATTGTTGTCTTCCTCTGCTGTTTTGATTTCTTGGAAAGTCAAAAAATTAATTAACGCCCTTTCTTGCCAATCAAACAATTTAAATTTTAGGTTTTCAGAAATGTAAGTGGGTACTTTTTGCTTTGGAATTTCTAAATCGTATGCTTTTGCTTTTAACTCTTCAAAAAGATATTTTGGTGGAAATAGACTCATATAAAAACTTTTTAAATTTGATAAAAATCTTTAGTAATAGCAATATCTTCTTTACTCAAATTGTATTTTTTATCCTCCATATCGGAGAGATTAACATACAATTGATTCAAATCGAGCATTCTTATAAACAACTCTTTTTGCTTGTTTAATGATAGTTTTTTAAAGTTATCCTCTTTACTAATTTCTTCTCGAAACTGTTTTACTTTTATGTTATAGTGCAGAAAATACTTTTCACACATTTCATCAAAAAAGGTAATTAATTCCTCATAACTTTCGCTATTTTGAATTTGTTCTACTGCATTTTGATTGTTTTTGGCAAGTTCTAGATAAACGAATGAGCCTGTTTGAAAATTATTAATTGAATCCTTAACTCTTTTACAAGTAACATTTTCAACGTAATCTAATTGTTCAACCAAAATAAACTTTCTTTCTTTTTTAGTTTCGTTATTCAATTGAATTACAGCATCCCCAGTTGTACCACTACCAGCAAAAAAGTCCAACACTATATCATTTTCATTACTTCCAATTCTTATGAAATCTTTAATTAAATCAACCGGTTTAGGGTTTTTAAAAATTTTTTCTCCAAAAATTTTAACTATTTGAGATGTTCCATTACCGCTAGAATATTCAGGTCTATAAAATAATGATTTTGGCTTTTTACTTGGTAAATCGTTTAAATCAGGTCTTTGTTTTTTATATAAAGTAATTCCATTTTTTGTTTTATTAAAAATCACATCATGATTCAATCTTAATCTGTTTTTTTCCGAAAAACCCCAACGCCAACGTCCATAACTTGTTCCTGAAAACGGTAATATTATTTCATAATTTAGGGCTTTATATTTTTTTATCAATTCCTCTAAATGTTCATCATTAAATTTTTTAATGGTTTTATTAAAAATTCCTGAATGCTCTTCTTTTGTTATTGTTGAAAGAATATCATTTTTTAATAAAATGGGATAGAACATTTCAGCCCTATCTTCTCTTTTGTCTTCATCACCTGTAAGATCG
>ERZ650300.21-NODE-21-length-63290-cov-18.943512_pt1 | contig 63290 bp, 49 predicted proteins | sample MGYA00376236_ERZ650300 | MGnify/ENA primary metagenome ERZ650300 (study PRJEB26733, sample SAMN07839303) | wastewater metagenome | biome: urban; feature: wastewater treatment plant; material: waste water | place: USA: North Carolina | collected 2016-04-28 ...
ATACGAGATAAACATCGGTGACTGGAGTTCAGACGTGTGCTCTTCCGATCTTTGTGCGATATTTGCTTGGTTGTCCTGTGTAGTTGGAGCTTGTCCGTTATCTTTACGTTCCTGTGCATCAGCTTGAAGTTGTGCCAACTGTTGTTGAGCTTCATCAAACTTTTGCTTCCATTCCTTTTCACCGTTACGTGCTTCCACTAACTTGTCATAGGGAATGGTGTGTTTTCCGTCTTTAGCTAAGATCACAGCATTTTCAGCATTTAACTGGCTTTCATCGACCTGTTGTTGCTGTTGTGCTTGTTGTGTATCAGCTCTTGCGGAGCTATGCTCCTCATGCGTACCGTCTTGACCTTCAACTTTTGGGGTATTTTCTTCTGTAACTTGGGTAGTTGCTGGCTGACTACCATTTTCCGCATTTGCGGTATCGCCATTTAACGCTTGCTCTAAAAGCTGCGCTGCAAGTTCAGGTGATGCTTTACCACCGTTAGCTTCAATCAACTCATTTTGTTGCTCTGTAATATCCATGTCTGTCCTATCACTTATCGCTGTGACCGCAAAGGCGAATGGCTAGAGTTATCTAGCGTTTAGCTGTTGATTGCTCAACATGAGACAAGTGTCTAGGATTTATATATGATGTCGTTAGCCTTACAGGGGGTAGGATTAATGGCAGAATATTGTGCTCAATGCGCCAAGCAATATGGAATGAGTAATGGGTTTATCAATGAATGTAAGCCGAACTATCTAGCAAATGTTATTTGTGAAGGTTGTGGTGTAATTCAGGTGAATCACAAAGGTGAATGTGTGAGCCATGATTGCGACAATGGAAATCATGCCGTTGAATGGAAAATCAAGAAATAAAAAACCAGCATATTGATGCTGGTTTAAAGGTCTCGAATTCGATAGGTTTAAATCAATTCATCTAATAATGCAGTCATTTTGGTTTCAGCTTTTTTGCGTAATTCTGCACTGATTTTATTATTAGACAGTAACTGTGCCACGAGAAAAGCGTTATCACGTTTGGCATTGAGTTGATAACCATTAGAACTAGCACTACCACTGGCACATGCTTGGTTATCATTTGTAGGATCGGTGGATTTAACAGCATCACTATATTTAATTTCTAATTCAGGCAATTCAGAAACTATAGGGCTGTCTTGCAACTTCTCAGCATCCACACCTTGGCTTGCAAAATGTTCTTGGATTTTAATTTTATGGTTTAATTTTTCTTTCAACAAATAACCTTCTAATAACCAAATCTTTTCACGAGCATTGTCATAGGCAATTTTCTTCCCAATTTCAGCATCGAAATTTTCAGGACTTGCACATGCAGACTCACCAGTAACTGTAAATCCATTCTCTAATGTAAGAATACAGAATGTTAATGTCTGTAGTGGAAGCGGTGCATCAAAAACTTCTACACCATTATCACGCTTGCATACGTCACGAGGTAGGATGTATTCAACTGCTTTGATTTTAGAATCAATATGATCAGGTGTTAAACGTGGTGCATTTAGCCCTTTGGCTTGAATTTGTTGTTCAATTTGCTGCTCTGTAGTCGGGTTGATTAATGCAACATGATTTTTGACTTGTTCTTTTTGGTATGGCATCCATTCGCACCACATAGCATGTGAATTACCGTCCGATGCATCTACTAATGCCACACTATTGATTGCATGAGTATTGCCAATATGATCAGTCACAATCAGATTTACCATTGAGTCACCATGGACATAGACAATTCCTGCATCCATCGCCTGAACATCATCAATACGATAAATTCCTTTTTCTTTGGCAAATGAATCATTACAACGGAACCATACTCGACGGCCAATAGTCGGCTTGATGATAGGTGTAGGTTTAACTTCAGACATTCTGTAAATCCTCAAATAAAAAGACAGTCATTTGACTGTCTTTTTTTATAAAAATTAGGAACATAAAAATGAAATTTAAAGAAAATTCCAAAAAAAATAGAAGTTACGATGAGTTGGAGAATAAACGTAATTGGGCTTGGTTAAATAATAAACCATGTTTTGACTACAATATGGGGTCTGAAAGACAATCAAGGCTTTTAGAAGATTTTGAAAAAGTTAAAAATCAATGCAATTCTTTAGGCTTAATATTGCCAAATTCGTTTATTGATTTTTTTAACACGCCAACTTATTGGCAAAAATTTTTATCTAGTAATGATGGATTCTTTTATTTGGATAAATCGGTCATTTTTTGTCCCTATATAAATGGCTACTTAATTCCTTTTATTGCAGATTCGCAACATTGCCATTATTACTATTTACATCTACAAGCTAATCAAAAAGATTATGAAATTGTATGGACAGAAGATATTTATTTGATGGCACTTTTAGCAACACCCGAAGAGCTAGAAACTGATTTTGCGGAAGGCGAATTTGATGAAACAGATATCTATTTAATCGACAATGATTTTGAGCGATTTATGTTTGATTGCTATTACGATTATTATGATTTCTTCAAAGGTGCAAGACAGAAGTTAATTGATTACAGTTATGCCTACACCAACTTAGAGCAAAGAAAAAATGAGCAAAATGATTTGGAAAACCAGTCAAAATTGCTATTGGGTATTGATGAAAAAATTCCTTTATTTAAAACTTTTAACTAAAATATCCGCTAATCAGTTATAATACTTGGTTATTCAAGAATTTAAGGAAAGTCTTCAATGCGTTTTATCGATGAAGCAATCGTAACAGTCAAAGCAGGCGACGGCGGCAATGGTATCGTCAGTTTTCGCCGAGAAAAATACGTCCCCAAAGGCGGCCCCGATGGTGGTGATGGCGGCAAAGGCGGTGATGTATACGTGGTGTGCGACGACAACACCAACACCCTCGTCGATTACCGTTTTACGCGTCGCTATGATGCCAAACGCGGCGAGAATGGCGGCGCCAAAAACTGTTCAGGTCGTGGGGCGGATGACATCTATCTATCTGTGCCCATCGGTACCACCGTCGTTGATACTGAAACAGGTGAGGTCTTAGCGGACTTGACCAAAAAAGGGCAAACGGCGAGGATTGCCAAAGGCGGTGATGGCGGGCAAGGCAATACCCATTTTAAAACCTCTACCAATCAAGCACCACGACGTGCCACGCCAGGTTTTGCAGGTGAATTAAAAGTCTTGAAGTTTGAGCTAAAAGTGGTGGCTGACGTGGGTCTTATTGGTCTGCCAAACGCGGGTAAATCCACCTTTATTCGTCAAGTCTCTGCTGCCAAACCCAAAGTTGCCAATTATCCGTTTACCACCCTGGTACCGAATCTAGGTGTCGTGGATGTGGGTAAACACCGCTCATTTGTCATGGCAGATATCCCAGGGCTGATTGAAGGCGCCTCTGAAGGGGCTGGACTGGGCATTCGCTTTTTAAAACACGTCGCTCGTACCCGTCGATTATTGCATCTTGTCGATGTACAGCCCATTGATGGTAGCGACCCTGTGGCAAACGCCCAAGTGATTTTTAATGAGTTAGAAAAATTCTCGCCAGAGCTATCAAAACTGCCACAAATTTTGATTTTAAATAAAATCGACCAAGTGCCCGCAGAAGAATTAAACCAACTTTGCACCCACATCGTGGCAGAGCTTGGTTGGACAGGGATGGTTTTTCGTACCTCCACGCTCACAGGGGAAGGGGTTGATGCCGTGGTTTGGCATTTGATGAACGAAATCGAGCAAGAGCGCGAGATGGAAGAAACCGATCCTGACTTTGCTGAAAGTCAGCGGTTGCGTTTTGAACGACTGGAAGCGGAAGTGCGCGCCAATACGGAAGAGCAAAAAGAAGCGTATCGTGCCAAACGTAAAGCTGAGCGTGAAGGTCGCGCATTGGATGACGATGATTTTGATGACGACGACTACGATGACGATGATGGCGTGGAAGTGGTCTACGCACCTTAGCGGTGATGGAAATAGCTTTAAAAAGGTTAGCGCGGGCTAACCTTTTTTATGACGTGAATTTAGATAAGGACAGGTCATTTTTTTAATGCTTTGACAATGTGGGGTAATTCACCATAGAACACCCCAATGCCTGTTCCCATCAAGCCATGATTGGCAAGCGAAATGGTCGACACGCGAATGACAGGCAAATCATGCCAACCAAAATGCAAAATGCGTCGCCAATATTTTTTTAAAATATTCGGTGCTTTCATGATGCCCCGTATCTGTCAAATAGATAAACGCGGGTTGATTTGCGGCAAGTTTTTCGACGGTTTTTCCCATGGTGGTCAGGGTTTTTTCAAGCTTGCGCACTTTTTCCACCGCGATAATCTCGCCAATTTGATTAATTTGCATAATCGGTTTGATATCAAATAAGTTGGCAACAAATGCGGCAGGGGCGGACAATTTTTTGTTGCGAATAATATAGTCCAAGTCGCTGAGGGTAAATAAAAACTCACTGCGACGTCGCAAATCATCAAGTTTTTTTGCCACGTTTTCAAACGATTCACCTTGCTCAATCAACACTTTTGCCTCGTACGCCAGCGCCCCTTCAGCAATATTGAGTGTTTTGGTGTCATACACAAAAATATGCAGACGATTGGCATAATGTACTTTGAGTTCTTCTAGCATGGGCAAGGTTTGGCTAAATTTGGAGGAGATGCCACAAACAAATACCTCAGTGACCCCGCGAGTAATCAAATCATTAAACAACAAATGCATTTCATGGATGGATGGCGGAAATGTCCTCGCCACCGATTTGAGGTTGGTTTTCATGATGGTTGCTAGACGCTCACTGGTGATATTTTTACCATCGATAAAATCAACGTTATTGATGTTTACGTGTAAGCGCAGAATGTCCATGCCTTGCGACAATCCGAGGGCTTCAAGACAAGATGAGGAAGTGGTGACAACAGCTCTTTTCATAAATTTGATAAACCCAGTAACACATGAAGATGAGCAAATTTATATAAAAGCAATGTTGATAGCAAGTTATCCTCATCTAAATTGAGAAAACCTCAAGTCGATATTTTTTAGTTGACAATTTCAATTTGTTTTTTCAACGGTTGCTATTTGATTGGGATAAAAATGCGTATGACAAAAACGTGTGATATTTAACGGCTACCGGCATCGAATTAGCATTTATAAAGCCAGTAAAAATTGTTACAATGCTCAGCCAAGCCATTATGGCATTTCGTTTGATTAAAAAATTGCACTTGACTGACTATGACTGCCAACTTATGACTGCCAACGCCTCATCTAGCTCAACTAAAAAAGCCCTTAAGTCCAATACCATTGTGGTAAAAATTGGTTCATCGCTACTGACCAATAATGGTAAAGGCTTGGATCGCACCGCAATTTATGAATGGGCGAAGCAAATTGCCAAGCTGCATAATGAAGGCTACCAAGTATTGCTAGTGTCCTCAGGGGCAGTGGCGGAAGGGGTGGTGCGGATGAATTTGGAAGAACGCCCCAAAAAACTACAAGCCTTGCAAGCCTGCGCCGCCATTGGGCAGATGGGCTTGATTGAAACTTGGTGGTCGGCGTTGATTCAGTATGGTGTACAAAGCGCGCAGTTGCTACTGACACATGACGATCTTGCCAATCGAAATCGTTATCTCAATACCGCCAGTACATTAAATCAGCTACTTGAATGGCGAGTGCTACCGGTCATTAACGAAAATGACACCGTGAGTGTCGATGAAATCAAATTTGGTGATAATGACAGTTTAGGTGCGATGGTGGCAGCCATGGTCAAAGCCGATTTATACATTATATTGACCGACCAGCAAGGCGTATTCACCGATAATCCTCGCACCAACCCGGATGCAAAGCTGATTAAGACCGAGCGGGCAATGGCAGATTATTTGTTTGACGTGGCGGGAGATGGTGGCAAATTGGGTCGTGGCGGCATGATCACCAAAATTCGCGCGGCAAGGCTTGCGGCAATGGGTGGTTGTCCCACCGTGATTGTCAGCGGCAGCATCGATAACGTGATTAATCGCGTGGTCAAAGGGGAATCCTTAGGTACGATGCTCACCACCAATGACGATGATAAACGCATTGCCAAAAAACAATGGCTAGCCGCGCATCTGCGTATGGCAGGTCGCTTGGTGATTGACGATGGTGCAGTGGATGCCATCATTAAAAATAACAAAAGCTTATTGCCTGTTGGCGTGATTGAAGTGCAAGGTGATTTTGATGAGGGCGATGTAGTGGAATGCGTTGATAAAACAGGGGTACGCATCGCGGTCGGTCAAGTGGATTTCTCATCAAGTGAAGCTCGGCGCATCGCTCGCAAACGCAATAGCGACATCGAAGCGATTTTGGGTAAAAATGAGGAACGCCACGTGATGATACATCGTGATAATATGGCGATTATCGTATAATTTTTGACAATTTTTGATTGAAATTTAACTACTTTTAGACTGATTTAATATTTTTTTACCCAATAGTATTTTTGAAGGCAATGACATGACCCATAATTTTCCGATGTTAAAAAATGACCGCATTTTGAGAGCCATGCGTTTTGAATCAGTGGATGTGACCCCTGTGTGGATGATGCGACAAGCCGGTCGGTATTTGCCTGAGTATAAAAAAACCCGCGCCCAAGCCGGTGATTTTCTATCGCTTTGCAAAAATACCGATTTGGCGACGGAAGTCACCATTCAGCCATTTCGCCGTTTTGAGTTGGATGCGGCGATTTTGTTTAGTGATATTTTAACCATTCCTGATGCGCTCGGTTTGGGTCTGTATTTTGAAGCAGGGGAAGGTCCTAAATTTCACAAAACTGTCAGAAGCATGGCAGAGGTCGAAGCCTTGCCAACCGTCGCTATGGCAGATGCACTCGACTATGTGATGAAAGCGGTAACCAGTATTCGTCATGCGTTGGCAGGTCGTGCGCCATTATTTGGCTTCTCGGGTAGTCCGTGGACGCTAGCGACCTATATGATTGAAGGCGGTAGTTCTAAAGAATACCGCTATGCCAAAGCCATGTTGTATGGCGAGCCTGACACCTTGCATGCGCTGCTCGCTAAAATCACTGATGCTGTGATTGATTACTTGCTAGCGCAGATAGCTGCAGGGGCGCAGTTAGTACAAATTTTTGATAGTTGGGGCGGGGCATTGGCACATCGCCAATTTGTTGAATTCTCGCACCATTACAATACTAAAATTGTCGCGGCGATCAAAGCAAAATACCCAGAGGTACCTGTGGTATTGTTTACCAAAGGTGGCGGATTGTGGTTAGATACCCAATGCCACAGTGGCGCGGATGCGCTAGGATTAGATTGGACGATGCCCCTAGATAGAGCCCGCAGCATTGTCTTTGAACAGCAAAAAGAATTGACCAAATTGCACAAAAAGCTGCATACAGGCATCGCGCTGCAAGGTAATCTTGACCCCGCGACATTATTTGCATCGCCTGAGCATATTCGCCAGCAGACGCATTTGATGTTACAGGACGCCTACAGCCTCGGTGACAAAACAGGCTATATAGCAAACTTAGGTCATGGTATTAACCAATGGGTTAATCCTGACCATGCCAAAGCTTTTATTGATGCGGTGCATGAGTACAAACTTTAATACCAACATTAGGAGACGACCATGATCAAAGTAGGTATTGTCGGTGGCACAGGCTACACTGGCGTAGAGCTAATTCGACTATTGAGTCGTCATCCACAGGCACAAATTACGATGCTGACATCGCGCTCAGAAGCGGGCAGGCGCGTCGATGATATGTTTCCAAGTTTGCGGGGCGTGACCGATTTAACGTTTTCGGATTTGGATGAAAAAAAATTAGCCGCATGTGATGTGGTATTCTTTGCTACGCCCCACGGCGTCGCGATGAAGCATGCCAGATTTTTAACCGAAAATGGCACTAAAGTCATCGATTTGGCGGCAGATTTTCGTTTGCAGTCGCTACAAGATTTTGAAGCTTGGTATAAACTTGAACATGCTTGCCCCGATATTTTAAAAGACGCTGTGTATGGGTTACCTGAAGTCAATCGTGATGCCATTGGCAAAGCCCAGGTCATTGGCAACCCAGGTTGTTATCCCACCACGGCGATTTTGGGATTAAAACCGCTAATCGATGCCCAAAATAGCCAACAGCAGGCATTGATTGAGCCTTGGATTATTATTGATGCCAAATCAGGCGTCTCAGGTGCAGGTCGCCAAGCCAAAATGAATTTGTTATTTAGCGAGACCTCGGATAGTTTTAGTGCCTATGGCGTGGCAGGTCACCGTCACGGTCCAGAGATTACCCAAGGGATTGACCAAATATTGGGTCAAAGCAAACGCTTTCAGCCGCATGATATCCGCTTTGTACCCCATTTAGTACCCATGATTCGCGGTATGTTTACCACGATTCATGTTCGCTTGACGGCGGCGGGTCAAGCGTTAGATTTACACTCTTTGTATGAAACCAGCTATCAAAACGAATATTTTGTAGACGTCATGCCAAAAGGCATGTACCCAGATACCCGTAGTGTACGGGGTAGCAATTATTTAAGAATTGCAGTGCAAACACTAGAAAATAGCCCGATGGCGACGATTTTGGTGGTACAAGATAATTTGGTCAAAGGTGCGGCAGGGCAAGCCGTGCAAAATATGAACGTGATGTTTGGGCTTGCAGAGCAAACAGGATTGGCGTTGGTTGCCGTCGTGCCTTAAGGTCTTTCTTTAATAAGTGGTTTTTAAGTCACTTTATTAAGCTATTTATGGTCAGCCTATTTAAAAATGTTAGCGCCATAACAAGCATTGCTTTATTCTTTTTAGCCAAAAAAATATGACGCTATGATGAAATGGGCTAACTTTATTATTTTTTCAGTCAATAAATTTAGCTGAATTCATCATAATTTTTGTTTATAATGGGATTCGCTTTAATGGATGTCATATTCATCAACCCTTTTTGAGCTATCGTCAGTACTGTGATTATCCATGTTTTGATCGTTTTTCAATTTGAGTATCTCTATGGATTTGCCCGAAGATAATAACTCTTCTCAATCTTTGCCAGAAGCACAACGCAACTATGTTACCCAGCCCAACAAGGTGTCTGGGTGGTTGATTGCGTTTGGGGTGAGCTTGTTGCTAGTTGCCATCATTGCACTGGTGTTAGGTCAACGCATTGGTTATCATCGTGGCTTAAGCTTTGCCGCTGAAGAAGCGAAAAAAACCGCCGCAGGTCTTGAAATCTCAGCAGAAAACATCAAATCATTAAAGCTAAAATCTGATACGTTGCAAAGCCAATTAACCACCGCGCAGCAAGAGCGTGATATCAGCTTGGCAAACCTATCAGCACTGCGTACCGATATTCAAGATTTAAAAGTCACCAACTTACAGCTTGAACAAGGTCAGCAATTCTTAACCACGTCGCTTGCCAAAAAAGGCGGTATGAGTTTACAAGTCATCGGGGCAAAAATCGCACCGTTGCCAGAAAATGCCTATGAATACCGCTTTGATGTCGGTATGGTCGATCCGTCAAATCAGCCAAAAAATTTGATACCAAAATTGACCTTGCTCGATGAAGTTAATATGGTCGAAGTACCATTGCAACCCAATAGTTATTCGATTCATGGGATTGCAAGAATTCGCGGGCGTTTTTTGATGCCCAAAAACTTTGTACCCAAACAAGTGAAACTTGAATTAACCGCCGGCAACCAAAAAACTGAGCAAGTGTATGATTGGCAACTCGGTCAGCCGATTGATAACATGCCGTACACGCTTGAAGAAACGCCTGAAGCGGATAAACGACCTGTAAGTTCGACCGATAGCACGCCAGTGGCAAGCACAGCCAATACGCAAAAACCTGCCGCAACGACTGCTGCAAAGTAGTATAATCAATGTTTAATCTAATTTTAGGTAAATGTTCAATTAATGATGCTTCAAACGCTTAATTTTTCTCGTCAATCAGTTGTATCACAGCCAACCACCACGAATATGGATTGGCATCTACCGGCATGGCTGCCAACACAACTCCCTAAACAGTCCCCTAAACAGCTACCTAACCAATCACCAAATTCATTGCCAGCCCGTTTGACCGACATAGAAGGCGAGCCAAATACCGACCCTGTCGAAGATGTGCTATTGGCTGACCCTGAACTGAAAAAACCACAGATGTATGCGGTGGTCATGTATAACGATGACTATACACCGATGGAATTTGTGGTGGATGTTTTACAAAATCATTTTAAACATTCGCTAGATTCGGCTATCAGTATTATGCTTGCCATTCATCAACAAGGCAAAGGGATTGCCGGTATATACCCTAAAGATATTGCAGAAACCAAAGCCCAAACGGTCAACCGTGAAGCGCGTCAGGCAGGCTATCCGTTACTGAGTCAAATCGAACCCCAAGGTTAGTAGCATTTTGCGATTTAACCCCGTTTTATTTTTGGTGGTATCTCCTTTCTATTTTTTATTCATCATTGAAATCTTTGCCATTTTAAAACCCGCCATTAACTACGTTTTATCACTTGAATTTATTAGCAATGTCATTATATTAAACCTAATGATTTTGATTTTTCCCATTTTGTCATCTTTCATTTTTACTTCCTTTTAACCGAACTTAGCATGATTAGCCAGATATCCATAAGATATTTGGTGCTGAGGTGACGGCAAATGAAACTTGAGAAAACATCAACGCAAATAACCATCAACACCTATAACGATATCAAACCAATCAATTAGATAACGCATGATTTTTCAAGTAGGGCAAAATCAGAAACCGTCGGTGACACGTATTAAGGACATCTTATGTTAAGTTTAGAATTACAAAGCACGTTGCGGTTAGTAGTGACACTCGCAAAACAACGTGCACACGAATATTTAACGGTCGAGCATCTGCTATTGGCACTGCTAGAGAATGAAAATGCGGTAGAAGCCTTGGTGGCTTGTGCAGTCAATGTGGATCAGCTTGGCAAAGATTTGACCCAGTATATTGATGAACATACCCCAACGGTCGATATCAACGAAGATTACTCGCCACAACCAACGCGCAGTTTTGACCGTATCTTGCAGCGGGCGATTTTTCATGTGCAATCGGTTGCCAGCAGCCGTTTGGTGGAAGGCTCAGATTTGCTAGTGTCGATGTTCTCAGAGCATGACACCTACGCGGTGTACCTGCTTAAAAAACAAGGGGTTACCCGACTTGAGTTGACCCAGTATCTGTCACATGGTCAAGACAAAAAAGTGCGCGATAAATTAACCAGTGTGGAAACTGAAGAAACGGGTGAAAAAGCCAATAAAGACCCATTAACTGAATTTACCGTTAATCTCAATCAAAAAGCCTCTACCGGTGGCACCGATCCGTTAATTGGTCGCCAAGCAGAAATCGAGCGTACTGCGCAGATTTTATGCCGTCGCCGCAAAAATAATCCCCTACTGGTGGGTGATCCAGGGGTGGGTAAAACGTCGATTGCTGAGGGCTTGGCATGGCTGATTGTTAATGACAAAGCACCAAAACCATTATCAGGTTGTGTGGTTTATAGTTTAGATATTGGCGCGCTGATTGCCGGTACAAAATACCGCGGCGATTTTGAAAAACGTATGAAAGCGCTATTAGATGCCTTAAAAGCCAAGCCAAATGCGATTTTATTTATTGATGAAATCCATATGATTATTGGCGCAGGCTCATCGATGAGCAGTAATATGGATGTGTCAAATTTAATCAAACCTGCGTTGGCATCCGGTGAGCTGCGTTGTATCGGCTCAACCACCTTTACCGAATACCGCCAAGTGTTTGAAAAAGACCATGCCTTAAGTCGTCGTTTCCAAAAAGTTGATGTCAACGAGCCATCGATTGATGAAACGATTGATATTCTACGCGGTCTGAAAAAACAATATGAGAAATTCCATAACGTAAGCTATACCGACCAGGCACTACAAAGTGCCGTGAATCTAGCGGTAAAACACATTCACGAACGTTTTTTGCCTGACAAAGCCATTGATGTGATTGATGAAGCGGGTGCATTTGTTCGCCTGCAAAAACAAGCCGAAAATCATGTTGAATCTGGTGTGGACAGCAATCAATCCATTGATGCCGTTGCAAATGACAAGCTATCAAATCAGCCTGTGGTGGATGAAGACGCACTTGTCGATGACTTAGATGTTAGCCATGCAGCGGATGGTGTTGTCGAACCTGAAGCTATGTTAAGCGAAGCAGATAATCAAGTGATTGACGCGGCACAACAGGGCGGACAAGTGGTGATTGATGTCCCGCAAATTGAATACATTATCTCAAAAATTGCGCGCATTCCACCAAAATCCGTCTCAACGGATGACAAATCGGTGCTGCAAAATCTTGAAAGCAACCTAAAACATCTGGTGTTTGGTCAAGATGAAGCCATTAAAAACTTGGCAGATGCCATCAAGTTGTCCCGCGCAGGTTTAAAACCAGATGATAAACCGATTGGTTCGTTTATGTTTGCAGGTCCTACCGGTGTCGGTAAAACTGAAGTCAGTCGTCAGTTAGCGAATTTATTAGGCATTGAACTGGTTCGTTTTGATATGTCTGAGTATATGGAAGCACATACAGCGTCCCGCTTGATTGGGGCACCGCCAGGCTATGTGGGCTTTGATCAGGGTGGTTTATTAACCGAGAAAATCAATCAATTCCCGCATTGTGTGCTATTGCTAGATGAGATTGAAAAAGCCCATCCTGACGTATTTAACTTGCTGCTCCAAGTGATGGATCATGGCTCGCTCACCGACAATAACGGTCGCACATCAAGCTTTAAACAAGTGATACTGATTATGACCACCAACGTCGGCGCTGATAGCATCAGTCGCAACAGCATGGGCTTTACCAAACAAGACCATAGCCGCGACAATAGTGAAGCGATGAAACGGATGTTTACCCCAGAGTTTCGCAATCGTTTGGATGCCATCATTCAATTTAACCCATTGGATCAAAATGTCATTGTATCTGTGGTTGATAAATTCTTGGTTGAGCTGCAAGCCCAGCTCGATGACAAGAAAGTGGTGCTTGAAATTGATGATGCAGTCAGAAATTATCTGGCAGAAAAAGGTTACGATCGTCTCATGGGTGCACGCCCAATGAACCGCTTGATTCAAGATGAAATCAAAAAACCATTGGCAGAGCAAATATTATTTGGTGATTTGGTCAATGGCGGTACGGTTTCGATTCGTATGAATGCAGATAAAACAGCGATTGAGCTCGTGCCCATTGATGAGAAGCAAGTTGACAATGTCTAGGTCTAGGTTTAGTAATGTCTAGTATAAAAAAAGGAGCCAATTGCGCTCCTTTTTTTATGGCTGATGATTATAGGTAATGACTATACTTAATGACTATCGCTAATAATTATAGTTAATGATTATAATTAATGATTAGGCTTAATAACTATACAAAACCGAATTTGGGTTTTTCTGCTTGTTTCTCTCGATAGGACAGATGATCCATGTTGGTTAACTCTGCCAATGAGTGCGGTTTATTGACGGTGATAGCTTTATCAATGGATGCCAAAAATGCGTTGGATTTTTCAACAGACAGTTCTTTGAATTTATACTCAGCTATCAATCGACCTTTACGCAGCAGCGAGGGGTCAATTTTTGAGATATCTGAGTTAAAGGTACAGATAAACTGGCACTCCAACACATCCGACAGCATACCATCAGCAATGTTCAAAATCGCCGATACCACATCGGTATTGGCGTTATCAATGCTACGCTCGGCAATGTAGTTTTCACAGTCTTCAAGCACTAATACCGAGTTCTTGTTATCCACCAATAGTGACATAAATTCAGGGTTGGTCAAATACCCAATCATGGTAGTGGGCACAAAGATGAATTTTTTATTGGGCACTTGGCTGGTTAGCCATTTGATATAGTTAGTTTTACCTGAACCCGCCACGCCATGCAACAGTACCACGCCTTTACCATCGTGATTGAGTGACTCTTTGATATGCTGATGCACTGGCAGAAAATCCTCGTGATACATGGTATCTAAATTGATGGGAAATGGCTTGATACGATGGGTTTTAAACACAAAACCATGGACTTCTTTGAGTAAAATCGATACTTTAGCCTCTTGCGACACATACTTTTGTAAGTATTCATCAAACACGTTTTTGACACTCGCCGCCGAATGCGGATTGGTCGAAATATAGTAAATACTGACGACTTTTAGCAGACCTGATTCAAAGATGTATTCGTCATAGTCATTAGACAAATCTTCATTGGTGAGCATGAACACTTCATATTTGGGATGAAAATAACAAGCTTCACGCTCATACAAGGTATTATTTTTATGCGAATAGGCGACGGTGGTAAAATCGGTGCAACGTTCAAAATCTTTAAGCTGCTCTTTGCGAATCACCATGTCATGGTTGCCAACATGCACCCCAGGGAAAATATCATCGAGTAGCGACTCAAAAGGGTTATATTTGCTAGCATATTGGAGGCTATCTTCAATGAGTTGAACGCTATAGGGCGGCTCAGAGGAGGCGCTGAGCAGCTTTCGCGGTTGATAATAGGGTGATTGTAAAATTTTCATAGGAATATAGGCTTATAAAAGGCAGTAGAAAAATTAACATAGTTAGTAGTAAACAAGCTAACTATAGAGATGGGGCAGTTAATACTAGATGCAAGCTAAAAGTATAGTTGGCAATCAGTTAAAAAATTTTTAGCAACACAGTAAGCAACATACGGGCTAACAGTAAACCAGTATGCAATGGTGAGATAAGATAGACAGGAATTTTAGGCATAAAAAAACCTGCAAGAAGCAGGTTAATTTAACTAATACCGATTTGAGTGGTGGGGCTGAAGAGACTCGAACTCTTACACCTCGCGGCGCTGGAACCTAAATCCAGTGCGTCTACCAATTTCGCCACAGCCCCATGAGTTGCCTCAAAGTGTTGACTCAATATTTGTATCAGTGTCTTTGTGGTTGGCTATTATATAGAAAAATTTCGCTTTGGCAAGGGGTTTTTTTAAAAAAATCGCATTTTTATTGGTTAAGTAAAATTTTTAGCGCATTGATAATATTTGCCAAGTCATTAATACGGTTTTCCACGCGTTTTGCCAGCAACTTGTCAATAAAAGGCTGGCAAGCTTGGCAAGCAAATTCTGATAACTGATGATTTGGGCATAAAAAGGGCACGGGCTGTTGGCAATGCGCGATTGCCCAACCAGGATAATCATCTGCCATAAAAGGCAGACATCCTGTCAATAATTCGTACCATACTACCCCTAAGCTATAGTAGTCGCTAAACTTGTCAACAGATTGCCCTGTGAATTGCTCAGGACTCATATAAGGGGGTGTACCAGCGGTGTGAGATTTGCAGTTGAGTGAGTCATTTTTTGCCCTAGTATCACTAAGACCAAAATCACTGAAACCAATATCACTAAAACTAAAATCACTCAGACCAAAATCAATTAACACCACTTCAAGATTGGGTTTTACGATAAAGTTGGCGGGTTTGAGATCCAAATGCATCAGCCCAAATTGATGTAAACGGTTGACCACTTGGCAACTATGTAAAAAAATGGTCATTTTTTGCTGAAGACTGAGTATGGGCAATTTAGCATGCGCATATATCAAGGATTTTAACGTCTCACCTGAATGATACGACATGAGCAGACAGGGACTGACAGGTTGCTGCGGCTGCTGTTGGTCAAAGATGAGGGTGTCGGGTAGAAGGTTTGAAGCATACAGCGTGGGAATGCCGCTTGTCGCATTGGTGCCGTCAATCGCTAGGCTTTGGCAATGATGAAGGGCGTTAATTTCTTGCTTAAAATGGGCGAGATTGGTTGCGCTAAAGTGAGGTAGTAATTGTTTAACGACAACGGCAGTAGGCGGGGAGTGAGTCGAATGCCATACCCCATACCAAAGCTCGGTATGGTTGAGTGGATTTGAAGGTGATAGTGGCTGTAGGTCAGTAACGATTGACTGACAGCCATTTTTTATGATAACCAGTACTTTGTGAGTTGACCTTGTCTCAATCATGATGGCTTAACGGGTCTGCCTTCAATCAACTGCTGGTATTTTCGGGTCACGGTATTGCGCCCCCAACCGAGTAGGTCAGCCGCTTGTCCTTTATGCTGAGCAGTATGGGCAAGTGCCACTTCAAGCAAACATTTCTCAAACATCGGATAAGCGGTTTGCAGAATGTCATACTGTCCTTCAGCCAATGCTTGCTGTGCCCAAACTTGCAGTGGCGTAATCCAATCTGCAGTTGCGCCAGTTTGTGATGCAGGTAAGATCGGTATGACCGTCGTAGCGGGCAAAGGCGTTGGCAGCTCACTCGAATGGACACTCAGATTAGAACTAGCAATGGGGCTGTTACTCGGAGCTGACAAAGATGACGGATGTTCGATAGCAGGTGCCTCAAACTGAGTGTCGGGCTGATAGTTATGTGTCTTATGTATTTTGGGCTCACGTGTAGTTACAGCCGTACTATCTTGCGATTCAAACGCTTGTAAAATCTCGGGTGGCAAATCACTGGGCTGAATGGTTTGCCCTGTTGTCATCACACTGAGCCAGCGGCAGGTATTTTCAAGTTGGCGCACGTTACCTTGCCAAGGATAGCTTTGCAAAATATGCATGGCAGACGGCGTGATAGTTTTGGTCGAGGTATGCATGCTTTTGGCGATATTTTGCATAAAAAAATCGATTAACAGCGGAATGTCTTCGCGGCGCTCACGTAGGGAGGGTAGCGCCAGTCGAATGACATTGAGCCGATAAAACAAATCTTCACGAAACTTGCCTTGCTGCACCAGGGTTTCTAGGTTTTGATGGGTCGCTGCGATGATACGTACATCGACTTTAATGGGTTTGAGCCCACCGACACGGTAAAACTCACCATTTGCTAAGACGCGCAGTAAACGTGTCTGGGTCGGTAAAGGCATATCGCCGATTTCATCCAAAAATAAAGTGCCGCCATGCGCCTGCTCAAAACGCCCTTGGCGCGTGGTAGTCGCACCCGTAAACGCCCCTTTTTCATGACCAAATAGTTCAGCTTCAATCAAATCATGCGGAATCGCCGCCATATTGAGCGCGATAAATGGTTTGGATTTGCGTGGTGAATGTTCGTGTAAGGCACTGGCAATCAGCTCTTTACCCGTCCCTGATTCGCCGGTGATGAGTACTGTCATCGGCATATGCGACAAGCGACCAATTGCACGAAAGACTTTTTGCATGGCAATCGATTGTCCGATGATGCCCGATGGGTTGGTGGGGGCTTTTTCTGGCGTGACTGCTACTTTTTGCGCTGGCGGCTGCTGTGCATCACGAATCAGAGAGTCGTTGTAGTTCTCAGACTTACTGCGCTTTTGTGTTTGGTTTGACTGGCTTTGTAGGCAAGCTTTTTTCACCATGGCAATGGCATCATCCAACTCAAACGGCTTGGGTAAGTAATCAAATGCGCCTGATTGATAGCTATCCACCGCAGACTGCACATCGGCATGCGCGGTCATGATGATGACAGGAATTTGTGCAAAGGCTTGTTTGATTTTACTGCTAAAGTCCAAGCCATTCATCATCGGCATTCGAATATCGGTGACGATGACGCTTGGCAAGGATGCACTATTGTCATTCTTCGGTTGGCTGTCTTGCCCACTATCTTGTAGTAGCCGCCACGCCGATTGCGCATTGCCAAAGGTTTGCACTTGAAACCCACTATCTGTCAGCGTATCTTCCAAAATCATGCGTAACGCTTGGTCGTCATCGATGACCCAAACAATAGGCTCGGTGGTTGGCGTTTTATTATTGGTATAAGTCATATAAAAACCCTATATGGGAAACTGTATTGGTTTAAACATTATTGATTGAAAAATTCATAGCCGATCAGTCATGATGCTGTGGTGTATCAGGGTTAAATTATCAATTGGTCATTTGGTTATTTGTCGAATTTGCCAAGGTAAAAAAATCGTAAATAGGGTTTCACCTGGCTGAGAGGTTACACTGATTTGCCCTTGATGGCGCTGAATAATGTCATGAGCAAGTGCCAGTCCCAACCCCGTACCATTGGCGCGTCCTGTGACCAAAGGATAAAAAATTTGCGGTAGCAACTCACTATCAATGCCCAAGCCATTATCAATAAAATCAACCCGCAATACGCTTTTATGTCGTATATCGCCAATGGTTTGTTGGTGCTGAATACGGGTTTTTACCGTGATGATAGGCGACACAATGTCGTTTTCATTGAGCGCTTGTATCGCATTATTGACGATATTCATAAATACTTGTACGAGCTGGTCTTTATCAGCGGTGATTTCTGGCAACGATAAATCAAAATCTCTGACTAGACTAATATTGGGGTTTTGTATTTCTGCCAACGTTAGCACATGCTGCAGGGGCTCATGCACGTTGATTACTTGCCAGTTGGGCAAATTTGGCGCGCCCAGCAATTGGGTCACCAAATTGTTGAGTCGTCTGGTCTCATCCATGATGATACTGAGATAATTGGCGACCTTTCGCGCCTTGGTGTCGTTAATATAGCGCACAATCCCATCAGACTTCATGATTTGATTAAAATTCTTCTCAAGTAGTTGGCTTGCCCCAAGAATGCCAGCTAAAGGGTTTTTGACTTCGTGTGCCATACTGCGAATCATTTGACGGGTTATCAAATGTTGGTGATTTTGATATTGTTCTTGTTGAATACGACTTTCGCGATCTTTTGCCCAAATTTCAATCAAATAGAAAAAACCCGCCTCGGTTTCTAATGGGGAAACCCCATAATCGACCAATAATGGTGCACCAATCCCTTGGGTACTTAGCCCCAAAATGGTGCAATCATGATGGATAAAAGCTTGGTACATTTTTTTGGTATGTTCAAATTGGTTTTGCAGCGCCACTTTGACCTGTGCTTTGGTTTTTTTATGGGTGATCGGGTCATCATCGGTATGCGATTGCTCTGATGCTTGCGTTAGTAATTTTTCATAGTTTGCGGGGGTTAAAATATCGATAACATTTTTATGAAGTAAATGCTGCTGACTGACTGACAAAATCTGCTCAGCCGTCGCGTTGATATAGACGCACTCATAGTTGCTGTCAGCGACAATTAACCCCGATAGTAGGTTGTTGAACATATCATCAAACAGATTCTGGTTGGATTCAAGACTATGTAAAAAAGTAGGATGGGTCATTGGATAACTACCACAAATTTGAGCAATGGTTAAAGTGCAATTTAAATGCCAATACACTATTGGAGAATGTTTGGATTATTGTCACAACAGATAAATAATAGAACGATGGGCAGCAAATCAGTTATTTGATATTAAAAAATCACTGATTTATAGCAACGGGTTGATTGTAGTATGATATATTTTGAACCAAAATAGTGCAAAGTTAAAACGTAATTGCTAAAAAAAGACATATAAAAAAAGGGCATAAAATCTATGCCCTTTGATGTACTGCAGATATAAAAATTTAGAACCATTGGTAGGTTAGTGAGACGAAGGAATTAATGCCTTTTTGGCGGTAGCCATAAACGGTCTCATAATCTTTATCTGTGAGGTTGTTAAGTCGGCTGCTAATGGTTAGGTTGGGACTGACATAATAATTCCCAGTCAGGTTCAACAAGGTGTAGCTGTCTAGAGTTTGTGAATTGTTGGCATCACGATAACGCTCTCCGACGTATTGTAGCTCCGTTCGAATGTCATATTTTGGCTGTTGATAGCCTAGGTAAACAATACCTTTGTTTTTGGGTTGATAAATTAATTCTTTGCCCGTTTTTTTATCTTCAGTATCTAGATAATCATAACCTAGACCAAATAAAGTATTATTTAACTGCCAGTCACTGGTTAACGAAATACCGTTAATATCCGCTTTACCTATATTTTGCATTTGACCTGCATAAGTAAGTGGGTCGGTGGTTACCCAAGCTAATTTATCGGTAAATTTAGATTGGTAGGCTGTTACGCGTGTGTGTTGATGATGATTGCTGTTTTCAATAAAGATTTCTGCATTTTTGCTGGTTTCAGGTTTTAAGTTGGGATTTTCTGAGCCTGGCCAATACAAATCGTTGAATGTGGGGGCACGAAAATTGGTTGCGTATGATGCACCAATGCGAGTGTTGGGGCTAAGACGATACGCACCGCCCACATTGTAGGTGGTTTTGCTATCAAATTGTGAGTTATCATCGTGACGCACATTTAATTGCACATCATATTTATCTTGAGCGAGCTGATATCCCAAAAACTCACTGTTGATAGTGCGGTGAGTCACGTCATAATCTTTAGAGCTATCAACTTCTTGTTTTAAATTCTCATAACCACCGATAAGCTTACCGAGTGGCAACTGATAGCCAAGCTGTATGGTTACTTGTTTCTGAGTCGTATTGATTACATCGTCTAGGCGACCTGTTTGCCAATCTGCACCATCATACGTGGTAGATTTATCATAACTTTGACCATATTTAATATTGGCAGACAGTTTATCTTGTTGATAATCGGCAAAAGCTGAGACAGCCGCGTTTGTTTGGTCAGCATACGCGTTTGGCACTTTTGAACCACTATCAATATCTGTAGTGGATTTTGCAAATAATCCTGTTGCTCCAATTTCAACATTGTCATTGACTTTATGCTTGGCGACCAAACTTGCGTTTTTGGACTCAAAACCGTCTTTGTCAGCATGATGTATGCCGAACTGAGCGTAAGGTTTTGTCGCGTCAATGCCATTGGTTTTTTCATAGCCTGTAGATAAGCTTAAGGTAGAAGTATCGTTGACATATTGTCCCGTGATTTGCCCTTTATAGCTGTTTTGTGTACCGCCGCCAATGGTCAAGGCAACATTAGACTGCTGAGCATTTTGACCTTTGGTAAAGATTTGAATCACGCCGCCCATCGCATCTGAGCCATAAAGACTTGAGCCAGAAGCACCATAAACTATTTCTATTCTATCGATTTGGTCGACTGGTAACAGCGATAATGCTGCTCCACCTGCGGTTGCAGAGCTGTAACGAATCCCATCGATTAATACTAAGACTTGACTATTGGAGTAACCACGCAACCTGACACCACTGCTCGCACCATCCCCACCATTTTGAGTAACATATATGCCACCTTGTCCACGAAGTACATCAATCACGCTTTGACCGCGATAACGTTGCAATTGTTCTTCATCAATCACGGTGGTTTGGGCGATGGTATTCTTGACAAGCGTCGGCGTTTTGGTTGCCGTGGTGGTAAAGGTAAGACTCGGCAATGTCGTTTCAGCTTCGCTGGTCGCTGCATGAGCGCTAACACCAGTCATGGACATGCCAATAATCACAAAAACGCTTTGCGTTATTGGATGAATATTAAAAAATGACTTTTTGATAAAACGTGGTGATGTCTGACAGGTATAACGCATAACTTGACCCAAAAAAATAGTTTAAAGACACATTGTAGAAAAATATCGTTACATTAGCTATTACTTTCGCTTGGTCATTGCTCATCAAAGCCTGAGAATTTTTCAATAAAAAACCCCTTTAGCAACTAAAGGGGTTTTGATACAAGCCTTGGTATCAACAATTAGCTTGCTTGCTGCTGTAATTTTTTAGCTTTTTGGTAGCATTCATTGATGTGGTTTTCAGCAATTTTTTTAAACATCAAATAACCGATGGTCCCTGCCACTAATTGACCGCCAAATGGTACAAATTTGGTCAGTTGCTTGGCGATAATACGGCTACCAAAACCTTGGAAAGTTTTTTTGGCAATACTGCGTGTTACCACTAACTTTGCAAGATCTACTGCTTTATCTTTTAACTGGTTAACTTGCGTGCCGTTGTTCAAATCTACGGCTGCTTGGGCTGGTTCAATTAAACCAAATTTAGCAGAAATTTCAGGTAGCAATTTTGATAATAGACCTGCGTCAACCGCAACGTCTAGCAGCGGCACAGGGACAACCGCTGCTACGGCAGAAATTTTGGCTTTACTTTTAATCATCGCCTCGCATTCGCGTTTGATTTTTTCTAAATCAAGTTTTGGGTCGATGGTTTTGGTCGAATTTTCTGCTGACATAATTTTTCCTTCTAAAAAATTTCAATTATCAATAGTAAAGGTAGTATTGCAAAACACTTGCAACAAGAGGTGATTATTCATTAATGGTCGGTGATACTATTTCATTAATGGTAAGTGATAACTCTTTAGTTTGATTATAACTGAGTGTAAACGTATGAATAAGCATCTTTTTGCAAAAAAATGCTAATGGTTTGTAGTGGCATTATTACGATATGCAAAACGCACAAAGGACTATGGAAGCTGATGGGATGTTTTTCACCGTTTCGCTGTTGTAATTTTGCCTATTCACTCTCATTATGCTAGTTTGTTCTCTCTATTTTATTTGGCAACCCTGATAAATTTATGTTGACTGTGACTCCCCGTTTTAGTGCCACCAAGATTGGCGAGATTCCCCGCGATTTACAGCCGTTGGCGCAGACATCGATGACATTAGCACGCGTTTTGGCTGGGCGAGGCGTGCAAGATGTGGCAAATTTAGACACTTCCTTTAATAAGATGTTACCTGCAAATTCGCTGACTGGCATTAGCAAGGCAGTGGCGCTGCTTGACAAGGCGATTGATACGCAGCAAAAAATACTGATTGTGGGTGATTTTGACTGCGATGGCGCGACCAGCACGGGATTGATGGTAAGGGTGCTCCGTGAGATGGGCGCGCAGGTTGAGTTTTTGGTGCCCGATCGTTTTAAGTACGGTTATGGACTGACGCCAGAAATTGTTGCGCTAGGTATTGAAACCTATCATCCTAATGTGATTGTCACGGTTGATAATGGTATCTCCAGCCATGCGGGGGTTGAACTTGCCAAAGCCAAAGGGCTAACGGTGATTATTACCGATCACCACCTGACGACGCAGGCGACACCAAACGCCGATGCCGTGGTCAATCCCAATCAGCTGGGCTGTGATTTTGCTAGTAAATCATTGGTAGGGGTTGGGGTGGCATTTTATGTGCTAGGCAATCTGGCCAAAGTCAGACGCCAAGCCAACAAATCCACCACCCAAGTGAGTCGCTATATTGATTTGGTGGCACTTGGCACGGTGGCGGATGTGGGCGTATTAGACCAAAATAATCGCATCTTGGTGCACCAAGGTATCCAAGCCATCAAGCAAGGTCGTTGCTGTGTGGGTATTTTGGCGTTGTTGGAGCAGGCGAGCCGGCAGGCAGCCGACATCACGGCTCAAGATTTTGGTTTTATTTTAGGACCCCGCATCAACGCCGCAGGTCGTATGGATAGTATGCGGATTGGCATTGACTGCTTACTCACCGATGATTGGGGGGAGGCACAGCGGCTTGCGCATCAGCTCGATAAACTCAATCAAGAGCGCCGCCAAGTCGAGCAGGGCATGCGACAACAAGCCGATAGTGTATTAAGGACGCTTGAGAATCTATCTGAGCAAAATGCTGTAAATCAAGTAACGCACCGCAAACGCAGTATTATTTTGTATCAAGACGAGTGGCACCAAGGGGTGATTGGTATCGTCGCAGGCAGGCTAAAAGAAAGCTACCATGTGCCTGCTATCGTGTTTGCCCCTGCTGATACAGCATTGATTGAAGATGACGATTCTATCAAAGGCTCCGCACGCTCCATTGAAGGCATTCATATCCGTGATGCCATTGAATCAGTCGCGCAAACCTACCCCGAACTCATTAGCCACTTTGGCGGGCATGCGATGGCGGCAGGTCTGACAATCAAACGAAAAAACTTTGAGCCGTTTTGTAAAGCGTTTGATGAGGTAATTGCAGCGGTGGCTGATGAGGTATTTGCAGAGACGTTATATAGCGATGGTGAATTGACAGCCGGTGAATTCACGGTTGATTTTGTAGATAGCTTGCAGACGTTGGCTATTTGGGGACATGGGTTTGTGGCACCGATATTTGATGGGGTGTTTGTGGTTCAAGATTATCGGGTGTTAAAAGAGCGCCATTTAAAACTATGGTTATCGTATCCCGATGTCCCTTTTACGATTGAAGCGATTTGGTTTAATGCTGACTTTGATGCCATAGCTTTGTCTGCCATCAATCGCAGTGTGTCAAAAGTGCATTTGCTCTATGAGCTTGAGAAAAATTTATTTAATGGACAAACCAAATTACAGTTAAGGGTAAAAAAGGGTGTACTCCTTTAGACAAGCGTTTTTGCTGATTCATACACAATCTGATAACCATAACACCCAACAAAGATGATAAACGACATAAAATGACATGTTAATATAATTTATCACCTATACCGCCCCAATTTTTGATAAATTATGTAGGTATCAAGGTGTTAATGTTTAGCGTTAATTTTTTAAAGTTTGAATAAAGTTTTGGCGCTTAGCTGGCTATTATTTATTATTTACCCGCTTGTCTTTTAACTGTCTGTTTTTTAACTGTGTATGGAGAATTGCCATGAGTAAATCGCTTGCCAACAATGCAACCGCAACGACGGCTCGGCAATGGCAAATCCTCTCACAGCTGGATCGCAAACGTTGGCTCGGTACCACCCATATCAAAGAGCAGCTTGATTTGATGGGTTTTGATATCAGTTTGCGAACCATTCAGCGAGATTTAAACGCCTTGGCAACGCGTTTTCCGATTGAAAAAAACAACACCAATCCACAAGGTTGGCGCTGGCGAGAAGATGCACCGATGCAAAGCTTGCCGCACATGAATTTGTCGCAAGCGGTGGCGTTTAGTATGATGCGCCATAATTTGACCCAGCTATTACCGCCGGCTATTTTGGATGAATTGATTCCGTGGTTTGACCTAGCGAATCGACAACTCAAAGAAAGCAAAGTAGTAAACACTTGGCTCGATAGGGTACGTATCTTGTCAGCCAATCAACCGCTCATCCCGCCATCGGTCAATCCAACCGCCAAAGACGCCGTCTATGACGCGTTGTTTCAAAATAAAAAACTCATCGCCTGTTATAAAGCGCGTGGGCGCGAGGAAGCGCAAAAATACACTTTAAATCCGCTAGCCATTGTGCAGCGTGGTGTGGTGATTTACTTGATTGCCTCGCGAACTGACAGAGCGTCTGACGATGTGCGTCAATTTGCTTTGCACCGTTTTGAAAGTGCGGAAGTGAGCGCAAGCGACGCGCAAACCCCAAAAGATTTTAATTTAGACAATTATATCAATACAGGTGCGATGGGGTTTAATTACCCGTTGTTCCAAAAAATCATGCCTGACAGCGAAAAAAACAACCACGAGCCTCCCATACAGCAAGTGCATTTATTGTTTCATCCATTATCGGGGGCAAGTTTGCTTGAAAGCCCATTATCAACCGATCAGCAAAGCTGGGAGGATGATGAAGGATTGCATATCACAGCCACAGTGAACATGACGTCGCAGCTAGTATGGTGGCTACGTGGTTTTGGTAAAGGACTGCGAAAAATCGAGCCTGAGATTTTATCAATCGCCGTCTTTGAAACCCAAACGCCAAATCAACAACCCACTGCCCAAACAATAAGCGAATAATTAACAAACGCCCAAGCAAATTAACTACTTTGTCCGATTTTTCGAGAATCTTATGAAACATACTGATAATAACACCCTTGAATCCACTGCTACCGACACCAACTCACAGCAGCCTAACAAGCCAAAAACCACGATTTTATACAGTGATTTGACGGATGATTCACCTATTACCGCTGCCAAATCGCCTGATAATCTGACACCCAGCACTACCACAGAAACCTACCGGATTATTTCGACGCAGTTTGCTGACTCAATGCCAATGGTTGACATAATAGCGCCTGTCAATTCACCCAATTTGACCGATAAAAACACCAATCAGGCAGGAGTGGCAAGCACCTCGCCGCTACACCATTCGCTACACAAAACGCCAAAAATCAATCCCATGACTGATGACAAGATTCTGCAAAAAAGTCATCAGCTAGCAATCACCCAAGACGATCAGCTTGAAGATGATAAAACAGCGACAGGTACAGCCGTCGCGCATATGGATGTGGTACTCAAGCAGTGGTATTTTACCGTGCAATGGCAGCAAACGCAGATGCCAAAATCGGGGCTTTACAATAAATTTAAAAAACGCACGCAAGCCATAGATATAGACTTATCCTGCTTACTTTGTAACCGATATGGCGAGGTAATCGAAACCGTTTGGTTCAAAAATGTCCGTGATAAAGCGCAATCCGTGCGTCATCAAGGCGATGAATTATTGGGCAAAAAGCCATTTTGCGCTATCGATGACCGCAAAGAAGACGCTGACAACAATCAAAGCACAAAGGTCAATGATGTCAACCTCAATCAAGAAAGTATGGTGCTTTTTTTAAGTAAGCTTCCGCCGCAAGTATTTCATGTGGTGATGATTGTGTCATCTTATCATGGCTATGCGCTTAGCAAAGCGAAACAAGCGTCTTGTCAGCTCAGTGATGATGAAGGTAATGTGATTAGTGAATTAGCTTTTACCAAACTGGCGACTGATACTAAGGCATTATGGTTTGCCAGTCTGACCCGTTCTGCCGATAGTTGGCGCTACAACACTGAGCATCAACCTTTAGATAATAACAAGATGGCGCTAATGGAAAAAGAAGTGAGTGAAAAATTGGTACGTACGGCTAGATGACTTGAGTGTAGCGTAAGCTTATTGTTTCTTAGGGGTGAAATAACCAAGCAATTTTAAAGCCAAAATTTTATAATTTTGACAATGGTGCCATCGCATCTGTCAGTGATTGGATATATTCGACACTGAGATACTGTGGTACACTATGAGCAACAAAAGGGATTGTCTTAATCGATAGGGATACAGCGCATCTGCATTATTTTTCTCCTAAATATAGGTATTCCTAGATACATTATTGACTCATTATGCGGTAACCGTATACTTTGCGTTTAAAATGGTCAATCACATTTTATCCCCTAATTAGTAATACTTACTGTGAAATTTCTCACGCTGCTAGATGCATCATCTAGTATCTCAATTAACATTCATATAAAAGAGGTTCTCTATGGCTAGTGGAAAGTCAAATATTATCTATACCTTAACTGACGAAGCACCGCTACTGGCGACTTATTCACTACTTCCTATCATTGAAAAATTTACCAAACCTGCTGGCGTTGACATCACTAAAACCGATATTTCCGTTGCCGCGCGTGTATTGGCAGAATTCTCCGACTACCTGACTCCAGAACAACAAGTGACCGACAATCTTGCTGAGCTTGGTCGGTTGACCCAAGACCCAGACACCAATATCATCAAATTGCCTAATATCAGTGCCTCAGTGGCTCAGCTACAAGAATGTATTGCAGAGTTACAAGCCAAAGGCTACCACATTCCCAATTACCCAGAAAACCCAACCACAGACGAAGAAAAAGCCATCAAAGCCCGTTATGGTAAATGTTTAGGATCTGCGGTAAATCCCGTATTACGTGAAGGTAACTCCGATCGCCGTGCCCCCGCTGCCGTAAAAAACTATGCCAAAAAACACCCGCATTCAATGGGTGAATGGAAACAATGGTCAAAAACCCACGTCTCTCACATGGAAGAAGGTGACTTCTACCATGGCGAAAAATCAATGACCCTTGATAAAGCGCGCAAAGTCAAAATGGAACTCATCACCAACAGTGGCAAAGCTTTGGTACTAAAACCTGAAGTTGCCCTACAAGACGGTGAAGTGATTGACTCAATGTTCATGAGCAAAAAAGCCTTAATCGAGTTTTATGAAAAAGAGCTAGAAGATTGCCGCGAAGGTAAAATCCTGTTCTCTCTACACGTCAAAGCCACGATGATGAAGGTATCGCATCCTATCGTGTTTGGTCACTGCGTAAGAGTTTACTACAAAGATGCATTCGAAAAATGGCACAAAACCTTTGATGAATTAGGTATTAATGTTAACAACGGTATGGCAGGATTATACGAAAAAATCGAAACCTTACCGACTACTATCCGTGAAGAAATCGTCCGTGACCTGCATGCCTGTCAAGAACATCGCCCCGCATTGGCGATGGTTGACTCAGCGAAGGGAATTGATAACTTCTATTCGCCAAATGATGTCATTGTAGATGCCTCAATGCCAGCGATGATTCGTAATGGTGGTAAAATGTGGGCAGCGGATGGCAAGCCTTACGACTGTAAAGCAGTGATGCCAGAATCGACCTTTGCCCGTATTTACCAAGAAGTCATTAACTTCTGTAAAGCGCATGGCAACTTTGACCCAGCGACCATGGGTACTGTACCAAACGTAGGTTTGATGGCACAAAAAGCGGAAGAATACGGTTCTCACGACAAAACTTTTGAAATCCCAGAGGCAGGCGTTGCCAATATCACTGATATTGAGACAGGCGAAGTATTGATGTCGCAAAATGTTGAAGAAGGCGATATTTGGCGTATGTGTCAAGTCAAAGATGCGCCAATTCGTGACTGGGTAAAACTGGCAGTTACGCGTGCACGTAACTCAGGCATGCCAGCTATCTTCTGGCTTGACCCATACCGCCCACATGAAAATGAACTCATCAAGAAAGTCAAAAAATATTTACAAGAGCATGATACCACAGGTCTAGATATCCAAATCATGTCCCAAGTTCGTGCGATGCGTTATACCCTTGAGCGTGTGGCGCGTGGTTTGGACACCATCTCAGTCACAGGTAACATCTTGCGTGACTACTTAACTGACTTGTTCCCAATCCTAGAATTAGGCACGTCAGCCAAAATGCTATCAATTGTCCCATTGATGAAAGGCGGCGGTCTTTATGAGACAGGGGCAGGCGGTTCAGCCCCAAAACATGTTGAGCAGTTGGTTGAAGAAAACCACTTGCGCTGGGATTCGCTCGGCGAGATGCTTGCGCTTGCGGTATCTTTAGAAGACTTAGGGATTAAAGAAAACAACCCACGGATAAAATTACTGGCAAAAACCCTAGACTTGGCAACGGGTAAATTGTTGGATAACGACAAATCACCATCACGCCGTACCGGTGAGCTAGACAACCGTGGTAGCCATTATTATCTAGCCAAATATTGGGCAGAAGAATTGGCGAACCAAGATCAAGATAGCGAGCTTAAAACCAAGTTTGCGCCACTGGCTCAAGCGTTGTCAGAAAATGAAGACAAAATCGTTGCTGAATTAAATGATGTTCAAGGTCAAGGTGTGGATATTGGTGGTTACTATCAACCAGACCAACAAAAGCTAAGCCAGGTGATGCGCCCAAGTGCGACATTTAACCAAGCATTGGCTGCGTTTGATGCCTAATCCAATAGTATAAAAAAAGCCGAAGCTGAATGCTTCGGCTTTTTTAGTATATAAATGGTTAAACATAGCTGAGCTAACAATATAGCTAAGTCAAAAAAATGGGTCAGCCAAAACCGTCAATAGCATTATTTTTGCTTTTCTTCAACAAGCGCCAATGCAGATTTTAGCTGGTTAGTAATATCATTTTTATCATAATTACGAATATCATGAAAATTTAAATGCAGGTTAAACCCAGGTAAATTAAAGTTCACCCAATCGGTTTGTTGCATGGATTCGCTTTTGGGTTCGAGCAATTCCCACACATTCATGGCATCTTGAAAGCCTTTAAATTTAAATTGCCCCACGGCTTGGCAATGATGGACATGACCAATTAAATTAAACGTACTTTCACTGATCAAAATTTGATTGTTTTGCGCGGCAGATTCAAGGCGAGAGGCAAAATTGGCTTCCTTTCCAACCACGGTATAGGTCATACGATTGCGGCTGCCAAAATTACCGACATAACAATACCCTGTATTGATACCCATGCGTACATGCAGCCCTTCAAAACCGAGTAATCGCCATTGGTGGCGCAGCACTTCCATCTCACGGCGCATCTCAATGGCCATACTGGCACAAGCAATCGCGTTATCACGGTCATTACCACCGATATCGCCAAAATAGCACAATAACCCATCTCCCAAAAACTTATCGAGGGTCGCCCCATATTTTTGGCTAACTTGGGTCATGCGGTCAAGATAAGTGTTTAAAATATTGGCTAAATGGTCGGGGCTAATATGATCCGACAAATCGGTAAAGCCAACAATGTCCGAAAACAAAATAGTTAGCTTGCGCCGTTGATTAATGACTTCAACCTTGGTGTTATTTTTGACAATCGGTTGCCAAATCTGGGGCGGCAAAAAACGGGTTAATTTATTGGTGACATTGACCAAGGTATCAATCCGTGCTTGTTGCTGCGCAAGCATTTGATTTTTTTGGCGTAAGCGAATCACCAGAGAACAAATATGATAACCAACAATCAAGATATCGGTAAATACGATGACAAAATTTAAAATATCTTCTTGCTTGGCGGTCAAACTAATGGCGGGTAATAAAAAGTGCGCGGATATTAGACTAAGTAGACCCACTGCTACGGTTAATAATACCAACGAAACAGTGTATTTGGTATCTGAAAAAATCAGGCGAATTAAAATCAACAACCATAACGCAAGGCTTGGGATATAGTTAAACTGCAACATACCCGTTGCCAACGCCATCAGGGTTAATACACTGGCCGAAGTAATATAGTGATGGGGCCGGATAACACTCAAAGCCGTGACAATAACGCCTGCTACCAACAGCAAAATACTGAGCGTATGATAAATAGGCGGTACATCAAGAGATGTTAAGGTAAGCAATAAAATAAAAAATGCCGCCAGTTCAATGAATTTCGGACTTTTTAGATTGGTCGAAAGACCTTGAATGGATTCACGCAATTTAGTTTGTCTACCTCGTGCCTCGTGGTGAAAACTTTTTTAGACGTTCATTTGCCAATCAAATGGCATATCACGATGACCCCGCAGTGCCATCATCAGTGTCTGCTGCATATGTCTCAGCACTTCAGGGGTATAAGGGATAGCAGGATTACCCCATACTGGATTGGGCCAAGCAATGTCATTTTGGTAGCGCACGATATGATGAAAATGCAATTGCGGCACTTGGTTGCCAAGCGCGGCGATGTTCATTTTGTCGGCTTGAAAAGTTTTGGCAAGCTGACTTGATAGCCAGCTGGATTCACGTAAAAACTGGGCTTGGTCACTGGCGGATAGTTCATATAATTCTTTAATACCGGGTACACGCGGAATTAAAATCAACCAAGGAAATTGACAGTCGTTCATCAAGCGGCAAGTAGATAACGGAAATTCGCCCACCAAAAAAGTATCTTTTGCTAGTTGTGGATGTAAATTAAACATAATAACTCAATGCATTTAAAAGTGTTTTTGGAATTTAAAACTGATAAAATCAAATAATTCGCGTATTTTAGCAGTTATACCTACAAGACGAAATACTTTATTCAGAATAAGCGCATTGCAATTTAAGATTTCTTAAAGCATAAAGCAAGGCCTTCATCATCCAGACTAATTATGTCTGAGCGTTTTACAAATTTTGGGAAGTTTATGCCGTTGTCAAAGTCTCTTAATCAATGTCAGCATCATGCTGATGCAACATCTTTATACCGCCGTTGTTTTATGATGGCATTGTTTGCCTTACTCATGGTTATCACCAGTGTCAAACCCACCGCTGTATGGGCGGCTGATAGCAGCAAATCAGCCAGTAGCGCCAGCGGCACAGCAACCCCACAAGACACCTTTGGGCGTGACACCCCGCGCGGTAGCGTGCAAGGCTTTATACAAGCATTGGCAAAAAGTGATTGGATGCTCGCCAGCCGTTATGTGGATTTAAGTTCTACCAAAGACCCCAGTGGCACGCTCGAATCTTTAAAATCGGCACTCGATAGCGGCGGACGTATCAACGAGCAGCTACAAATTAGCAATGACCCTACCGGCAATCTCGATGACAAACTAGCGCCCAATCTCGATAAGGTAGGGGAAATCAACAATCCCGACGCTGACAAAAAGAGTATTGATATCTTAATGCAGCGTGTCAAACAATCTAACGGCACCTATATTTGGCTGATTTCACGACAAACCTTGCAAGAAGTTGCGTCGTTATCACTCGTTACCCAGCCGACACTGGTAGAAAAGTACATTCCCAAACAATGGATTGAGAAAGATATTAAAGGCTATAGTCTTGGGCACATCGGGGCAGTGATTGCGCTCATGATAGCGACTTATCTCGCCTGTCTATTGATTAGCCAAATCTTATATATGATTATCACGCGGATTTATCTAGCGACCCACCCAGATAAAGAAAAGCAATTTCCGATTGATGGGCGCGTGGTCGTACCTGCCGCAATGGTGCTGACGGCGCTGATTATCAAAGAAGCCATGATTTTGGTGGGTATTAATTTGGTTGTGCGTAATATGGCGTCCAACCTTGCCGATATTTTATCTTGGGTATCCATGGTATGGTTGATTTTACGTATTTTGGATTTGATTTTTAAACGTGCAGAAAACTATGCCAGTAATAACCATCATCCAGAGCGGCTATCTGTCCTAAATCTGCTGCGAAAAGTGGTAAAATTGATTTTGATTGCGATTGCGACCATTGTGATTTTGGGTAATCTAGGCTACGACTTAACCACAGGTATTGCCGCATTGGGGATTGGTGGTGTGGCGTTGGCCTTGGGTGCACAAAAAACGGTTGAAAACTTGGTGGGCAGCGTATCGGTCGTTGCTGACCAGCCTGTCAATGTGGGCGACTACTGCCGCTTTGGGACGCAAGAAGGTACGGTTGAGGACATCGGTATCCGCTCCACCCGTCTGCGCACCACCGATCGCACAGTGGTGACGATTCCCAATGGTAACTTCTCATCGATGAGCATTGAAAATGTCTCGCAGCGCGACATGTTTCATTTTTCGCAAGTGTTCTATATCTCGCGCGATAGCGACATCGATAAATTACGTGAATTTATGGAGCAAACACAAATTTATATCACCAATCATCCGGACACCAATAGTGTGTGGAATCAAGTGCGTATCTCTGGCACTCAGCAAGACGCGTATCTTGTCGAAGTGCGATGTTATCTTAATGTGAAAGGCGCGATGGATTTTAATCAAAAACAAACTGATATGATTTTAAAAATCGCGGAGATTATGAAAGAAGTGGGGCTTAAAAATGCGTTACCGACCAGCCGTGTGATGATGGGCAAACCGATTGATATTACCTATTCAAATTTTGCCAATACTGTACCCGTCAAAGATAAAGTGGTAGCGTCAGAAAAACTGGCACAATCGGACAAGCCTGATACCAAGCCTTAGTGACTCATAGTTTTGGCTTTTGAGTTTGAATTAGGCAGGGTGGTGGCAGGTGTGGCATCACCCAAGTCAACATAGACAGGAATCGGACTGTCGTATGTTTGTGGCAAAGAAGCACACGAGGTAAGGTTCATGAGTAAAATGGCATAAACAATCAACGGGTTTTTCAAGTTCAAACATCCTATGTAATAAAAATCCATGCAATGAAAATTTCTAGGCTTTTAATAATAAAAACCTAGATGTTACCTTAAAAATGATTTAGACAATCAATTTAATGAGATATGCCATTTTTGTTTGTATTTACTAAAGATAAATCACTGAATAAAAAACTAGGGATAATCCATCAGTATTATCCCTAAATACTCTCTTATAAAGTACAAGCGCCGCCAGCACAGCCATTTTCAAGGTCGTCTTGGGCATCATTTGCGCCATCACGGGTGTTATGATAGTACAGCGTCTTAACGCCCAATTTATACGCCATCAACAAGTCTTGAATCATCACCTTCATCGGTACACGGCTATCTTCAAACTTGGTTGGGTCGTAGTTGGTATTCGCTGAGATACTTTGGTCAATGAATTTTTGCATAATCGCCACAAGACTCAAATAACCTTTGTTATTTGGCATTTGCCATAATAGCTCGTATTGATCTTTGAGCCTATCAATCTCAGGCACCACTTGTTTTAAAATACCGTCTTTTGATGCTTTGACAGATACCAGACCGCGAGGTGGCTCAATGCCATTAGTTGCGTTAGCAATCTGGCTAGAGGTTTCTGATGGCATCAAGGCGGTCAAGGTCGAGTTGCGAAGACCGTGGGTTTTGATATCGTGACGCAGTGCTTCCCAGTCGAGTTGAAGCGGCTCATTACAAATCGCATCAATGTCTACTTTATACGTATCAATCGGTAAAACACCCTGTGAATACGTGGTATCGTCAAATGCAGGACACGCGCCTTGCTCTTTAGCCAGTTTATTGGATGCCACCAACAAATAATACTGTAAGGCTTCAAAAGTGCGATGGGTTAAACCGAGCGCCGTAGGATCTGAATATTTGGTACCATTTTTGGCAAGATAATAAGCGTAGTTGATGACACCAATACCCAGCGTGCGGCGTTTCATAGAGCCATTTTTAGCAGCGATGACAGGGTAGTCTTGGTAGTCAAGCAAGGCATCTAGCGCACGCACGATCAGTTCCGCTGGCTCTTTAATGTCTTCTAGTTGGTTGATTTCACCCAAGTTAATCCCTGATAACGTACAAAGGGCGATTTCACCGCTTTCATCATTGATGTTGTCAAGCGGTTGGGTTGGTAGCGCGATTTCCATACACAGATTCGATTGGCGAATTGGCGCGACACTTGGGTCAAACGGACTGTGGGTGTTGCAATGGTCAACGTTTTGCACATAGATACGACCTGTGCTGGCACGCTCTTGCATCATCAAGCTAAACAACTCTTGCGCAGGCACACTGCGTTTGCGAATGGAGTCATCTTGCTCATATTGCTCATACAAACGCTCAAACTCGGCTTGATCGGCAAAGAAAGCATCGTACAAACCTGGTACATCCGATGGTGAAAACAGGGTCACGTTTTGATTTTTAATCAAACGTTGATAGATCGTTTTATTGATTTGTACGCCATAATCCATGTGGCGAACACGGTTGTCTTCTACACCGCGGTTATTTTTGAGCACCAGCAGATTTTCCACTTCTAGATGCCAAATCGGGTAGAACAAGGTCGCTGCACCACCACGCACGCCGCCTTGTGAGCAGCATTTGACGGCAGTTTGGAATAATTTGTAAAAAGGAATACAGCCAGTGTGCTGCGCTTCACCGCCACGAATTGGACTACCTAATGCGCGAATACGACCCGCATTGACACCAATGCCGGCACGCTGTGACACATACCGCACGATGGCACTGGTGGTGGCGTTGATACTGTCTAAGCTATCATCACATTCAATGAGTACGCATGAGCTAAACTGACGCGATGGGGTACGCACGCCCGACATGATTGGCGTTGGCAGTGAGATTTTAAAAGTTGACGTGGTGTCATAAAAACGCTTGATGTAATCTAATCGCGCGGCCTTGTCATATTGTTTGTCGTAACTGGCAAACAGACACATACCAACGAGCATGTACAAAAATTGTGGGCTTTCAAAGACTTGTTTGCTGACGCGGTCTTGCACCAAATATTTGCCTTCCATTTGTTTGACGGCGGCATACGCAAAGCTTAAATCACGGTTGTGGTCAATATAGTCATTGAGTATATCAAATTCTTCTTTGCTAAAGTCTTGCAAAATATGCGCATCATATCGACCTTCTTGGGTCAGTTTGGTAACATGGTCAAACAAATGCGGCGGCTCAAACTGACCAAACGCGATTTTGCGTAAATGAAAAATTGCCAATCGCGCTGCCAAATACTGATAATCAGGCGTTGCTGCAGAAATCAAATCCGCGGCTGATTTAATGATGGTTTCATGGATGCTTTTGGTGGTGATTTTGTCATAAAACTGGATGTGTGAGCTGATTTCTACTTGTGAGACGGACACATTATCGAGCCCTTCTGCTGCCCACTCGATGACTCGGTGAATCTTATCCAAATCAATTTTTTCCAAACGCCCGTCGCGTTTTTGCACGAGGATATCTTCAGTACGAGTCATAATACGTTCCTTTTTTTACCTGTTTATCAACGTCATATCTGTATGTATTAACAAGGCGCTGAGTGAGAGGTGGTGAGATAAAAATGCCAAGTAAAACAGCTAACCGAAAGTATAGTGAGTGTGTGTGCCACTCTTAACGACTGCGTTCGAGCCAAAGCCACATCACTTATGTAGCATTGCCATGTTATTGCCCAATTATTGCAAAGTTTTGCAAAAAACTACTATATCTAGGGGTTGTTTTATTATTTCGCACAATATAGCCTAAAAAAATTTGTAATTCTAGCTTGTATTTTTTTCAATTTTTTGCCTATTTTTCTGCAAAAATCCTAGACGCTTGATTTTATTAGCAGTTCATCAAGTCAAGCAAAAAGATAAAAAATTTGTAATTGTTAAAGTCAGATGGATTCATGAATGCGTAGTCATTGTCATAAAAATTTGAAAAATTTATGCTATAGTCAAACTTATAGTTAAGCCATCAAAATAATTTTTTTATCGTGGTTTTTTATGAAATTAAGCAAAAAAAAGGACGGACAATGACAACTTTTAGTAATTTTACCTATGAGGAATTAACTATCGGGCAAACTGCCAGTATGACCCGCCAAGTGACCGCAGATGATGTCAAAGCATTTGCGCTTGTTACCCATGACTACAACCCAGCGCATCTCGATAATGAGTATGCCGAGCAGAGCCAGTTTAAAGGTGTGATTGCGCATGGTATGTGGACAGCCGGTCTATTATCAGCCTTGATTGGTACCAAATTTCCAGGATTGGGGACAATTTATCTGAACCAAAGTTTGTCTTTCCGTCGTCCTGTGCATATCGATGATACCTTAACCGCGACCTTGACCGTGAAAAGTAAAGACGATAGCAAAAAATGGGTGGTGTTAGATTGCCAAGTGACCAATCAAGACGGTAAAGCGGTAGTGACAGGTGAAGCGCAAGTAATTCCCCCCACTGAAAAAACCAGCCGTGAAGCGGTGAAATTAGACGATTTTACCCTACGTCAAACCTTCACAGAATAATCAGTCGGTATAAAATAGATAGCATGAAGTGTTGCAGTTATTGACGACAATTATTTGCTACAATAAAGCCAAGAAATTCTTTGGCTTTTTTTATAATTTTTTGATAGCAGATAAACCATGAAAACATTAACGCCTGAACAACAACAAATTTTAGCCAATGTCAAAATGCCGGACGATTGGAAGCACGCCTTGGCGACAGAGTTAACGAGCAGCAATATGGATAAAATTCGCCAGTTTTTGCGAGATCAATATCATGCGCAAAAAGTGATTTATCCCTCAGGTAGTCAGATGTTCAATGCGTTTAATTTGACGCCTTTGTCTCAGGTTAAAGTAGTGATTTTGGGTCAAGACCCGTACCATGGCGCGGGACAAGCGATGGGGTTATCTTTTTCTGTACCCAAAGCCATCCCCAAACCGCCGAGTCTACAAAATATTTTACGAGAACTCGCCGCTGATTTGGGTATCGCCCCGTCAAAACATGGCGATTTGACCCATTGGGCAACCCAAGGGGTGCTGCTACTCAACAGTATGTTATCCGTAGAAGCAGGGCAAGCAGGCAGTCATCAGCGTATTGGCTGGGAAACGTTCACTGATGCGGTGATTGAGGCTGTCAATCAGCACTGCGAGCACTGTGTCTTTATCCTATGGGGGAGTTATGCGCAGAAAAAAGGCCGTTTTATTGATACATCTAAGCATTTAATCATTACAGGCACGCATCCATCACCACTTGGCGCCAATCGGGGTGGTTTTTTTGGCACTCGCCCTTTTTCCAAAGCCAATGATTATCTGATAGCGCACGGCAAAAGCCCGATAGATTGGCAGTTGCCACAGTAGTTTGGGTGATATAAAAAATGGGTGCTAGTGAGCATGACTATTATAAAAGCGGCTTTTGTGATAGCGATGACGCCTTTATGCAAGCGGCGCTTGACGTTGCAGCCGAGGGCGGACAGCAGGGGGAAGTGCCAGTGGGTGCGGTGATTGTGCATCAAGGCATTGTCATAGCTAAAGGCTACAATCAACCGATTTTAAGCCATGATGCCACTGCGCACGCCGAAATAGTGGCAATAAGGCAGGCGTGTCAATATTTTGACAATTACCGTCTGCCAGCGGATTGTGAACTGTTTGTCACGCTTGAGCCTTGCACCATGTGTCTAGGAGCGATTATTCACGCCAGAGTATCGCGCTTGGTGTTTGCAGCGACAGAGCCGAAAGCAGGCATGATTGTCAGCCAACAGGATTTTAGCCAAGTGACATTTTATAATCATTTTTTGACAGTAAAGCAAGGCGTAATGGCAGAGCAAAGCCGCGCGTTGTTACAGGATTTTTTTCGCCATCGTCGTGAGCAAAAAAAACAAATGCGCGAGCAGTTAAGGGTAAACCAATAACCAATGAGTCTCTCAAAACTATTCTTTAAAATCAAAACCATTCTTTAAAATCAAAACCATTGCAAAAAAAAAGGCAACCCATCGGCTACCTTGTTTGACGCAAAAAACGGTTAGATTTTAAGAGTTAAGTATTTTCGATGAGGTTATGACGCTTTTGGCGTTAACGCTTTTGGTATTAAACAGTTACGCTGCATTAAAAAGCCTTGCCAGCCAAAAAATCTAAAGTTACGGATATTGGCATGGTTTGTACCTTTTGGCTCTGCTTTAACACTGTCATAGTGCTCAGCAAACAGTTTTAGCGTATCTTGTTGGGTCAAATGGTTGAGTAGCGCAAAGCCGAATACTTTTGCACTGCCTTCATTTTCGCCAGCCGCATTGTGCACTTCGCCATTGACAAACTCAGTCGGGCGATAGTTATAGTAACTATCGATGGTAGCTAGCACGGAAGCAAAATCTAGCGATTTGTTTTCTAATTTAGCTAATAGTTTTGATAGTTCTAGCTTATCAATAGCGCTCATAGTTACTCCAAAAGTCAAAATAGCAACCGTCATTAACGATTAAAATAATCGTCCTCAAACGGATCAAAAGCTGGGTTAAAATTATTGTTGGCCTGACCAAAACCGCGGTTTTCCATACGGTTTTCTAAATGATGCAGTTGCTGACCGCTGTTGCGCGGTTGAGAGGGTTTACTGCGCTCTTGGGGAAAGGCCTCATGACTGGCTGCCCCAAAACCACTGCGGTCTTGACCCATTCTATTATGGGCGGCAAAATCGACTGGGTGATTATCATAACCCATGCGTTCATGCCCAGTCCGTTCATGCCCAGTTCGTTCATGCAAAATTCTTTGATAAATCTCTTCACGGTGTACGGCAATGTCTTTTGGCGCATTGACGCCCAGTCTGACTTGGTTACCTTTTACACCCAGTACGGTGACACTCACTTCGTCACCGATCATTAACGTTTCGCCAACACGGCGAGTCAAAATTAACATGCGTCACACTCCTTATGTCGCAACAAGTACCATCAATGTCCTATGATGATTCAACGATAAATTAGCTAAATTCGTCAAATATATTATCATGTATCATTGCCCAATGATACGTTAAAGACAGACTGCAAGGGCATAATCTGAGACAACTCATCATGCTTGGCGGCTATTTGCCAACAGTCAAAATAGGCATTGAGGGGTCAGTTGCGTTTGTGCCCAATAAACGAGATGCCATTATAAACGAAATGCGGAAGTAAAAAAAAGGTTAACACCCGCAAAACGCGGATATTAACCTTATTTTTGTGGAGAATTACAAATTTCTTATAATCCAGCAACCTTGCTTTCACCGTCTTCACGGTCAAGACCAAAAGCGGTATGTAACGCTTTAACCGCTTTTTCCAGTTGTTCTTCTTGAATCAGTACCGAGATTTTGATTTCGCTGGTAGAAATCATTTGGATATTGATGTTGTTTTCTGCCAGTGTTTCAAACATTTTGCTTGCCACGCCTGCATGTGAACGCATCCCAACACCCACCAGTGATACTTTAACCACTTTGTTATTGCTCACGATTTCTTTGCCGCCAATCTCAGCAAGATTGTCACCCAAAATCGCTAGGGTTTTATCAAAGTCACCACGGTTAACGGTAAAGGTAAAGTCGGTCAATCCGTTTTCTGCGATGTTTTGGATAATCATATCGATTTCGATATTGGCAGCACTGATTGGGCTTAAAATCGATGACGCAATACCAGGACGATCAGGCACTGCTAAAATAGATACTTTAGCTTCGTCACGGTTAAAGGCGATGCCCGAAATAATTGGTTGTTCCATGCTGTCTCCCTCATCGGTGGTAATTAATGTACCTACATTCTTTTTAAAATCATCATCGAATTTACCATCGGCGTTTTCATCAAAACTGGATAAAACACGTAGTGGTACTTGATATTTTCCGGCAAATTCAACCGAGCGAATTTGCAACACTTTTGAGCCAAGGCTTGCCATTTCTAGCATTTCTTCAAAGGTAATTTTTGATAATTTTTTGGCTTTTGGTGTCACCCGTGGGTCAGTAGTATACACGCCGTCGACATCGGTATAGATTTGACATTCATCGGCAGATAAGGCAGCAGCCAGTGCAACCCCGGTGGTGTCTGAGCCTCCCCGACCTAAAGTATTGATATCACCTTTGTCATCCACCCCTTGGAAACCCGCCACCACAACGACCATGCCAGCATCGAGTGCAGCACGAAGCTGACTATCATCGATATGTTGAATACGAGCTTTGGTATGGCTATCATCGGTACGAATCGCCACTTGTCCACCCGTCATTGACTTGGCGCTCACACCGATTTCATTTAATGCCATGGCAAGTAAAGAAATCGAGACTTGCTCACCGGTTGACACCATTTGGTCGTATTCGCGAGCGTTTGGTTCTTTGCTGATTTGACGTGCCAAATCAATCAAGCGATTGGTCTCGCCACTCATGGCAGAGACGACAACCACCACTTGATGCCCATTGTCATGCCAACGTTTGACGCGCTGTGCCACATTTTTGATACGTTCGACACTACCCATCGACGTACCACCGTATTTTTGTACGATTAAAGCCATTGTCAATACACCCTATAATATCGCGCACGTTGTATACAACTACTATCCAGGACTTGCCGTACCAAGTGCCTGATGGATTGCTTAGCCGATTGTTTACAATGTCACGAAACGTAAATTAAACGGTACTTTATACCATATTTCCCAAATTTGGGGCAAGGCAAAATTGCCAAAAATTCCCAAATGACTGGCTGAAAATTGGATGGGTATTGTGAACAAAAAGTTATGATTTTAGGCAATTGGTTGTAGCGGTAAGGTTACAGCGCGTTGCACGGCCGGACGGTCATGCAGGTTTTGTGCCCAGCGTTGTAGGTGGGTGTAGTTTTGCACTTGTAAAAACTCGCCAGCGTTATACAATTTGCCCAGTGCTAACTGTCCATACCATGCCCAAATCGCCATATCCGCGATAGTGTAATCATTACCTACCATAAACGTGTGAGTCGCTAAATGTTGGTCGAGTAAATCCAATTGGCGTTTGGTTTCCATGGTAAAGCGATTGATGGCATATTCAAACTTTTCTGGGGCATACGCATAAAAATGCCCAAAGCCGCCACCGACGTACGGCGCAGCACCCATTTGCCAAAACAACCATGACAAACATTCGGCACGTTTTACGGTGTCTGCTGGGATAAACTGCGCAAATTTTTCGGCAAGGTATAGCAAGATAGCGCCTGATTCAAACAGTTTAATCGGTGGATTAACACTGTTATCCACCAGTGCGGGGATTTTAGAATTGGGATTGATGGCAACAAAATCTGAGCCAAATTGGTCGCCATTCATGATGTCGATTTTGTAGGCGTCATACTGTGCGCCTTCAATATCGAGCTCTGCCAATTCTTCAAGTAACATATTGATTTTGATACCGTTTGGGGTGTTTAAGCTGTAAAGCTGCAAAGGGTTGTTACCAATCGGTAAGTGTTGCTCGTGGGTCGCTCCTGCGGTAGGGCGGTTAGTACTGGCAAATTTGCCACCATTTTGGCTATCGTTTGTCCAAATTTTTGGGGGCTGGTAATGATTGTCCATGATGTTTCCTTATTGATTATAAGTGTTTTAAAGCTTCTTTGGTTGATAAGATGTTAGATGTGATTATAGAGACGACTATAAATGCGATTATAGAGACGATTATACACAATGTGCTTTAGGCTTTATGATACCGAATGTTTGGCTAAAGTAAATAACGCTTTGATTAAGCCTGATTAAACGCATGCCTTATATCGCTGCATAAATATAGCCGCATAAAAAACGCCGAATAAATTATTCGGCGTTTTTTTAGATGTAGTTTTAATTAGGCGAGTCTCTCAGCCAACCAATTTGGTAGCGCTGCTAATACGCCTGGCAATCCTGCCACATCAGTTGCGCCGCCTTGGGCAAAGTCAGGTTTACCGCCCCCTTTACCGCCAAGCTGCTCACTTAAGTGTTTGATGATATCGCCCGCTTTGATTTTGCTGGTTAAGTCTTTGCCGACACTGGCTGTCAGCGCAATTTTATCGTCAGCCACGCCAGCAAGCACCACGATGCCGTCATGCAATTTTGACTTCATGTCATCGGCAATCGTGCGTAATGCTTTACCATCCATGCCTTGTAAGCTTGCAATCAGAACTTTTTGCCCTTTGATGTCTTGCACATTGTTGATTAAGTCTTTGGCTTGGCTGCTGGCCAATTTTTGCTGCAAACGCTCAAGTTGTTTTTCAAGGTCGCGTGTTTTGTCGGTCAGTTGATTGACACGGTCGGCGATTTCGTCGCGCTTCGCTTTGAGCTGACTGGCAAGTTGATTGAGCTGTTTTTCACCTTGCTGCACATATTTGACTGCGCCCATGCCTGTCACCGCTTCAATACGGCGAATGCCTGCCGCGATACCTTGCTCACTGACGATTTTGAATAAGCCGATATCCCCCGTGCGTTGTACATGCAGACCACCACATAGCTCGATGGAGAAAGGCTTGCCGTCTTTATCTACCGTACCCATCGACAATACGCGAACCGTGTCACCATATTTTTCACCAAACAGTGCCATCGCGCCTTTGTCTTGCGCTTGCGTCATACTGAGCATTTCTACAGTGGCAGGTTGGTTGGCAAGGATTTGTTGGTTAACGATGTTTTCAATGGTGATAATATCTTGCTCAGTCAAGGCTTTGTCATACGAGAAGTCAAAACGCAACACCTCACTATTGACCAATGACCCTTTTTGGGTGACGCCTGTGCCAAGATGCTCACGAAGGGCGGCGTGCAGTAGGTGAGTGGCGGAGTGGTTTTTGGCACTCATGGCGCGTACTTGGCTTGCGACGCGCGCTTCGCTTAATTGACCCTGACGGATACTGCCCATTTTGACCACGCCATGATGAATGATAGCTTGACCAGATTTTTTGGTGTCTTGAACTTCAAATACGCCGGTTTCGGTTTGGATGTCACCCAATTCACCTGCTTGACCACCGCCTTCCGCATAAAAAGGCGTTGCCGATAATACAATGACCCCTTCATCACCTTCCTGCAATTGTTCAGCAGATTTGCCTTCAAGGTATAAATGGGTGATAGTGCTGCTGTGTTCTGCTTTGTCATACCCCAAAAATTCAGTGGCACTGTCAACTTGAATCAATTGGTTATAATCAACGCCAAATTTACCTGCTTCACGGGCGCGGGCGCGTTGCTGCGCCATGCCTTGCTCAAAACCGGCTTCATCAATGCTGATGTCGCGTTCGCGTACGATGTCGGCCGTCAAATCGGCAGGGAAACCGTAAGTATCATACAGTTTAAACACCGTTGCACCCGATAAAGTATCGCCAGATTTTAAGCTATCTAATTCTTGGGATAGCAGTTTGAGACCTTGTGATAAGGTTTTGGCAAATTGTTCTTCTTCTTTTAAGATGGCTTGCTCAATGTTGGCTTGCTGTTCACGAAGCTGTGGGTAGGCATCGCCCATGATTTGGGCAAGTGGCGCGACGAGCTTATAAAAGAAGTTGTCATTAGCACCTAATTTGTTGCCATGGCGAACTGCGCGGCGGATGATACGACGCAGCACATAACCACGGCCTTCATTGCTTGGCAGTACGCCATCTGCAATCAAGAAGGAAACCGAGCGGATATGGTCGGCAAGCACTTTAAGTGATGGCTCAGACTGTAAGTCGATATCGTTTGGCAAGCCAATCACTTGCGCCGCGTGCTGCATGAGATGGGTAAACATATCGATTTCATAGTTGCTATGCACGCCTTGCATGATGGCACTAATACGCTCTAAACCCATTCCCGTATCGACACTTGGCGCAGGCAGTTTTTCAAGTGTGCCATCTTTTTGGCGGTTAAACTGCATAAAGACGTTGTTCCAAATCTCGACAAAACGGTCGCCGTCTTCTTCAGGTGTACCTGGCAGACCGCCCCAAATATGCTCGCCGTGGTCATAAAATACTTCGGTACAAGGACCACAAGGACCTGTGTCACCCATTGCCCAAAAATTATCTGACTGGTATTGACCGCCTTTATTATCACCAATGCGGATGATGCGTTCGGCAGGCAAGCCCACCACGTTATGCCAAATATCAAAGGCTTCATCATCGGTGTGATACACCGTCACGTAAAGTTTATCTTTGGGTAATCCAAGCCACTTATCTGATGTCAAAAACTCCCAACAAAATGGAATGGCTTGTTGTTTAAAATAATCACCAAACGAAAAATTACCGAGCATCTCAAAAAATGTATGGTGACGGGCGGTATAGCCGACATTGTCAAGGTCATTGTGTTTTCCGCCTGCGCGCACACATTTTTGCGACGATACTGCACGTTTATAATCGCGTTTGTCTATCCCTAAGAACACATCTTTAAATTGGTTCATACCGGCATTGGTGAATAGCAGGGTAGGGTCATTGTGTGGGACTAGGCTCGATGATGCCACTGGGGTATGACCATTTTCGGCAAAATAATTGATAAAAGCTTGACGTATATCGGCTGAAGAAAACGGACGGCTCACAGCGGCTCCTTAAGAGTTTTCAAAATTAAATTTGGCATATGTTATCAAAAAAATGTAAACATTGTATTTTAGCAGAATTCATTCGATGTGGATAATGCTTTTATAAATCGCACCTTTTATAAAACACAAATGGCATCTAAAACGGTGGGCGTAAAGTATGGGACTTGCAACGTTTTTCATGGCGCTAAAAAAAAGACCGATAAGTATCATCGATCTTTTTTGATAATTCTTTTTTGACAATTTTTTTTGATGGCAATGTAGTTTGGAGTAAAAAATTACCGCTCTACTTGACTGACATCACGTACCGCGCCGGTATCCGCGCTGGTTGTCATCGCTGCATACGCCCGCAAGGCGGCTGACACTTGGCGCTCCCGATTGACAGGTTTCCAAGCTTGGTTGCCACGGCTCACCATCGCTTCTCGGCGTTTTTCAAGTTCGGCAAAATCAACCGCCAAATGAATCGAGCGATTAGGGATATCAATCTCGATGGTATCGCCTTCATAGACCAAACCGATGGTACCACCTTCAGCGGCTTCTGGGCTGACGTGACCGATGGATAAACCCGACGTACCCCCAGAAAAACGACCATCGGTGAGTAGCGCACAGGCTTTACCCAGACCTTTTGATTTTAGGTAAGAGGTCGGATACAACATCTCTTGCATACCCGGACCGCCTTTTGGACCTTCATAGCGAATCACCACGACATCACCGGCGACGATGCTTCTTGCATCACCTGCATCTGCCAAAATCGCTGCCACGGCGTCATCTTGGCTCTCAAAAACACGGGCACGACCGGTAAATTTTAGGATGCTGTCATCCACGCCCGCTGTTTTGACCACACAGCCACGTTCAGCGATATTACCAAACAATACCGCCAAACCGCCGTCTTGTGAGTAGGCAAATTCTTTGCTGCGGATACAGCCAGATTCGCGGTTGACATCAAGATTGGACCACGCATTGTTTTGGCTAAAGGCTTGCGTGGTGCGTACCCCACCTGGGGCTGCAATATAACGCTCACGTGCCTCGGTATTATCAGGATTCATGATATCCCATTGGCTCAGTGCCGCTTTGAGTGAAGCACTATGAACGGTGGGGACATCAGTTTGTAGCAGGTTTGCGCGATCAAGCTCGGCTAAAATTGCCATCACACCCCCAGCACGGTGCACGTCTTCCATATGGTATTTTTGCGTCGCCGGGGCAACTTTCGATAGGCAAGGTACACGGCGGCTTAGACGGTCAATATCCGCCATTTTAAAATCTACTTGGGCTTCATGGGCAGCAGCAAGCAAATGTAGAATCGTATTGGTTGAGCCGCCCATGGCGATATCAAGGCTCATGGCGTTTTCAAATGCCGCTTTGGTCGCAATTGAGCGTGGCAATACGCTGGCGTCATCTTGCTCATAATAACGTTTGGCAAGTGCCACGATACGGCGACCTGCTTCTAAGAATAAATCTTTACGTTTGGCGTGAGTGGCAAGTAACGAGCCATTACCAGGCAGTGACAAGCCTAAGGCTTCGGTCAGACAGTTCATCGAGTTGGCTGTGAACATACCTGAGCATGAGCCACAAGTTGGGCAAGCAGAGCGCTCAGTTTGTGCCACATCTTCGTCACTAATCAAGTCATCTGCTGCATCAATCATGGCGTCGACTAGGTCAAGTTTGCGAATTTTTTCACCCAATTCATTCATCACGGTTTCATGGGTGGTATGTCCATCGCCTAACGTAGATGCCAATACTTTGCCCGCTTCCATTGGGCCGCCCGACACAAAAATCGTTGGGATATTGAGGCGCATCGCTGCCATCAGCATACCAGGGGTGATTTTGTCGCAGTTGGAGATACAAACTAGCGCGTCGGCGCAGTGGGCATTGACCATATACTCCACGCTATCGGCAATTAAATCACGGCTTGGCAAGCTATAGAGCATACCCAAGTGACCCATGGCGATACCATCATCCACCGCAATGGTGTTAAATTCTTTGGCAACACCACCTGCCGCTTCAATCTCGCGGGCAACCAGCTGACCCAAGTCTTTTAGGTGTACGTGACCGGGTACAAACTGGGTAAACGAGTTGGCAATCGCGATAATCGGTTTGTTAAAGTCCTCATCTGTCATACCGGTTGCACGCCAAAGTGCGCGTGCACCCGCCATATTGCGGCCAGACGTGGAGGTTTTTGAGCGATATTGTGGCATGGTTGTTCCTTATTTCTAACAGTCAATACAAGTGATAAATTTAGCACTTAGTGTACTCTGTCTCGACCAAAAGGGCTAGTCATGGCTCATGATAGATAGTTATAATTGGTTTTAAAGAATGGCATATTAACCACTTTTATCATTGCTATATCACGGCTATCATTCAACCGTATCTCTCAACAGTATCTAATAAAAACTCATCAAAAGGATTTTATTTTGACCAATCCCACCTTAAGCATTACGGATGTCGTCCGACAAAGTCTGGCATTTTTAAGTAAAGATAGCCTAAGCAAACATGATTTGAGCAAACACGATTTAAGCAAAGATAAAAATGCCGCATCAGCAGATCAACCGTTCACCGGGCTGATTATTGGTAATGACACGCAGTCGGTGTTTAGCCAAATTCAAGCTATTGATCAAGCCGTGAGTTGGGAAGCGTTTGATTATCAAGCGTTTATCGCACATCGGTTTGCCAAACGCTATGACTTGGCAGTGATAATATTATCAAACGATAGCGCTATCGATACCCAAATTATTCAGCGCTGTCGCGACTTGTTTGCCAAGCATTGTTTGGTGGTGCAAAACTTATCCGAGCCAGCAACAGGTGTGGATGTGGTGAGCTTTGGCTTTAGCCGATTACATGAGCAGCCGATTGTGGAGAATGACCCAGATCATCATACAACCAGCTACCAAGTATGGCAATTTAATCTATTTGACTATAAACATTTGCCAGATTGGTTTAATAGCAAGTTTTGGGCAAACCCTGAACTATGGAATAAATTTCGTTGGTAGCGGTTTTAGACAAAACTTTAGACATCACTGTTTTAGACAGCTTGTTTTGTTACCACTAATCTTATCTTATAAAAGGTGATTTCTTAAGCTATTCGTTTAATCCAAAAATTAAACCACTTTGAGAACTTTGAGAAAAAGTTGGCTAAATTTACAGTAACACTGTTTACAAAAAGCGCGAGATTGATTTACTCTATCGAAAAGTAACAAAATAGGTAAACGCGTTAAATAATAATTTTTGAGGAAAGACTATGAAATTAACGATGCTAAAAGTAGTAAGCGCTGCTGCGATGATGGCAACCATCGCCTTAACAGGGTGTTCTGCCAAACGTACTGGCACGTCTGAAGTGGTGGTTGCGCCGATGGGCGTACCCGGTGGCGTAGGCTACTATAACGGGGGCGCTGTGGTAACGAACTCAACGTCAGTCATCACCGCCGCGGATGGTAACCCAAATGCGGTGTATTTTGGCTTTGATAGCAGTGAAATTGACGCTCAAGGTCAAGCTGTGTTAAATCAACAAGCGCAATTCTTACAAGCCAATCCGAGTGCCCGTGTCGCCATTGCTGGTCACACCGATGAACGTGGTAGCCGTGAATACAACCTGGCATTGGGTGAGCGCCGTGCCCAAGCCGCACAAGCCTACTTAGCCACGTCAGGGGTATCAGCTTCACGTATGGAAGCCATCAGCTATGGTGAAGACCAACCTGCCGATCCCGGTCATGACGAAGCGGCATGGGCAAAAAACCGCCGTGCAGAAATTTCTTACTAAGTATTTCTTAATAAGTAAAAGACAAATAAAAAAACCTGTTGATTCAACAGGTTTTTTTGTGGTTAACAGCAGCTTATTTTACCAGTTGGACGGTACCGTTAGCAGTGACCGTAATGGTGCTATCGCCCGCTTGGAAGTTTTGGTCAGCGACTTTGGCACTGCTGGCTTCTAGCATCATTACACTGCCATACGCGCGCGGTGCACGATAATCGCCCCCTTGACTAAAATCCAACGAGACTAACTGATAGCCTTTTGCGCCCCAGACAGGCAGCAGCGTTTGCGCTTGGCGCTGGAAGTTTTTGGAAGCTTCCATCATCAATTCTTGCTCGGTGGCTTTGCGCGCGGCATCAGACACGCTAAAGTCTAATCCATCAACCGTCATAAAACTTTGCAATTCGGCAATCAATTTGCTAGCGGCAACTGTGTCGGTGCTTTTTAAATTCAAGCTTGCAGTCCCCGTCCAACCAATGATTTTTTGGTTTTTATCATATTGCGGATAGGTGGCTTGGTTGCCCGTACTCACTTGCACTTGTGGGTATTTTTTGGCAATGGCTACCGCTTGGTTCAACGTGGTAGCGATTTGATTAGCCACCTCACTGCTTGATTTGTTTTGCACAGTTTTGCTAAGGGTAGCATTGATTTGGTCATTGCTGACTTTTTTACTTGCGGAGGCAGCAAAGTTAAGCAAGCCGTAGTTTAAAGTATTGGTCATTGATGAGTTCGCAGGGGATGGGTTCACAGGGTAAGTAGCGGCTGAAACACTGGTAAAAGGCAATAGCGTCGCCATAGCAAGCAAGCTGGCTGCAACACCTTTGGTGATTGTATAATTGCCATGCACTTTATAATTGAGATGGTTGTTAGTCGCGGTGCTTAAGTGTGTCATAGTGTTTCCTATTGTTTTTTTCCTAGTTTTTCCTAGTGGTTCTTTATATGGGTTGGCATGAATCTGTTGCTGATTAAACTAGTGTATTAGCTCATTCAATATTAGCTCATTCAATATTAGCTCATTGAATATGTGGTTGAATGGGCATTATAAAATATTTTGTAACATTTGCAGCGAAAGAATTGTAGAAAAAGGGTAAGAAGTTCGACAAAAATTTACCCAAATGTTGCTTGGTAATGGTTTAGCGTGTGTAAAAGTGAAATAAATACAAAAATTTGGCGTATATGATAAAAATAGTTTGCATTTGGTCGCCAAATTCTCTAGAATACCGCTTCGGTAACCCCATTGGTAGCTTCGCAACTAGCTGCTGTGAACCCCGCCAGGACCGGAAGGTAGCAACGGTAACAGCCAGCCAGTGTGCCGAAGATGTGCTAGTGGGGTTATCACTTTTTTAATTTTTAAGTAGGTGTTTTTGATGCCTATTTCACTTGGTAAGTTTTTTAATTGCGAAAGAAAACTGACCAATAATGACTCATATACGCTACCTAAACGCTAAGAGCAACGTCAATTTTCCAATTAATCTAGCTTATCCATCTGCCTATATATCAAGCGCGCCACTATTATAAGCGCTGATAATCTTCCGATGATAACCTAATATTTAGCATTGTATTTTTTTAAGCATTCTTGTGAATGCCGCGATACGAACTTTTTGATGGTTTTACTGTTTCAAAAGTTTTGATAAGTCTGACAGTAGGTTTTGTCGCTATTTTTATAGCGAAAATAAGTCTTCCAGACACGATTACAATGCTTTAAAGCGATTAACACGATATTTGTGATTAATGATAGCTGATAATTTTGCCTATTCATTTTGTTTATTCATTTTGAAAGTGCAGTCAGCTTGAGGGCTTTTGCTTGTTGCGTGTTTTCAATCAAGGTTACCACCGACACTTTGATTAACTTATTTTTTAAGGACTTACATGACTGATTTTAATTCAACCACAGATTTTGCTGATAACTCAATCGATAATTTTTTTAACCATAGCCAAGCCAACAGCAATCAGCCTACTGACAACACTCCAGTTGATGACACAGAAGCAACTGCGGCAACAGATATTGTAGCGGCTGATACTGTAGCAACAGATGCGCCAACGACTGACGATGCTAACCCTAGCGAAAATGGTTTTACCGCACTAGGTATTTCAGGTTCATTACTAAAAAGTATTGTCGCAACGGGTTATACCACACCAACGCCTATCCAAGCGCGCGCGATTCCTGCTGCATTAGCGGGCCGCGATTTGCTATTATCAGCACAAACAGGTAGTGGTAAAACGGCCGCGTTTGTATTACCAATTTTGCATCAATTAAGCGAACTACAAGCCAAAGAAAAAGCGGCAGAAAAAACCGCAAGTGGCAAACGTGGTCGCCAACAGCCAAAAGTCGTGCAAGCGTTGATTTTGACACCGACGCGTGAGCTGGCTAACCAAGTACAAGACAGCATCCGCAAATATGGCTCAGCCATGAAAGATTTGTACAGTGTGCCACTTGTGGGTGGTGCGGCATACAGTGGTCAAATCCGTGCGCTAAAAAAAGGCGTGCAAATCATCGTGGCGACGCCGGGTCGTTTGCTAGATCATATCAATGCCCAGCGTGTAAATCTCTCTGATTTGACCATGTTGGTACTTGATGAAGCAGACCGTATGCTAGACATGGGTTTTGCCGATGATATCAATGCGATTTTGGAAGCCACACCTGCGCATCGCCAAACCATCATGTCATCTGCGACATGGGATGGTCCAGTCGGTAAAATCGCTGAAAGCTTTACCAAAGACCCAGAGCGTATCAACATTAAAGTTGAAACCGCACACATTGATGAAAAAGTGTACTTCTGTGACAACTTTGACCACAAAAATAAATTATTAGAGCAGCTGATCTGTGACCCAGAGCGTGGTCAAGCGATTATCTTTACCGCGACCAAACGCAGCAGTGAAGAAGTCGCTGAGCGCCTACAACAATGGGACCACAAAGCCTGTTATCTGCATGGTGACTTGCCACAAAGCAAGCGTAATCGTATCGTTTCAGATTTACGCAGTGGCAAATTTGACATCGTGGTAGCAACAGACGTGGCAGCACGTGGTCTTGATTTACCTAATATTACCCATGTATTTAACTATGATTTACCGCGCCAAGTAGAAGATTATGTACATCGTATCGGTCGCTCAGGTCGTGCGGGTCGTACCGGTATTGCCATCAACCTATGTAGCCGCGATGACCGTCGTCAATTTGGCAATATTGCCCGTTACCTAAAACGTGATATCAATGAAGCGCAAGTTGAAGGCTTAGAACCGCGTTTTGTGGAAAAATTTGAAGGTCGTGGTAAGCCTAATGGTCGTGATGGCCGCGGTCGTGGTCGCAGCGGCAGTGATAGCCGTGGCGGTCGTGATGACCGTGGCAGTCGTGATGACCGTGGCAGTCGCTCACAACGTTTTGTTGGTGGTTCAAGCGAGAGACCTTCAAGCGAGCGTCGTTTTGCGGACAAGCCACGTTTTGACAACCAAGAACGCTATGGCAAACCAGCGAGCAACGATAGTTCGGCACGTTTTGAAAAACGTGAGCGTTTTGACAAAGGTCACCAAGGCAACAGCGATAGTCGTTTTGGGCGTGATGATGCTAGTGCACCGCGTCGTCACCGCGATTCAGATAACCGTCATGGCAACAGTCAGGGCGATTTTCACCGCGCCGCTAAATCATCGGATAAACCAAGCTTTGACCGTGATTCACGCCAAGGCAATCGTGAGCCTCGCCAAGGTGAGTATGCAGATCGTCGCCGCGATGATAACCGTAGCTTTAACAAAGATGGCTTTAAAGGCTATCAAGGTGATAAACCACGTTACAACACTGACCGTAACAGCAGTGAGCGTCAAGGCGAGCGTCCTAACCGCCTTGAAAAGAATGACCGTTTTGGTGACAAACCTTTTGCCAAAAAGACTGACCGCTCTAGCGAGTTTCGTGGCGATGACCGCGCTCGCAAGCCACGTCCAATCGTAGAAGAAACCTTTGGTCAACCGCTTAAAAAACGTAGCGACAGACCGTATCCGGCAAAAGATGGTCAACGTGCTGGTGATTCACGCTCAAACGGGTTTAAATCTGAGGGTTTCAAAAAATCAGATAAACCATTTGCCGGTAAATCGTCAAGATCGGAAGGATTTAAGTCATCATCTGACCGTTATGCCTCATCAAGCAAGCCATCCGCTAAACCGGCTGGCAAGCAAGATGGTTGGGATGCCCCAAAACGTAGCCGCCGCAATAGCACAGGCAAACCACTATAAGTTTTCGTAAATCTAAAAAAAGCACCTAACTGGGTGCTTTTTTTATGAGTGTTTTTCATGAAACTTAAAACTATTTAACATCATCGCCTGATTGGGTATAAATAGCGTCAAGCTGCCCAGAGGTAAGTAACTCTTGAGCCAATGGAAAAACTTCACGCTCTTCAAAGCGAATATGCTCGTATAAGGCATCGCCCAAATCGCGTAAATCTTCAATAGTCGGGTTGGCTTTATCGGCTAATCGTTTTAATTCTTCGTGTTGAGCCGTCAGTTGCTCACTTAACTCTATCACTTGTGGATTATCTTTGTGGTAAGTCATTAAAGGTTTCACCAAATACTCTTCTTCCACCCCAAAATGCGCAGTAAATTCATCACGGATAAAAGCGGTTATTTTTTGCCATTGGTCTTGGATGTCTGCTTCAGAAGATGACATAGGAAATTGACCGGCTTTTAAGCCAAGATTGAGTCCCAAGTGATGTTGTCGTGATAGGGGGCGAAGTTGTTCAGCACGTTGCATATTTATTCCTTAGAAGTTAAAAGTTAAGCTTGGCAGAATTCACCAATTTTTTGGTATAAAGCTTTACATTGCTCTGGGCACAGATTTTCCATATTTAAAAATGCATGAGGCATATCGGCAAAATGCACGAGTTCTGAAAGCGCGCCTGCTTTTTGCAGTTGCTCATGATAGCCGATATCTTCATCACGCAGCGGACAATAACCAGCCGTTAGGTGCAGTGTCTTTGGGGCTTGATACGGCGAATGATGCAGTAGGGTAGCCATATCGGTCCAAAATGGTGAGCTCAGCTCACGGTCATCATATGCTGAAAAATAATTGTCAAAATACCAGCGGATTTTGCTGGATTCCAGTAAATAACCCGTGCCATTTTCCTCAATCGAGGGCTGTGACATGGTGTAGTCTAGACTGGCATAAATCAAAATTTGATGGGTGATAGCTAAGTCTGTGCTCACACGGTTGGCAAGCCAATCTTGCACCAAGGTGGCAGTAATCGCACCGCCAGCGCTATCACCTGCTATGATAAGCTTGCCGTTACAGGTATAACCGACTTGCTGTAGGGTCGCTGTTAAATACGTTAAAATCGCGTGAGCATCATCAATCGCCGCAGGGTAACGGTTTTCTGGAGCAAGGCGATATTCGGGCGCCACCACCACGCAGCCTGTCGCTTCGGCCAATTTTTTATAGAGTTTATCATACACAGTGACGCTACCTGCCATGCCACCACCGCCATGAAAATACACCATTACCGGCACGTCAGCCGTTGCTTGTTGATTTGGCAGGGGGCAGTTGTTCGGTACAAATAGCCTAAGTGGCACGTTGTAACCCCGAAAATTGCTTGGCGTCACCAGCACCGTATCGATGATTTTTGCCATGTTGGGTGCGTCAGTGACAAATGCGGTTGTCAAATTGGCTAACGCCTCACGTGCGTTGATGGCATTGGGCTTAACCCCTTGCGCTAACAGATACGGAATAATCACTTGATGCAACTGTGTCAAATACGCTTGCATGGCAGCGGGCATTGGCTGTTTTAAATTCTCTGGCATAATTCAATCCTATTGATTTTAAGTTTAATTACCACAATGTGCTAAATATTACTGCAATTTCGTCATGGCTGGGTAGTTATGTTTTGAAAAATACTGATGTTTTGGCAAATAGTCATGTGTTAAAAATATTACGCTCTAGGGCACCAAATTTGGCATTGAAGGGCTTGCCAATACCCCTCAATTCACGTGATTGGTTTGAAAAGCATGGTTTAAGGTTAAACTTCTTTTAACAATAAATACCGCGCTTTAGTGCTAGTATAGGCATTTCTTTGACGGGCACTACTCTGTAAAAAGGTCACCTATGACTTCTCAACCACAACATGCCACTGGGCATTTGGATTCTTCCAATCATTCCACTGACACTAATACTAATACCGATACTGATACTCACACGCTAATATCTAGCAACTTAACTAGCCGCAATCCACCCCATAGCCAACCGCAAAATCAACCGCCTTCTCAACAACCGAATACCAAACCACCGACAACGCCACCCTCATTGATAGTCAAAATCATGATTGGCATGATTGGCGCGTTTGCATTTTTGCAGGTTTATTCGATTCAAGCGATTTTGCCGATTATGATGCAAGCATTCTCAGCGACCGAAACGCAAGTGGGCATGACAGTTGGGGCGACGGTGATTGCCATTGCCATCATGTCACCGTTTATGGGGATGTTGTCTGATGCCGTAGGTCGTAAAAATATCATTGTGGCATCCATTGCCTTTATGGCAATACCCACGATGATGATTGGGCTGTCTGACTCACTCTCTAGTATCGTCATTTGGCGATTTATGCAAGGGTTGGCGGTACCTGGCATTACAGTGGTGACGATTGCCTATGTCGGGGAAGAGTACGCGGGCAAAGAGATGGCAAAAATGATGTCCTACTATGTCTCAGGTACAGTATTTGGGGGATTTTTAGGACGCTTTATCTTGGGGCATTTAGAAGAGCTTATCGGCTGGGAAAAAGGCTTTGTGTTCATGGGCGTGTTGACGGTGCTAGGCGCTGGCTTGGTGGCTTGGTTATTACCGCGCTCACGGCATTTTCATGCCAACCCAAATTTTACATCGGCGCTGCACATGCTAAGTAAACATGTGCGCAACCGTTATGTGGTGACCGCAGGACTGCTTGGCGCGTGCGTGTTATTTTCATTAGTGGGCTGTTTTACCTATGTTAATTTGCATTTGGCAGCCGCACCCTACAATCTATCGAGTGCTGGGCTTGCTAACATTTTTGCTGTGTATTTGATTGGGGTCGTAGTCACACCGATTGCAAGTAGTTTGATTGCCAAATACGGCGCTGCCCGTATGGTGCGCGTAGCGGTGTTGATTTCGATGATGGGCGTGCTGATGACACTGGCTGCGCCTATTTCTTGGGTCATTGTGGCGCTTGCGGTGATGTCAACTGGGGTATTTATTACCCAATCAGCGACCATTACTTATATCGCGGTGAATGTCAAAGAAGGGCGGTCGCTGGCGTCAGGTTTATATTATATGGCGTATTATATCGGTGGTAGTATCGGGGCGTGGGCGTGCGGTCTGGCATATACACAAGGTAAATGGTTATATACAGTCTATACGCTGCTGGCTGTACAGGTCATCGCTTTACTGATTGCGTTTTTTGGGTTAATTAAAATCCCAATCAAAAGATAACAATTCATCACAAAAATAAACCCCAGTCAATGGGGCTTATTTTTTTAACGACTGTCAAGTGAACGCATTGAAGCATTCACATATTAAAATTAGGGTACAAAGCGATCATGGTTAGGTTGTTCACCAAATTCTTTACGGTATTTGGCTGAAATTTCATCCCAAATTGGTGCATTGTGTACGCCATTGGCGCGCGCATCATAGATAGGATCTTTGCCTTGTTTGACCTGTGCTTCATAATCGCGCAGTGCAGCAAACGCAGGTTTTTGCAAGAATAAGATACCAATGATGTTTAGCCATGCCATCAAACCAACGCCCAAGTCACCCAGTGCCCATGCCAAGTCGGCGGTTTTTAAGCAGCTATAAATTACCACAAATAAAATCACTACTTTGAGTACAGGGATTGCCCAATTTAGCTTTACGGTACGAGTGAGATAACGGATATTGGTTTCTGCAATATAGTAGTACGCCATGATGGTAGTGAAAGCAAAGAAGAATAGCGCAATCGCTACAAACACTGAGCCGAAACCTGGCATGATGTTTTCCATCGCAGTTTGAACGTAACCTGGACCTGCGGCAACGCCTCTAACACCTTGATACAAGAAGGCTTCTTTGTTGGCAGGGTCTTGTACGTTGTACATACCAGTAATGATTAGCATGAAACCTGTCGCCGAACAAACAAATAGCGTATCGACATACACTGAAAACGCTTGTACCAAGCCTTGTTTGGCTGGGTGTGACACATCAGCGGCTGCCGATGGGTGAGGACCTGTACCTTGACCTGCTTCATTTGAGTAAACGCCACGTTTCACACCCCATTGGATGGCAAGACCCAACACAGCACCAAACGTAGAATCCATACCGAATGCAGAGCGGAAAATCAACGATAGCACTTCAGGTAATTGACCAATGTGCATGATGATGATAACAATCGCCACGATGATGTAGGCAAGTGCCATAAAAGGTACAATCAACTCAGCCGAGGAGGCAATACGCTTGACACCACCAAAGATGATAAAGCCAAGTAGTGCCGCAATTACCGCGGCTGAAATGCTAGGTGCGATACCCAGTGAATTATTCATCGCCTCAGCAATCGAATTGGCCTGTACACCGGGTAACAATAAACCACAAGCGGCGATTGCCGATATCGCAAATAACACCGCGTACCATTTTTGCCCTAGTGCTTTTTCAAAATAATAGGCTGGACCACCGATAAAGAAGCCTTTATCATCACGTTCTTTATAAATCTGCGCAAGCGTTGATTCAACGAATGCGGTACTGGCACCCAAGAACGCTACCATCCACATCCAGAATAATGCACCAGGACCACCAAAGGTAATCGCTGTTGCGACACCGGCAATATTGCCTGTACCCACACGACCTGCTAGTGACATAGCGAGTGCTTGGAATGAAGACACACCTTGATCGCTGCTTTTGCCATCCATCAGCAATCGAATCATGCGACCAAAATGGCGCACTTGTAAAAAACGACCACGAATTGAAAAATATAAACCAACCAATAAACATAGATAGATTAATGCGGGACTCCATACCCAATCATTAATCGCATTGACAAAATCTTGCATTACCTTATCTCCCACTACCGTAGAAAGCTAAAATCCCATAGGATTTTTGACTATTTGCCAACTGTTTAATTTATAGAAACGATAATCTATCACCCAATAATAGTTTCTATAAACTTGCTGAATTATTACAGTTTCCTTATCTTATAAGAAAAAATTGGTTTTGCAAATGGTAATGATAAAAATTGGCGATAAATAATGCGATAAAAAGTGATTGACTAACCTGTTTTTACCCCAAACATTTCACCGATAAGGTTGGTAGTAACCAACGCGACAATGCCCCAAATGACTACCCGCACAATGGCAGGGAAAATTTTGGCACCCCCCAAATACGCCGATAACCAGCCCAAAAATGCTAATCCTATCAAGGTCACTGTGCCCAAACCGCCGACCAAATATTGTTTTGGTAACAGCCAAATACACAGCACCGGTAGCAGCGCCCCTGTGATAAAGGATAAAGCCGATGCCACGGCTGCCTGTAGGGGATTGGCGGACGCGGTGTCGGTAAGTCCAATTTCATCGCGTGCATGCGCTTCTAGGGCATTGTGAGCAGTGAGTGCTACCGCAACATCATGTGCCATAACAGGCGTTAAGCCGCGCTGAACATAAATATGCGTCAGTTCTTTTAGCTCGCGGTCTGAATTGTGCTCAAGTTCATAGGCTTCTTTTGCCAAGTCGGCTTTTTCGGTGTCGGCTTGCGAAGAGACGGAGACATATTCGCCCGCTGCCATACTAATTGCGCCAGCAATCAGCGATGCCACCCCTGTCAACAGCAAGGTGTGACTGTCCACTTGTGCTGCCGCAACTCCCATCAACAGACTGGCAGTGGAAATCAAACCATCGTTGGCGCCGAGCACGGTTGCGCGAAGCCAGTTGTTGCGATTACTAAAATGCGGTTCATGATGTGCTGAATACACGGTATTGCCCTCAAAAACAAAAAAATTGACATAAATTAAAACATAGATTAAAAGGTAAAAATAACAAAATTAGCTTAATGAATTCTTATAATAGGCTTAGCAAATCATATGCTTAGCAAGGCTAGATAATTTCCAGCCAAATTTTTTACCATGTTTGTACCTTAACAAATCAGCGTCTTAGTTGGCGTGATAGTTGCCAAGCTGCCTCATCACGCAGCTCATGCGACTGCTTGGCAGACACAGTGGCTTGCCTGCCTGTGTTGAGCGATGACCATTCGGGCTTACCCCGCGCTTTTTTGAGCAAACTTGGTAATCTATCAACTGACCAAGGCGCAAGCGATTGGTTCGCCATGATGCTATCAGTCGCCGCATGACCACGATGGCGTAGCGCAGTCAGTAAGTCCATTGCACGAGTTGCCAGTAAGGTCAGGGTAGCAGGGTCTATGTGCAGCCGTTTGACGCCGCTGATTTTGTCGGCAATCGCGCTGGTGTTTGACAGTAAGCCACCTGCCAGACCACCGAGCGCCGTACCCAGCCCCAGTGACGTGCCAAGGGTGGCGACATCGATACCCAGTCCAATCAGCGCGCCTGCCGCTGCACCGCCTGTGGTACGAATCCCATAACTGGCTAGTACCTCTTTATCAAACGGATCGCGGCGATATTCAGTCAGCTCAAGCGGTGTGGTGGTGACGGTATTGTCATAAAATTTATAGAGGTTTAGCAGTTCATCTTGCATACTGCGTTCAGCTTGGCGTACTTTCTCTTGCATTTTTTGTAAGGTAGGCAGCGGATCATCCTCCTCATGAATGGTTTCAACAAAGGCGGCAACGTTTAATAAAAAGTGCGCAATGATAATATTGGCATCATCGTACAAATCATCCCAATCGGCTTTACGACGCTCGATTAGCTGTTTGATAATTTCAGGCTGTATCAGCATGGTTTCTAAGTTTTGCCACAGTTTGATTTCATCATCAAATTCAAACGCCACTGAGTCAAACCGCGTGGATACATGTAAGTTGCGGCGCGCGAGCATCTGCTGCCATTCATTGATATTGCTATCTTGACCCTTGGTAAAGTTAAATACGGGCATGACGGGGATGGCTGACCATGACAACACCGTCAACTCATCTTTATATTTGCCGAGCACAGGCTCACGCGCATCAATCACATAGACGGCCATATCACTGGCAATCAGCTGACGAATGACCTTGGCTTCTTGGCTAAACTCGTCTTGCGCAGGTGCACTTGCCAAAAATTGCTGTAACCGCTCCACACCGTCACGGCGGGCAGCGGTGTTGTCTTCTAACCAATCAAGTAGCCCTGACGCATCTTCTAGACCGGGCGTGTCATAAAGTGCCACCAAGCCTTGCCCCGTTTGGCTGTCATTGATCAGGGCTTTTTCCACATGGCGGGTAGTGGCAGGCGCATTTTTGACTTCGCCGAAGTACATATCACGCAATAGGGTGCGTAGTAGCGAAGTTTTACCGGTATTGGTATGCCCCACGACTGCCAATTTTAACGCTTCATTTTCGCCAATGCTGATTTTGCGGCTTGGATAGGGGTTTTGTTCAGCTTGGGCTAATGGATGATTGATTGGCTGCGTAGCAAGGTCACCGCTTGGATGGGTCGCACTGTCAACCACCGTCGCTGGCAAGGTGGTATTCGCTGGCAAATAATCTTTGGTTAAATCAATTGTCAATTTTTCTTGGGTGGTTATGTCTTTGTTATTCATTATTTTGTTAACCTTTATATATTCAGCGCGAGCTATTTTTGGCAAGTTCTAAGGCATGGGTGACATGATTGAAGGCAGTTTGGGTCAGTGGATGTGCCAGCCAATCATCAAAACTATGGGCAACATCGTCCGTGTTTTCGCTACTATCTTCTGCCAGTTGGTCGTAATAATCCAAATAGCCTTCAGCAGTTAAAATCACCCAACCATCACTCACTGCAGATTTTTCTTCCATGGCTGTCAAAGATAGATAAAACCCAAGCATATCAAGCATCAGCAAAATCGCGTCACTGGTGCTGTGCGGATAGCTCTCGCCCATAGCAAACAGGATGTCATCGAGTGCATTTAGCGCCTGTTCGATGCTATCGGTTTGCCAAGTTTGCCTGTTTATGATGTCAAACAGGGCTTGATAATGCGGTTTTTCACTGTCGAGTTCGTTGTCAAGCCAGTCGGCTGGTAAATTTTGAACGAATTGACGCAGCAGATTTTGCACAAAAGCGCTTTGCGCTGCGAGCGTAAGCTGTGAAGCAGTTTGGGCAATGCTATTAATCACATCGGCATAGCTTGTCGTGGCATTCATGGTTAATGTTCTCTTACTAGGGCAATCTGGCGTTCTGCCAACGCGGTTTCCCATTGTAGTTGACGGGCTTTGATGGTTTCAATTTCGCTCGGACTTGGCAGGTAGCCTTGATTGGCATCGAGCAGTTGCACAATCATGCCGCCTTTTGCCGCACTTGCGATATTATCGAGTTTTCTCAAGGTGCCACGGTCGGGGAGTGCGAGATTGGAGATACCGACTAGCACTTGAACAGGGTTGCTTTGAAGGTAGGCAATCAGTTTTTCCAAGTCATCACGATCATCGATACGACCAAAGTTTTGCGCCGCCATACCAACTGTTTTTGCATACCATTGCGGGTTGGCGTGCGGGTATTCGAGCAACACGGCGAGTTTATTGGCTAGGCTGATTTGGGCAGTGGGCGCGATAGGTTTTTGCTCAGCAGGGCTGTCATCGGGGTCAATCACTTTGCGCTGCCAAAAGTCGATAATTTTTTGATAGTACGGCTGTTTGATATCAAGTTTCATACGGCTTGAGCGTACCATCATCAGACAACATAGCCATGCGAGCAAACGTGGCACGATACCGTACATCAGTAGGCTACCGATTAATAACATCGCCCAGCGAAACGAAATCATCTGTGGCGTGGTTTCAGGATTCATTTGCGCGGTGATAATATCTTGCGCTGTTGGTGTAGGAAAGCCTACCCAGTTGGGGAGCCAAGCCATCAGCTTGACCACTTCCACCACGTTGCTGTCTTGCAGTAGGGTTGATTCCCATACAAAATTATAATTTTTGACCAATAACAATAGAATTAACGACACCAGCATCCCCGACAGACTGGCTAACCAAAACTGGTGGCTGATACGACTGACGTACCATTTGGTGCCAGCGTGATTGAGCTGGTCTTGATATAGCTCAACCGCTGTTTGGGTGACAACATCTTTGCCGCGCACTAGGGCTGCCGGGGTAAAAAAAGCACCAAAAAAACTGGGTTTGTTGCGCGGTGAGAACAGCATCCAACCGAGCCAAACCAGCAAGATAATGGTATTAAACCCTAATAAACTGGCTAGCACATAAAAAAAGTTCACCACCTGCGCTTGCATCAGCCCAAATAACGCGACAAAGCCCAAAATAAACCACAGCACAGTCAATCCCCAAATCACGCCATTGACGCGGGTATCAATGGTGGTAAGTAGCTGCACAAGTTTGCCATCGTTGTCAATGCGGCTGGCGCGGCGGCGCAATTTGCTCAGCGGTTCGCCCGACTCATGTTGCAGTTTTTCAGTGATAAGTATCGGGTCAGCGGCAAAAATATGCTGTTTTTCTTCTAGCCTGCGCACTAGTTCGGTCAGTTGGTCTTGAGATGTGTACATTTTTTTATATTCTAGAAATAATTTGTCTTATGATAACAGAATTTATTTTGAACTTAATAATTAAAGACCGATTAAAAAATCTATCAATTTTGATATTGATAAATATGTTTTAAAAAGATAAAATATCGATAAATTTTAGATAAATAACTTAAAGGTGATAATCTAAGTGAACAATATTAGTCAATTAGATTTAATTGAAAATTTAAATTTCGACAACCTACTTAAAGGTTGTTCAAGTTGGAATGATATTTATTTGACTTTAGAACTAAGTGGTTTGAATACCACTAAATGGCTTCCAATTGAATTCACTAAAGAAAATTACTCTGATAAAGAAGCGATTAAAAAAAGTATATGCGATTTATTGAGTAATGTTAAAAATAATATAAGAAAAACTATAGAAAATTTAGATTTAACTCTTAGTCTATTTCTAGAAGCTATTAGTAAATCTGAGAACGATATCACAAGATATGGCATCTATAATAATGAGTATTTTTTTCAACTTTTAAAAAATTTAAAAGCTAAATTTTCAAATCGTAGTTGTCAATGTGACATTGAGTTTATATTAGTTTTTTTCAGTAACTTTAGAAAATATTATCAAAAACTAGTTGTTAACTTTACAGAGTACATTGTGGCTAAATACATTCATAATATTTCTTTTAATAAAGCGTTTAATTTAAAAGTCAATTTATTAACTTTTAACCATTTATTAAGAGAAAGAATTTATGCGAGAAATCAAAAATTTAGATATATCAATTAATACTTTTAATTTCAAGAATTGTAATAATTTTCAAATCAATCAAACCATTATTCTTACGTCTGAATTGGCTGAGACTGATGTGAAAGTAGTTGCAATAGAAGATATTGAAGAAAAGGCAAAAAAGCTAGAAGTTTTAGCGTCAGTCATGAATATTGTAGTTACTATTTCGCCAATAGTATTGCCATTTTTTATGAGTATAACTGTTTAATTTAACATGATAAGTGCATTTCTGAGAAACAGTAATGCACTTATTTTAAGGTAATAAAATGTCGGCTAAAAAAGAAGATACTCAAACTAAAGCTCAAAGAATCCAAATTGATTTATCACCTAAAGCAGTAGAGACGTTAAAACGTCTTAAAGAAGAAACGGGCTTAAGTACCTATAGTGCTATTATTGCTCAATCATTAAGTTTCAAAGACCAAATTATGAAAGAATTGGCGAGGGATGATAGTAATCGCTTATTGATTGTCAATGATAAGGGTGAGGCAACTCAAATTCTTATTACTTAATATTTTGTAGTCGTTTCATGCCAATAAAATACCGACTAAACTGATATGCCACGCGCCCAGAGCGTCCACCCCGTT